>SDBT01000205.1_pt1 | contig 85470 bp, 82 predicted proteins | sample 2277101 | NCBI WGS metagenome assembly SDBT01 (sample SAMN10404973, study PRJNA504765) | marine sediment metagenome | isolation source: marine sediment core GS10_PC15, 103 cmbsf | place: Arctic Ocean: Southern Knipovich Ridge | collected 2010
AAGTGTTGATATGCTTGAAGAGCTTAATATCAAAACTCATAAGATAGCTTCTTTTGAACTGGTAGATTTGCCTTTGATTGAATATGTCGCAAAAACCAAAAAGCCGCTTATTATGTCCACCGGTATGGCCAATGTCTGCGAAATCCAGGATGCCGTTTGTACTGCCAGAAAGAATAATGCAACAAATATTACATTGTTAAAATGTATATCCAGCTACCCGGCTGAACCTGAAGGTATGAATCTGGTAACGATACCACATATGAAAGTCCTTTTTGATTGTCCTGTTGGGTTTTCTGATCATAGTTTGGGAATCGGAGCTTCTGTCTGTGCGGTCACATTGGGAGCTACTGTAATAGAGAAACATTTTATTTTGTCAAGAGATGAAGAAACACCTGACAGTTTCTTTTCTATTGTTCCGGAAGAACTCAGGATGCTTGTCGAGAATGTAAGAATCGCTGAGAAGGCTATTGGCAAGGTCTGGTATGGGGCCAGTGAGCAGGAGGAAAAAAACAAAATCTCCAGGCGATCTTTGTTTGTAGTTGAGGATATCAAAGCCGGGGACAAATTCAGCGCAACAAATATAAGATGTATTAGGCCTGGCTATGGATTAAGCCCAAAATACCTGCCGGAGATTCTCGGAAGAACTGCCAAAAGAAATATAAAAAAAGGAACACCTCTCGGATGGGAGTTAATATAAAGGGGTCAGGTACATTTTTCAAACCCGGCAGGATGGGCGACTTGCTTGCCTATGCGGTCGATACTTGTTGAAGAAAATGTTAATTCTTACCGTGTTCTTTAAACCGGTCATACGGAATCCTGCCCACGGCCTTTTCCGGCGGCAGAGGCGACTCCTCGTCCAAATCAAGACATCGCAATACCCCCGGCTCAGCCTCCTTGTATCGATATCCACTTTCAGCACAAATCATGATGCCTTCAGAATCAGGTTTGGACAAACGAATGGCATGACGACTCATCCATCCATTCTGCCTGGCGGGAACTCCTATCATCAACGCATAATCAGGAACGTTTTTTGTGACGACGGCACCTGCCCCGATAAAGCAGTACCTGCCCAACTCAATGCCGCACACAATGGTGGCATTGGCACCTACTGTTGCACCCCTGCGTAAAATCGTCTTCTCGTAAAGCTTGCGCCTGCTGACCTGGGACCTCGGATTCGTAATGTTCGTCAGAACACAAGAAGGGCCAAGGAACACGTCATCTTCAACAATCACACCTGTATAAAGTGAAACATTGTTCTGTATCTTGACGTTATTGCCTACGACCACACCGCCGTCAATGTTAACATTTTGACCAATGTTGCAGTTGGCGCCGATTTTTGCATTCTTCATCACGTGCGAAAAGTGCCAGATTTTCGTGCCCCTGCCGATTTGACAGGGTTGGTCAACATAAGCTGATTCATGAACAAAATATTTCGTTGATTCGGACATCAAAAATCTCCTGTATTAGCCCGGGCACAATATCAGTTTTCAAAGATTCGTGATGGGTCTTTATTCTTTCTTCAACAAAACAAACGTGATGCAGTGTCGAGATGCCAAATATAAGCGCATCCGGACTCCGTCCTCGTCGGTTGCTTCAAAGCCCAAACGACCACACATTCCTGTTTCCCAAATCCCCCCAATTCCTTGATAAACAGCGCATCGCAATCACAGATTATCACCGTACACGCCAAGAGCTTTTATGCCCTTGCGAATCTGCTGCAGCTTCTCGCCAACCTCCTGCCTCTCAGATGCAATGATAAGACATAAATCCTTGTACAGCTTCTTGATTCGCCGGTGCTCATCCGCATAATCCGGCCTCTCAAGTATCTTCTCCCTGCCGATACTCACGGCCAAATCGTTGGCTTCCTCTGCCAGCGCTATTGCGCCATCCAGGTCGTAGTTCCTGACCCTCTCCAACTGCCTCGTCAGGATATTCTCAAGGTAGGCAACCATCTGCTTAAAGCTGTTCTCAGCAAGCGCTTCGTTATCAACCGTATCCGAAACCAGTCCTTCACTCATAATATTCAACTCCTGCATTCTTGTGCCAATGTGTGCTCCACCTCCTCCAACAAATTCGCCGCGTCTGTATTATTCGCATCCAGCGCCAGAACATTCAAAAGTAGCTCCTTGGCCTTTTGCGGCTGCTTGTCCTTTAATTGCAATGTCGCCAGACAAAACATGACCGTTATATCACCGGGATGCTCATCCAGATAAACCTGAAGATAATAGATCACCTTCGAAAACGACCCCATCGCACATGATGACTGAAACAAACCTAAAAGGGCCGTCAGATTGTCACTGTCCAACTCAAGACTTTTAAGGTACAGGTCAAACGCCTCGGCGGCGTCCGCCCTCTGCTGACAAATCATCGCCAGACCGCAATACGCCTTGCTGCACTCAGGGTCCAGCCGGCGGGCTACCTTAAACGCAGTCTCGGCATCGGCCAACTCGCCGGTCTGCATCGCAATTACCCCGAAACCGATATAAGGCCCCGCTTCATCGGGCGCCAGCACTGCCGCCTTGTCATAACACTCGCGAGCCTTCTCATATTTACCGACCGACGTATAGCAGTCTCCGAGTTCCCTCAGAACGTCGTAATGCTGTGTCCAGCCGGCCTCTGGTATCTTTGTCTCTTTTACAATGTCCATGCTAATTCACTTCCCTCAAGTATCTGTTTGGCTTTTTCCAATAAATCAACCGCACCACAAAAATCCTCCTTCTTCTGCTGTGCCCTCGCTTCCATCAAAAGCGTCGATACGGTCGGTCTTTTACTGTTGACCTCGCCCGCCATTGCCGCGGCATCGTCATACCGGCCCGCATGATATAACGCATTCGCCCACCTGGTTTTCATCCATAGTTCATTTTGATAATTCCGGGCCAGATACTCGAAAACTTCGACCGCACGGGCCCAGTCGCCCTGCTTTTCGATCTCTTCGGCACCGGTCATCAAATTGTCAAACTGAAGCGGATATTCCTCGACAGCCGGCTTCCTGAGCTTTATGCCCGCCGCCGCCACCGATTCAGCTAACGCCAAATGACCGCCTAATCTGCGGGCACGTCTCAGCTGCTCGCGCCGAAATACCGCCGCCCAGCACTGTTTGCTCGAAGCCGGTAACTCAAACGCCTGGTTCGGATCCCCGCAGTTCATCAGCGGCTGCAGCGCACTTTCAATCCACGGCATATCTTCACGACCTATCTCAAAATCTCTCGGTACTATCGCGACATAATCACCCTCGCAGCACTCCAGCGCCGCATCAACTCTCTGCGTCTCGCTGCTGCTCGCACTGACGGGCACGCCCATAATATTTGGAACCACAGTCCTGAGTCTGCTCAAATCCTCCTGCGGCAACGGCAGATATATCTGGCAGGGATAAAAAGTATGGGACCATATATCACGAAGCGCCTCTTCAGTTGCCTCATCGAGACGCTCGGCCAAAAGTATCACCGACATATCCTCTACCTTCGGCCAGGGCTTCGGCGGCCTCGTGCTGCGTATCGTCAACATGTTCCTGATGAAGTCGTTCGTATCCTCGCGCCGCTTCACCGATATCCTGTCGCAATCACCCGCCGGCGTCGAATAGCTCGTCTGCTCCTCGTCAACAGGCACCGGTGCATAAAACTCACCCGTAATCTTGGGTACATGCAAAAAATCCGTGTAAAATACAAGTTTGCGCGTCAGGTCCCAGTCCATTAATACGTTAAGTTCCTCGTTGTACCCCCCTGCCCTTTCGAGCAGCTCCCGCTCATGCATCAAGCTGACGTGCAGTGTATGATTAAAACGGAGCATCGTCATCCGACTAAAATCCCGGCTTATCTCCACGTTCTTGCTCAGAACAATCCGCCGCCCGTCCTCGGTAACGCGGCAATTGACCTTGTACAAATCGCTGTAGGCAACTCCATACTGCCCCTGCCCTTCGAGCGCATCGACCAGGACATCTATATGGTTCGGGTAGTAAATATCATCGTCTCCAAGGTAAGTTACATACTCGCCCTTTGCCCGGCTCAATGCCTCGTTGAATGAATACGGCAAGCCGCGGTTCTGGTCTCTGTCGATGAAGACAAGCCGCTCGTCGCCAAACTCTCCGGCGATATCTCCAACCGGCGTACCTCCGTCGCGAACCAATATGACCTCGAAGTTCGGATACGTTTGACGCAGGATGCTCTCAACGGCTTCCCGAACAAACCCCGGCCGATTGTAAGTCGATATCAACACGCTCACCAGAGGTCCTCTGCTTTGTCGGTTGTTGTATGTCATTGTAACGGGTTTCCTTTGCCGTCAAGCTCAATCAAAACTTTTCGAGCCGACCCGCGGGCTCTGCGTCGCTGAGCCCCTAACCGACAAAAGGGACCTGATTGACCTTTACGCGTTTGAGCTGACTTTCAGCTCTGCCGGCATTGTCGGAAAACTCAGAGGCCATCTGGTCAAGCTTGTTATCCTTAACCGAAGCCTCAAGAGAACCGTATCCCATCAGCCGCGGCGAGACCGCGTCTCGACGGGTCTGACTCAAATCTTCGCCTCCCGCACCGGCCGCATCCCAGCCTGCCTGCGTCGGCAAAGTGCCGCTTTGATTCGCGGCTTGAGTCAGAGCACGCGAAGCCCGCACGGCCTCTGCCGCCACCTCGCTTATCGAACCGCTCCCGCCGACAAACGAAGGACTCGATGCTACCGGCGGCTTCTGATTCAACGAGTCGCTCACATCACACGGCACTCCCACCAAACCCGCATTTTCCTGAGTGGCTGAAGCTGGTGGTTCGATTCTGATATTGAGTCGGCCCGGCTTAATCGGTTCTATGGGAATCGCCTTGGCAGGCTCTTGCCATTGACTGTCATCATTTCTTGGAAAGACCTCCCCACCGGTTTGGCCGGAAGCAACACCGCTATATTCCGGCCTCTGCCACTGATTCACATCATCACCAACAGCACCAAAACCACTGAACTGGGCCTGGCTGCTCCGGCGCCTCTCGAGCGCACGCTTTTGCTCGGCTATATCTTTCTCAATGCGCACTAAAACTTCGTTAATCTCCTTCATCTCCCACTTCTGGTTGTACCGCTGCTCAACTATGCCGCGATAGCTTGTCGGCTCATACACCTCCGAGAGAATCTGCCTGCAGAAATCTTCCGCCAGATTAAACAGAAACTCTGCAGGCAGAATCTCATCGGCTCCCGGGAAATTGTGCACCACCGGTTTCAACCCACAGGCCATACCCTCCGGAATGCCTAACAAGCCACCCTGCCCTATGCCCGTCGCAACAATGTAATGCTTGTCCCTCAACCACGTGCGTATGTTCTTGACTTTGCCGTCGAAGAACACAACGCTCGAAAGCCCCAATGCCTCGACCATATACTTGACGTACTGCTCAACCGATTTGTCCTCAAATTCCCCCGCAAAGTACAACCTGTAATCCGCATCGAGGTAGTGCAGCTTCTGCATGCACTGCAGCAGGAACATCGGGTTGCTTTTCGCACTCAAATCACCCACGAAGGCGATTCTCTTGCCGCGCTGCTTGAAGTCAAACCTGGACTGTTCGACATCCACACCACGCTCTATCGTCACCACGCGTGTGCGTTTTTCTATATCGCTGACTTTATCGATAAGTGCCTCTCTGAAAAAAGAATTACCCGTCGCAATCAGTGTATTAACGTTCTCCCACTTTGCCCGCTCCGGCCATTTGTCATACACATCATCAGCGCCCAGCCTCACAATCATCTCACATGTCTTCGGATGCCAGGATGCCTCAACCGCCACCTCACCACACCCCTCAAACCAGGCGATATCGCACCACTCCATAACCGGTCGTATCTGTTCAAAAGACTCAGCTGCGTGTAATTCCGTCATGAATCTGTGCTTAACAAAGTCAAAAACCCGCTCCACAGACTCACGCTTGCCCCCACAGAAAAACGCCACCTTCGGCCGCTTCGAACGAATGACTTCTATCATAGGCTGCAAAATTTCCTGGCCCGGCGCCATCTCAAGTGAACGAAGCAGCATCTCCGCCGCATTGCCGTAATACTCCTGCAGCAGAAATGCGTTCGCCGTCCTGTTGATAAGGTCGGCGTTGAGTATCTCCAGACGCTCCATCCCATCAAAGAGTTTCGCCGCAAAGCCCGGGTACCCACCATCAAGGTACGCTTCTGCCAGGTTCCAGTAAATCTCAGCCGATTCGGCGCACAGACCTTTAGCCTTCTCAAAATACTCTATCGCCTCATTCACCCTGCCAAGGCAATAGAGTATCGCGCCGGCGTCATTCCAGGCCTGGCCGTCATTCGGATTAGCCTTAAGGTGCTGATTGATGCACACTAAGGCCTGTTCATGCTGCCCCGCCTCGGCCAACTCCACCGCTCGCTCATAGGACCCTGATTCTGACTCTGTCGCCATTCCATGTCTCCTGTTTGCATAAATATAGACAGACCGTTTACAATCTGCAGTAGGGCAAAGCAAATTCCGTGCCTACTGCTCCAGGGGGATATATTTGCGATTTGGACAGCATCGGCGCTGCCTTAAGGGGCCATTTGTATAGATTTCGAACAATTTGCCCTCAGGCGCCCATTCCGCAGCTCGGCCGGCTGAACCGCCTCCCCGGCCCGATGCCCCTGTGATGGGCACCACGCCACAAGCTCGGTCAATAGCACATTGACCCACCTTAACTGCTCCTTAAGCGAGTACCTCGCCTCCACAAATTCACGATACCGCCTTGCCTCGTAAGGCCCAGAAGCTATACGTTCACAAAACTGGCCCGCCGTATCAAACAAAAACTCCGCAGGGAAAAACTTCTTCGACCCCGGAAAATTATGAATCACAGGCTTGAGCCCTCGTGCCATCCCTTCCAATACACCCACCGGATGACCCTCCACAATACTGCTGCACACAATATAGTGCTTGTCCGCAAGCCACCCGCTTACATCCTCTTGCCACCCGTCAAAAAATACAGCCCCATCAAGCCCCAACTGCCGGACCATATACCGCATATATTGTTCGAGGGCCCCATCCTGAAATCTACCCGCAAAATACAGCCGATACTCAGGGTCAATCGTCCGCAGCCTCGCGAAACAATGCAGCAGAAACGCAGGGTTCTTCTTCATGTTCATATTGCCCACAAACGCAATATTCTTCCCACGCCGCCGCTCGGTAAACTCAAACTTGGCAAGGTTAATACCGTTGGGAATCTCAACCATGCGTGTTCGCTTTTCAATACCGGGAACCACTGTCAACAATCTGTTTTTGACATAATCATTGCCGACTGTAATAAGTGCATCGATATTCTCCCACCTCACCTTGCCCGGCCAACCGGTAAACGCCTCGTAGCGGTGAAGCCTAACTATACTTTTGCACACCTTTGGAAGCTGCGACGCAAATGCCGTCAAATCAGTGCACCATTCAAACCACGATATATCGCTCCACTCCATCAACTCGGCCACGCCCTCGGTGCTTTGCCCCTCAAAAAACCACACATTGAATCGTTCTTTCGCAAACATCCCGATATCCCAAAGAAAAGTCACACCGTCGCCTCCACAGAAAAAGGCTATCTTCGGCGCACCAGGCCGAACAATCGGTGGCTGCTGAAAATCTTTATAATTTTTCAATTCGGACATCTTAATGATTCTTGCTTTACTTACACAACGCAGGTGCCACCGGCAAACCCTGGCCCCAGCTGAGCCGAATGGCTTGTTTGCCGGTGCTCAATCCCAACAAAATCCAATTCCCTTTGAATCCCCACGAGCACCTCGTTAATCCGCTCAAGCTGCCCCCGAAGCGAATACCTTTCCTCAACAAAACCCCTGTACCGCCTCGGCTCGTACTCACCCGACAAAATCCGCCCGCAGAATTCCTCAGTTGTATTAAACAAAAACTCAGACCCAAATATTTCCTCCGCCCCCGGAAAATTATGAACAACAGGCTTAAGTCCGCACGCCATGCCCTCCAAAATGCCCATACCCTGGCTCTCGATAACGCTCGTTGAGATGATATAGTGCTTATCAGCTAACCACGAACCGATATTCCCCTGCCAGCCGGCAAAAAATACCACCTCTCTCAAACCAAGAACATCAACCATATGCCTCAGATATTGCTCAACAAACGCATCTTCATCCGGCATCCGACCTGCAAAAAACAGTTTGTACTCATCATCAATGCTATGTAATCGGTGCATACACTGCAGCGCAAACATGGGATTCTTGACCAGTCTCAAGTCCCCAACAAAAGCTATATTCGGGCCGCGCGACCGCTCGATAAATCCGAATTTCGCCAAATCCACACCGTTGGCGATTTCCACTATCTTCGTGCGGGAAGCGATACCAGGCACTTTCTCCGAAAGGACTTCATTAACACACCTGTTGCCCACGGTAATAAGCACATCGATATTGTCCCAGTTGACTTCTTTCGGATAGTCAAGGTAGGCCTCGTAACGATGAAGCCTGATAATATTCCTGCACACCTTCGGCATCTTCGAAGCATTCATCGCAAGCTCGGTGCACCATTCAAACCACGAGATATTGCTCCACTTCATCAGTTCGTACATATCATCATAGGTCCTGCCCTCGAAGAAACGCACATCAAATCGCTTCGCTGCAATTTCGAGGATATCTTTGAGGAATGTGGCCCCATCCGCACCGCAGAAAAAAGCAAGCTTTGGCGCTGCAGGGCTTATTGCAGACAGCTTCGACGCCAGCTGGCCACTGCCCGGAAAAAATCCCGTCGCATCGCCAAGCACCTCCGCTGCACCTGCTCTATCGCCACACCGCATAAACCCATCAGCACATCTGCTGACAATATCGACATTGAGCGCCCCCAAACGTTGCATTTCATCAAAAAGACCCGCCGCCTCACCAGGACGACCATCTGCAAGATAGCTCTGTGCCAGATTCCAGTAAAGCTGCCCCGACGGGCCCACCAACGCTTTTGCACGCTCAAAACACCCAGCCGCCTCCTTCGCCTGCCCCAAACGATAGAGTATCGCCCCCATATCATTCCACGCACCCCCGTTATCAGGCTCCGACTTAACACACTGCCGAATACACCCTAACGCCTCCTCATATCGCCCCGCTTGAGCCAGCGCGAGCCCATCTTCGTGTGCCTTCGATATCGACACTTATGCTATCTCCAACTTGCTCTCTTATCGCTCACACCAACTTCGGAGCAAAATTCAATCCCAATAGTCAATAAAAAATAGTTGCTTTGTAGAAAAGGTCTGAAAATTGTCATTCTGAACGGAATGGAATGAAGTGAAGGATCTCAGGCGTACGATGAATTGAGATTCTTCGCGGAGCCTGTCCTTGAGCGAAGCGAAGGGCTCAGAATGACATCTATTAGGTTTTCTACAGAGCAAAAATAGTCAATCAACAGGGCTAAGCTATAAAATCCATCAACGACAGCGAAAACATCCTTGCCGCCACCGAAAGCGACATCTGATATAAAACCTCATGACGCGCAAGGTCCACCGCCACCTGTGTAATATCCGAATCCTGCAGGCGACTGATTTCCTCGTCCGCATTGAACTTCATATCCTCGATACTGTTTTTAAGCGTCAGAAGTGTCCCAATCCGTCCCCCAACCCTGGGAAAGGCGTTAGTGAGCCTTCTCTGCGCCCCCTGCATCGACTCAATTGTTGAATTCACCATAGAATTCCACTGTGCCCTGTCGCCGGCCAGCAGACCCTGCTCGTCATTCAGCAAGTCGCGGGCGTTGATGAGTATATTGAATATGTCATACGTTCCCGAAGCGCGTATCGGCTCAGTACCCGAGCCCGTCATCCCCGTAACGTCCACGTACAGGACCTCGCCGGTAATCGAGTTGACCACCGCTACGTTTTCCGCATCCGCATCCCCTACATTGCCGGTCACCGTACTTGCCCCGCCGTCAATCGACAGCTCGTAATTCCCCCCTCCGAGGTCCGTCACCGTCAGCCAGGTGTTCCCGCGAACGCTTGACGTGCCGCTCCCCGCCACTATACCCGTAGTGGTCGCACCCGCATCATCGGCGGTTACAAAATCCAGCGCCCCTCGACTGTCCGTCCGGAACAACTCATCGCCTACCAGAACCGAGGAGACCTCAACACCGGGCGCAACCGCCACGTTTCGCTCTTCGCTGCTGCCCTGATAAAGCACCCTCGTGATATTGCCGCTGCTGTCACGCTCGACAGTGTACGGCTGCACGTCGCTCGCAGCGCCGGAGAACAGGTAATGGCCGGAAAGCTGGCTATTGGCCAACGAGACAACCTGTTCGAGAATACTGTTAATCTGGTTCGCCAATATCCGGCGTGTGTCCTCGGTTTCTGTCCCTCCAGAGGATATCGACGTAATGTAACCGAGCGCACTTATCATCTGGTCGTCAATTTGCTGGATTACAGAGGAGCTGAAATCAAGCTCACTTATAGTGTCACCAAGTGCCTTCATATACACTTCCATCGAACGACTCTCGGTGCGGAGGCCTAATATCCGGTTCGCGTCCGTCGGGTCATCGGATGGCCGGTTAATATCCTGACCCGTTGCCGCCTTTTCCTGAAGTTTCGCAAGAGCTGTAGAATGCTGCCATATTGCCCAGCTCGCACTGTTATAAATGGAATCCAGAGAATAGCCGCTCATAAATACCCCTAATCGCCAAACCGTCCGGTCGTCTGACCGTTAAACCATTTCCTTTACTATATCAGTTCTATGATGGTATCAAGCGTCCTCGATATCACGTTAATATATTTTGCCATCGCCTGGAACATGCGCTCAAACAGCAGCATCTTCGCCGCCTCGTCGTTGATATCAACACCACTGGTCTCATCGCGCTGTTTCGTCAGGCTGCGCCACACCCCGCTTGCAGTGTCCCGGCGTATCTCGGCAAACGATATTTGTTCACCGACATCCGTGGCTATATTGCGATAGTATTTCTTCAGCGTAAGACCTCCAAGGTCACTTATACTACTGTCGCCCAACCTCGCCATCGCCTGTACGTTGGCGTTGTCGTCCATGCCCACCGACCCCGACACCGCAATCCGGTCGGCCCCATTGACTGAATTGCTCACATAGTCGGTAACCGCAATTGATGTCGAGCCGGTGCCTGAAAAAAAGCAGTTAATACCGGTAGCCGCCAAAAAGCCCGAAGCATCTGAATTCGCAAGGGCGCTTATCCTGAAGAGCTCACCGTTATTCAGATCGCCCGCGCTGGACCCGCTCGTATCAAATGAAATCTTAATGCCGTCATCCACGGTCACCACCGTACCGGGAACATACCCGTCACCCACGTTTATCGTTGCGACAACCCCGGAACCGTCATTTACGCTTACCGAAACCGTTCCTGAGCCTACTGTCCCGTTGCCCACAACGGTAAAAGTATACGTCTTATTCGTGGTCCCTGTATAAAGGCCCGAGATATCTATGTCCGGCACATTGCCCGTCATTGTATTGTCAGCGCCCGCCGCCGGCGGCTCCGCCGGCACACCGCCCAGAAAATCGAATGTATAACCGTCATCCGCTACTATCTCCAATTGGCCGGAGTTGACCTGTGAACCGCTCAAACCCGTAATGGCCGCGAATTTAGCCGCCATAGTCGTCAACGTATCCCCGCCCACGCTTGCATCTACCGTAATTGGTTCTCGAACCACCGAGCCGTCGGGATAAGTAACTCTGACATAGAGTGTCTCACCGTCCACCAACGGAGGATCAAAATCACTCAGGTTCCCATTGGTCATCGTCCATCCGGTCAATTGCCCAAACGACCCGGAAGCACCGACACCCTGTACATGCAATTTGTTCACCTCGAAAACTATCGTCTTGGCCAGAGTATCCAGCTTATTGCCCACATCCCGCAGAATCTCATTATTCAGTGAAAAGAGACCACCCAGCTTGCCGCCGCTAAGCTCTGTGCTGTAAACACCGGCACCCGCCGGCGAAATGCCAAAATCATAGTTGCTCCCGTTCGCCACCAGCCCAAGCTCCAACTCGAAGGCATTGCTGCCTGCTACCAGTAACGCATTTCCTACGCTGATATTAACTACTCCGTACTCCATCTCGACAGTTGTTATCCCTGTCAGACGAGCCAACTCTGTAATGAGCTGATCACGCTGGTCACACATGTTGTTCACATCGTTGCCACTAACCATCATCGTACGAATATTACCATTCAACTCGGCAATCTGCGCCGCTAAAGTGTTAATACTTTCAATCGTACTTTGTGCTTCCTCGTAAACCTGTGTCCCTAACTCGCTCACCGTCGTGCCAAGACCACGCAATTGATTGACTAACGATTGTGCGGTACTTATCACCGGATACTGATAATTCTTGTCGTTCGGCTTGGCCGCCAGCTCATACAGCGCGCCGAAAAAATTGTCCATCGCCGTGCTCAGACCATCGGTTGACAGTTCGCCAAAAGTGCTCTCCATCGTCCTGAGCGCATCAAGCTCCCGCCAAATCTGAGCCATCGTCGATTCCTGATTGACAATCTGCCCGTCCAAAAACCTGTCAATCAACCGGGTTATACCTTCAAACTCGACACCTTGGCCGATATAGACACCATTTATATACACATCTTCCGTCGGACTCAGCTCCACCCTCTGACGGTGGTACCCCTCCGTGGCGGCATTGGCGATATTATTGCCTATCACATCAAGGGCCCTCTGCGCCGCATTGAGTCCGCTAAGTCCTATATCGTAACTACTCATTATAAAACTCCGCCACAACCAGGCTCTAAAGCCTGATGCTGACCATTCCCCTTTGAAGCTCCCACGATGCATCGCCCCGACTGTTATACGTTACCGTCTCCCGGCCGTTGCCCAATATCCCCCTCAGCAGCAGGTTGTTAAACCTTGAGCATTCCTTCAGCAGTATGTTCGTCGCCGTATGCTCCTTTCTGAGCTTCGCACACATCCCCTGCAGTTCCTGCCGTGCTTGTGCCACCAAATCTCTTCTTTCACCGGTCAACTGGCCGCACAGCTTCGATAAGTTCATCTCCTTGATGCTGCACCCAAGAACATCAGCCATCTGTTTTCGTATCACCGCCCGCCTTTGCTCAACCAGTGTGTAGCTCCCCTGCTCATTTCCAACCTCATCAAGCAAACACTTAAGTCCTTCTTCATCTCTCCTGATAACCGCCGCACGCAACGCATCCAACCGCTCCAAGGTCTGCTTAATATGCCTGATATCATCGCCCAAAACCGAGAGCAACTCGTCGGTAAGACCATCTAATCTGCCGTCTGAAGTCTTCATACGCTCTTATCCAATATTTGCCGGACCGCTTGATTTTGTTGCTGTCCGCCGGCCTCTGAGCCGGTTGCCACCATAGCTTCATAAATGTTCTTCCAGAGTCCAAAGCCCCCCCTGTCGGCAATTGCCTGCGCCATGTATGACCAGTACATGCTCTTAATCTGCTTCGACGATTGGTCTGCCATGTCCGAGGTGGGTATCGTATCTTCCATTCTTTTCAGTATCTCATGGATAAAAACCGATTCGAAATCTTTGGCAACCTTCTTGCGTCTCTCATCCTCGACATCAATATCAGCGCCGGCTCGGAGCCCGCCCGCCTCGGCTACCTTGCCCACCTGCCCGCCTGCGGCAGCTTGATTCAGTAACAATTCACTAATATCCATCTCGCTATCCTGTAACCAATTCACCATCCAATTGTCATTCTGAGCGCAGCGAAGAATCTCCACTCAATATAAAATATCAAATATACAATATAAAATTGTATAACCCGCGAAGCGGCTCCACCAACTCAAAACTAAACACTCAAAACTCAAAACTGACTTGTCCTTTTACATCATTTCAATCTTCGCCTGCAGGGCGCCGGCGACCTTCAGAGCATTGAAGATTGCTATCATATCTCTCGGCGTCGCACCTATTGCATTAAGGGCATTGGCTAATTCGGTCACCGTGACCACTTGAGGCACTCGAATAAGATGGCCTTCCTCTTCCTCAACCGACAAAGATGAGTCTTCCACCACCGCCGTTGTCGCCCCCTCGGTAAACGGCGCTATCGGCTGGGAAACAAACTTCTGCTCTTTAATCTTCACAACCAGACTTCCCTGGGCCACCGCCGTTTCTGAGATACCGACATACCCGCCGACGACAATGGTTCCCGTCCGCTCGTTAATCACGACTATGGCCGGCATATCAACCTCCACCTCGAGGCTTGTAATACGGTCCACAAAACCGGCTGCGTCACCTCTGCTGACCTGGGGCGGCATCCTGACCTTTATCGTCCCGGCATCTTCTACGAACGCGCTCGCCGGATAAACGATTTCTACTGCCCGGCGAATCCTCTCGGCGGTCGTAAAATCGCCGTTCCGCAAATTAAGCGTGATATACCGCTGCTGGCCGATAGTCTCAATGAAACTGGATAACTCCTCTTTTTCAACGTACGCGCCACCCGGAATCCGCCCAACAGTGGGGTGATTCTTGGCCATCTTGCTGCCCGTCTTACCCTCAACCGTCCAAGAAGCCGTCGATATCGATGCCGCCCGAGCCACCGCGTAAACCTCACCGTCAAGACCCTTAAGCTCCGTCGCCAGCAGCACACCGCCCTGCAGACTCGTGGCGTCTCCAACTGTGGATACATTGATGTCTATCCGCGATCCGACTCGGTCCCACGGCCCCAACTCCGCCGTCACGACTACTATAGCTATACTGCCGGCACCCAGGGTGCTCGGCGAAAATGTCATACCTCCCTCACGCTGCAAAAGACTTGACAACATCTGCCGGCTCGGTACCGCACTATCGCCCGTCGCATTTAGGCCCACCACAAGACCGGTGCCCATAAGAGGGTTGCCACGAACGCCCTGAATCTCCACAATGTCCTTAACACGCGCGCCACGCGCCGCGGGCACTGCACAGGCTAAAAACAATACGAATGTCGTCAAACAAAATCTCATAACCAAAGCTCCGCAAAAGGCCCGACTAAGCGATCATACCACCGCCGCACGCTCCTCAGAACGGCCACAACGCATCAAATATGCTCGCAAGCCACCCGGGCTTAGTGTAATTTGGCGTAACTCCCTTGTTGAGCGTAACAATCTTGAAATCCGCAACCTGTTCGCTGCGAATCGTATTATCAAATGCAATATCCCTCGGACGAACTATACCGCTTACCTGAATAGTCACCTTATCTCCCACCACGTCCCGATGACGCGTTCCCAAAACAACAAGATTGCCGTTCGGATGGATGTCCTGAACAACAACCGTCATCCGGTCCGTGTAGCTGCGCTTGTCCTCATAGTCCGACTGACCGTCTAATGACTTGCTTGCAGAGGCCGTAAAAGACTCGGTGATGCCTGGTATTTTGGGCAGCCACGAAAACGGCGCATCATTGAGCTGTGTCTGTGGATTAAACGTTATAGTCCGGCTGGTGTCATTAATCAACTTTCTATCTATCTCGTTCTTAATATTGCTGACCTCACTGATGATTATTGTCAATATGTCACCAATCTGGCACGCCTTGTCATCAGCGTAAATCAGCTTTGTGTTCTTGTCGCGTTTGGCCCAGATTGAGCCGGCATCGCACTTACTCCAGACCGGCCCAAAAACGTGCCAACAAATCAAAAGTAACGTTATCACTGTTATTTTATTATTCACAGCATCCCCTTTCAAAAAACCGGCTCCACCGTACCGTCAGCCTTGACCTTGCCTACTACTATCCGCGAATTATTCGGACCCTTCACCCGGATATACTGGCCCACTTTGCCATCCGAAAGCGCCACCCCTACAGCGGAAACATAAAGACCGCCCGTTTCAATTTTCATAACCACTGTCTGCCTCCGCTTAATCACCACAGGCGACTCAGCAGGCCCAACCACATTGCCGGTGATAACGGCACCCTTCTTTATCCTCCGTTTGGCAACCTGTCCGTAAGGCACAGACCAACCAGCAGGTTCCGGCGCCGAGGCCATTATCGTCTCAACCTGCACATTTTCAGGGCTGATCGCAACACCGGCCACAATATCAACCGTCGCTACTACCCGGCGGCGCTTGTATTTCAAATCAAAACCAACCTCGTATCCACCCATCTCAACGCCGTCTCTCACAACCCCGACCCATACCCTGGCCTTGTCTTTTCTGCTGTATTTGCCTAACCTCGCCACAAGCCTTATTTCACCGCCGTCATCAGCTAAAACCCAGTCTTTCGGCTTTCTCACCAACGCAATATTATTGACCGATTCATACTCCGCCCGGGTCTTCAGAAACACCGACGCCACCTCAGCGAACCGCCGGCCGCTGATAACTTTCTCGTCTCTTTTCACCTTCACGCGCTCGGCCCCGCTGAGCGATACTTCATGTCCCTTAATACCGTTCGATGCCAGCCGGCTCAGAATCGTCGGCCTGTCAATCACAATCTGCTGGCCCGTCAAGGCGAACCTGCCTAAGCCGATTTGCCGCGCCTTGGCCACCACAGCGTCATCTCCCTGCATAACTCCTATCGCACCTAATTGTATGGAATCGGCCTTAACAACCACCTCACGCGGCAGGTAAATCCGCAAAGTGCTGTTTTTGGCAGCCTCACCACTACCCTCAAGCTGCTCACCACAGCAATACCGCTGCCCCAAAAACGCACAAATAATAACAAGTACTACAACTGCTTTATTCATCTTCTGTCCTCTGACTTCTGTCATCTGTCTTCTGTCCTCTGCTGAGCGCAGCGAAGTCCCGGCGCGCCGGGGTCTTCTGTTTACCTAATCAGCATGTTCAGATTTCTAAGGATATTGTCACCAGCCCTTATAACGCGGCTGTTTATCTCGTAACCCCGCTGGGCCGTGATAAGATTCACCAACTCTGTCACCATCTCCACGTTTGACTTCTCAAGCGTCTTCGACAAAAGACTGCCAAAACCATCCTCGCCGGCGGTGCCCGAACTTACCGTCCCGCTGGCCTCAGTCTCTCGGCAAAGATTACCACCCTCGGCACTTAGCCCCGCAGGATTTGCAAAACGGTACAACTGTATTGTACCCACAGTCGTGCTGCCGGACGGAGTCATCACACTGACTGTGCCGTCGGCTCCAACATCAATAGTTGACGCATTATTTGGAATCGTTATCCCGGGAGTTACTATATAACCGCTTGAGTTGACCAACTGGCCGTTCGCATCCCTATTAAGGGAGCCGTCACGCGTGTAACGCTTGTCACCGTTGGCCAAAGTAACCTCAAAAAATCCGTCCCCTTGAATTGCCAAATCCAGGTCCCGGCCCGTCGTTTGAAGTTCACCGATAGTAAATACTTTGTTGGTTGAGGCCATCCGCACGCCGCTGCCTATTTCCAGACCGCTCGGGGCGATTACACCGGAGGAAATCTCACGACCCGCCTCACGCAACTTAAGGTAAAGCAAATCCTGAAAATTTACCTGGGCACGCTTGTAACCGTTCGTATTCATGTTCGCCAGGTTATTCGCTATCGAATCAATCATCGTCTGCTGAGCGGACATGCCCGTAGCCGCAGTCGAAAATGCCTTAAGCATAATTAAGCTCCTTCCTCAAACTAACCATTTGCAACACCAATGATAGCCTTGGCGTTCTCTCGACGCCGCACCAACAGTCTCATATTTACTTCATAAAGCCTTGATACCGTTATCATGTCAACCAGCTCCTCCATCCGATTCACATTTGAATTCTCCTGGTATCCCTGCCTTACCGACGCTTTCTCGGCAGCGGCCGGCTGCACGCCCTCGGGCGCACCAAAACAGTTCTTGCCGGTCGCAAAAAGCTTTCCCTCGTCCTCCTTGAAATCGACAACCTTTAATCTTCCTAATGAGCCGCCGGCGGCGTTTATAGTTCCCTCCTCACCAATACTAATTTCCTGCACGCTCACACCGGCAGGTATTATAATCGGGCCCTCGGCACCTGAAACTATCCTGCCCTCGTGGTCAACCAATTGTCCCTGTTGATTAACCTGAAACATCCCGTTGCGAGTGTAAAGCGGCCCATCCGGTGTCTCTACTACGAAAAATCCCTTTCCGTTGATTGCCACATCGAGCGACCGGTCCGTCTTCAACAGACTCCCCTGGGAAAAATCGAGAATGCTGTTAATTTTTATCCGGCCCTCGGGGACCGAATCATCCTGCCCGCCCCCAAGCTGGGCCATCAGCTCTCTGCTGAACGAATTCACCGTCCGCTTATAACCGGCTGTATTGATGTTCGCCAGATTGTGTGCGATGACACCAAACTGTCTCGTAAGCGAATTGACGCTCGTACCTAACTCGCCGCCGGGATTAACCACTCTGCTGCCCTGCCACTAATGACGACTCTTCCTCATTCTGCGACTCCTCGATTGCGCAACCGATGGCAATATTATTCGTCGCACGAACAATCTCATCAAGGCCTGCTTCGTTCAAACCTATCAGCTCCACGCCGATTGAATGCTTGCCGATTGAATGCTCTTCGTCGCTGTCTCGATACCCTCGAACCTCACCGATGTCCTGCATGAACTTGCCCTCCTCCAGCTCAAACACCACCAGGACACGCCCGCCACGATTGACCTCTATTTCCGACTCTATCCGCAAGCCGGGCCCCGAAAGCTCCGTCACCGTCCCTCGAACAAACTGGGGCGCCATCGGCCCGCCTTCGAAATCACTCTTTACCATCGGAAAATGCGCAACCAGCGCCGGCTTTCGGACCTCGACACGAAGAAACCTGCGCCTGTTCACGAACGTTATGTTATCGGAGTGGTTCAGCACCAATCCGGCGTCTCCACATGCTATCGTCAGCACGTTAAACTGCCACGTTGCGGCACCAAAACGATAACGAACATTCCACAACTTACCCGCAGCGCTGCTGAGAGGCACATCCGGGGCCACGACAAATTCAAGCTCGTCGCTTCTGGTTACGACAGCGTCAATTCGTGGGATATCCGGACTGCCAGACGGTGCTATGGAAACCTTTTTACCGACCGGAATCTGTCGGCTGCTCAGACCCCTACCGCGACCGCTCCTGACCCCGAATGTATAAGCTTTCCTCTTGAACCCGAGCTTTTCCCTGACCGCCTCCACCATCGCATTGAGCTTCTTCCTCTCGACAGGATTATGAATCGACGCAAACTTCTCCTGCATAAACTTCACGGCACCACGGTTAAATGCCGCCATTATGGTGAATATCGAATCCTTGCGCTTCACCAGCGCTCGCTTCGTTATCCCGGCAAGTATTTCGTGCTCCTCTGAATCTAATCCATGATTATCAGCATACTCATCAAATCTGGCTTCTGACACCTCCTTTTCCTGCTCAATACGGAAACGACGAATAGCCAAAAGAACTATCGTCAGGATAAATATTATCGACGCACTAGTTAGAACGAACCATTTGTTCGTAAACAAACTGTCACGACCTACGTCAAGCCCGCGTATCGCGTCCCATTTGTCCTGAGGCACAAGTGCCGCCAAAAACATATAACCAATGCTCAACATCTCAGATGACATAATTGTAACTTCATCAATTACCTGATTAGATTCGTTAGTTCTCGCAGGAGGTCGTTCGCCACCCTGATAGTCCTCGCATTCGACTGAAATCCGTTCTGTGCCTGCATCAGGTTCACAAACTGAGTCGCCACGTCAACATTTGACTGCTCCAGGCTCTTACTCTTCAGCGAACCCGCACCGCCCGTCGCTGCCATCGTCGCCACCGCCTCACCGGAGTTCGCCGTCGACAGATAGTAACCGCTCCCGACAGCCTCCAGACCGTTCGGGTTCTGGAATATGGCGAACTGAATCGCTGCTATGTCCGCCTTGACTCCATTGGTAAATGTGCCGATGACCGTACCGTCCACATCGATTGAAACACTTGTCAGCGTCCCCGCTTCGTAACCATCCTGACTCAATGCCGCCGCGCTGGACTGGGCACTGGAGAATTGTGTCAACCCCGTAAATTCGCCGACTGTACCTAAATCCATTATTAAGTTCTGTGTGGTACCGGCCGCAAATTGAACACCTATCGTTAAACTCTCGGAACCGCTGGCTAACCCGTTGTAAGAACCGTCTGAGGCAAACTGGATACCCGAAATACGCCGGTTAAACGTATCAGAGTTGACAAAATCGTAACTGGTCCAGTCGCCGGACAATTCCCCCGAAATCGTCGGTATGATCAGGTCCCACGTATCTGCCGTATCGGTCTTGACAAATATGCCGTTGAGCACATGCTGATTGCCCAACGGATCGTAAACCGTGATATTGAAGCTCTTACTGTCATTACCGCCGGCGGTGGTCAAACCAAAAAACGTCGAAACACTAAGGTCATCGGCCGCAACGGGAACGTACGACATCGCCGTAATCTGCGCGACACTATAACCTCCCGATTCGCCGGTAATTTCTATATTGCCGTCACTATTTATCGTTGCTACGGAACTGTCGAAAAGAGCCGTAATCTGGTCCAATACGTCCTGCCACGTATCGCCATTGCCCGCCGCCGCGCCAGTCCAGGTAACATCCTGATTCGTAAATGTCGTCCCATCCTCTTTCACACCGGAGATACGAATCGTACCCGTATCACCGACTCCCAGCGCCGTGGTCCACTGGTCAAGGTCCGACATATACGAAGAAGCTGTCGATATCGTAGCACCGCTGCTCGTCGTATATGTAAGGTTGCCCGTAACCTTGTGCCGTGTCGCTGCGGTAGTGCTCTCCGTCGATGAACGCAGGTTGCCGTTAATAACTACGCTGGTCGTTGCGTTCGCCGGCATTGCAGCGTCCCACGGTATCCGAATGCTCGAATCTCCTGCTGTTTGAAAACCCTCAGTCTCACCGATTGTACCTATTCGCTGGACCTTGTAACCGGTCGCAGGGTCAACCAACGTATTCTCCGAATCAATGCCAAACGACCCCATACGAGTATAAGCGTCCTGCGTGCCGTTATTCAAAACAAAGTACCCTGCCCCGTCTATCGCAACATCAAGGTCCTGGCCCGTAGCGGAAATATTGCCCTGGCTCATATTACGCGTAACGCCGGCCATACCAACACCGCTACCCAACTGCTGAGGGTTCGTACCGCCTAAACCACCCACAGGCCCGGTCGCCTGCCTCACCGTCTGACTCAAAAGCTCCGCAAATGTTACGTTGCTGCTTTTGAATGCAATGGTGTTCAGATTCGCCAGGTTATCACCGGTCACATCCAGCCAGTTTTGATGAACCCTGAGGCCCGTTACTCCGGATGACAATGCGCCCATTTTATTCTCCTTTATTTCAGTCTGTTAAAACTAACGTATCGATTTCCTAACTTATTCACTCCGGGGGCTCGCTCCACTCCTTAATCCCCCCAACCTCATATGGCCTGACAGGGAATACAAGTTCGTCGCTCTCGCTCTCGTCGGGAAGTGTAACCCTGGCATGAACCTCCAACATCGGCTGACCATCAATGATACTTACTTTCTGCACCCGACCGCTTACTATCTGCTCATAATACCCACTATAAAATGATACCTCTCTACCCAACAGGCTCTCAGCAAAATCAAGCTCCGCCATCAGCATCGCACCCTGGAAACTCGTATTCATATTCTCCATTGTTGAGTTCATCGTCTCGATATTCCCGTTCATCTCCTCGGTCAGTTGCAGTTGAGAAAACTGCGCAAGCTGGGCCGCCATCTGCTGGTTGTCCATCGGGTCAAGCGGATTCTGATTCTGCAACTGCGTCACCAACAGCGTCATGTAATCCAAATGCTGTTTGCTTGCTGATACTGGCTCCATAATAAATATTCCTAATAGCCTTAAACTCTTCTTTTGCGATGACCCCGGTTAATCAGTACCGTTCCATCTCGCTCAAGTGCTTGCAATTATTGTGCCATAGCCGTTGCGCCAAAACTCGGCCTAAGACGTAACTCCTTGCTATTGCAGCAGTTAAAATTTTAGCGCAGCCCGCCGTCCCCCTTGTCTCGCCGCCCGCCTCTCGCAGGGCCGTGGATGAAAATTCCCCACCTGTAGGAAAAATATGCCGCCCCCCCTCCACTAACTAACCCTCCAACCGCCCGCTGCATTGCCCGATGACACCAGCCGTTCCTTCCACCACAGGGCAAAATCAAAAATATTATCGGAAGGTCCTATAAAAAATTAAAGTTTCCAAAACGTTATGCCGACTTTTATCACATATAAATTGGCTCACCAAACAGCAGTCGTTACTTCCGTGAGTAAGGTCAGTATGTCCCTGGAAAATATCCTCGTAGTCGGCAAGGATTCTAAAACTCAGCAGCTCGCACGCCCCTTTACAGAGCGGCTGTTTGCAGCAGATGACACAAACGGCACCTGGGAAATGATTGCCTCCGTCCAGCCTCATCTCATCCTTCTCGGCTCCGGCATCGGCCACCAGCAGCTCTGCTCTTTTCTCCAAATAAAGGAAGCCAAATCCATCGATACACCTGTGGTCATTATTGGCGACAAAAATAGCCCCCAACTGGCCGACCAGCTGCTCAGCCTCGGCGCGTATGATTATATCAAGGGAGAAAACGACCACCACCGCCTCAGCCAGGTCATTGAAAGGATAAAAAGCGGTGGCACTGACAACGATATCAAAAGGACTCGATTCTTTTCCGAGGATTGTCCCTCTTCGGTCTCAATCGTCGGCAGAAGTGATTCTACGCTCAGGGCACTAAAGATGATCCGCCTCGTCGCAAACAGCTCATGCAACCCCGTCCTCATAGTCGGCGAAACCGGGACAGGCAAGGAACTGGCCGCAAGGGCCGTACATATATTAAGGAACGGCGCCGACAAAAAATTCGTCGCTATAAACTGTGCCGCCCTTACCGCAAACCTCCTGGAAAGTGAACTCTTCGGCCATGTAAAAGGCTCCTTCACCAGTGCCGACCGCGAAAAAACCGGACTGCTCGAACTCGCCGCAGATGGAAGCGTCTTCCTCGACGAAATAAACATAATGCCGGTTGAGCTGCAGGCAAAGCTCCTCCGCGTTCTTCAGGAAAAGACCTTCCGAAAAGTCGGCGGCATAAAGGACATCGACTGCAAGGCCACAATAATCGTCTCAAGCAACAAAAACCTGGCTAAAGAGGTTAAGAGGGGCGCCTTCCGCTCCGACCTCTACTATCGCCTCGCAATCTGTCCCATTGCCCTTGCCCCCCTGAGAGCCGAATCACGCAAAGAAGACATCCTCCTCTTGGCAGAATACTTCATTAAGAACTCAACCGTCTGTCCTGAAAAGGTCGGAAAAGTCGAAGGACTCACGACCCTTGCCGCCCAATCCCTGCAAAAACATAACTGGCCCGGAAACATCCGAGAGTTGCGAAACGTCATCGAAAGGGCAATGCTTCTGGAAACAACAAACAAAATCGGCCTGAGCAATCTCATTTTAAATCCCGAACAACTCGCTGAAGATGGCGCCGAACCAACCTCCGTCGGCCTGCTCGACTTCTCGCTTGAAAGGGCCGAAAGGGAGCTCATCGCAAAGGCCCTCAACGAAGCCGGCTGGCAAAAAACCCGTGCTGCCGCAATGTTAGGCATAACAAGAGCCACCTTGTATGCCAAGGTAAAGCAATACAACATCCAGCAGCCCGCCCCCCAGCCCACCGTCCCCGTAACCGCATAAACCCACCTTATCACTGCGCTGCGCCTCACTGTCATCCCAGCGAAGCCTGTCCCTGCAAAAGCGGGGAGCAGTGAGTTCCGAATCCAGTACACACAGAGCCCCAAGCGTAAGCGCGGGGTCATTCCGAACGCAGCCGTGGAATCTGTTAAAAAAGTCATTCTGAGTCCCGGCGCGCCGGGAAAGAATCTCAACCCCAATAGAAAATAGAAAATTCGACTTCGCCTCTGTCTTCTGTCTTCTGCCTTCTCCGCCCTCGGAAGATTTTTATTGACAAACCGGCCGATTTCCTTTATCGTTTAGCTAAGAACCGGGTGGGGCGTGGTGAAACCTGACAATACGAAAAAGCGAAGCAATTGGGTCAAAGGAAGTCTCTCCACACAGAAAGAGAGGTCCAAAATGGACGATAGGCCCCAAGGCGTTCAATGTTCAAATTGTGTGTTTTATGACCAGCATGCCGAGCATTTCGGGATATGCCGTAAATACGCACCCCAGCCCCACATACCGCACGGAGGGATGGAGCGGTTCTCCGAAATCCGCTGGCCAAACGTCAGGGACAAGGAGTGGTGCGGAGAGTTCGCAAAGAATTTCCCAAAAGTTTAGACCCCCAGGCGCCCCGCCGAATCCGGGAGCCACAGAGCCCCAAGCGTAAGCGCAGGGTTATTCCGAGTGCAGCCGTGGAATCTATTAAAACACCATCGCGACTTGTACTTCGTAGCCTTTGTCCTCCGTAGCTTTATGCGAAGGAGGATGGCGAAGTAGTAAGCGTTCCACATTCGACGTTGAGCAACGCGAAATCCCGGCGCGCCGGGGTTGAATGTTGAACGTTGAAAGTTGGACGTGAGCTTGTCCTGAGCCTGCCGAAGGGACGTTCTTCCCCCCCTCTGTCCCCCGTTCTCTGTGGCTAAGTTTCCCCCCGCGCAGCCGGGGATCTACTGGACAGCCTTTGCCGCACGCGGTAGTATATGGACAGACAAATGAAGAAAGTTGCAGTGATAATATGTGCCGCCGGTGCGAGTGCCCGATTTGGCGGAAATAAAAAGAAGCCCTTTATTGACGTGGCCGGCCGGGCGGCATTTCTCCGAAGTATCGAGTTCTTCGCCGACCGAGATGATGTCAAACAGACCCTGCTCGCAATCTCACCGGATGATGATGAACTCGTCAAACTCAAATGGGGTGCGAACCTGAGCTTTAACCAGGTCAAAATCTGCCACGGCGGCCCTGAGCGATTCGAAACGGTCGCCAACGCACTCAAATTAGTGGCTGACGATATCGACCTGATTGCCGTCCACGATGCCGTCAGGTGCTGCCTCAAGGCCGAATGGGTGGACCAGGTCATCAGCCGGGCCGCCGAGACCGGCGCCGCCATACTGGCCTGTCCGGTCGTGGCAACCATAAAGAAGGTGGCCGATGGCAAGATAGCCGGGACGGTTGACAGGACCGGGCTATACGAGGTCCAGACGCCGCAGGTCTTCGACGCCGCCCTCCTCAAAAAGGCCTACGAGAACATTGAAAACGTTGATAAGAGCGCCCTGACCGATGATTCCACCCTTGTCGAGGCCCTGGGCCACCAGGTTTCAATTGTCCGGACGGACACCTCAAATATCAAGATTACGCGAAAAAGCGATGTCCCGGTAGCCGCCGCGATAATAAAATCGCGCCCCAAAACCAAACCAGAAGGCCCGATTGGGCCCTATATCGAGGCACAGTGGTAACTTACGGTGAATCGGTGAGTTGGTAAGGCGGCAGGACGGTTAGTCCGTTAGAAGCAAAGCTTCTAATCGGACAGGACAATGCGAAACCCGTTGTTGTTGTTCCGATTGTCCGGGTTGTTGTTGCGGTTTGCTACCCGGCAGTTGTTCGCATACTCGTACCAACCGCCGCTGCAGCAAGCCCTAAGGCAATGTACAGCGCCAACATTTTATTCGACGTCCACATCGGTGCCTCCTTGAACTTTAGCCCAAAATCCTCTTGCTGCGGATCTCGCAAAGCACCGACCCACACTCCAAATGTACTCTCTATATAAAACGTGCCAAAAGGTATGTCAATGCTTGTGTTTATGATTACGCTGCTGCCGGGCAAGTGTAATTCCACCAGAGAATCTGCCACCGTCAAGCCTTTTGAGGAAAAATAACGCCAATTTTTTATTTAGGTTTGCGAAGCGAAAGAGTTTGTCTATAATAATCGACCGTAAGGATAAAGTTACTCAGGAAGTTTTTTGTTCCTAAGAGAAACACGGGACACGTTGGCGAAAAATCAATAAGTATGTTAGATACAGTATAAAGAACACGACTACCGACAGTCCCATCGGCTTTAATGTTTAAAATCTCTACCTTTGATGTGTGAGGCCATGCACAAGTACCACCGCCAACACCACCTATCTGATTAGGCGCTACACTTTGGAGTCTATGCCCAAGTACCGTAGCAATCCCCGCTGGGAAAACGCAAACGTCGGCTCCGGTGTCAACAATCGCTAAAGTCTCAAAAGACAAGCCTGTCTCAGGATTTGTCAGGCGAATCCATAGCATCGGGCGAGCAGGGCCCTCCCCGACAATGCTAAATGGATAGTCCCTTATCGGCATGATCTCAGTAAACGCAGGTTACACCCTTTTCAGGAACGAAAACAATGGCTGGGCTTGCTATGCCCTTTTCGCGGGCCTTCTTGACAACCGTGCCAGGGTTTTTCCCTGACGCAATGATATCCTTACCAGACGCCCCGAAAGCTACATACTTTCCCTCGTACTTAGAGTCGCTTACAAGAGGTCGAGTGTTTCTTTGACCTTTCTTTGCCATATTACTCTCCTGGCTAACACCATCTGTAATGTATCATAATCGGCCGCCCATTGCAAGGTAAATGTGATCTCTTACACACATCTTCGATATAGTAAATTCGGCATTTTGCGAGCTGGGTCAAGAAAAATCCCCACAATTCCAAAAAATTTGCAAAATAGTGCAATAATCGGCCATTTTCTCCTTTTTCTCCGGTCTTCTCAATCCCGACAAGATCGGGACGCCCAAGATTGTCACCCCTGTGGAGGCATGGGCTGAGAAGTAAGAGGGTGCTTCGCTCGGATAAAGGGTTCACCCTGTTAGAGGCTTACATTCAAATACCTTTCGAATTTGCTGACTTTTACGAAAATGTCATCTTCAAAAAATCCTGCAACTTAGTTTGAGCCTCTAACAGGGCAAAAGGGTAAAGTGTTAATTTAGCCCGTTAGAGGCAACGCCTCTAATGGGCCAGGACAATACGAAACCCGTCGAAGACGCTCCGACTGCCCGGGATGTAGTAGTCGCGGTTCGCCACCCGGCAGTCGTACGCATCGAGGAGCCAACTGCCGCCGCGGAGAACACGATAACTTCCGCTGACAGAGCCGGTTGGATTGTCATACGGGCTTGTATCATAGTAATCCGAATCGTACCAGTCGTTGCACCACTCCCAGACATTACCTGCCATATCATAGAGGCCGTATCCATTGGCCATATCGGAACCTGCTGGTATTTGACTTCCATCATAATACCCCACCGGTGTTGTCCACGGATAATCTCCTGTTTCATATGGGTCACCAGAAACGTCGTAGTTAGCCATTGAACCATCTATGCCATCACCCCAAGTGTATCTATAGTACGGGCTGTGCTGGCCGCCGCGGGCTGCGTATTCCCATTCTGCCTCGGTCGCAAGGCGGTAACCCTTCTTGGCCAAATCACAAACCCACGTAGAAAGGTTATAGCAACTCTCTTTGCCTTCTTCGCTGCTTCGCCAGTTGCAATAGGCAACAGACCCATACCAGCTTACCTCAACCATCGGATGGTCTTCTTTATCCGGTACTACACCAAAACTACTACCATTCCATGTAATACGGCTGTAAGAAGAACTCGTAGTGGTATCACAATAAGGGTAATCACAGGGGTCATCAGAAGAAGCATAGACAACACCGCTGACAACCTTTAACTGAGCAGGATATGCAGAATTGAGATAATCACAGTACTGCTGATTTGTTATCTCGTATTTGCTCATAAAGAACGAATCAAGCAAAACTGCGTGGAGGGGCAGTTCATCATCATAACCTTCTGGGTCAAAATGGTCGCCCATTTCAAACCCGCCGCCCGGTATATAAACCATATCATCCGGGATATTGGGGTCGCCGGTAAGCCACTGTTTTGCCACAACGGCGAAATCTTCAAGACCGACAAAACAATCGCCGGTTAGGTCAGCCGAGGGACAGGCGGCGAAGGCAAAGCTGCCTGAAAACAAAAAGACAATTAACGACACAATAATAAATGTTTTTTTCTGATACATGGTTTTTCCTCCTGAACAGAGTTTTCGCGGGCATTTTCACAGTATTGGTCAAAGCGCCCAATGTCAAACAACCCACTCATTTTGCCTAATCACTTTATAACTCAGTTAACGCTGGTTTGCAAGAAAATAATCCTCGATTTTTCAATACGCCGGCAAACTTCGGCAATTTTGTTTGGCACATCTTATTCGTAATATGAAATTTCTTACTCCTGACTATGATACCGGATAACTGTTCGGCGGACATTAAAACCGCATTTTGGCACTGAAAAACAGGGTTTTCGACCTCCATTGAGGTTTAAGGAGGTGTATCCGTCTTATCACCCGTAACTGACCGGTTACTTTTAATTATCTGATTGCCCTTGACACCGGCGCCGAAATTGGTATTTTTGTGCTCAAGAGAACACCATTTCCGCAGTTGAAATTGAAAGGAACTCACGATGTCGAAGACAAGTTTCATGGCGGCAGTCATACTGCCGGTACTATTTATCGCCGGCTGCGTTGAAGAGGCGGCCAAAGATGACCCGCGTTTTCGCCTGGACCCTGCTGAGGCGACAATAGCAGTTGATGAGGGTTTTATCATACCCGGGGCCGCAGAGGTTGACCTTGTTGAACGGATGGCCGCTCACCGAAGCGCCTATCGGGCCGCAATTGCCGAACTTGTGGACTATTACACAACAAGCGGCGACGCCACAAAGCTGCGATGGGCACAGAAGGAGCGGGCATCACTGGTTCAATATCGTTATCTGATGCCTGCAGAAGCGATGCAGGTCGCTCTTACGGCGACCGATTCTATTGAAGAGGCCGATGTGCTCTTCGAAGAAGCGAGGCAGCTTTACTGGGAAGCAAAGAGATTGGTCGTGATTGTCGATGAGGACAAGTTTCGCATGGCGCTGAGGGGCTTCAACAAGCTAATCACCAACTATCCCACCAGCGACAAGATTGACGATGCGGCCTACAGGGCCGGCCAGATTTACGAGCATTTCAAGGATTACCAGATAGCGGCGGTCTATTACCAGCGGGCGTTTCAGTGGGACCAAAACACACCCTACCCGGCGAGGTTCAAAGCAGCTTATGTGCTCGACAGGCATCTGCACATGAGAAAACAAGCACTAACAATTTATCGATTGGCCATCCAGATTGAGTCGCGCTATGAGGGCAATACGGAATTTGCCCGGAAGCGGGTCCTCAATATGACTAAGACCGAGGCCAAGGCGCCAAAATAATTATCCGCCTATCAACAAAGTTGTTGAGATTAGCGTCGGGTCTGTACGGGGGCAGGCCCGATTTCTTTTGTGGTTCAGGATGCTGTCGCAATTCGAGAAAAAGGTCGCTGCTTTCATAACCCCATCGCCTCTTATCGACTCAGGCGAGTCGGTCTTGTTGGCGGTGTCGGCCGGAGCCGATTCTGTCGCGATGATGTTCGCAATGCTCAGGCTCACCCAGGCCGGCACAGTCAACGCCAGGCTGGTCGTTGGCCATGTCAATCATAAGTTGCGCGAACCCGCGGCCGACCAGGACGAAGAGTTTGTGGTCCGACTTGGTAAAAAACTGGGCCTTAAGGTGATCCCGCGGTCGGTGGATGTTCGCGCCTGCGCCGCCGAAAATAAGCTTTCCATTGAAACAGCGGCCCGGAAACTGCGAACAGACGCACTTATCGGTATCGCAAAAGAAAATGGATGTAAATCAGTTGCAACAGGACATCACAAGGACGATAACGCTGAGACGATGGTCCATCGGCTGCTTCGCGGCACAGGATTTCGAGGCCTGGCGGGAATCTGGCCGAGCAGACTATTTGCAGATGAAGTTACATTCGTAAGACCACTGCTTTGCGTAACACGGGCCCGGATAATCGAATACTGCAGGGCAAACGACCTCGACTGGCGAGATGACCATACCAATGCCGATATCACCTATACGCGCAACTACATCCGACATTTACTCCTGCCGCAGTTGCAGAACGCGTGCAGCGGTTCGCTTGTGGCCGAATTAGCTCAGTTGTCCCAAAAATGCCGCACCCTCCACAGGCGCGTTTGTTGGAATGTGGAAAAAGTGTGGCCGGTTATTGTCTCGGCTTCGCAGCCGGACAAGGTCACGCTGGATGGGAAGATATTCTGTGCTCAGACCCAAATCATTCAGGCGGAGCTTGTCCGGCGCACGCTCATTGGGCTCGGCAGCGGTGAGCGGGATTTGAAAGACCTGCACTACAGGAAGATATTCGCATTGGCACAAGGCCCTAACGGAAAAAGGATTGAGCTGCCGGGTGGATTTTTAGCCGAAGCTGAGTACGAGAAAATCATTTTTCACCGCGCACCGAAACCGAAAAAGGTCCCTGCCCCCTTTTTAAGTGGTCCCACTGCCCTGGAAATTCCCGGCCGGACACAATTTGAAGCCTGCACGATAAAAGCGACTATTCTTGACGCGACCGATTGTGATATCGCCGGATTCAAAGCCGCCAAAGACAACAACGTCGAGTGGTTTGATTATGATAAATTGGCTGGTGCGGTTTTGGTGCGACATCGACAAGCCGGCGACACGTTTTGGCCTTTAGGCGCCGTGGGCGCCAAAAAAATCGGCAAATTTCTTACTGCGCAGAAAGTGCCGCACGGCTTTCGCCAAAGACTGTTAATAATCGCAGATGGCAAAAAAATTATCTGGCTCACCCCTCTAAGGGCGAGCGAATTAACGAAGGTTACGGACCAAACAAAACAAATTCTTCAATTGCAAATCTATCCGGGATGAATCCGTCAAACCAGCCCACAACTTCAAAAGAACAAACAAAGAAAGGCCCTGCCATTTGGCAGGGCCTCGGTTCTCAAGCCGCGTTGTTGTTAGTCAGCAGGGCTTCACCATCGTCGCACACGGGCCTTTCTTGCCCTCGCCGACTTCAAACTCAACCTTCTGCCCTTCATCAAGCGATGCATACCCGCTTGTCTGAATCTCCGAGTGGTGGACAAACAGGTCATCCCCACCGTCATCCGGGCAAATAAAACCAAATCCCTTGCTTGAATTAAACCATTTTACTGTACCTGTACTCACTTATACTTCTCCTTGGCCTATTCAAAGGCCCCTAAACTAATATCTCTCATTATTCGTTTATTGGAAGCATACTCTTGAGAGATGAAAGGATATACCTCACGAACACTTACTATACCCAATAGAACTGCGGATGTCCAACAAAAATAAATTACCACCCTTCCTCCCAGCCTGTTACACCTCTTTTCTCAATAAACAGCCAAACCATACTATAACCATATTTATATTATCGGCGAGTTTCTTTGATGTCAATGGAAAATTTAGCTAAAAAATCATTTTTTTTCAAAATTGGCCGGCTCATCCAATCCCAAATCCTTACCCCCCCGCCGTCCTCTGTTGAGCGAAGCGAAATCCCGACCTGTCGGGGCTGAGCGCAGTGAAGTCCCGGCGCGCCGGGGGCTTCCTTTCTCCGGAAAGTTCAGGCACGCAAACTCGCCATGGACCTCTTTTGCCTTTTCGTCGTATGCCCTGGCCGCGTCATCTTTATTTTTGAACCGCCCTAAATAGATGCGTTTGCCGTTGTCTCTCAGCGACGCTTCGAACACACCGTCCTTTTGCCGGCAGTTGACACCTTTTAATTTTAATCGCGAGGTCCGCTTCACCCGCCGGTTTTGAGCGTTCTCTCTCGGCGTCGCTAACCGAAGATTACCCCTTCGGTTATTCAGCCCGTTATGGTCTCTATGGTCCACCAACTTATTCCTCGGCGCCTTCGTAAGCCACCGATGCATCGGTATCTGTTTCACACGCACATATTTGCCGTTCTTATAAACCCGCACTCCTCGTACAGCGTAATACGTCCGCCACCCTTTCTTTGCATACCATTTATATTTACTCACCCGCTCGTAGTCCGCCGCATCCACAATCGCAACCTTACCCTGCGTCAGCTCTATCAGCTTCGCCCCTTCTGCCAATGCCTCCTCCAGCTTGTGTGGAGCATGCCCGTTATTTGCAAAGTTGCCGCACACCCCGCCCCGCCGAACCTGCCACCACTCGCCATGGTAATCTTCCCTGTTAGCACAGATAATCGTCTGTTTCCTGGCCCCGTTCAGAGGCATCGAATACGCACAGTACTCACATCTGCGATATGCCCTCTCTCTATCTGCCAAATTTCCTCCGTCTTCTGTTGCCTGTCGCGGCGGCTTGTCTCGGCGTAGCCTCGTGCGAAGCCGGAAGTCTTGACGAAGCCGGACCCTCTGCTTGCCCCGCCCCAAATAGGCCGTTGCCGCTGTGTCCCGTCCCAAGTAGTAAACCATCGTTACTTGGTGCGGGATAATTTGGTGCGGGGTCATCCCCGCGAAAGTGGGTATCCACAAAAACACTCCGTGAAGCGTTCCGCAATTTTGCCTGTTACCTTCCTGCCTGAAGGCAGTTGCATTTTGACTTTTGATATGCTTCCATCCTCTGTCTTCTGCTGAACGTAGTGAAGTCCCGGCGCGCCGGGGTCCTCCGCCCTACTTCTCTCCTGCTGGCCCCGCACCTACTCAAAAAGCTATCGCGAAGCGATTCGGCCAACTCAAAACGTAAAACTTAAAACTCAAAACTGCCTTCTGCTATCAGCAGAAGGCAGCATTATACCCGTTTTTTTGCAAATTGCAAGCACTTTTTTAGATTTATCCCAAACTTTTTTCGCCTGTTTTGTAACTGCCTAACAGTGCTGACCTTACGAAATGACCAATTTCAAAAAAATCTGCGGATCCCCCGGTCATCCCGACCGGAGTCCCGACTTGTCGGGGCGGAGCGGAGGGATCTGCTAAAAAGGTCATTCTGAGTCCCGGCGCGCCGGGAAAGAATCTCCACACACGAGATACGAACGACTAACGACTGCCCCTCCGGGGCTATGTGCAAGCGCGTTTGGTGTTGAGCTTTGCGAAATCTTGAGCCTTGCGAAATCTTGAGCTTTGCGAAATCTTGAGCTTTGCGAAATCCCGACACCTCGGGGCCGACACCTCGGGGCCGACACCTCGGGGCCGCGCCGGGGTTATCTGGACTTTTAAGGTCCAGAAATATGCGAGGTTTTTAACCCATAAAAAATCGCTTGAAATACCGTACTGTTTCGGGTATTATTGCACCTTGGAGTACCGGCTCTTGGACAAAATTAAACTCTTTCGAAAGGGAAAGGAAAAATGGTGCGTTTTGAAATTACCGGTTTTGGGAGAGAAACGGGAAAAGAATATGTAAAGATATATGAAGCTAAAAGCAAAGAAGAAGCCATTATGAAAGCTTCGGACGATGGTATTATTGTCCAAACAGATAAAATTATCAACCTGCCAGAAATCCAACAAGCTATACATAAGAAAAAGCTTGATGAAAAAACTAAAGAAACGAACCAAATTCTTTATAAATCTCACCCGGCAATGTTTCGTGGCCAGCCATTTAAGTTTATTTTCTGTGTATTGGTATTCGGTATATGGGGAGTATTGCTAATTATTTTTGCTATGTGGCAATCGGCATTTATACCATGGATAATTGGGGCTTGTATTTTAGTTGTCTGGTGGCTCAGATGTTATGCTGTAGAATTGACAATTACAAAAGACCGAGCAATCCTGCGCAAAGGAATACTTTCTAAATCAACTAATGAAGTACGAAACAAAGACATAAAAAACATTCAGGTAATTCAGGGTATAATCCAAAGGATTTTCGATACCGGGACTATTGGCATTTCAAGTGCCGGCACGGGTGGAATTGAGATAGTGGTGTCCGGTATGCCTCGGCCCCAGGAAATCGCTGACCTGATTCGGCAAAATCAATAATTTTTCGAAAGGGCATGGAAAACAAGAATGATTAAGACTAAAATACTACTGATTTTAGGCGCGGGTGCGAGCGCGCCGTTCGGCTTTCCTTTAGGCAGGGGGCTTCGGAATGAAATCTGGAACATGCTTGCACCACCACCATCACCACCTGCAAAGGGCCAGAAAGTTATCGGTTTTTACCAGCCAACAAAAAACCTTCAGTTTTTGATGGAAGCTGGGCGTTCTACCGACCGAGACTGCGACCTTGACTATATTCAGGAATTTAGAGAAGCCATGCTCAAGTCAGGTCGATTTTCAGTTGATGCGTTTCTCGAGCATCGCTCGGATGATTTTGGAACCGTGGGAAAAAGAGCAATCGTAATTGCATTACGACAGTATGAAGACCCAAAAATCTTTGAACGTCTGACAAAAGAAAATGAAAACAACTGGTATGAACTTCTGGTTGAAGCTCTAATAGAGGATGTCCCGTTTGAGAAGTTTAGTGAGCTTAGTGGTAAAAACCTTGCCATTGTTACCTTTAATTATGACCGTTCACTGGAATACTATTTACATGAGAGACTCATACACAATTATGGCATAACCTCTACGGAGGCCGCTGAGAAAATAAATGAGATTGAAATAATACATGTTCACGGAAAACTGGGAGACTTACCGTGGCAAAAGGATGTTAGATACAAATTACCATACAAAAAAACGATAAACTCAACGATAGTCGAGAAGGCTGCCGAGAACATAAAAATCATACCTACTGCCCAAGAGAATACGCCGGAATTTGAACAGGCTCGAGACATAATAAAATGGGCAGACCGTATATTCCTTCTGGGCTTCGGCTTCGATAAACAAAACCTAAAAAGACTACAATTAGGGCCGCTGCGTAAGGAAATCGGCGGTGTATCTGGCACAGGAAAGGGATTGCGCTTTCGTGATTTCAACACAATCTCAGTCTTGGGAATACGTAATCTCGCCAAACTCCACCGGAGGCGATTTACGGAACCTCTGACTTTTCCATTTCCCAACAAGACCATTTATGAATATCTTTGGGATGATATAGATTTGACTGAATGATGGGGAGTAAGGGCAGTAGCTTCGGTTGCGGGCCTTTTATGAAAGTGAGGTAAAAAATGACGAATGAGGAAATCGAAAAAATAGAACAAAAGCTTAGCGAAATCTTAAAAATGCCATTTGAAAAACAACCGGGAGAACTCCAAAAACTGGGAAATGAAGCCGGGGTGAATCTTCCCCACTCTTCTGAGCGCCATGTTCAAAAACAAACAATTACTATGACACAAGCCATGCATTCATTTTTACAAAGCAAAATGATGTTAAATGCTTGTGCCTCAGCAGAAACTTCTTCGGATTTGGCAAAACAGGCTTGTAATTCAGCGAAATGGTCTTGTAGATGGGCCGCAATAGCTGCAATAGTAGCTTGTATCAGTATTGTTGTAATGTTGTGTTTAAAGTAAAAGGGCAAGGTGATTTTATGGACAGAAAAGAAAATCTAAATTTCTAAAAATACAGTTCAACGGGGTGTATCCACTACTTTATAGCACCAGACACAACCTCTGATGCCGGACGTTGGGCTAACTAGGGAGTGCACTATGAATGATGAAAAAAATAAAATGCTGCTCGAAGAGTACAAGGAATTGGGGCAGGAGTATCGCTATCGCGACCAATTGATGGTGCAGGAATTTGGTCTTGCGATGGTCGCGATAGGTGTGGTTGTAAATTGTCTGTGGGGAGCCGATGACATAACATGGAGCTACCTCGCCGTGCAAATTATTGCTGGGTTATTTATCGCTATCTTGGCCTTTCATCTTACTCACCTGAATGAAGATCGCCGTGCTATCCTAGAGCTACATGAGCAACTTAGGAGGGACAAACTAGGTTTCGAGGCTTTCCACAAAGGGGCGGGTGGGGCACGGTTTAGTGCTCCTCGGACCATGATTTGGTTCTCGTACCTTTTGATCGCAGCATGGGGAATCTGGATCGTAGTTTCCATTTATTCAAAGTTTACAGCCTGTTAGCCTCCAGGAAATTGGGAAATCTGGGACAAAGGTCTTCTTATGTTATATTCCCCCTGAAGGATTAAGGGAACTGTGGGGATGGGAAGGCCAAAAAGAAAACGTTTGGAAATTGACCGATCTAAGTCAAATAAAGAAAATTGCAAAAACTATCTGCATACCTGATTATACCTGGTCATACCTGCCGATTAAAAATAAACGGAATGAAAAGCTAATTGAAAATTAAAACAATCAAACGACACACTATCTTTTGAAATGCTGCCACTCCACTTAAAATTTAAGTGTTAAAAATTCGGAAAATATGTCTATTGCTTCACCACGCAATTTATAAAAATCATTCATAAGATTCATTGCTTCCGTCAAACTTTCAGCATCGGTTATATCCGAGTAATCAAAGTATTTTATTGGTTTTATTGAAACGCGTAACCTCATAAAATCATTCTTAAAATTTTCAACCTTAGTCCCAGCTTTAGCCACTCTTTCCGAAAATTCTACAACACGCATATCATCAAATAAAAAACGTGCCGAAGAAACTTCTCTGTGATACTCAAGCCCCCTATCTGAACACATCTCTCTAAATTCAGTAGTAAGATAATCGACCACAGCCTTGTAAACCTTGTATCTCTTTTCAAAAAACTCAAGATCCCATCTGTGCTGGTCTATTTTCAATTGCCGCGCAGCATTATCCTTATTTGTCTTGTACTGCAGGATGGCGACATACGCCACAATCGCAGCAATGACAGTCGTAGGTTTTACGTCAACTAAAAGAAGGAATGCAATCAAAATCGCGGCAATGAGTTCTGGTGTATATTTTTGCAAGAATTCTTTCAAGCGATTCATTTTTTGTCTCCCAATTAAGGCTATAAATCATTTACGATTACAAAATTATATTATGCCAAAAAAGGGAGAAAAATCAAGAATTGTTTTCATACGCAAGAATTTCGTCAAAGGAAAATTTCACACTAACATTTCGGCCAGGGCCGAATTCGGCGTCTAATCAAATCGGGCAGGCAGGGCTAAAGGCTTTGTTAGCTCAGAATGACAACTTTTCCGCGCAATCCGCGGTTAAAAATAATATTTGACAACCCCCCCGGCACCAACAGCAACAAGCTACTATTTTTTGTCTGCTCACAATAGGCCAACATACTTGGCCTGTAGTTTATCCATCATGTAAATCTTTTCTCCGATCCAATCCGTTTCAATCTTAGCTGGCTTTTCAAGTGGGCTATTTTTCATAGCCCGTGGTCGATGGCTCCGACTCCCGCCGATGTTTACATCGAGCTGAGCCTGAGTCGAGAACACCAAAGCCAGCTAAATAATCGGCGTTAATCTGCGTTAATCAGTGTCTAAAAAACTCTTTTCTCTGCGTCCTCTGCGATCTCCGCGGTGAAATATTATCAGTGTCCATCAGTGAAATCAGTGGCTAAAAAAATTCTCTGCGACCTCCGCAGTCTCCGCGGTTAAAATAAATTGTTGACAACCGCCCTATCATTGGCTAAATTACCCCCCTCGGTAGTAAAAAATCAGTATTACTAAATAACCCATAAAGTTTGTATTAAGGGAGACTTACGATGGCAACAAAGGTTGCAATTAACGGCTTCGGCCGAATCGGAAGGGCCGTAACAAGAATCCTCATCCAAAGGGGCGGCGAGCTGGACTTAGTCGCCATAAACGACCTCGCACCCGCCAAAAGCCTGGCACATCTTTTTAAGTATGACACGGTAATGGGCAAATGGCCCGGCACAGTCGAGGTCGCCGGCGACCAGCTTGTCATCAACGGCAAATCCATCAAGGTCCTCTCCGTGAGGAGCCCTGCCGAGTTGCCCTGGAAGGACATGGGCGTTAAAATTGTGGTCGAATCGACCGGTATTTTCCGCACCCTCGAATCACCCAAGGGCGGCTACGGCGACCACGTAAAGGCCGGCGCCGGCAAGGTCATGCTCACGGTCCCCGCCAAGGACGACATCGAGGCAATGATTGTCTTGGGTGTAAATGACGACAAGCTCTCGCCCGATGTGAAGTATGTCTCCAACGCAAGCTGCACCACCAACTGCCTCGCTCCTTTGGCCAAGGTCCTGCACGAGTCATTCGGAATTGAGAGAGGCCTGATGACCACCGTCCACGGCTACACCAACGACCAGAATGTTGCTGATATGATTCACTCGGACCTTCGCCGTGCCCGTGCCGCCGCGATGAACATCATCCCGACCACTACCGGCGCCGCAAAGGCGGTCGGCAAGGTCCTGCCTGCCCTCAACGGCAAATTAGACGGCTTTGCACTTCGCGTACCCGTTATCGTGGGTAGCTGCGTTGACCTGGTGGCCGAATTGAAGAAGGACGCCACCGCTGACGACATCAACGCAGCGGTCAAGGCCGCAGCCGCCGGCCCATTGAAGGGAATTCTCGAATACTGTGATGAGCCGATTGCAAGCAGCGACATCATCGGCAATCCCGCCTCGAGCATCTTCGACTCGCTGTGTACCATGGTGATGGCCGGTAACCTGGTCAAGGTCGTCAGTTGGTACGACAACGAGTGGGCTTATTCGCAGCGGACGGTTGATTTGATGGAGATAATGGCTAAATAATCCCGCTCAGCCGGTCACCCGGAAAGTCCGACTGACGGCAGTATATCAAGGCCCGCGCCAAACCGCGGGCTTTTGACTTGAAGGGCTGAATATTATGGCAAAAAAAACAGTGGCGGACATCAATGTTAAGGGCAGGAAGGTCCTGATGCGATGCGACTTCAACGTCCCGTTAGACGGGGACGGCAATATCACCAACGATGCGAGGATAACCAGGGTACTACCGACGATAAAGCACGTGTTGGCTGGCGGCGGGGCGCTGATACTGATGAGTCATCTCGGCCGGCCCAAGGGCAAGCCCGACCCCAGGCTCACACTCGCACCCGTGGCAGCCAGGCTCAGCGAGCTCTTGGGCAAAGACGTGATCTTCGCCGACGACTGCATCGGCCCCGAGGTCGAGGCCCAGGCCGCAGCCTTGAAGCCCGGCGACGTCATGCTGCTCGAGAACCTGCGCTTCCACAAGGAAGAAACGATAAAGGACAAGGCCGCCAAGGAGGACACCCAACTCCGCGAGGCAAAGGACGACTTCGCAAAACAAATCGCCGCCCTGGCCGACGTTTACATCGATGACGCCTTCGGAACAGCTCATAGGGACAATGCGAGTATGTACACAATTCCGGTGGTGATGGAAGGGAAAGACAGGGTCAGTGGATTTTTGATTGAGAAGGAGTTGAGGTTTTTGGGCGAGACGGTGAGTGATCCTGAGAGGCCGTTTGTGGCGATATTGGGGGGGGCGAAGGTGTCGGACAAGATCGGGGTGATTGAGAATCTGTTCAATAAGGTTGACTGTATCCTGATAGGCGGGGCGATGGCTTATACGTTCTTTAAGGCGCAAGGGCGTGAGGTGGGGACGAGCCTTTGCGAAGATGATTTTATCGACAAGGCAAATGAGCTTTTGGCCCAGGCGGAGGAGATCGGGTGCGAGATTGTTCTGCCGGTGGATACGGTTGCGGCCCGTGAGTTTAAGGCTGGTGCCGAGCATAAGATTGTTACGGGTGATATCGAGGCGGGGTGGCAGGGTATGGATATCGGGCCGGCGTCGAGGAAGCTGTTTGCGGAGAAAATCGAAGGAGCAAAAACGATAGTGTGGAACGGGCCGATGGGGGTGTTTGAGCTTGAGCCGTTCGATGAGGGGACCAAGGCGGTGGCGATAGCAGTGGCAGAGGCGACGAGTAAGGGGGCACGGAGCGTGATAGGCGGGGGCGATAGCGCAAGCGCAATTGCGAATATGGGGCTTGAGGACAAGGTGAGCCATATATCGACGGGTGGAGGGGCGAGCCTGGAGTTTCTGGAAGGGAAGAAGTTTAAGTGTCTTGAAATTTTAGACGACAAACTTGGGTAGTATATAGTTAGCCACTGATTTCGCAGATTAACACTGAAATTTTTGTTACCACAGAGCCCGCAGAGGGGCCTTCAGGCACGAAGGTTTTTAGACGCGGTCCCGGCGCGCGTGCGGCCCCGACAAGTCGGGATTTCGCAAGGCTCAAGATTTCGCGTTGCTCAAGATTAACGCAGATTGACGCAGATTTATTTGCTGGCTTGGCGTACTTGCCGAGAGCTTACTTTGGTGCGAGCACCACGTAAGCTAACGCCAGCATCCGCAGGAGAATTTGCAATACTCCTTACTTTGAAGCCAGCAAAAGACAGGTTCGCTTATTTTGTGGGATTTTTTGGAGAAAAAATGTGTTGACAGGAATAATGCTTAAGGTTAATGTAGGTTTGACGTATTAACGGGAGAATTGTCGAAAGTAAAAACGAGAGGCAAAAGGAATTTGGGACCCCGGCTTCGGCCGGGCGAGCATCTCCTGAAAATCAACGGTAAAACATATTTTGAAAAGGGAAAAATAGCAATTTATTATGTCATTTATTCACCCCTCATCCCCTTGCATCAGTTAAGTCAAGCTATAGAAAAGACTTATACCTAAATCTCGCTATTTTACATTTTTTTGGAAAAAGTGAGTTTTTATTTGACATTGTAAAACACTTTGCCGATAATACCATAATAGTTACCAGTTTAATTGAGGCCAGACTGTTATGGCAGAAAACGAATCATTAGATTTAGGAAAGTCACGGCGATGGCGTCGAGTACTCGACGCAGTGGTTGATGGTAAGTCAGCAGAACAGATTGCATCTGTTGCAGCCGAATCTTTAAGAAAGACTGTAAACGCTCTTCACAAACCAGTTTTTGACCGTAGCTCGCCTCAAGTTCCACTTGCAGATATGCTTAATGCTGTCTTGCACGACCCTTGTGAGGTTGATCGAATCGTGAGGCGATGCCACGGCCACGACTTTGCCTACCTATTTCATGACTCTACGCTTGGTGCCGAGTCTCGAGAAGATGCTGCTAAAAAATTCCTTTCTGCCATCTGTGAGAAGTACTTTGACAAAATCGAATTACAGGTTGTTAAAGCTGATGGGCAGCACACGGTTGGGCGGGTACGTTCACAACTGGATCAGGTGCAAGCTCATCTTAGATCTGACATAAAGAGATTTGCTCAGAAATTGGCTGCTAACCCAAACCGCATATTGCGACGACCATGGGTGAGTAGTGCGGCTAAAGCGATAATCAATACACCATCGATACTAAAGGAATCCCTACTGGGGATTAAACGATGACTGAAACTCAAAGCTACCAATTCAAGTTCCTTCTTGAGGGCGAATCTTGTAACGAAAACTCAATAGAGTTTCTGTCGGGTCGCAGTAATCAGTTTTTGTGTGATCCTCGTCATTGGGAAAAAATATTTCTGTGGAAGTTAACCCCCCGTTTGGTTGATCTATTAAGAATTGCTGTTGCTGTCTACTTCACCGATAGAATTAGCCATAGAGATCGCAACCATATAAATTATGGGTGGTCACGCTCGCTCAGAATGCAAATTGAGATTTTGGATCATGACTTCTGGTCATCCCAAGAGGTTATGGATTCATTACACAGTTGTCTTGACTTCCTATCTGGTGATCAATGGGATATCTGTTTTTCTTCAGCTTCGTCACAATTTGATCTTGGGCTGCTCCCATTCCGTTCAGATTTGAAGCCCATAACTGAGAAACCTATCATATGTTTATATAGTGGCGGACTTGACTCAGTGGCTGGACTAGTTCGTTGTATGGATCATCATGAAAGTCGCGATATTAACCCGATTCTTGTGCGACATAGCGGACAGGGAAAACTTGTCGTGGAACAGATAGAAAAAATCAACACGAAAATGGATGCAAGGTTGAGTCCTTATATTTTACCCTTTTGGATGCGGAGTCCTGGGAAACTTGGTTACAGTGAAGAAAGTACACAGCGTACTCGTAGTTTTCTTTTTTGTGCTGCCGCTGGTGTTGTCGGGACCATGATCAATGCGTGCGCAATTAAGATGATGGAAGGAGGCATTGGTGCAATAAATCTGCCTTTGATGACGGGTATGGTTGGCTCAAAGGCTACCCGCAACAGCCACCCAACATTTCTTCGGTTATTTTCCAATTTATTGAAATTAGTAACGAATCGAGACTTGGCTGTGGAACTTCCTCATCAATACCTGACGAAGGCGGAACTTACGAGGTCGCTTTTTGACGCAGGTTTAACTGAGTTAGCTTTAGGTACAGTTTCATGTGTTAGTTACCCGCTACGCGAATCTGCGTTTAAGCAATGCGGCATCTGTCCTGCGTGTATTTTTAGACGTCAAGCATTGCTGACAGCGGGTATTGCTGAATCTGATAGTTGCTACCAATATGATCTTTTTAGCGATGCATCCTCAAAAGTACCCGAGAAAAAACTAGATAATCTGCTTGCGTTTTTGATGCAGATTGACAAACTCTCACAACTGGATTACTCAGATCAACTCCCTGCCTTCGTCATAAGGCATCTTCGGGCTACAGAGGTAATTAGTAGCGATTGTGTTCCTATGGAACTTGTTGATCTTTACAAACGATATCGCCTTGAATGGTTACGTCTTATTGACATTGGCCAGCAGAAAGGCTGGAAATGGACCCAAATAATGAAACCTGTTCTTGCCGGTTCTTAAATGGAGATAAGCTATGCTAAAAATACCATCTATAAATCCTGAACATCTCGGTCAGCGACTTGCTGAAGCACGTAAGGCGCGCGGAATGACTCAGCAAGATGCCGCCGATCATTTACAATGTAGCCGTCCTACGCTAATTGGTATAGAAAAAGGAACCAGAACGATAAAACCGGATGAGATCGTAAAGCTGTCCGTATTGTATGGGCGCTCGGTACACGAACTGGTGCGGCCAGGTGAACCAGTAGCGAGTCTACAGCCTCACCTCAGAGCGGTGGTAAACAAGGTAGAACCGGATAACAAAGAGCTCGATATAGCCATTGATAAACTTCAACAATTCGCTGAAAACTACCGAGAATTGGAGCAACTACTTGACGCCACCATAACATACAACTATCCCCCGGAGATACAACTTATTGATCGAGTAAATGTGATCACATTGGCAAAAGACATTGCTGTAAGTGAGCGTAACCGGCTGAGACTTGGTGACCAGCCGATCTATCATCTGCGAAGTCTTCTAGAGTCGGATGTTGGGCTTCGCATCATGTATGGAAGCCTTCCTTCATACATTGCAGGACTTTATGCTTATGCTGGAGATTTAGGATGCTGCATCTTGATCAATAAGAAGCATCCACCCGAAAGGAGACGTGCTACGCTTGTCCATGAATATGGACATGTTATTGCAAATCGTTATAAGCCCGGAGTAGATTACCTGAAATATCGTGGACGCAAGCCCATCAATGAGAGGTTTGCTGAGAGATTCGGTATGAGTTTCTTAATGCCAGCAACTTCGGTTCGTCGCCGCTTTAATGAAATCGTCTCAGCTACGAGAGATTTTCATGTGGCAGATCTCTGTAGGCTTAGCAATCTTTATTACGTTTCTGTCGAGGCTATGGCTTATCGTCTTGAAGGCCTAAAATTGATACCTGAGGGAACGATACGACATCTTCGAGAATCTCGATTTGAAGTACGCAAAGCCAAAAACATTTTGGAGTTGCCTGTTCAACCTGTAACGAGTGATCCATACCCAGATCGCTATGTCTATCTCCTAGTACAGGCATATGAGCAAGCAAAGATCAGTGAGGGGCAACTGGCACGATATCTTGATGTTGATCCGGTTACTGCTCGTGAAAAAGTAGAGGAAGTCAGCCAGAGTACTAACATTACGGATGAAGGAAAGGTCGAAGGGTATCGTCTTGACTTTCAGCGATCACTCTTGACTGATGTTTAAGGTTAACGGATTGCATTATGAAAGTCACAGTTATTGACACTTGCTGCCTGATCAATCTTTACGCCTCCCGGCGACCACTAGCACTTATCCAAACAGTTTTTGGAAAGATAATTATTCCAAAGCATATTGCAAGGGAAAGTCTTTTCATAAGGCAACCTACAGATGACGATCCTACACAACTGGTACCTGTAGAAATCGACCTTGATGAACTTGTCGAGAAGGCTGCGATCAAAGTAGTTGATCTTGAAAAAGAGGCGGAACTGGAGCAATTCATTCAGTTAGCTACACTACTTGACGATGGTGAGGCGGTATGTATGACCATCGCCTCTTCGCGTGGATTGTTCTTAGCAACCGATGACCGCAGGGCAATTACGGTCGCGAATGATTTGAGCATAGAGATACTGACAACCCCAGAAATCCTGATGGATTGGGTCAATACCGTGTCACCTGAAGCTATAGAAATCGCGGAGGTAATTCACAATATCGAACGTTTCGGTCATTTCAAGCCACATCATACATCACCTCATGCAGAATGGTGGAATAATGCATCAAGCTAAAAAATTTAAGCTTGTATGGGCCTAACGACACTGGCAGCGAAGTAGCAGGGGATAGCAGTAATAGCGGTGCGTGAAAATCATAACCTTATGAGGAACGATCTTGAAAAGCTGGCGTTTGAGAAGGGTAAATATTTTGTTGCGCAAAATTATCCTGAGGCAGTGGGTATAATGACGGCACTAAAGGCGGGCGTTCGGCTGGAATCTGTACGTCGGCCACTTAAGGAAAGGCAAGTTGTTTGTGAGTCTTTTGAGAAGTTACAAGAAGAAACGATAGAAACAGCTGACTCAAAAGATTAATGAAGGTTAGCGGACAAGAGTTGAGACTTCGGCGTCTTCCTTAACAACTAATCCTCGAGATACTGCTTCTGTGGTTAGTTGTTAAGAAAGGCCACCTTGTGCTGATATAAGTCCGGCGATAAATTGTGGGAAAACATAACCCCCGCAATGAATTGTGGGGGCTAAACGATAAGGAATCGCTGCGCGAAATTATTTCAATGAACCCCCGACGATGCCGGGGGCTAAATGAGGAGGAAGAAGCTAAAAAGTCGGACAAGAGTTGAGCCTTCGGCCCTATTAGAGTTTTACGAAGGTTCATACCCTTCAGGGTAAGAAATTCGGGCGAGTAGGATTATAACTGATTACTCTAAAGTTATTTATCCGCGAACTAACGGAAAATTTCAATTGAGACCAGTATGCATGAAAACTTTAGCAGGGTAAACTGTGAACGTTCTAACAGAGTGAAATAATAGCGTAGAGGGTATAGAGTGGGTAAGCTGTTGGTTCCGGCGGCCGGCTTTTGAAATCCTTCATTCTTTGTGCCAAGACTGGTCATAAATACAAAGGGCGATATTTCCAATCAGCCATAGGACAAGCATAGTCAGTTTTTATTTTTGGCACAATAATTTTGTTGACATGGAGTTGACACGGGGCTAAACTATGAGATAATGGAGAATTAGTGTTTTGGAAAAGGGTGAAAAAATGCGGAGAGAACTAAGTGAGGATGTTTTGTGTTATTATTGCAGCGGCTCCTGGTATTGCAGCCCCTGTCTTATCTCAGTTTTCCCCCTTATTTCATCTCTTCCCGTTTTATATATAGATGTAGGGTAAGAAATGTTGGCAAAGAAAGTAATGTAACTTTATTTTCGGAAGATTCAAAAAATGAAGGAATTAAAAATGAAATTGTTATTTGTTTGTGCGCTTGTTTTATTTGTTGGTGCACCTGTTGCGCTAGGCCAGGGCGATTTATGCAGCCAACCGGTGGAGGTAACGCTGGGTCTGGGTGATCTTCCTTACACCAACAACAACACAACCTGCGGCAGAAGCGATTACTACGGCGATACCTGCCTGGGCAACTATGATGGTGGTGAGGACATCATCTATGAGTTAATTGTCACCGAGGCCATGAATGTGAACATCACGCTGGAGCCGCAGTTCACGACCTGGACCGGGATTGCGATCGACGACAATTGCCCGCTGGATGATTCGTGTATCGAGATTAGCACGAGCGGCATGGCGGCGCCACACGGCTTTGTCGTAAATCTGGAGCCTGGCACGTATTACATCATGGTCGACATGTGGCCGGTTCCTGACTGCATACCTGAGTTTACCTTAACCATTGACCAGGTCCCCGGCTGGGACCCTGGCGATGGTCACAAGATGCACTATCCGCAACTACCCGACCCAACCGGCTGGGATGTGGCCTTCTATAATTGGTATCATCTCCAAAATGGATTTGGCGGGTACCGATTAGGCGACGACTGGCAGTGCAGCCAGACCGGACCGGTGGAAGACATTCACTTTTGGATCTCGTTCGAAGGGGGTGTCGGCGACCCATGCGGTATGTTTTTTTCCATCAGTATCTTCGATAACGTACCAGATGGACAAGATCCCTGTATGCCGTGGAGCCATCCCGGTGAAGAGCTGTGGGTGCGCGATTTTTACTCCGGTGACTATTCATACCGCCCCGTCCAAACTGGCTTGCAGGGCTGGCTGGACCCGTGTCGCCCGCAGGATCAGGACCCCTGTGACCATACAGGGTGCTGGCAGATTAACATCACCGATATCCCTGACCCATGCCAATTCATCCAACAGAAAGATGAAATCTACTGGTTGGTGATCCAGGGTGTTTGGCCTGGTATGGAAGCCCTTGTTGGTTGGAAGGAGTCGCTACAGCACTTCGAGGATGATGCCGTTTGGTGGAACGAACAGCTTGGGCAGTGGAGGATACTGTCAGATCCATGTGCCGGGATTGACCTGGCATTTGTGATTACGGGCGATGCGAATGAGCCGGAGCCCGAACCGGAGCCTGAACCAGAGCCGGGTATCAAGTGGCAGCAGTTGCCCGACCCGAACGTAACCGGCTACCATTGCCATAACGGTATTCACATGGCGGATGACTGGCTGTGTGAAGGCGGTCTGGTTACCGACCTGCACTGGTGGGGTAGCAATGAATACCACAACAACGAGGGGAGTTTCGATATAAGCATCTATCCCGATGCAAATGGCTTCCCTGATGGGCCTGCGGGGCCGCTTTGGACGGTCACTGCCCAAATCGGGACGGGGGCAGGACAAGTTCGTAAAACGGACACCGGGTTTTGGCATCCATTTTATACGATTTGGTACTATGAATATGACCTGCTGGTCCCGTTCCCGCAAGAAGAGGGCGAGATTTACTGGCTTGACCTCACGGCGATAGATGTGGACCCATGCAACCCGACGGGGTGGCACTGGCAGGGCAATAACGACCCGATAGTGTTATCGCCGCCGGTGTACTGGTACCCGCCAGTTCCGGCAGACCCGTGCAACCGGGTGGACTTTAACCTGGCTTTTGAGATTACCAGCGGTGAAGAGCCGGTGCCGCCGAAGGAGCCGGTGCCGAATCTGAAGTGGTCGCAGCCGCCTATCGAGATTGACCCGAATGACCCTGAGCCGAGATATTGCGGTTGGCGCAGGGAGTCTTACATTGACCCTGATCCTTTGTGGCCAATAGTGGCGGATGATTTCCGGTGCTTCGGCTCAATGCCGATAGACTCGATTCACTGGTGGGGTTCATATAAAGAATGGGAGGGGCTTGAGCCACCACCTGCTGATGAGCTGCCGACTGGTTGGCGGATTGGATTCTGGAGCAATGTGCCCAATCCTGACCCGTGTGACCCCTGCTCGTTCAGCCAGCCGGAAGAACTGCTGTGGCAGATTGAGCTGGACCCGAACCTGGTACAACGGGAGTGGGTGGGTAGCAATAGTTCCGGTTACGCATGTTTCCAGTATTATATTGATCTGGAGCCAAGCGAAGTCTTCTGGCAGGCCGAATTTCTTGAGGATACCGAGGATGATATCTTCTGGCTTAGCATCGCGGCAATATACGAGGAACACCAGACATACCAGCACCATAAATGGGGCTGGCTTACCCGGCCGTGGTCCTGGATGGATGATGGGGTATACTTTTTCCTTGATGAGTATCCGGAGCCGGGTGCTATGATAGACCCCTGCGGAATGTACCCGATTAAGGACGAAGCTACGGGCGAAAGCTACGACCTGGCTTTTGAATTGGATACGGACCCGAACTGGATAAAGTGGGACCAGCCCTTTACCGGTATCCGTCATTGGCCGCACTATGAGGATGTGCCCAGTTGGGCGGAAGTCTGGGACGAGGTTCCCTCCCACCTGGTAGTGGCGGCGGACGATTGGCTCTGTAAGAGCCCGTTGCCGGTAACTGCTCTTGCCTGGTGGGGTTCGTATTTGGATTATGAGTATCAGTCCTGCGATCCCTGCTCCTTACCCATGCCACCGGAAAAGCCGGCTTACTTCGATATATCTATCTGGACGGATGTTCCGGATCCGGACCCGTCCGACCCGAATTATTACAGTATGCCAGGCGAGATAATATGGCACTATGAGGCCTGGGACTACGACGAGGTCCTGGCCGGCTATGACAAACACCCGGAGGAGGACCCAAACAATGAGCCTGTGTTCCGTTATACGGCGCGGATACCCGACCCCAACTGGTTCTGGCAGTCGGAAGAAGAAGCGGTTTACTGGCTGAGCATCGTGGCTGTTTACGATGGGCATTATCCCGAGTATGTGTGGGGCTGGACGAATCATCAGCATGTGTACAATGATGATGCGGTTACCGGTAACCCGATAGATCCGTGTGATCTCGATGCGGGATGGGAATGGTCCGAATTAAAGGATCAAACCGGTGAGACGGCGGATTTGTCATTTACGATTTACACCGATCCCTACGCTGAGCAATCTGTGGAGGAACTCGACTTCGGCGATGCGCCGGATCCGTGCTATCCGACGCTGTTAGCTAACGATGGTGCACGACACATCATCGGCGGTCCGTGGCTTGGTCCGGCTGATGATGCGCCCGACCCGGAACCGGATGGCCAACCTGACCCGTGTGCTCTCGGTGATGATAATGACGGCAACGATGACGAGAACGGCGTAACGATTCCGGTTTTGCGTCAAGGCCACATGGCGAGTATTACCGTGGAAGTCTACAACCCTGGCAGTCTCGGCGACTTCGTTGAGCTATGGATTGACTATGACGGCAACGGTGTGTGGGAGAATAATCCGTACGAAATGGCGTTTGCCTGGTGGCTGCCACACGGGACGCATCCAATCGCCGTCTGGGTGCCGCTTAATTCGGTTGTGGGCCGGACGTTTGCACGGTGTCGAATCAGCAGCTATGGTACGGGAAGTCCCGAAGGTCTTGCTGGGGACGGCGAGGTTGAAGACTATGAAGTCTGGATTGAAGAGACCCCTGTCGATTTCGGTGATGCACCTGACCCCAATTATCCGACACTGTTATATTCGACACAGTTAGGCAATAACGTTGCCAGACACATAATTGCGCCCGGCTTTTACTTAGGGAACGGCATAGATGCTGAATTTGACGGTCAGCCTGATCCGTGCGCGTTAGGCGATGATAATGATGGTAATGACGACGAAGACGGCGTAACCTTTACCTCGCTTATCATACCGAACGATCCGTGCGCCACGGTTGATGTGACCGCATCGGCGCCTGGCTTCCTCAATGCCTGGATGGACTTTAATGGGGACGGGGACTGGGCCGACGCCTCAGAGCAGATATTCACTAATACAAATCTTGTGGGAGGCAATAATAGCCTCACATTCGGCGTGCCGTCTGCAGCGTCGGTTGGCCAGACCTTCGCCCGGTTCCGGTTCACCTCGACTACTTCTTTTGGTATATGGTTTGCCTGCTGGGATAATCCAAGGCAGTGCCACGGTGATGCCGATGGTCAGTATCAAGGCATTCCTCCAAACGAAAAATGGGTAACCCTGTCTGACCTGGATATATTTGTTTGGGCATATGGTTCGACCTATCTGGGCCCTGGGTATGATCCTTGCGCTGATTTCGATCGAGACGGGGATGTGGATGATGATGATTTGGCTATATTGCAGATGTGGTTTCAGGCACTGAATGTTCCTGACGATTGCCCGACAACAAGTGGGGACTTGAGCTATTACGGCCCGGCCGGCGACGGCGAGGTGGAAGATTATGTGGTCTATATCATCTGCTCTAACTGCGGCGACTTTGATGACAATGGCTCTATTGATATCAATGACCTACGTATTCTTGCCGCAAACTGGCTGTGGACAGGGACACCGGGCGGCAACATTGCCGACCTGAACTGTGATGGCAAAATTGACTACGAAGACTTTGCCATCTTCGCGCTACTGTGGCTGGGCAGTTGTCCATAGTTGCTGAACCTGGTGTGCCAGGTATGGATTAGTTAAATGGGCTATGGGCCTGGTGCTCACAGCCCATTTTCTTATATCTATAATGCCTTCGCTTAAAAGCAGTTGCTCCAAGTGTCCGCATGGGCAACCGCCTGAAGGCAAAAAAATAACGTTGCTCATACTACCGGCTTAGAAGAACATCCCTTCGGCAGGCTCAGGACAAGCTCACGTTCAACATTCAACATTCCTTCGGCGCTGCTCAGGGTAAACTCACCAATCGAATGATGAAGTGTGGCGGAGGATTAAAGGGTCGGACCCCGAACTAACTTAAAAAGCCCAGCACCAACCCCGCACTTACTTTTCGAACAAAGTAAATGCGGGACAAGCCATTTTGGTGCGGGATAAACAAAGTAGTACGGGGTTAGGAAGTGAGGGGTTGCCAAATGAGGGAACAATCCTGTATAATGTGCGGTTAGAGGATTAGACGTTAAAATGGATGATTGAGGTTCTTAATGAGTGATTTGCGGCTACCCGAGGCCGGGACGATAGAGGTGGCACCTTCGATACTGAGCGCGGACTTTGCGGATTTAGCAGGTGAAATCGCCGAGGTTGAGGTGGCAGGGGTGCGGATGATCCATCTTGACGTGATGGACGGTCACTTTGTGCCGAATATTACGATTGGGCCGGGCGTGGTTGCGAAGCTTCGGGCGCACAGTGAGGCGGTGTTCGATACGCACCTGATGATAACGGAGCCGGAAAAATACGCGGAGGCATTTGTCGAGGCGGGTTCGAATCACCTGACCTTTCATATCGAGGCTACAGCCAAGCCGGCGAAGCTTGTTGAGTACATTCACAGCCTGGGCGTAACGTGTGGTGTGAGCCTGAATCCGGAGACGAAGGCGGAGGCGATAAAAGATGTCGGCGGGCTTTGCGAAATGGTCCTGGTTATGACTGTTCATCCGGGTTTTGGCGCGCAGGAGTTTATCGATTCGGCGGCGCAAAAGTGCAAACAAATCAGGGAATTAGTCGGTCCCGGCGTGCGAGTGGAAGTTGACGGCGGGATAAACCCGGTGACGGCGCCGGTGGTGGTATCTTACGGGGCCGACACGCTTGTGGCAGGGAATGCGATTTTCTCAAAAAGGGACAGAGCAAAGGCCATTGAGGCGATAAGGGCGGCATGTAAGTGAGGACCCCGGCGCGCCGGGACTTCACTACGTTCAGCAGAAGACAGAGGACAGAAGTCAGAAGACAGATGACAGAGGAAAGAAAGGAATGACAAAGGGACTGATGGCGGAAAAAACCGACAAATCGCGATGGAATGGTTTCTCACTGAAGCCTCGGAAACAGATGCCGGAGGGTCTTTGGCTTGCGTGTCCGGCGTGCAAGCATATGCTGTACAAGAGAATAGTGGGCGAGAACATGGACGTGTGTCCAGAATGCAATCACCATTTTCGAATCGACGGAGCGACGCGAATTAAGCAATTGGCTGATGAGGGTTCGTTTGAGCAGATGTGTGTTGACCTCAGCTCGGACGACCCGTTGAAGTTTAAGTATAAGGGCAATACGTACAAAAGTCGCATCAGGGCTGACAGGAAAAAGACGGGCGGTGGTGAGGCGATGCTTGTAGGCAAGGCATTTATCAGAGGGCGGGGAGTGATGTTGGGTGTGATGAATTTTGAGTTTTTAGGGGGGTCGATGGGATTAGTTGTGGGGGAGAAATTCTGCGTGGCGGTGGACAGGGCGATTGAAGAATCTCTGCCGTTGGTAGTGGTGAGCTGCTCGGGGGGGGCGAGGATGCATGAAGGTGTGGTATCGTTAGGTCAAATGGCCAAGACGAGCGCAGCTTTAGCGAAATATGACGAGTCGGGTGGCCTGTTTATCTCGGTGTTGACCGACCCGACGACGGGTGGTGTTACGGCGAGCTTTGCGATGTTAGGGGATATTATTATCGCGGAGCCGGGGGCACTGATAGGTTTTGCCGGGCCGAGGACGATTTATGAAACTATTAAGGTTGAGCTGCCGGAGGGGTTTCAGCGGTCGGAATTCTTACTCGAACATGGCTTTATCGATATGATTGTGCAGCGCAAGGAGCTGCGGAGCGAGATTGGGCGGTTGATAGACTATTGCGGTAAATAGTTCGTGTTTCGTGGTTCATAGCGGAGGTCAGAAGACAGAGGGGCGCGGGGTTGGGGGGTTGCCACGGGGGTAGCAATAATTGGGGAAAATCTGTCTTTTACTTGGCGCGAAATATGCGTATAATCGGGCCTGGAAGCGTTTTGGGACTGTAAAGATGAGTTATTTTCGGGAAAATATTGAAAAGGCGGAAGGTTACGTGCCCGGATTTCAGCCGGAGCGAGGTGAAGTGGTCAAGCTGAATACCAACGAGAATCCGTATCCGGCATCGCCGAAGGTGTTGGAGGCTGTCAGAGGCGTTTCGGCTGAGCGGCTCAGACGTTATCCAGAGCCGTTTGGTGATGATTTTCGCGAGGCGGCGGCGAAGCTGCACGAAGTGGGGCCGGATAATATAATCTGTACGAACGGGGGAGATGAGCTATTGACGATTTGCTTCAGGGTCTTCTGTAGTGAGAATCGGCCGGTGGCGTATCCCGTCCCGACTTATTCGCTTTATCCGGTTCTGGCAGGGCTGCAGAATTGTGAGTGCATTGAGGTGGACTTCGAGGCGGAGTTTAATTTGCCGGGGGGACTTTCGGATACGAACGCTGCGCTTACAATAGTGTGCAATCCGAACGCGCCGACGGGGACGTTCATAGAACCCGAAGAGTTAGAGGCGTTAGCTAAGAAACTCGAAGGCAAGAGTGTCCTGCTGATTGATGAGGCATACGTGGACTTTTCCGAGGCGAACTGTGTTGGACTTGTGGCCGATTACGGCAATGTGATAATTCTTCGGTCGATGAGCAAGGGATATTCATTGGCGGGGCTGAGGTTTGGATATGGGATTGCGTGTGAAGAATTGATCGCAGGGCTGATGAAGATGAAGGATTCCTACAACGTTGATGCCATCTCCGTCGCGGCGGCGACGGCGGCAATAAAGGACCAGGATTACTTCAGAAAGAATGTTGAAAAAATCAAGGCCGAGAGGTCAAGACTGACTGAAGAATTGAGGAAGTTGGGCTTAGTCGCAGGGGACAGCCAGGCAAATTTTGTGTTGGCTCAGTGCGATAACTTCAGCGCGAGCCAGATTTACGATAAGCTCGCAGAGAGCAATATTTACGTGAGGTATTTTGGTCAGCCGGGTGTGACGGATAAATTGAGGATAACGGTTGGTACGAAGGAACAAAACGACAAGTTAATCGGTGCGGTAAAAGAAATATTAAATCTTGAATAACAAATGGAACAAGTTATTACTCAAGAAGCTGGAATAAGGCTTTTTGGTCACGGCCAAACAAGTTTGACCGTGGCACCCATATTTCATTAACGGAAAGTTTGCCGGTGGCACCCGTGTTCCATTAGAAATGTAAAGGTCAATAATTTTGCGGTGAGGATTTTATTATGGCAGATAGACAAGCTAAAACCGAACGCAAGACCAAAGAGACGGATATCTTAGTCGAGATGAATCTTGACGGGGAGGGTAAGTATGAGATCGATACGGGTGTCGCCTTTCTGGACCATATGCTTACGCACGTGGCCAAGCACGGCAAGATAGACCTTACGGTAAAGGCGAGAGGCGACCTCGAGGTCGATGCGCATCATACGGTCGAGGACGTGGGTTTAAGTCTCGGAAGTTGTTTAACTGAGGCGCTTGGTGATAAGAAGGGTATAGCGCGGTTCGGCAACAGTACGCTTCCGATGGAAGATGCCAAGGCGGAGGTGACGGTGGATTTATCGGGCAGGGCGTTTTGTGTGTACGATGTGAAGTATCATACGGAAAAGATAGGCGATTTCGATGTCGAGTGCATCGAGGAATTTTTGAGGAGTTTCGCCGGTGCGGGTAAGTTCAACCTGCATGTGAGCGTGCCGTACGGGACGAACAGTCACCATATAGCTGAGGCGATTTTCAAGGGATTAGGCCAGTCGTTAGCTTTGGCGGTTAAGATAGTGGGTACGGATGTGCCGAGTACAAAAGGAACGCTGTGATTGAGGCCAATTACGAATATCGCACAGGGATAGGCATGGACATCCACCGGCTGGTGGCGGGGCGCGACCTTATGTTGGGCGGAGTGTTGGTGCCGTATCGGGCGGGTCTCTTAGGACACAGCGATGGTGACGTTGTGCTGCACGCGGTGATAGATGCACTTTTGGGTGCGGCGTCTATGGGCGATATCGGGGCGCTCTTTCCGGGTGATGAGGAATGGAAAGGTGCCGACAGCAAGGAGCTGCTGCTGATTGTCAAGGACCTGTTAGCCGAGAAACAGTGGGAAGTGGTCAACGTCGATTTGATAGTGCATGCCGAGGAACCGAAACTGGAGCCGTTCAAGGGACAGATGAAACGGTGTATCTCCGGCATTTTGGGAATTGACTTTAGCAACGTGAATGTCAAGGCCAAGACGAATGAGGGCCTGGGTGAGATCGGCACAGGCCTGGCGATGGCGACGACGGCAACTGTGCTTTTGCGAAGAAGGATAAAAAGAACATTGTAGCAATCCGGGGAAGGTAAACTGTGAGCGAAATTCGGTTTTATAATACATATTCAAAGCGGGTTGAGGAATTTGTGCCCATGGAGGCGGGTAAGGTCAGGATGTACAGTTGCGGGCCGACTGTGTATTCACATCCGCATATCGGCAATTACCGAGCTTTTTTGGTGGCGGATTTGTTGAAGCGGTTTCTCGAGTTCAAGGGATTCGAAGTAATTCACGCGATGAATATAACCGATGTGGGGCACCTTTTGGATGATGCGGACGATGGGGCGGACAAGCTGGAAGAAGAGGCCCGCAGGCAGAAAAAGGAACCGCTGGAGATTGCACAGGTCTATATCGAATCGTTCATGCGGTCGAACGAATTGCTGAATGTCAAGCCGGCGAATTATTATCCCAGGGCTACAAAACATATTGAAGAGATGATTGGGATGATTAAGACGCTTGTAGATAAAGGCTATGCCTATGTTGCAGGCAAGAATGTTTACTATGACGTAACGAAGTTTGAAAGGTATGGGAAGCTTTCGGGCAATACGTTGGAGGAATTAAACGTGGGTGCGAGGGTCGAAGTTAATGAAGAAAAGAGAAATCCGCAGGACTTTGCGCTTTGGAAGCATGATCCCAGGCACATTCAACAGTGGCTCAGCCCGTGGGGGAGAGGTTTTCCGGGGTGGCATATAGAGTGTTCGGCTATGAGTTCAAAGTATCTGGGGGTCGAATTTGATTTCCACACGGGGGGGGAAGATAATATATTTCCTCATCATGAGTGCGAAATCGCACAATCGGAAGCAGCCAGCGGCAGGAAATTTGTACACTACTGGATGCATCCGCGTTTTCTGATGGTTGATGGCGAGAAGATGTCCAAATCAAAGGGTAATCTTTATACAATCGGCGAGCTTATTGAAAAGGGATTTAAGAAGAACGCAATCAGGTATGCTCTGATATCTTCGCATTACAGGCAGAATTATAATTTTACTTTCGAGGGTCTGAAAGCTGCTGAACAGGCAATCGATAAAATCCAGCAATGTGTGTTTTCGCTTACGGAGGCGCCCAAGGCGGGTTCTGCGTCTTCGGTTCGCAAGGAAATCGAAGCCTTAGTGGAGGGGACACTCGCCGATTTTGATGACGCACTTAGCGATGATCTGAATATTTCAAAGGCATTGGCAGTGGTTTTCGATTTTGTCAGGGAGGTCAATAAGTTAAGCAATGTCGGGGCGATTGAAGCAGAGAGGATGATAGAGACGATTGAAAAGATGGACACGGTCCTTGGTGTTCTTGTAAAGAGGTCTGTTGACATACCGCCCGAGATAACTGAATTAGCTGAGCAAAGAAAACAGGCGAAGGTTGCCAAAGACTGGCAAAGGGCGGACGAAATCCGTGACGAACTGGCGAGCAAAGGTTATGTCATTGAAGATGTGGCCGGGCAAAATTACAGGATAAGACGCAAAAACAGTTGAGAATGTCAAGCTGGAGAGCCAAGTGATAATTTTGGGAGTTGATCCTGGTTTGCAGGTTTGTGGATACGCCGCTGTCGATATAAGTGCGGGCAGTGAAAAGCTTATCGAGGCGGGTGTGATTAGTACGGATGAATCGGCTGGGTTGGCAAGCCGGCTGAATCAAATAGCCGATGATATGACGAGCCTGTTGGAAAAGTTCGGGCCGGAGGTCGTGGCGGTTGAGGAGTTGTATTCGCATTATAAGCACCCCAAAACGGCGATATTGATGGGACACGCAAGAGGCGTTATACTGCAGACGGCGGCGATGAAGGAAGCCGAGGTGAAGAGCTTTGCGGCAACGCGAATAAAAAAATCGCTTACCGGTAACGGCAGAGCGTCAAAAGAGCAGATGCAAAGGGCGATACAATCGACCTTAGGCTTAGGCAAACTGCCGGAGCCTGCGGATGTGGCGGATGCGATTGCGGTGGCGCTTTGCTGCGGGAATGAGTTGAGGTTTTGAGGATACAGAAGACAGAAGTCAGAGGACAGGAGTCAGAATGTTGAGTTATTACTTGCGCGGCATAAAAGATTATGATAGCACAGATTGAAGGAAAACTTGTTAGCTTAGGACCGGAAAGCGGACTCGTGCAGGTGGGCAGCGTGTGCTATGAGGTTCTGCTGCCGGGGTATGCGATAAGTGCGCTTGGCGGCAGAATCGGGGCGGATATTACGCTTTGTACGATGGAGTATTACGAGGGTACGCCGGGGGGAGGTAACCTTGTGCCGAGGATGGTGGGGTTTCTCAGCCAGGGGGAGAAGGATTTCTTCAGGAAATACACGAGCGTTAAGGGCATGGGCGTAAAGAAGGGGCTTAAGTCGCTGACGATACCGATAGCGACTATAGCAGACGCGATTGAAGGGGGCGATGAGAAGCTGTTGATATCTCTTTCCGGGATCGGCAAGAGGCTTGCGCAGCATATAATTGCGGAGTTAAAAGGCAAACTCGGCGACTTTGCGATTGGTGCGGAGGCGGCTTCGAGGGCGGGGGCGGTGTTTGAAACGTTTCAGGTCGAAGCGATGGAGATTCTTGTGGCGTGGGGTGAAAGAAGGACTGAGGCGATGGAGCTGATTGATTTAGCGTGCAGGAAGCACCCGGAGATTAAGTCGGCTGAGGCACTTGTGCCGTTAGTGTATAGGATTAAGCAGGGAATTGAAGTGTAGGACGTTAAGGTAATAAACACGGGATTGAATATATGGCGATAGACAGGGTACTGAGTTCGGATTCGAGCGGTTGGGCCGAAGAGAGCTTTAACCTTGCGCTTCGGCCTAAGAGACTGAGCGAGTGCATCGGGCAGGAGAATGTTAAAGAGAAACTCACTATCGCAATAACCGCAGCGAAACAGCGCGGCGAGCCGTTGGAGCATATCCTTTTTTACGGGCCGCCGGGATTAGGCAAGACAACTTTAGCACATGTTATCGCCAATGAGATGGCCGCGGCAATCAGGGTGTCATCAGGACCGGCGCTGACCAAGCAGGGTGATGTGATGGGGCTTTTGAGCAATATAGGTACCGGCGATATTCTTTTTATCGACGAGGTCCACCGGCTAAGCGCACCGGTTGAGGAGTTTATGTACCCTGCGATGGAGGATTTTAAGGTGGATTTTACCGTCGATAGCGGGCTGCACGCAAAGACGATTAACTTCCCGCTGAAGCGGTTCACGCTGATAGGGGCAACCACGCGGGCGGGGCTTATAACCGCACCACTTCGGGGAAGGTTTGGAATGCTGTTTCACCTGGATTTTTACACTCCCGCAGAGCTTGGTCAAATCGCGGCAAGGTCGGCAAAGCTCTTGGAGCTTGAATATGTCGATAGTGCGCTTGAACTAATTGCGGCGCGTTCCCGCGGCACGCCCCGCGTGGCTAATCGCTTGCTTAAGCGTGTCCGCGACTATGCGCAGGTAAAGGGCAAAGGGAAACTTACAACCGAGATTGTAGAACGCGCGCTTAAGATGGAACAGATTGATGAGTTTGGTTTAGATGAACTTGACCGGTCTTTCTTACGCGCACTTATCAATGTTTATGAGGGCGGGCCTGCGGGGATTGAGGCGATAGCGGCGACGTTGGGAGAGGAAAAAGACACGTTAGAAGATGTGGTTGAGCCGTATCTGCTGCAGATTGGTTTCGTCCGCAGGACCAGACGTGGCAGAGAAGTGACAAAATCGGCGTGCGACCACTTAGGCCTGAAATATCATAAGAAGAAAGACACCTCGCAAAATCAGACACCGCTGTTTGATGAAAATAGTTCGTAATTATTTTTTCAGGAAGAATTTTGCCATTTTTGGCGGTCGGTGCATCAGCTCGGTGAAGTGGTAGATGAGGGCCTTTTCGATTTCGCTCAGTATTTTTTTGTCTGCGGTGCTGATACGTTTAAGGTCGGTAAGAGAGGCGGCGGCGTTTTTTGTGAGACGGATTTTGTCGGTAAAGGTCTGCTCGCAATCGGGACAAATCAGGCCGTTGGCGGAGCTACTAAAATAAACCTGGCGCCATTTATCACTGAAGGTGGTGCGGCAGTTTACACATTCAGTAAGAACGGGTTTTGTTCCGACTTCGGCAAGCAGGGTCAATTGGAACAGTATTAGAAGGCCGAGGGCGTCACGATTACCGGTAAGAGCAATGTCGGTCAGGAATTGCAGGAAAGAGTCGAAAAGCTCGGTGTGGGGGTCGAGGTCATAGGTGAAGGCTTCCAATAATTCGGCGGCGAAGTAAGCAGAGTTGAGTGCAGCCAGGTTCCTTCGCAGATTTAAAAAACCGCGCTTTTGATTGAACTCGGTTAAGGTGGCAAGGTTATCAGAGCGGGGTGCGGAATAAACGATGTCGCCGAAAGAAAAGGGTTCGATTGGGCCATCGAATGCGGATTTGGGGCGTTTGGCCCCTTTTGCAATGGCGCTTAGTTTGCCGCAGTCCCTTGTAAAAAGGGTTACGACCTGGGAGGTTTCAGAATAGTCGGCAGTGCGGAGGCAAACGGCTTTATCTTTTTTTAGCATAGCCCTAAAACCTCTTATGCCATTTCACAAATAAAGCGACTATGTAAAGGAAAAAACATCCCCAAGCTTCGCTGTTTTCGCACGGCCAAACAAGTTTGACCGTGGCACCCAGGTGATTCAGATTGCCCCTTCGCTTACGGTCGCGGCTTTTTTTACGTTTCAAGCACCGGCAAACAAGTTTGCCGGTGGCACCCATATTGCATCAGCAATACAAAGGTCAATAACATAATCTCATGTTGTCTTACTGGTTTGCTTTTTCTTTGGGCGGCCGCTTTTGGATTCTTACCCGCCTGATTCTTCTTGCCTCGGCGGCGGTAATAGTAAACTTGACGTCTTCATAGTCGAAGGTCTCGCCGGTCTTCGGTATAAAGCCTAAGTGCGAGAAGACAAAGCCGCCCAACGTATCGTAGTCCTCATCTTCGGGCAGATTCAGTTCGAACCGGTCGTTAAGGTCGTCGATGTATGTTCGAGCGTCGGCCTCGATGGTCGTTTCGCTTAATTTTTTTATGGCCTCGGGCGGTGTCTCTTCATATTCATCCACTATCTCGCCGACAAGCTCTTCGAGGATGTCCTCTATTGTTACAATGCCCGCTGTTCCGCCGTATTCATCCAATACAACGGCCAAATGGAGTTTTTGATTCTGGAATTCGTGGAGCAGGACCCTGAGCGGCTTGGTTTCGGGGACGAAGTAGACCTTTCTCAGTCTGTCGCGGAGGTTGAAATCGCCGTCGGTTTTGCCGACCTGGTCAAGGAGGTCCTTTGCGTATATCAGGCCGACGATGTTGTCGATATTCTTTTCGTAAACGGGTATGCGCGAATGGCCGGCTTGAATTATGGTTTCAAGAATGGTCTGCAGGTCATCGTCAACCTTGACGGCAACTACATCCGTTCGCGGAGTCATGATTTCCTCGGCGGTTGTATCGCTAAGTTCAAGGACGTTCTCGATCATCTCCATTTCTTCGGCGTCAACGACGCCTTCAATTCGGCCCTGCTCGACAACACTGAGAATCTCTTCCTGCTTTTGGTCCTGTGCCGCCTCGGGGGTCGCTTCGGTTACTCCCGCCAGCCGCCGGACGAGGCCGTCGTGGATTCTGAAAACAAACAGCACAGGCGTTGCGACATACGCAAAGGCTTCCAGCAACTTATACGTCCTGGGCAAAATTTTCTCGCCGCTGTGCTTTGCCCACGAATGCGGGACCGCGAGAGTAAAGACTGCAAATATCAGCAAAGCGACAACAAAGGTGAGGATATAGCTTTTTGCTGCCAGCAAAGCGAACAGCGCAAGCAATATGCCGATGTTTGCAATAAGCCGAAATAATGAGCTGGTCAGAATCAGCTTTTCAACATTTTCAATGAAGCCCTCGATAATAGCGGCTTTGTTTGCCGCCTTGAATGCTTCCTGTAATTTAATGCGGGAAAATGTCCTAAGCGCCAGGTTGTTCAGTGAAAAGAACAGAGATGCACCTGTAAGCAGGCAAATCAACAACATCAACCATCCAACTTCATCCAATTGGTTTTACCCCTTAGTATAGTTCATAGTTTGTAGTTCGTAGACAGTTACTTTCCATATATTATACCAAAGCCGGCCTGCTGTAAAACCTCATCTTCGGCTTTGTGCATTTTTTGGCTTTCGGCTTCGTCGGCATCTTCGAATCCGAAGTTGTGCAGCAGTCCGTGCGTTATATAAAGCGCTAATTCGGCCTCGGTCGAATGGCTTCTTTGGCCGGCCTGTCTGGCGGCTTCTTCGGCGTTTACCATCAGGTCATAACTTTTGGAGCCAGCCGGTTCGTCGGACAAATCGAAGCTGATTACGTCAGTGGGCTGAGGGGTGTTGAGGAATTCAGCGTTGACTTTTTTGATAGCATCATCACCGACAATCGCAATATTAATCGCTGCCCTTTCGAGGTCAAAACGGCGGCAAATGAGTCGGGCAAGTTCTCTGAGTCTATCGAAATCGACATCAAGAACCCGGTAGTCGCAGGTGATGTGGACAACAATATCGGTTTGCTCGGTGCCCATTTCGGTCAGCTTTTTCCCGCCTGCTGCGGCTCGCGCGTGGGCGTTTCAGCAGGCTCATCAGGAGAGGTGGGATAGGCGATTCTGCCGTGATGGTGCGCAGCCAGAGACTTGGATATGCTTGCTTCAATCTGACTTAGCTCTCTGAGCGTGAGGTCACATTCGTCGAACTGGCCGTCCTGCAGGCGTTTCATGGCCATGTTATGGACGACAGCTTCTATTCTGGCCGGCGTCAGCTCAGTCAGTGACCTGGAGGCACTTTCCACGCTGTCTGTAATCATGACTATCGCGGCCTCTTTTGTTCTGGGCTTTGGGCCGGGGTATCTGAACTCGGCTTCAGAAACGGCGGCCTGCTTGTCGTCCTGTTGTTTTTTGGCCTCGTTGTAAAAATATTCTACAAGGGTCGTTCCGTGGTGTGTTTCAATGAATTGCCGAAGTACGGTCGGCAGGCCGAACTCCCTTGCTATCTCGATACCGTCTTTGACGTGCCCGACTATGACGAGTTGACTCATCGCAGGTGAAAGCTGGTCGTGGCGACTGGCCGAGCCCATCTGGTTTTCGACAAAGTACGCAGGCTTGTTGATTTTTCCAACGTCATGGTAGTAAGAGCCGACCCTGCACAAGAGGCCATTGGCGCCGACGGCTTCAGCGGCGGATTCGGCAATTGTGCCGATTAAAAGACTGTGGCTGTATGTGCCAGGGGCCTCCATAGCGAGTTTTCTGAGCAACGGCTGATTGGCGTCGCTGTAGTCCATAAGCGTCATGCTTGTTGCGATTCCAAAAACTTTCTCAATTAACGGCAAGAACCCCTGAATGACGAGGCCGATGGCAACGGTAACAGCAGCGGCACTGCCCGACCTAATCGAGATAGTTCCAAGCGGTACTTTCTGTATAATTCCGAGGGCTGTCGAAGTTATGAAGACCGCCACACAGGCAACGATTGTTACCTCTATCAGTTTCATCCGGGTTCGGATTTCCTTGAGCGAGAAACAGCAGGCAATAACACCAGCGGTCATTGTCAGGAACAATTCGACTGTAGGTGTTTTGCCGGCAGCAAAGCAGGCGAGAATGCAATAAAACAGGCTCATGCCAATAGCGAATCTTTGGTTGTAGGCTATTGTCAGTATTATGGCACTTGTGACAGCCGATCCTGTCGCCAAATATATCCACTCAGGATAAAGAGAGCCGACCTTTGTCAGCCCAAGCAGCACGAGGAACAAACCGGCAAGGGCAATACTACGAGTAGGTCTTAGCATCACCCTTCGCTGGTAGTGATGGATATAAAAGGCTGCGCCGGCGCAAACCAATACCACGATAGTCGCTAAGGCAAAGATTTCCTTGTAGGGTTTCCACTCGAAGAAGCCGATTCCCCTGGACGTATCTATACCGAGTAGAGCCGTGGCTGCTGTAACGAAAAGTACCAATATCAGCACGGCTGCGGGTAAAGTGCTGTTGGCAAGCCGGCTGAGGCGAGTGAATCGCTCGGCGGATATGCTGTCACGCACATGCTGACGTCGCGCGCTTATTTTCTTTTTCTTCAGGACCACTTATCGACCTTCGAACGTTATGTCATTTCCTTGTTTTATCGTACGCCTGCACAATGTCCTGAACCAGTTTATGCCTCACAATGTCGATTTCTTCCAGTTCAACAAATCCAATTCCGTCTATGCCCTTTAGTCTCCGGCAGGCGTCTATCATTCCACTGATCCGGCCTTTTTCCAAATCGGTCTGTGTGATGTCGCCGGTGATAATCATTTTGGAGCGGCGCCCCAATCTTGTCAGCACCATGAGCATCTGTGAGGACGAAGTATTTTGAGCCTCGTCACAAATAATCACCACTTCGTTGAGCGTCCTTCCCCGCATAAAGGCAAGGGGTATAACTTCGATGATATCCATCTCTATGAACTTTCTCATCTGGGCAAAGTCCATCATATCTTCGAGGCTGTCGAAAAGGGGTCTTAGGTACGGGTTGACTTTGGCCTGTAAATTACCGGGCAGGAATCCTAATTTTTCTCCGGCTTCGACTGCCGGCCTTGCGAGAACAATCTTTCTGATTTGTTTTTTCTTTAGCATGGAGACCGCCATGGCGACGGCAAGGTAAGTTTTTCCGGTGCCGGCCGGCCCGATGCAAAAGGTCAGGTCGTTGGCGAACATTGTTTCGACATATTTCAACTGGCCCTTTGTTACAGGTTCGATGATGCCCTTACCGGAATAGACTGCGACAGCCTTACTTTCAGCGGTATCAAGGTTGTTTTGTGCCTGGGTCATCAATTCGTCCACGTCCGATTCATTGAGTGAGCCGCGGCGGACGAGCCGTTTTTGCATTCTGTCGATAATGTCAGCGGTGCGCTCGACATTGCTCTTCTCGCCGGTGATTACCATATTACCGTTGCGAGCGGTGATTCGAACATCCATGGCGGCGCGCAAGGCTTTTAGGTGCGTATCAGCGGGACCGAAAAGCTCCGATCGCTGCGTTTCAGAGTCTAATTGTATCTTAAACTCCAATAGTCTTCCTCATCGACCCACGGTCAGCATAAAAAACAGATACACCACGGGAGCCGTTGCAAGCGGCGAATCTATAATATCCAATATCCCGCCAAATCCAGGAACAATTTGGGCCGAATCCTTTTGCTCGGCGTCGCGTTTTATCATCGACTCGGCCAAATCTCCCAGTTGGCCCAGGAGCGCAAAAACCACACCGAAAATTACCGCAGACGACAACCGCATTATACCACAAAAATGCGAAAATAGGACAGCGACAATCGAGGCAAAAATAACGGCACCGGCCAGGCCCTCCCAGGTCTTGGAGGGACTGATTTTGGGAGAACACTTGTGCTTTCCAAAAAGAGTCCCGATTGTGTAAGCCCCTATATCTGCAGACTTTACGGCGAATACAAACATAAGCAGGCACCATACGCCAAAATCAACCCGTACGCCAAGGACGAAGCCGCTGAGAAGGCCGAGGTAAAAAACAGCGAAAAAACCGGCAGCGCAGTTCGCCATCGTACCGGCGGCCCCGAAGCGCAGCCCCTGATAAAGCAGGACCGCAAACAGCGAAAAAGCGGAAACAAAAAGCATGTAATAAAGATGAAAATCGAGTGGTTTGCCAAAGAACTGCCGCCAGTACCAACCGGTCGCAAGAAGAATTGCAGCCGTGATGACAATTGGCCTGAAAACCTTCGCACCTGTCCTGGCCATCAGATGAGCCAGCTCCAATTGGGCGCCGATTACCAGCAGAATTATTAGAAGGCAAAGGATGGTCGCCTGTATCGGCCTGGTAGCGGTGGCTGAAGTGAGTGAACCGTCCAAGTAGCCGTCAAGAATCATCAATCCCGTAAAGGCCGCTACCATCAACGTTCCGAAAAGTAATCTGTGTTTAAGCATAGTCGGTTCTGTTAACTCCGCCCCTCCGAGGGGCGGGGTGAATCAGCGTGCCGGGATTTGACGTCGCCGAATCGCCTGGAGCGCCCGGCGTATGCTCTTATTGCCTCGTCCATGTCCTCGGCGCCAAAATCGGGCCAGAGGGTTTCGGTAACGTAAAACTCCGTGTAGGAAACCTGCCAGAGCAGGAAATTGCTGATTCTCATCTCGCCGGACGTGCGTATGAGCAAATCAGGGTCATGCCAGCCGGCGGTATAGAGATGATTGCTCACACAAGCCTGGTCAATGGCATCGAACTGGAGCTTGCCGTCTTTGTATTCCTGCGCGATTTTTTTAACAGCCTCAACGATTTCGGTCCTTGCTCCATAGTTCAAGGCTAAACCCAAAACCATACCGGTATTGGTACTGGTCAACCTTACAGTTTCGGCTAATGCGTCGGTAACCATTTTGGGCAGTCTCTTCGTTTGACCCAGATGCAGGAGCCTGACATTGTTCCGCATCAGATTCGGCCGTATCTCTGCAAGATACCTCGAATACAAGTACATAAGGAAATCGACCTCATCGGCGGGCCTTTTCCAGTTTTGCATGCTGAATGAATACAGCGTCAAGTATTCGACGCCCATATCCACGCAGCACTGTGCGATCGTCTCGACGACTTTTGCGCCTTGCACGTGGCCCTCGAACCTGGAAAGGCCCGCATTTGTGGCCCATCTGCCGTTGCCGTCCATAATGATTGCAATGTGTCGCGGAATGCCGTGCAGATCCAATCCGAGACGCTCGGCGGCCTGCCGTCGTTTCTGCTCAAAGCTTGGACTCAAGATATCACTTCCTGAAAATAGTTTGACTGCGTTTTGGCCCGACACCGATAATAGAGACAGGCACTTTAATTATTTTTTCGACGAGAGCGACATAATCGCGCACGCCTCGCGGTAAATCGTCAAAACTCTTCATTTCCGACAGGTCCTCGTCCCAACCGGCGGTTGTTTCATAGACACATTCAGCCTTTTCCAATTGAGCGGCATCCGAAGGAAAGAAAGTCGTTTCGCCGCCGTTGATTTTGTATGCCCTGCAAACCTTCAACTCTTTTAGCCCGGCAAGGGTATCAAGGTGCATCATTGCGACCTCATTGATTCCACCTATTGTGGCGCTGTATGCCGCCGCCACGGCGTCAAACCACCCACACCTTCGCGGCCTTCCCGTGGTGGTGCCGTACTCGTTGCCTCTGTCACGAATGTACCGGCCCGTTTCATTATCCTGCTCGGAGGGGAAGGGCCCGGCTCCGACTCTGGTGGTGTATGCTTTGACAACGCCAATAAACTTGTCCACCCGGGCGGCAGGAACACCACAACCTGAAGCCATACCCAGGGCACTGGCGTTGGAGCTTGTAACAAAGGGAAACGTGCCATGGTCCAGGTCCAGCAGGGCTCCCTGAGCGCCTTCAAAAAGGATGTTTTTGCCGGCCTGAATCGACTCGTGCAGCAACTTTGTCGTGTTGCTGATAAACGGTCCCAATCTTTGGGCATATTCGGTGCATTTGGCAAAAATCTCGTCGGTTGTGAGCGGCTCAGCATCATATAGGGCGGAAAAAATTTTGCTTTTGTAATCCACGATTTTTTTGAGTTTTTGCTTCAGGGCGTCCATATCCCGAAAATCGGCCATTCTGACTGCATAGCTTCGTCCAACCTTATCGGCGTAGCACGGGCCTATGCCGCGGATTGTAGTACCCAACTTGGCTTTGCCGAGGGCCTCTTCCCGCAACCGGTCCTCCTGCTTATGGTAATCGAGCACAACGTGTGCGTTCTCACTGATGAAGAGTCGGCCCTCGATACTGATGTTTTTTTCGGCCAGGCCGTCAATTTCCTCTATTAACACGCCGGGGTCAACGGCTACGCCGTTACCTATCACACAGCAGGTTTTGTCGCGAACGGCACCTGAGGGCATAAGATGAAGAGCGAACCTTTCATCACCAATAACGACGGTGTGGCCTGCATTCGCACCGCCGTTGAAACGGACGACGATATCACTATCGGCGGCAAGGATGTCAACGACCTTTCCCTTGCCCTCATCGCCCCACTGCAATCCGACAACGCAGTAATTCATCGTAATACCTGCCTTTGAAATTAATGACACGTCATAATGACAAAAACATCAACTGATTTTGGCAACCAGCTCATCCAGAATAGCGGGCAAATTATCGTAGGTTCTGTCGCCGAGCTTCAAGTCGGCATCTACCCCCTGATAATTTTTATATGTGATGACAAAGTACCCCTTTGAGTCGAAATGTGTTTTGTCTATCTTTTCAATTGAATCATAGGCGATTTGGCGCTTGGGCATGATAAGGCAGTTTTGTCCGGCGATTACCTTCTTATCCTTTATTGCAAACAAATACAAGCCCAAAAGTACAGCCGCACCTGCAAGGTACGGCGGCGCTTTGCGGTTAAAGACCAGGGTACTGTCCGGCGTTCCATTTTCGTCGGTGTGTTTTTTGATGAACGTTTCATTACGATAGCCGTCGTATGCAAACCAGATTGCAAGGCCAACTAAAACAACGATACCAATCTTGAAACTGTTTTTCTTGTACTTGCTTAGCGGTGCCTCTATTGCCATCGGAAAAATCTCCCTTTTTCAATATATAACTTTGTCAAAGCAACTACCTTCTCTGGGCAATGGCATTGGCCAGCGGGCCGACGAAATTCGGTACTATCTTTTCGTCCATGAGCCGCTGAGCTATCACACATTGCTGATTAAACGATTCTATCGCATCAAATTTCTCATCCGGCTTGGGATAACGCCGAACGGCAAAATACAGGCTTATCGGCTCGGCCTCTTTATATTTTTTATTTCTGACCTCGTAAACACTGGTCCTGGATTCCACGCTGATTCTTGCCTGCATGCGGCAGTCCTCATCTAAAGCAATCACAACAGCCGGCGCAAAACCTATCGGCCTGGCACCGGGCACATCAAGAAGACTGCTAAAGGCAGTCGAAGCAAACAACGCCTCGGCAATAACCTCATCATGGTTACCGTGATAATCGAAATCCATGACGAAGATAACGTCGAGCGAGTCGATGTCGAGCCGACTGACACCAAGCATATACTCGGACAAATCGAGCACCAGCCTGTGGAGACCGTAAGCATCTTCCAAATCCACCGGGTTGGCACAGCCGCTGCAAATTCTGTCAAGTTCAAGGGTAACCCAGCGGTGCTTTTGGCCGCGGATGTCTTCTTCCAGGCAGAAGTCGCCGTTGTCCCTGCGGTAGAAATTGCCCATCGTGGGAAACTGTTTTCCAATACGCTCAAAAAAAGTCAAGACAGTATCCCGCTGGGTCGGCAGGTCAAGTTCCGTATTAACGTGCATATCGACGTAAAAGTCGTCGCAAAGCGAACTGTAACTGCTAAACATATTCCCATACTCCCAAAGAGTAACTCACCAAACCGGAGCATTATCCCATAAAGCAGCAGGCCTGGCAAGAGACAAACTTTCTTACACAGCCGAAAAAATCTTCCCGGGTGCGGCAATTACCTCAAATCCGGGTCGGGCAGGGACAATTCCGCCGCCAAGGCTCCGATTGTAGAGACAACAGCAAAAACAAACACCCGCGACATGCACTGTGTCACAATGCCACCTGCGTCAAAGGCACCGGCACTGATTATCACTGAAATGGCCGTATAAAGCAAGCCAACTGTAATACCGCAGACTGTCGCCGCTATGATACGTCTGCCCAAAGCCGCACCGCCGCAGCCCAAGCTTGCCACGGCCCCACAAACCAATGGTACAATGCCGCCAAGCCACCAAATCTCCTTAAGGGGCGGTACTCGACCGATACTCATTAAGTAGTGGTAATCTGCAAGGCCAAAAACAGCCACGGCCCCAATAATGCATAAGGCCACGTGCCAATATCGGGGCGTCAGAGACCGGCGAACCTGCGATATCTTTTGCATTCTGCGCCTGATTGTCAAAGGCCAATTATAGAACAAACAGAACACCCAATGCTCCAGAAGCGCTCCCCGCTCACCAAACACCGGAACTATATGTGTCGCATCGGTCGCCCAGTGACCGGCCATAAAACGCGCAAGTGCGGGATAATGATAGGCCATCTGGATTGGAAAGGCCAGGTAGCCTATATACTTGAAGAAGCCCAGGAAGACGGCGATGTTGTAGTCCCTGAAATTTCGCTCTTTGATGACCATGTAGAGCACGTAGAAACCTCGAACAAGTGAACCCGGCGATATTGGGGTAATCTGGAACAGAACCAGGATCGCCCCCACTTTCAGGGCTCTTTCTGTAGGGTCCATTGCGGGATTCTTGATGTAGAAAACAGATGCTACAAATACTGAAACTATCTGTGTTACCGGGAGGGTGCAAATGTGAACCGCGAGGCTCTTCAGGTATTTCTGTATGAAAGGCTCACCTATCCGAGAAAGGATGGTTTCGGAGTCTTCATCGCTGAGGATGTGCTTTTTTTGCCCTTGGGTTACCATGTCACGGAGCCATTGCTCACGTAAGGCAGGATTGAAATATAATTTTATGGGCCGGATAAATATATATGTTAGCTTTTCTTTTGCGAATTTCCCATCCGTCAGGAATCTGTGGAGGGCTGCAGGTAATATCGAGAGGGGCAGGTGGCACAAAAATGCACAGAGAGATTCGGCCACTTTCATGGCTCGCTGCTCATCCATTCTGCCGGTCCGGTGCCAGATGATGACCTTCTCGGCAATCCTTGCTTTTATAGCCCGCCTAAAATAGTCCCAGCTTGTCAGCATCGCCGCATAGTGGGCGCGCCAATCAGTGTGTGCCCAAATGCGGCGAATGAGTTTGCCTAAAAAGGGTATCAGCCCAACCAGGAAAAACAGAAGTGTGCTGATCTTGCAGGCACGGAATTTTTCGGCGTGCCGGTCGTCAATAATATTTCGCACCTTCCAGCCGGTGACGGCGTTTGAAAACATTGTCTGCCACAAGTTACCATCATAAAGTAAGCGAACATGATTGTGCGTGATATCCGGCACTGAATTTCGATAGATTTTTTCACAGGCTTTCAGGTCGTCCAGCATTTGGCGCATATCCGCAAATTCGCTTCCATGTTCTGCAATGAATCTTTCCAACTTGCTTAGGCTGCCGCGGTCAAACTGGACAATGCTGCCGCGCTTCAGGCCGGCCAAGATGAGCTTAAAGTCGCCCGGGCTCATGGGCGCCAAAGGTAGAAGCGCAAGGCCTGCCCGAAAATCGACCGCCACCAAACCTGCCTGCGGGTCATCTTCGGTGCCTGTGCGTTTGAGGCAGTTCGGCTGACTCTTACAGGTTGACCACTCGTACTGCCTTGCGAACTCGTGTGCCCCCATATCGTGCAGCAGCTCCACGAACTCGGCCATGAAGGTGCGCTTGGCGCGGTACTCAGGGGAACCGAGCTGGGTTTTGTCAACAGATATGCCCTTGCGCCAGGCTTTCAGCAAGTCCAGGTGGTCATCAACTTCCAGCCACCATGTGCGGCCATCGACCCATTCGCTCAGCTCTGAACAACTGCCGAGATTGTGGTCAATAAACGTGGCGTGGATATCCACTACGGCGTTTTCATCGCCGAACCGAATCTTAGCGGCTCGCCGGATAAATTTTTGCCAGAGGGCGCCGGCGCGGGCCGCTGCCCGATTACACTGAAGCTGAAAAGGCCCCTGAAAACCAAGCCAGTAGAGGACATTGCGAAAGAGCCTTGAAAAGGTTGAAGGCGGAATAAGAATCTTCATCGCATAAACACCACCGACCTCGATGCCGCCGACAGGCCCTTGCGAGGTAATTTCCAGTACCTTGACTTGGTACACCTGGCCGGCAAAGCCGCCGCCGACAAACTTTTCAACGACTAAGCGGACCTCGGCTTTATTTGTCCCCGAAACCTCGGTTATCTCATAGACTAACTCGGCCCCGGCGTCGTATCGAGCTACTCGCTGGGGCCGATGTAAGCGGGCGTCGCGAAATCTCTCGGAAAGCTTGGTGCACAGGTCAACAGAATACTCGGCTGCCATAATCTATCCTTAACCCAAATTGCCAATCCATAGCCTGGTACATATCTGCAATATGCAGGCTGCATAAACCGCGGCCATCAAATCGTCTGCTAAAATCCCCCAGCCGCCGGGCAGTTTTTCGAGCAGCCGGCACGGCCAGGGCTTGACTATGTCGAACAACCGAAACGCCAGGAACCCGACTGCGGTCGTAATCATAATCTCTCGCCCCCCTGCCGCGTATGCCCCTATAAACACCAGCGCCTGACCGGCCACCTCATCTACCACGACCTCGCGCGGGTCTTTGTCGTCCAACTCCTCAATCACAGCCGGCGAAAACCACACGCATATTGTGGCGGCATCGAGCGCAAGAAGACACAAGATAATCCACGCAACAACCTTCGGCGCGCCAAAATAACACAATAGACCGAAAACTACCGCAGGCACCAGCGACCCCCACGTCCCCGGGGCCACCGGCAACCAACCCAGTCCAAGATATGATGTAAACAACCTTTTATTCAAATCCAAGATTCAGATTTCCTTCAGCATCGAGAGGCAGTACCAGTCGGTCATGCCGGCTATGTAATCACATACCGTTCGCTCCAGCCCCTCAGCCGATACCAATTGCTGGAAATAAGGAGGCATTAACTCGGGCTCGGCGCAGAATTTTTCAAATACGCTTTTCAGCCATTTGGCCACATCTTTATTTATCGTCTGTAACAACTTATGCATATACATATTTCCAAAAAGGAATACCTCAAGACGGGCGAGGTCGGTGCGGGCATTATCACTAAGTTCTATTAGCCTGCCAGCAGCTTCATATACGTCGCTCACTGACCTGACGTTTGCCTGCGCGATGGCTGCGGAGCTTGCCTGTAAACAGTCGCTGACGAGTATATCAATAATTGATTTTGCGGTCCTTACATTGCGAACGGCCCCGTCGTCAATAGCGGCAGCGTTGATTTTGGCCTGGGCATCGGCGAACAGCTTTACATCTTTGAGCTGGTCTTCATTAATAAGCTCTGCCCGCAAGCCGTCTTCAAGGTCGTGGCAGTTATATGCGATGCGGTCTGCAATGTCGGCAATCTGCCCTTCAATCGAGCAATGCACCTCGCCGAATTCATCAACTCGAGATTCGTCGTAGGGGCCGTGATGTCTTGCGATGCCGAGCCGGGTTTCGTACATCAAATTCAAGCCTGCAAAATCCGGATAGGGGTGCTCAAGCAAATCGACTATGCGAAGCGCCTGGCGGTTGTGCTCGAAGCCGCCGAAGGGAGTCATCAGTTCGTTCAAGACCCGCTCGCCTGCATGGCCGAATGGGCTGTGGCCAAGGTCGTGGGCCAGGCATATCGCCTCGGTGAGACTCTCATTCAGGTTCAACACACGGGCAATAGTCCTGCCAATCTGGGCAACTTCAATACTGTGTGTCAGCCTTGTTCGATAATGGTCGTTAACGCCGGGCATAAAGACCTGGGTTTTGCCCTCAAGCCTCCGAAAGGCCGAGGAGTGCATTATGCGGTCGCGGTCTCTTTCAAACGCCATCCTGTAGGGGTGCGGCTTTTCCGGAAATCGCCTTTGTCGACTTTGAGCCTCACTCACAGCATAACAGGCAAGCTTGTCAGTCATTTCTCACACTCTTATTGGGCAAACCAGACCGTTCAGCGCAGGATTAGCGCATGGCAAAACGCTTCTTGCAGAGGGCTTTTACAGGTTTGGCAGGTTCTTTTCAAGACTTATTTGTTTGAGCCGGTCATACAGTTCGGTCATGCTCTGGCTGATAACATCGGTGTCGCTGCAGACGTGCATGAAATTCGTGTCGCCGTCCCATCGCGGAACTACGTGGATGTGCATATGCCCAGGCAGCCCCGCCCCGGCGCATCTGCCGAAATTCATCCCGATATTGAAACCGTGCGGCGAAATAGCGGCACCCAGCGCCGTTTGGCAATCCCTGCAAAGTTTGGTCAGCTCCAGCAGTTCATCGTCAGTTGCCTCATCGAGTGTTTCAATATGCCTGCTCGGCGCAATGAGCAGATGCCCGTTGTTGTATGGAAACCTGTTAAAGACCACGAGGCAGTGCGGCGTCCGCCAAAGTACAAAGTTGGATTTGTCCCGGGCGGGCTCTTCGCTGTAGCTGCATATAAAACAGCCGTTCGACTCGCTCAAGGCCTCAATATATTCCATTCGCCACGGAGCCCATAGGTTTTTGCGTTCCAACGACTGAAACCTCCACCGATTATTGGCCAAGCAGCTTGATACTTATCTTTTGGTCAATAGTTACGGTCGGCACCGTATCCCCTAAAGGCATCATAAAACCTGCATCGATGTGGACCTTGTACTGTTGCTGCTCGCTTTCCAGGGTCCCGGTATCAATGTTAAAAATTTGTCTGCCGGCCCCTTCAAGCGAACGGAACTTGAATTTCCGCAGGAAACCGAACAAACCCCTCATACTGAACTTACCCGTATATGGTCTGGGCCGGTTCTTCACACGTGAATCGCTGAGCTTATAGGAGCTGACAATCACCGCCTTCCGGCCGGAGTCTGTTTCCTCGACTTCGGCGAGGGTATAGGTGGTTTCTCTGGCGGCCGTTATAGGCATGGGCAAAGGTATAAACTGTTTCGCTTTCCAGCTCTGCCCGGGCTCAACACCAGCGACGGCGTCTTCAATGCTCGCAATCGAATCCCACAAATGCCACTGCAAAAACGAAAAGTCGGTTATCATGTCGGGATTCTTTATTCTCCCTCGTCTGCCGCCGCTTGAAGCAAAGGCCTTGTCGCCGAGCCGCTGTATGAGTGCCTCAAGGTCGGTGTAATCTTTAATCCGACCGGCTGGAGTTATCCGGAACGTGAAAGTCTGTCCCGCAAGACTTTCGGCGGCATCACGCCCAGAAGGGGTGCGCACAAGAGAAGTGCGAGTAACCTTGGCAGATTCACATCTGCCCTCTATGGTGCTCAGGCCGTAGGGATCGAGCTCAACAGGCTTGTATGCGATTACGAACACGACTTTTTCGGACATCTTCTGGGGTTTGCTTTTGCCGCCCTTTAGCGCTGAGCCGGTCGAGTCGAGGTTGACCTCGACATCTCTGGCCGAAACCAGCTTGTACCGCAGCACAGTGCCCTCACTAAAATCGACGGAAAGCAACTCTGTCGTGGTCATTTCGCTCTGGCGGCATCCCGCAAGGGCGAAGATTATGATACCTGTACACGTCAGACTAATAATCGTACGCAAGATCAGGGCCTTTTCATAAAACCAGCCGAAACACTCAGCCTCGGTCGTGCCGTCTTAACAGGTCAGTCAAGCATTTCCATTGTGGTCGAATAGGTAAGAACAATCGTCAAGAGATCCGGCCCCTTGTCCGGTTTTTGCTTAGCGGATGGTTCGGCGGCGATATACTTTGTGACAAGTTTCTCATAGTATTTAGCCACTTTGCCGGTATCAAGGTCGAGTACCATTTCGCCGGTGTAATCCTCTTCGGTGTCAAACATGTTTGCGAAAAGTCCTATCCCTCCGGCGATTCTTGAAACGGTCCCCGGAGCGGTTGGACTTTCGGTGGCGTTCATAGTTACAACAGCAATCTGATTCTCACCTAGGCCCGTTACCTTTTTCAGGGTATAAGTCTTCTCGAAAGCCTTGGGCACCATCAGGCGCTGCTGGGGAGTCTCAACCCGGGTCCAACTGTCACCAGTACGAAGCAGGCTCTTATCGGTGTCCGGCAGAGACTGAATCTCGTGGCGTTTTTGGATGCTTTTATCGCTCAAAAGGGCCTTTGCCACTCTGCCGGCCTGGCCTCCGGTCACGGCTTTTCGGATATTATTTGCATCGAGGACCCGGACACTGCCATCCGAAGCCAGTTTGATTTTGTAGCTCTTGCCAGGCAGTTTAGCGAGAGGCTTTTTCTTGTCGGCTTCTCTGCTGCTGTCGAAGTCAAACTTGATCTTGCCTTTGTCCTTTGCGAAGTACTTAAGGCCTTTTATCGTAATCCTGGCCACGCCACCGGTTTCGTCCACGCTTTCTATCTCTTGAATGAACTTGATTTGGGTGGTTGTACTTCTCGGCTCCGACCTGACTTTGTTCAGTGACGGCTGCTCAAACTTGAAATCCTTGATATCCTCGTCGGTTACTCTGTATTTCGTCCTGTCACCAACAGCAAATTTAAGCGCTAAATCCGCCTGTGGGGCACATCCTGCAAACAGTACCGACAGGCAAACAGCCCCGATTCCAGCCCATGCGAAAACTCTCCGAGACATCTATTATCTCCTTTACATTTGACCATAATGCTCAGTAATCTTACAACACGCAGTAATTATATTGTTATCGGCAGCAAAAGCAAGCCTTATTAGACGTAATTTGACAATTTTTTGGCGACAAGGTATCTTGCTCACAGGACCATCGCTTTGAGGTCAGCAAGGGTTATCGCCGTGAAATCCTTGTGTGCGGGGCGGCCGGCAATAAATTCGAGGCTTTGGTTATCGGCTCCGGCGGTAATAGCGATGCAGGGCATCTTGGCACGCCGGGCGGCCTTGAAGCCGGATGCCGAATCTTCAAAAACGACGCAACATCCGGGCTGCAGGCCCAGATTGTCCGCAGCAGTGAGCAGAACCTCGGGGTCGGGTTTACCCCTGGCGACCTGGTCGTTGTTGATTACGACGTCAAAATATTTTCTGATATCAATCTCATCGAGCACCATATCCACGTTTTCTTTAGGTGAATTGGATGCAGCCGCACAGGGCACATCTTCAGCCCTAAGAGCTTTGAGCAGGTTTGTCAGGCCTGGGATTTCCTTTATGACGGGTCGGTAAGATTCTCTGTAGATGATTTCCTTTTCGCTGCTGATTTTGTGAATTGCCTCATCGCTTACATCGCCGAAGATAACCCGGACTATGCTCTGGTTGGTTTGGGCGTGAATGCGTTTCTGGTAGAATTCGCTGCTAATAGTCTTGTTGTATCGGGCGCCCAATTCGACCCAGGCCGCCCGGTGATATTCGGCGTTATCGACCATCGTGCCGTCCACATCGAATATCACGCCCCAGCCGGTGGAAGGCTTACCGGATTTTATGTTGTTTTGCATTTATGTTTCCTCGACCTTGTCTGAGATGGTTAACTATACAGCGGTTCGTCCTATCAATCAATAGCCGACGTGGTTTTTGCGTGCGATTTATGTTTTCTTGGTAATTAGATTGATTATAATAAGAGCATGAGCCAACCAGGAGCTGATGTACGGACGGTCAGGCCCAAAACCCTGAAACTGGCGGCATCGCTGGTGTTGTTTGTCATGCCGGCGTTACAGCTTCGCATATATGCGGCGTGCTTGGCCGAGTGCACACCACGTCTTGTCTTTCTGATTGTCTGTATCTTGCTTGGGCCTGTGCTGGGTATCATAAGTATTGGCTGTATCAGGAAAGATAAAGGACTGGTTTCCAAAGTAATAATAATCTACATTGCAGTTTTATCGCTGATAACATCCGGATACCTGGTCGCCGCAAAAAGTTTCAGCCACGAGGATTGTGAGCAAAATCTGCGGATTATCTCACATGCAATGTGGGCCTATGCAGAAGATAACGACGGCAAGTTTCCAACGCCTGATAAGTGGTGCAGTTTGCTCGTCCAAAATACGGATTTGCAGAGGGGAAGGTTTGTCTGCAAATCGGCCAAATGGGGATTGAGCAACTATGTTATTAATCCCAATGCAACGCCCACATCTCCGCGGAATATGATTTTGCTGTTTGAGACTAAAGGAGGCTGGAATCAAGTAGGTGGGCCGAAGTTGTTAACTTTAGATAACCACGGTGGAGCCGGGGGCAATGTTATGTTTGTAAACGGATACGTGGGATTCGTCGAGGCCAGATGGATTGGGGCGCTAAAGTGGAAGACAGAAAACTACAACAAATCCCAGGTGCGGTCACGGATTGAATGAGAAGGTCTCTCTTTCTATCGTACCGACGTAGAACCTGCCATCCCGCTGAACAAAGTTTATGAGCGTATCGAGTTGTTTGTTTACGAATTGTGTTTCGTTTGCAACGACGCCCAGGCCTATCACGGCCTGCGCCTTGCTGTCGTGGGCAGCCACCTCGGCGGCGGAGAAATTGAACCTGGCCTTGATTCGGCCGACAAGACTTTTAACAATTCTTCTTTTGTCCTTGAGTGAGTCCATGCCGTGCAGGTGAATCTGAATTGTCAGCAGTCCTACAATCATCCAATGCCCTTTATGTTCTTAGATTCTGAATGGTATGCTCGGCATACCCTACATTTCTGACGACAGACGACAGAGCCACGAGCGTAAGCGAGTGGTCATTTTAAGACAGACGACAGAAGACAATTGTAGTTTTGGGTCAATAAATGTCCAGGCATTTCATGGCCTGGGGTGGTATTTTTTGTGTATGCTCCTTAGCCGCTCCTGGTCAACGTGTGTGTAAATCTGCGTGGTGGCTATATCAACATGGCCCAACATTTCCTGGAGACTCCGCAGGTCCGCTCCGCCTGAGAGCAGATGACTGGCAAAGCAATGTCTTAATGTATGAACTGTCAGCTTACGGGGCATACCCGCGCGACGGGCGTATTTTTTGACCATGCGCCAGATATCTATCCTGTTCATCGCTCGACCGGTGCGGGAAAGAAAAAGAAAATCCCGGCTTTGGGGCTTGGTGAGCCTGGGGCGGAGGTCCTGCAGATACAGCCTGGTTACCTCGATGGCGACTTTGCCGAGGGGGATGATGCGCTCCTTTTTACCTTTTCCGAGGCAGCGCAGATAACCAATGGAAAAGTTCAGGTCGGAAACCTTAAGGTCTGCCACCTCACTTGCCCGCATACCGGTTGCGTAGAGCATCTCGAGGACGGCTTTGTCCCGAAGATAAAAGGTGTCGCCGGCAGTCGGTGTTTCGAGCAAATCGATTACTTTTTCCTTGTTGCACACTACGGGCAGTCTCTGCCAACGCTTCGGTCCTTCGATGATTGATGTAAAATCTTCAGGCACCAGCCCCGTCAGTACGCCGAATCTTAGCAGCATTTTCACGGCCACGAGGGCGCGACTAATCGTAGTCTCGACCTTTCTTTCCTTGCTGAGGGTCCGCAGGTAATTATATATCAAATCAGGCTCGATGTGCTCGAGTGTGGTAACATTTTGGGCTTTGCAGTACATTGCAAAGTGAGTAAGGTCTCGGCCATAAGCCAGCCGGGTATTCTCGGCCAGGCCGGCCTCTACTGCAAGGTAGTCCAGGAACTGACCTATGGTTGTGCCGAGGGGGTCAGCGAGTAATTTATCCTGCAATGTTTGCAATTGCGTTGAGACCATGGAGGTTCTTCTGAAAACGCCATATCAGGGCAATACGGGCAGGTCTGTCCGGCGGAGCAGCCTGCCTTGCCTTTGTCAATATCGGCTCCCCAGAGCGAATACCTTTAATTGCCGAGGCCGTGAGAAAAAAACGATTTTGACCCTTGAGGTTGTCCGGCAATATAGATATAATTGGACAAAACTAATTGTCCCAAAAACGGACGGACAAAACGTGAACAAAGATAAATGGATATATTTGGCAATCCCGATAACATCGGGACTGCTTTTCGGCCTTGCAGGTTGCGGCAACCAAAGCCAAATCGTACCGAGCGAGCCGGTTTGTCTGCAGACCGCCGATAAGAGTCGGATAATGGAAATCGCTGAGGACGTGCTCACGAGGATGAATTTCGTTGTCGAAAAGTACGACGTCGAAACGGGCTTTGTGAAAACCAAACCTCTCAGGGGAGGTCAAATCTTCGAGTTTTGGCGGCGCGACAATGCCGGCCCGGCCGCCGCTGCTGAGGCAAATCTGCACAGTATCAGACGGAGTGCCGAATTAAGAGTCTCCGAAAATGACGGTCAGGTATGCACGACATGCCAGGTCCAAATTGAGAGGCTCTCACTGCCGGAGAAAGAAATTACGGGTATGAGCTGGCTGGCCGGTATGTTTACCGAAAGCAGCTGGGGGCGCCAAAGGCTAACGTTGCGTTCTGAGCAACAGGCGGGCATGGCCTGGATAGACTTAGGCTCCGATACCGCCCTGGAAAGAAAGATTTTAACATCAATAGAAAAGAAATTCACCAAGCTTGAAGGGCAGAGATAGCATGAACGTGTTAGTCGCAGGCGGAGCCGGATACATAGGAAGCAACATGACGGCGATGCTGGCGCGGGCAGGTTACGAGCCAATCGTATTCGATAATCTGTCCAAGGGCCATAAAGCCGCGGTGAAAGATGCCGAGTTTGTCCAGGGCGATCTGGCTGATTACGACCTCCTCGTAAAAACTCTGAAGAAATACAAAATCGGAGTGGTTATGCACTTCGCTGCACTTATTGAAGCGGGTGAATCGGTCGAATTGCCGCTGAAGTATTACCGCAACAATGTTTGCAATACCCGGAACCTGCTTAGTGCGATGGAGGAGGTCGGTGTGACCAAATTCGTATTCAGCAGTTCCGCGGCGGTTTACGGCATACCGGAAAAAGTTCCAATAGCCGAAGATGCGCCCACAAAACCTATCAATCCTTACGGCCAAACCAAGCTGGATGTCGAAAGGATGTGCCATTTTCAAAGCCAGACGGGCAAGCTCAGATATGCAACGCTTAGATACTTCAACACCTGTGGGGCCGGTGCGGACGGTACTTTAGGAGAGGACCATCGGCCGGAATCGCACCTGATACCACTTACGATTCAGGCCGCTATGGGCAAAAGAAGCGAGATTAAAATTTACGGCACCGACTATCCCACCCCGGACGGAACGTGCATACGGGATTACATCTATATCGATGACCTTTGCAGGGCCCACTTGCTTGCATTAACCAAACTCGATGACCAGGCCGAGCTTGTTTACAATCTGGGCAATGGCAAGGGATATTCGGTTCGCCAGGTAATCGAAACAGTAAAAAAAGTTTCCGGAAAAGATTTCGTAGTCTTAGAGGTTGAACGCAGGCTCGGCGACCCGCCTGTACTGACCGCTGATGCATCGAAGGCACGTGCCCAACTCGGCTGGGAGCCGGAGTTTCCAAAGCTGGAAGATATAGTCGCCAGCGCCTGGAAGTGGCACAACGAACACCCGGCCGGTTACGAAGACTAACCACTATTCGTCATTCTGAGCGAAGCCCTGTACCGGATGGTACAGGGCGAAGAGAAGAATCTCAATCTGTAAAACTGAAGAAAGCTTTAAAATTTCAGGACGCAAAATCATGATGAAATTATTTATAGGCATCGACGTCGGAGCGACAAATGTCAAACTCGGCTGCTTTGACGGCGAGTTGAATCTCATCTCGAAGACGTCCATAACAACTAATGCCGAAATGGGCCCCGATATTGTCATAGACAATACTGCCGCCGCGGCCAAGACACTTGTTACTGAGGCGGGTTTTTCGATGGACGAAGTCTGCGCGGTCGGCTTGGGCATGCCCGGCCCTGCAAAGTACAGTGAAGGGATTGTCATATCTTCCACCAACATGCCTAAATTTAAGAATGTTCCGATTGTCCGAATGCTGGGAGAAAGGCTTGGAAAGAAGGTTGTGATGGATAACGATGCCAATGTTGCGTGCTGGGGTGAGTACGTGGCCGGGGCGGGCAAAGAGGTCGAGGATATGGTTTTTTTCACGTTAGGCACCGGCATAGGGGGCGCTATTGTCAACCACGGTGAGCTGCTTACCGGCTGTGGTGATAATGCGACGGAACTTGGCCATATAATAATCTATCCTGACGGCAGAAGATGTAACTGCGGACAGCGTGGGTGCGTCGAGGCTTATGCATCAGCTAATTGGACGGCCCAACGAGCAACCGAGGCAGTCGAGGCCGGTGCTGAATCGAGCCTGAAGGAGGTATTGCAGGAAAAGGGCGAAATAACGTGTAGGGATGTCTATGAGCATTTAGCCAAGGGCGATGAGTTGGCGAAGAAGATAACCGAAGAGACGGCCAAGGCCCTTGCCCTGGTCTGTATAAATGTGCTCCATACGACCGAGCCTAATAGAATTGTCTTTGCTGGCGGCATGATTGCGGCGGGTGATGCACTGTTAGGCAGGATAACGCATTATTTCAACGAGCATATATGGACTTTGAAAAAAGAGTCCGTCGAAATATGCTTTGCGACTTTAGGCGAAGACGCCGGCATCATCGGCGCCGCAGCACTGGCAAAACACGCAAGGCAATAAGGCCTCTAACGTTTCGATGAACGGTCCAAAGTTATGTAGCTTAAGCTAAAGTTTTTTTGCATTCCTGGTATAAATGAGCCGATATGTATGGCAGTGACTGTTTAGCTAAATCAGTTCCCAAAAAACGAGTGAAATTCGCCAAGGAAGGTACTCAGCAAATCTGATAATTTGCAAAGGTCTAACTGAATTATTAAAGGAGTGTATGTAGGAGTTCAGATAAATGGTGCTCAAGTTAATATTACAATTTATTTCGAGTTTCTCATGTGCTTTTCTTTTTGCATATAGTTTGTGGAAGCCTCCAAAGATATTGGCTGACTATTTAAATATTTTAATACAAGGTCACTTAAGTTTTAACCTGTATCTATTAATAATAGCCCTTTTAGGCATACCAATTGGTAGTACTGTTGGTTCCTTATGTATAGATAGATTATTCTTCAAATCGTCGGTGTATAGCGTCAAGGTGACAATGTTTTCCTTCGTGTTTGCTTTCTTGGGCATGGTGATAATGGTTATTATAAGGTTCTTGGGTGAGGGCGGTGAGTTGAATTGGCTAACTTCATTTATTAGAAGTGACATATTCATTATTGTTGCTATCATCGTCGCAGGTTTGTTATCCGTCATCGGGGGAAAATTAAAGGTGTCCCGAAAATTAAAGGTGTCCGGTACATATATTAGTTGACTTTTTGGTTTCTCCTGCTCTGTCAGGACCTCGTTGACAGAACCCCTGAGCGGAATCGGTTTGAGTCGATATCATAACATTTGAAGCCGGGGGATTCTGTTTTTCTCTTTTATTAAAAGGATTACCTGGTTATATTATTCTATATGAAGAACAAAAGCGTATATATAATCGCCGGGCTCAATGGGGCGGGCAAAACAACATTTGCAACAAAGTTTCTGCCCGAATACGCCAGGTGTCCTAATTTTGTAAACGCCGACCTGATTGCACAGGGACTTTCGCCTTTTTCACCCGGAGCAGCTGCAATAAAGGCAGGCAAACTTGTACTTGAGCAAATCCATCAGTTCGCAAATAGAGAAGAAAAATGCTAAAATTACAATCGTCGATGAGAGTCTATATAACGATATTGTTAAGAGTGTTGGCGGAATATGAAGAAGCGATTATCATTGCACGATAAGGCCGTATTGGCTATGAGAGAGGCCGTCAGAGAAGTAATCGAGCGGCATAAAAAAGAAAAGCTGGCGCTTGCCGTGTGGGACTGGAAGGGGCAAAAGGTTATATTCATATCGCCGGCCGCGGCCTTACGTAAATATAATAAGGCTCTACAGTCGAAACCCGGGGCTTAGTTCGATTGTCGCAGTTCGTTAGAGGCTTTTTTGTTTTTCTTCTTCCGTCAGGGCCTCGTTCAGAGCCCCCGACCTAAAGCCCTCCAGGTCACAGGTTACATACTTAAAGCCCAGGGCCTTTAGCTTTTCGATTATTTTCGTGCGTGTTTTTTGTGAAGTGATTTTTTCGATTTCGCCCGCAGGCACTTCGATTCGGGCGATATCGCCGTGGTGGCGGACGCGAAACTCGACAAAACCTAAGGAGCGTAAGTAATCCTCGGCTTCCTCGACCTGCTTTAACCTTTCCTCTGTAATCTCAAGGCCGTAGCTTACCCTTGATGCAAGACATGGTGAAGCGGGGACATCGGCGGTGGCTAATTTCAACTGCCTGCTAAGCTGGCGGATGTCATCCTTGGTAAGCCCAGCTTCCATCAGTGGCGAGCGAACGCCGAAGATCTCGGCGGCGCGGTTGCCCGGACGGAAGTCGTCCTTGTCATCGAAGTTACATCCGCAAAGAACCGCCTCAATTCTTTCCTCCTCAGCGATTTTGGTCAGAAGACCATACAGATGCGATTTGCAGTGGAAGCATCTGTCGGCCTTGTTCGCTGAATAGGCGTCATCATCAAGTTCATCCAACGGAATCTCGTGAATATTTGCCCCGATCGTTTTGGCCATCTCCACAGCCTGGTTGTGCTGGCTGGCGGCAAGTGACGGGCTTATGCCGATGCAGGCCAGAACGTTTTCAGCCCCTAAGATATCGACCGCCGCTTTGAGAAGAAACGTACTATCCACCCCGCCGGAATAGGCAACCAGAACCTTGCCAATATCCTTCAGTGTCTTTTGGAGTAAGTTTTGTTTTTCATCGAGATTCATATTCAAAACAAGCCAAAATCGCGGCCTCCTGTTATAAAGCAAAGAACTGGCTGTATGATGGCCATCATCATCTAACAGGTGTTATGTTGCCAAATGAAATCAGCATATTACACAGAACCGGATGCTCGAAAATCGTGATATTTATCAATGCAGAGACCGCAGCTTTGGCGTCCAGGATTTCCGAAAGTGTACCTTCGCGGCCTTGCCATATTTCTTTAATCTCCTCAGCAACTTTGGCCCTGGCCTCCTCAGAAGACAGGTCATTCAGCTTATCGCGCAAGCATTTTATTATCTGGCTTAATTCGTCCCGGTCCAACCATATCCCATGACATTTCGGGCACCAGTCAATCATGATTTTGGAATCGCCGAAAGAGGTCGAAATAAGCCTTCCTTTGGCCTCGTGATCACATTTTGGACACACACGCTTCGATGGCATAGCGTTAGACTTCTCGATGGCTTCCAGTTCATCATCCATCCACCTCAAATTTTGCCATGAACCTTTTTGGCTCATGTCCTTAAGTTTGCGCAATTCACCCTGACCCAAAAAAACACCCTTACACTCCGGGCATCCATCTACGACAATCTTATAGAGTGAATAAGCATTAAGATTAGAATCACATGCAGGACACTTGTGGTGAGTTTTCGATTCGAACTGGGCGCCCTTGATGGGTGGTACTTCAATTTCGAAGTCAGTTTCGCTGCTTTTGGCTCTCACTCGCTTATGCCAATAGGGCAGATGCACATTATTCACGAACTCGGAGAAGCCTTTTCCATTAACAGGCATAATATCCTCAAGCTCTCTATTGATCAAATCCAGCTCACCGCCGTCGAGCCAGAATCCACCACAATTGCGACAACAGTCCAAAACAATGTCTTCGCAGCCGATGAAATAGACCTTGTCAAGAGTTGTCTTATCGCATCTTGGACATTCTTTCTTCCGTTCAGCTACGCCGTCTGCGGTATCTTGTGAGCAGTATTCGACACTACCGTCAATCTGAAATGCCATTTTGTCGAGTTCTCCTACATCCAGCCAAAGACTGCCACAGTTTTCACAAATATCATATGCAATCTGCTCCTTTTTGGTTTGGACAAGATTGTTAATCATTTCCTCATTACAGTTCAGGCAGTTCATTGCAATTCTCCTTCGAATATCACCACATCATTCCGCAAATGACAAATCACTAACTATTTCTACAGCCGATGGAGGGAGTCGAACCCTCAACCTCAGCTTTACGAAAGCTGTGCTCTGCCATTGAGCTACATCGGCAATGGCCCCATCTATTATATGCACATAGCGTTATCCTGTAAAGGATTTTGAACGTGGCTTGACATAGGGACCCGCTGGCGGAAAATCCAATGACATCGAGCGATTTCAATCCCACCGGCCGGAGCTTTTCTTCTATCTTCACGGCTATACCTATTTATCTCTTTTTAGCGTGGAGATATTTAGTCGCTCGTCGCTACTCTCGAACATCCAGCATCGAGAATCCAGCATCCAGTATCGAGGATTAGGGACAAGGCAAGTAACACAGCAGTTGGAAGAAACCACCGCTCAAAGTGGATATGGAATGTCCAGATAACACCAAACACGCTTGCACTATCTTGCTATTCGTGAAAAAAATAAAATTTTTTTATTCCTTTTCCTACCAACACTTAGCGATTTTGCGCGACAAAAAAATCCCGAATTTTCGCACCAAACCTGCAAGTTTGTGCAAAGGGTGGGGGGACTGTTTTTTCCGCTCAAGCGAAAAAAACAGTCTGGGTGCCACCCTTTTCTCTGAAAAGGGTGCGGCGAGTGGTCATTTAAGACAGAAAGGAGAAGGACATAATATGAAGAAAAGAACACAGAAGCCAGACGATTGGGTGCCAGCCTTTTCGCCAAAGGCGAAAGGGATGGCAGAGCACAGAAAACAGAAGACAGACAGGACATGTCAAAATTGCCGGTTTTCACGCTGGCTTTCGGGCTTAGCCGAGCCTGCCCTTATCTGCGAAAATAAGGCCGATGCCCGGGATAAATGCCTTGTAGTCCACCCAGTCGGCTCCTGTGCCAACTTTGATGACCACGGCCATACACCTGCTGCCCTTGCCGCCGCATTGGCCGAGGGCGCCAGGCTCATACCACTTACGCAGGGTAAATTCGCTATTGTCGATGCCGAAGACTACGACTGGCTAAACAAACACAAATGGTATGCATCCAGAGCAAAGCGGACGTATTACGCCAGAGGGACAATAAAGGGCAAGCACGTGCGGATGCACCGTCTGATTTTAGACGCCCCGCCGCACCTTTTCGTTGACCATATAAACCGCAACGGCTTAGACAACCGAAGGAAAAAGTTGCGCCTCTGCACACATTTCCAAAACCAGCAAAACAGACGCCCAAGCCTAAACGGCAAATCAAAATATAAAGGCGTTTGCTGGAGCAAAAGGCACAAAAAATTCCGAGCAAGGATCACTTACAACCGAAAGAGTTATCATCTCGGCCTATTCGATTCCGAAATCGAAGCCGCAAAAGCATACGACAAAAAAGCCCTGGAATTATTTGGAGAATTCGCTTATTTAAATTTTCCCTGATTGTCATCCCGCACCTATTTTGAAAATAAACTCCGACGTTGCTAAACAAGCTTATCATTGCCACGATTCCTCTCTTTTGAATTTGGCTCTTAAATCTCAAAATAGGTGCGGGATGACAACAATGGAATATCTTAGGCGGAAAAAGCGAGCTAAATATACTCCCATCGAGAATCTTAATAGAAAGAAAGATGTGTACGACTTGTGGGACTGGCTTTTTTGGCATGACACAGACCGATGACGATAATTGAAAGGTAGGTGAAGCATGGCACGAAAATTAACAGACAAACAAATGCGTGTTTTGCGTTTTATCTATGATTACATCAAGAGCAATAATTGTGCTCCGGCCATAAAAGAAATTGCCAAAGCACTCGGCATTTCTTATAGCTTAGCCCAAGACCGAACACAGTACCTTTTTGGTCATGGTTGTTTGAGAAAATCCGAGACAGGGCAATGGAGGCGCAGCATCGCATTAACTGAAAAAGGCATTTTGGCCT
>SDBT01000206.1_pt1 | contig 85244 bp, 74 predicted proteins | sample 2277101 | NCBI WGS metagenome assembly SDBT01 (sample SAMN10404973, study PRJNA504765) | marine sediment metagenome | isolation source: marine sediment core GS10_PC15, 103 cmbsf | place: Arctic Ocean: Southern Knipovich Ridge | collected 2010
ACTAAAGTCACTGATGTTTCGGCGTTAGGTGGTGTCCACACACTTTATCTCAGTTATACTCAAGTCACTGACGTTTCGGCGTTAGGTGGTGTCCACACACTCGATCTCCGTCATACTCAAGTCATTGATGTTTCGGCGTTAGGTGGTGTCCACTCACTCGATCTCCGTCATACTCAAGTCGCTGATGTTTCGGCGTTAGGTGGTGTCCACTCACTCAATCTCTGGTGGTACTAAAGTCACTGATGTTTCGGCGTTAGGTGGTGTCCACACACTCGAACTAAAGTCACCGATGTTTCGCACTCAGTCTCAGTTGTATTCGAGTCACTGATGTTTCTGTATTAGGCGGCGTCTACACACTCGATCTCTGACATCTACGGATATCAGATCCTCAGGAAGGATATTGAAATGGTATACCCGTTTAGAATGGTCCATTAAATTGATATTTATAGATAACTTATCTATAAATATCGTCATGGATACCTTTTCATTTGATAATTTATCAGATGATGTTTTGAGAGTAATTTTTGATTACCTCCAAGAAAGTTCTTTGGTACTCAGAGAGGTAAGTTTCCGATGGAAATTTTTGGTAACGAAATATAAAACAACATATATATTATTTCCCAGCCGACGTTACTATAATATCATTCGATTATTTCCACGAAGTCAATTAAACATCTACATTAAAAAATCAAAGGATATAAAACAGATATCCCTCACAAAGGTCTACTCACTCGATCTCGGTGGTACTAAAGTCGCCGATGTTTCGGCGTTAGGTGGTGTCCACACACTCAATCTCAGTAGTACTAAAGTCACTGATGTCTCGGCGTTAGGTGGTGTCCATACACTCTATCTCAGTTGTACTAAAGTCACCGATGTTTCGGCGTTAGGTGGTGTCCACACACTCAATCTCAGTAGTACTAAAGTCACCGATGTTTCGGCGTTAGGTGGTGTCCACACACTCTATCTCAGTTGTACTAAAGTCGCCGATGTTTCTGCGTTAGGTGGTGTCCACACACTCAATCTTGGTGATACTCAAGTCACTGATGTTTCGGCGTTAGGTGGTGTCCGCACACTCAGTCTCAGTGGTACTCAAGTCTCTGATGTCTCGGCGTTAGGTGGTGTCCACTCACTCAGTCTCAGTGGTACTAAAGTCACTGACGTTTCGGCGTTAGGTGGTGTCCACACACTCTATCTCGGTGGTACTCAAATCTCCGACGTTTCGGCGTTAGGTGGTGTCCACTCACTCGATCTCTGGAATACTAAAGTCACCGACGTTTCGGCGTTAGGCGGTGTCCACACACTCAATCTCCGTTATACTCAAGTCGCTGACGTCTCGGCGTTAGGTGGTGTCCACACACTCTATCTTGCTTGGACTCAAGTCTCTGATGTTTCGGCGTTAGGTGGTGTCTACACACTTTATCTCAGTTATACTCAAGTCACTGATGTTTCGGTATTAGGCGGTGTCCATACGCTCGATCTCCAAGGTACTCAAGTCACTGATGTTTCGGCGTTAGGTGGTGTCCATACACTCGATCTCTGTGATACTAAAGTCACTGATGTTTCGGCGTTAGGTGGTGTCCATACACTCGATCTCTGTGATACTAAAGTCACCGATGTTTCGGCGTTAGGTGGTGTCCATACGCTCGATCTCAGTCATACTCAAGTCACTGATGTTTCGGCGTTAGGTGATGTCCATACACTATTCCGCTAAAATAGAGATTTGTAAAAGGTATTTCTGATAGGTCGATCTAAATGTCTCAGAACAGATTTCTCTCAGATTTCTGAGACAATTTCTCTCATTTCTGAGACAATTTCTCTCATTTCTGAGAGAAATTTAATTGAAAAAAGCTGGAATCAAGCTGCCGCGATCGCCGGTCGTATTTTTTTCAAGGAGGAATTCGAAAAAATATGATCGAATTCCTCTTTCGACATATATTCTCCCCATGGGTAATATTCTCCCATAATAATTGGGGCCTGAGAAATCGGATTTTTTAGTCAATGTCTAATATAACCTCTCAAAGTCTAATTTTGACATGTATTCTTTTTCTCGTCACAATTTTCACCCAATATATCGACTTCCCTTACTCATATTTTCTTTCTTCCATAGAGGTTGAGTATTTGTGTAATATAATCTTTTTATAACATCTTCGACAGATAGTAAATTTCCGTCTTCTTTATATTTAATAGGAACAATATGGTCAATTTCCCATTCACCGTAGTTATCCCATGACATATCTTTTTCAAATTGATCTTCGATGTGAATTCTAAATTGTTCTATGGTACATCCAAGATATTCCAAAGAACGATCTTTTTTATTAGATTTAAGAGCTTTACGAACAGCACTACTTATAACGCCTGATAGATGTTCCCCAGGATCACAAACTGGACAATTAGGTCTCCGTTTATTATGCTCACAAATTCCAGACCCACCACATTCTTTACAATAATATCTTCGTTTATTATGCTCACAAATTCCAGCCCCATTGCATTCTTTACAATAATTCGCCTTTCTATTATGCTCACAAATATCGGTCCCATTGCATTCCTTACAACAATACCTTCTTTTATTATGCTCACAAATTCCAGAACCTTTACATTCTCTACATACAGCTTTTTGTCTGTTATGCTCACAAAACCTGGATCCTTTACATTCTCTACATACAGCTTTTTGTCTGTTATGCTCACAAATACCAGATCCTTTGCATTCTTTACAGGTATACCTTTCCTTATTATGCTCACAAATACTAGACCCACCACATTCTTTACACCTAACTTTTCTTTTATTATGTTCACAAAGACCAGGTCCACCGCACTCTTTGCATAAGGATTTTTGTTTGTTATGTTCACACATTCTGGGTCCTTTACACTTTACACATGAATATTTAATTTTTCCATGAGAACAAATTGCAGAACCACCACAAAGCTTACAATAAGCTTTTTGTTTTCCATGGCCGCAAATATCCTTGAGGCGGTTCTGTTTAGAAATATCTCTGCACTTCTGACAGGTTTTGTAAAGGTTATCCGACTTTGGGTTTTCAAAATCCGTAATCGATTTGTAAGTACGACATCTATTACACTTTTGTTTTCCTTCTCTAGATTTCATAATATATCATATATTATGAAATCGTTATCTTTAAGTATTTCATAATGTATGATATATTATGAATTTCCAATATTATTTGTTTTTCATTTTTGGTTTAAGCCGCTGGAGGCACGGCGCCGACACGATTATTTTTAAATTCAGTTTCAAAGTCTGCTGTGCTCATGTATCTTCCTCTTGGGTAATAAGGTCCCATCACGAATGGATCTTGAGGAATAGGCTTCTCGATAGATGGCATTGGGATATTGGCAGGAGATTCTTTCCAACCACTATTCGAATTTTGGAACCGAAAGTACAGAAGTCCCACCCAATTTCGCGCTCCTACATAGTGACCTTCGCCGCCTCCAGGACTGAGCCAAATTATCCCATTTTTTAATATGGCATTTGCTGGGCGATTCCACGGCCAGCTTACCACTATCGTGTAGTTTCCGTATTGGTCTACCGGGATTTGTTCGTCGCAGACCGTGTCCCACCCTGCACCGTAGGAAGGCGCGGTAGCCGTAGATACCGAAAAGTACTGAACCTGAGGATCCTCAGGTAGGATATTTCCACCTTGCCGGGTATTTGGGTGAGTAGGCATCCTCGCCCGAACGACGAGAACTTCACCAAAACCGAATGAGAAAGGCATCAGCATATAGCGCGCATCCGGGTTATTGGCGAATCCGCCGTCTCTGTTTGGCGGATAATTTCTCACGCGTTCCTCTGGATGTTCGGCATCGAACGCCCCCGTAACACTATAATCTGTATTCCAGAACACCTGGGAGACGGGCACAGGCAAACACGGCGCGTTTATTTTATCGGTGGAGTTTTCTATATCCGATAACCACTGTTGTAGCTGGTAGCCATTTGGATCCCCCATCTTGGTCGCTCGTAAGATTTTTACTAAGATTGGTCCTGTGATCGTACTTCCTCCGAGATTGAGCACAACCTCAGGTAGACCATAACCGGTCCCAGCCAATTTGACATTTCCCGTCCCATCATAAAGCTGATCGGCAAGATATGTTCGGATAGAGAGGTGGATGCGCTCTTTCTCGGAATTGGTGCCGGTGTAGAGAGTATTATTCGGAAAGTCATCAGGTTGATCTCCCTGGACGATATAAAGGGTGTAATTCCGCGCAGTTACGTTGCGATAGTTTGTCGACCAGAAAGGATTGTGGGATCCTGGATCCGGTATGATATGGTCACCCCGAATATAGGTTCCGTTCCCGAGTTGCCCTCCTCCAAGTTGATTGGCAATGGTGAAGGAAACGTACCTCGCATGCGGATACTGACCGCTTAAAGTGAGGCTCCCTCCCGGAGGTAAGCAGATATTAATGACAAAATATGTGGCCGACTTGTCAGGGAAAAGGTTGGCTTTCTGTGCAGGCTTCGCGCCAACAAAATCTCCGTACAAGAGGCCCTTGGGTTCACTCCAGATAACTTTCTCATTTGTGTACCTCTCATTAGTGATCCATGCCTCCTGTTCAGACATACATGTTATCGCGGTAGTATTCTCAGTGACCAAAGTTGTACCATATAGCTTGGAAGCATTTAGAATAGTGCGATGAACCTCATAATCACTGACTAATCCTTTTGTGTTACTAAAGGATAGAAAAAGTATGAGTGTCAGAAGAGCGAATTTGTACATTTTTTCGTATGAAAGAATATTTCCGTTTGGTGTTTAGATAGGATGCAGAAATCTAAATTCTGCGGTAACATAAATATCATTTTTTCTCGACATCTGTCGAGAAACGACAGATTCTCGGAAACGACAGATTCGCGGAAACTTTCCATGGGTGGGTACCCATGGAAACTTCTCGGGTAGTTTCCATATACGTAAACTTTAGTCCAAAATCTAGAACCAAAAGTAAAATTGTAGAAGTATTTGCTTTAATTTCACAAATTTGTGAAATTACTCAAGTCGGCTTTTTTAATACCTCTACCTCCAACTACTACTTCATCGAATGTCTTCATAAAATAATCAAACGCTTCTCTTTGGTCTGGTCTACAATATTTTTCTTTTTCTCTTATTTTTTTCAGGATAGTAGGTCTGTCTATGTAAGGAGCTGAAAATCGTAGAAAATCTCTGGTTTCTTCATCTCCATAAAAAACGAGGCATACATAGTTAACTATTTCATTCACTATTCCCTTTCTAATATCTTCTTCCGAAAGTGTTTCTAGACATGGACAGGACCAGGGTACAATAAAGATATATCTCAGATCCTCTTGATACTCGCCGTATGGCTTCATCGGTAGAGAAACCACATGTATACGTATACAACATGGTTTATCTACGGGAGTGCCACAACGTGGGCAAGGACAACACTTCCAATGGGTGGAAGGGGTAGAAGAGATATATTCCCACAGACCATAAATTTTTCCCATCATGAATGGGTGACCATTACCAAAAAGTGTTTTCCCGCATACCTGACAAGGCGAAACACCTATAAAGTCATAAATTTTTCCACAGATCGATATTAAAAGATCGGCTATATATTCCATCCTGGGTAAAGATTTATACTATATTGGATTATCTCTTTTAGATTACGTTGTAAACACCGATCCGTACTTTTTTCGTTATGCGCATAACGAAAAAAGTGTTGCGCGCAACAAAAAAGAGTAACTGCTCTCTAAAAATCACAGTTACCCGGCCATCGTGGGAAGGGAATAACATCTCTGATATTCCCCAAGCCCGTCGCAAACATCACAAGTCGTTCAAATCCGACTCCAAACCCAGCGTGTGGAACGGTGCCATATTTCCTAAGATCTCTGTACCATGAAAAATCATTAATACTAAGAGACATATCTTTAATTCTTTGATCTAATACTTCCAGATTTTCTTCTCTGGCAGATCCTCCAATTAATTCCCCAATTTTAGGAACCAGAATATCCATGGCTTCAACTGTCCTGGGGTCATCTTTGGAAACTTTCATATAAAAAGCCTTAATATCTTTGGGGTAATTGGTTACAATCACCGGCCCTCCGTAAAATTCTGTCAAGTACCTCTCATGTTCAGAATTCAAATCAATCCCCCATTTAGGAATTTCTTCAAAAAGAATCTCCGTCTTCAGATGGAGGTCCGCGCATTTGGATTTATTTTTAAATAATTCGATTATTCTCTCGCACTTTTCCGTTAGAATCTCTATGGCTTTAGAGTACGTTATCCTAACAAAATCAGTATTAATAACATTCTTTAATCTCTTGATTAAACCTTCTTCAACGGACTTATCAAAAAATTCCAAGTCAGACTGACAATTATCTATCACATATTCCGTAACGTATTTAATATAAGATTCTGCTAAATCCATGTTATCTTTTAGAGTGGCAAAACAAATCTCAGGTTCTATCATCCAAAATTCTGCGAGATGTCTCGAAGTGTTAGAATTTTCAGCTCTAAAAGTCGGTCCGAACGTGTAAACATCTGATAAAGCACACGCATATGTCTCAACGTTTAATTGCCCAGAAACAGTTAGATATGCTTGTTTCCCGAAGAAATGTTTGGACTCTTTAGACGAACCAGAAGACGAACCAGAAGACGAACCAGAAGACGAACCAGAAGACGAACCAGAAGACGAACCAGAAGAATCTTTTGAAGTTTCTACAGGAGAAATTTTAAACATTTCACCTGCACCTTCACAGTCTGCCATGGTAATGATAGGTGTATGAATATAGAGAAATCTTTTATGATGGAAAAATTTATGAGTCGCAAACGAGCAAGCGTCTCTTACCCTTGCGACGGCACCTATCAAGTTAGTCCGCGGTCTTAGATGGGCAATTGTTCTTAGATATTCATTCGTATGTTTAGTTTTTGCCAACGGATAAGTCGATGGATCTTCTATCCTTCCGAGAACTTCAACATGGGAAGCTCTCAATTCAAATTTCTGTTCTTTCGCGGGTGACTTTACTAAAATTCCTGTTATTCGGAATGAACTTCCAGTTCCGCCAGCTTTTCTTACCGCATCTTGGTCATCTTTACCCAATACAACGACCTGAAGATTCTCAAAACACGATCCGTCTGATAAACTAATAAAAACCGGCCCTTTCATTTCCCTTATTGTTCGTGCCCAGCCGCATACTTCAATTTCTTGACCGAGGTACACGTCATAACTTTTGTAAATGTAACTTATTTTAAGTCTCATGTCTAATTCACCTTCAATTTATTATTGATTGAATGGATGTGAATCTCATTTTTATTCATCACTATATCTACGTGCATCTTTTTTTGATGTTGTACCTCTTTTTTTGATGTTGTACCTCTTTTTTTGAGGTACTACCTCTTTTTTTGAGGTACGGAGATATAGTGACGCATTAAAAATTTTGACTTTTGATCTATCAAAATTGTAGAAAATATCACAAAGATAGAAAGCACAAGCGTCCTTATTTCTCTCTTGTTTTAGAGAAAAATAACCATAGATACTAAAACGATGTAGTAACTGCTCAAACTTATGTTCTTACGAACATTATTCTATAAACTTAAAACAAAATTTTTATAAATGTATTTACTTTCTCAAATGTTAAACTTTACTATGATATCTTATATTTTTGAGAGTATCAGAGATTTTTAATTTTGATTGGAAAAATTTTGTTCCACACACACACTGTTTGGGTGTGTGTGTGGAATCCGAGATTTCTAGACTTCAAAATGAAAAAGTTTTACTCTCTACTAGTCACTACAAGGTTTCGGGTCTTTCCAAACCCAAAACGATCGGGAAACATTCAAAAAAAATCTATTTTAAAAGTAGATGATCTATCTTAAAAGTAGATCATCTATCCTAGAAGTAGATCATCTATCCTCAGGATAGATCAAATTTTATAGGTATAGTTCAACAGTTTTTAGAAATCAACAAGATGCCCAAAAACATACAAGAAATAAATAAGTGCCAATACTGTGATCATAGTTATGCTACTCCCAGCAATCTTAAGCGACATCTTAAGACTAGTAAGAAATGTGGAGATAACACAGTACCCAAATCATATAAATGTGAACATTGTGGTTTGAGTTTTACACAGAACTCAAGCCTAAAGAATCATTATGATAAATGCCCTCAGAAGCAGGTTGCCGATACTAAAAAGAAATACAGGGACAAATTAGAAGATGTCCAAAAAGAGCTGAAGAAATCTAAGAGACAACATCGCAAACTAAAGATAGAAATCGAGACGACCCGAGAAGATTTTAAGATCAAGATAAAAGATCTTAAGATCAAGGTTGATGTTCTTGAACAAGAAAATAAAGAACTCAAGGAAAAACTCGACACCCAAAAAGGGATGGTTGAAGGTATGCAAAAGGCACCGCCGAGAACGGTCAAAAACACCGCTTATATTCACCCGAAACTTATCAACTTACCTATCAATAACATTCAACCCCTCACATTAGGGTTTGTGGACGACAAAATCAGCGATGGAATTCTCACGTACGAAAAAGCCGTGCGTGGGTACCCAGGGATGTTGGACGTCATCTGCGATCTAATCACACACGAAAATGACAACGGTGAAATAGAGAAAAATTACGTTTGCACGGACGTCTCGCGAAATTCCTTCCACCGGTTGCTCGAAAGTCGAGAATGGAAGGCGGATAAGGGTGGTCGCTATCTCAACAATATGTTGGAGCGTTTTGCCGATATTCTGACTGAGTACAAAGATAAAGCTTACGACGCGTACCAAAAGACCAGTCATGACTCCTTTGACTGGGAAACGATCAACTGGGAGAGACAAAACGTCGGAAAGTTATACAGCGGAGTGGTATGTCGGGAGGGTACCGAAGATCGGGAAGAATTGGTCAATGTTTTGAGGAAAGAAATAGGAAAGCGGGCGTCTGTATGACGCCCGTTTCCCACCAGTTCTACGACTAAGTCGTAGAACGTACATAGGTAAGAGAGCTTCAGTCTAGACTGACGAGAGTTAAAGATACCTCTAGTATATAATATTTTAAAATGGCGGAAGAACTCTGCGAGTCCTGCCATAAAGCTAAAATTTTTAAGGAAGAATTTCTTATTTGTTATTACTGTGGTCATAAGATACATTTTAAATGCGTCTATGGAGTCTTTTTTAATAATGGCGGGGAGCAAAACGTTTGTTGGGATTGTACGGAAAAGACCAAGCCGATAACGATCGAATTGTCTGAATTAGTAGAGATGGAACCCGAGCCCCGACGTAACTCCCGGAAATATTCTCTTCGACGTATCTTGAAATACGTCGGTCGCTGATAGGCAGCCGTCCTGTGGTAACCTCATTTATTAAATGAGGTTACCACTCAGAAAATATTCACGAGAAATCCGTGTAAACTTCTCTTCCCAACATCTTTAAAAGATGAGCTCTAGAATTTCAAGTTTGATATTATGGAATTTCATTGTAAAAAATGTGACGAGAAATTTTCTGAAGAGTCTGAAAAAGAGAAGGAAAAACCTCTTTGCGGTTGCTGTCATAAAATTATTGAAGGTCAAATTGATATCTGTTACTACTGTAGTAATAAGATACATTTTAGATGCGTCTATGCAGCCTTTTTTAATAATGATAGGGAACAATGCATTTGTTGGGATTGTCGTAAAAAGGTCAAGCCAATAGAGATTGAAATTTAGTTAGATATCACTGGGCGAGTTTCAACTCGCGCCCAGTGAAAGTTAAAACATCTCTAAATTGTATAGCGGAATTGTTTGCAACGAGGGAACTTCTGATAGAGAAGATTTGGTAAATATTCTGAGGAAAGAAATTGGAAAGCGGGCGTCTGTATGACGCCCGCTTTCCAGTGTATTGAAACGAGTGTCATACAGACACTCGTTTCCCACCAGTTCTGTCACATTGTGACAGAACATAGGAAAGGGACGAACAGAATTCCATCGGTCTAGACTGAAGCTCTCTTGATATAAATAGAGCGATTCACAATCGAAGGATTCTCAGAAATTCTTTTCCAATTTATCTTGTCGAGATGTTTCTCAAAGAATTCCAGAGGAATAGAAGGATTCCCAGAAATTCCATTCCAATTTATCTCATCGAGATGCTTCTCAAAGAATTCTACAGGAATTGATGGATTGTAAAAAATTCCACGCCAATATATCTTATCGAGATGTTTCTCGAAGAAATCTAGAGAAATGGAAGGATTAGAAGAAATTCCACGCCAATATATTTTATCGAGATGTTTCTCATAGAATTCCAGAGGGATAGAGGGATTACAAGAAATTCCATACCAAAATATTTTATCAAAATGATTCTCAAAGAATTCCAGAGGAATAGAGGGATTATAAGAAATTCCATTCCAATTTATCTTATCGAGATGTTTCTCAAAGAATTCCAGAGGAATGGATGGGTTAGAAGAAATTCCACCCCAATCTATCTTAGTAAGATGTTTCTCAAAGAATTCTACTGGAATGGATTGATGCCGAGAAATTCCATACCAGGCTAACTTATCAAAATGGTTCTCAAAGAATTTCAGAGGGATTGAGGGATTTTGAGAAATCCAATGCCAGTTTATCTTATCGAGATTTTTCTCAAAGAATTTCAGAGGGATTGAGGGATTTTGAGAAATTCCTATCCACTTTATCTTATCGAGATGTTTCTCGAAGAATTCCAGAGGAATGGATGGGTTAGAAGAAATTCCAATCCACTTTATCTTATCGAGATGTTTCTCGAAGAATTCCAGAGGAATGGATGGGTTAGAAGAAATTCCAATCCAGTCTATCTTATCGAGATGTTTCTCGAAGAATTCCAGAGGAATGGATGGGTTAGAAGAAATTCCACCCCAGTCTATCTTATCGATATGTTTCTCTACAAACCATAATTCATCCATGTTTTTAGGATAAATTCCTTTTATATATTTTTCTTGGAAAAATATATCAGTTTTTAAAATTCTTAACTCGTGTATAGATTTATAAATCTTGAAGTAGGGTCTTGTTGTCACCACACAATACCCTTAATGATTCAGCCGTGTATATTTTCACATCATCATCCAATTCGTCTGTCATTTCAACAAGTCTCCTTTTGAGTTTCGTCATTTTTTCTATTATCTCAACTGATTTAATATTATCTTTTTTAAACGCCAGATTAAGTATATCTAAGAGAGTTGTTTTAGTTTCTTTGAACATTGAATCCATCACTTCTCCTGTTTTAACTGGTCTGTACCATCTGTTGAACTCAACGACAGAATTTTTGTAATGATCCATAACTTTGTCAATTATTTCAATGGTAAACTCAAGTGTTATATTGTGAAAACTACCGTCATAACTGTGGTACAATTCTAATAATTTATCAGTTATTTCTTTTGTCCAGAATGGGAGATCGAGTACGTTAGAAACATCTTTACTATTTATTTTATCGATTATCGTTGTCGAATCAACTAATGGAGTTTCGTTTGCGAGAAATAGATATAATTTGCTATTTTCATCGCTTGTAATGTCCCTTAATATAGTGTTAATATATGTCATAATCAATTTAGAACTAGAATCCAACTCTCTTATCAATTTACTTTCTCTTATCCAAACTTCTAGCTGCTTTTTGAATTGCAAACTGGTATTTTTCGACTCTTTATTTGCAATCCTAAGAATGGACCATAAATGATCTGCAAATGGAAAATCTGATTCATCATCATCTATGTTTTCCGATGGCGAAACGGGGTACAATACTAGATTATTGGATCTCATGAATACAAATGTAACTCCGATGTTATCAAAATTTTCCATAATTCCTTTGTGGTACTGTAGTACAGGTACGCTAGTATACACCTTTAGGAGATCATAATCGTGCCCACCGCAGCACCGAGCGTTATGGACGCAAACTTGTGGGGCTATTTTTTGATTACAATAATTACCACCAACCCAATACCACCAAATAGCCTCCATTCCTTCATAAATTCCTGGAACATATTCTAATACTATTCTTCCAATGTCGATAACTTGCGAATTCGTTATCAGATTAAATGATATCCTAAATGTGTTTTCATCAATGGTATACGTAAATTTTAGGTATCCCATATTCATACAACAAAGTTCTTTTGTTACGTTGGATATAAATCTGTTAAAAGTCTTGGGGACTGGAAGAACGGGGTGATCGTTACCTTTTTCCGGATGAATAACCCAAGGTAACTCGAAATCTGCACATTCAAATGTATCTTCTCTTAATGGTTGATATTTGGGATTAACTGTTATATTATAAAAAATATTAGCATAGATACCTTTTGTACTCAATTTCCTATCATCGATGTATTTTTGTTTAGCGGATGCTATTCCATCACTCGTTTGTTTCTTAATGCTATTCATAGTAGGATACACCTCTCCTCGCTGCGAATTAAATTGTCCAGCGTACCCGTTCTTATTCCAATGCTGCCAATATGTATTCTGGTACCAATTTCCTCCTTTTGGATTGGTGGTGACACTAAAAGGTTTCTTGAAAAGGTCGATATCTGACACGTTATTGTATTTAGATATATGGGTTTCGTAACTGTTTCTGTTATAATCACCACTAATTTTACTTTCGTAGCCCTTCTTAAACTTTTCAATACCTTCCTTACATTTTATTAAGATTTTACGATAAGAACGGATTAAATCTTTCAGTTTAACCTCGTCGCCGAGATATAATATCGTGTCTTTTAATTGGATACCCATTGAAAGGATTTTATCTAACCTTTTAATATCGTGAGTCGTGATTCTTGACAATGGTGGAGCGCAAGCATTTTGATATTGACGGATAGTTAAAAATACCACAGACAACGCTGTTATTACATATATCGTTTGATTACACGCATCTGGCTTACGATCAAGCAACTTTAACATATGGTTGATGCAGAAATCATAATCGGTTGGGCTTTGATTATACAATGTTTCCGGAAAAGTACCGTCTGTGTATTTGGTAGATGTCAGATTAATATGAGCTTCAAGAGATTTGACCCTACTTACATATTGATCGGGATCAGGCAGATCCTCGTTTATGTATGTGTACAGCTGATGCGTCAATAATTCTAAAACTTTGTTATGTTTTGACGTTTTAATTGCTTGAAACAATTTTTTAATCTGATGTTCGATGTTGACAAAATAGTATTTCATATACGTGTCCATACTATCCACCTTTTTGTTCAATAACATAATCTCTCGATTCGTAAAGTCCTGCGATCTTTGTATATTTGTCAAACCAGTTAATGTGACATCAAAAAGATGGTCAATTTTTTTGTCCAAATTATCAAACCGTTCGTGCATTTCTTGTCTGATTATATTCAACTGTTCAAATAGCTGGTCAAACACCTCTGACAAACCGTTGTCATTATTGTTACTAAATCCATCTATTAACGATGATACACACCCCATAATCGCAACAGTTGCAGTTATAGGATTTGTAAGCATCATCCCACACCCAGCCAACCCGGCAATATGTTTAGTAATCGTGAACCCAGCGTTAGAAACGAGAGCTATTTTTCTCGCGGTCTGTTTGTTTCCAAAAAAGTTAACTATTAAAGCTCCACCTTGAAATATACTTTCATATGTATTTACAGTTTGTTCAAATTCTTCTTTTCTATATATAATCTCAACCTGCCTATTCTTAATTTTGATGGCCAAGTTTCGAATTTCTGCAGAATCTGTGGAAGATTCCATTTGATTCCTAAAATCACTAATTTTTTGGTCACATCGAAATCTGGCCTTATCTTCGTTAGCCCAGTATTTTACCATTTTATCATTATTATTCTGTATCTCCTTAATACCCTCGACGTTAACATTAGCCAAATACTCGATCCTGTTACAATTTTCTACTGTTTGATTAATATGTTTATCAATACGGTCAAAACAATCATTAATATCTTTTTTCAGCGTAACACCTGTGTCTGCTGCTACAGATTCAATATTACTACTAATTTTATTTAATTCTTTCACACTATTCTCAAACATACGATTTAATTCTTGAACGTTTGTTTTAAGCGGTTCTACCATACCATCCAACTGTAACATCTTATTGGTATACTCTCCCTGTTTAGCCAACTGTTCATTAATAGTATTTATGCATAATGGAAGGAACTTCATTTTGAACTCGGCTGGTATTCTATCATCCATAATGGCAATTGTTGTGAGTTTAATACATTCATAGTCGGTTAAATGGTTATTTTCATACATTTGAGTAATATTCATTAATTCTTTCTCTACTTTTTCTTTTGGGGTAATCGGTAATATATTCCTCAAAGATTCCATAATAGTTTTGCCTACGTCTGCTAGGACTGAGTGCTCCGCACGTACGTCGCTAATAACAAAGGGTTGTGTAGGTTCCGCCGGTTCTTTTGGGTAACGCATCTCTATTTGGTGAGGTTCGAAACCAAACGTCCTAGTTTCTATTTCATTTTCTGAATTTTTGTCCACTTTCAGAGCTGGAGAATCGATGCGATGTGGAGGAGGTGGTAAAAATTCCCCAAAATCGAGCCCCAGCTCTTCAGCAGGGCATCTTTTCTTACTTTGATTTTCTTTTTTATACATTTCCGAAAACTAAGCCTTCTTAATGTATATTCGAAGTGACATTTTTAAGATAAAAAAATGTCACTTTTTTATGTTTTGTTCAAACATAGTTTGAACAAATACTCTCATGAAATATTATTTTATAATTTCTCTAGAGATATATTTTTTGTAAAAGTATAATCCTTCGGACTTCCAGAGAAGTCCGGGAGTCTCAAACTTTTCTCCGAGAGCTTCAGATTTTTTTCACTCCACACACACATAAACCCTGTGTGTGTGGAAATTTTTATTTTCAGTATTCAAATCAAAAAATTTTGAGAGCCTACTGGTCACTGTGACTATCTTGAGTAGGCTAAATGTAAAATTTATGAAAATCGTTATTTTTTGATTGTCAATATTTGACAAAAATTGTCTAAAAAGAATAAAGATTGTTATTAATCAACAAAGATTGTCTTTATTTAATAATGAAACATACATGCGAATTTTGTAAGAAAGATTTTTCGAGTAAGTCTAATCTTTTGTTTCATAAAAAGAATGCCAGATACTGTGTAGAGTCTAGAGGTAAAGATCCTGCTCCAAAATATACCTGTGAATTTTGTGATAGTAGTTTGGCTAATAAGTATAGTTTACGTAAACACTATTTAAAATGTTCGGCTAGACATATTAAAGAGATAAAAGATGAGTATTCCGAAAAGTTGACTTTTCTAAAGAAAGAGAACAGGGATATAAAAAGAAAAAATATCAAGTTGGTCAAAGAACTCGAAGAATTGAAAGAAGAACTCTCTGAACAAAAAGGTGTAGTTTCTGGACTACAAAAAGCACCTGGAAAAACATACAATGCGTACATCCATCCCAAATTGATCAATCTCCCCATCAATAATATTCGAGCGTTGACCGACGAATTTATTCAAGAAAAAGTCGACGACGGAATTTTGACTTATAATCATGCCGCGAGGGGGTACCCAGGAATATTGGAAGTAATTGGTGAGTTGATCACCCATGAAAATAACGAAGGGGAAATTGAGAGAAATTATGTTTGTACAGATGTCTCCAGAAATTCCTTTCATAGACTCGATTGCTCGAAAGTAAAAAGTGGAAATCGGATAAAGGTGGCAGGTACCTCAACAACATGCTGAATACTTTTCGAGATGTGATGGAAGAATACAAGGATAAAGTTTACGATATTTACAAAGAAACTTCCCACGACTCCATCGAGTGGGACCAAATTGACTGGGAAAGAAAAAATATCTCTCTGTTGTACAGCGGAATTGTTTGCAACGAGGGAACTTCTGATAGAGAAGATTTGGTAAATATTCTGAGGAAAGAAATCTCAAAACGCGCTTCTGTGTGATGAGAGTTTCGGTTTAGATAAAAGTTATGTTTGAACAAATACTCTCATGAAATAATATTTTATAATTTCTCTAGAGATATATCTTTTGTAAAAGTTAATCCTTCGGATTTCCAGAGAAGTCCGGGAGTCTCAAACTTTTCTCAGAGAGCCTCAGATTTTTTTCACTCCACACACACATAAACCCTGTGTGTGTGGAAATTTTTATTTCTACTATTCAAATCAGATTTTCTTGAGAGCCTACTGGCCACTGTGACTAAAAAGTTTTTCAGAAAGTTTTCTGACCCGAAAAACGCAAGTTTTGATTAATAAAATATATTAAATATTAACTTAAAAAGTTAATAGCTTAACATTAATGATTAATCATTAATAAATTTTATTAATCGATATGGAATGTACATTTTGCAAGAGAACTTTTTCAACGACGAGCAATTTGAAATACCATCAGAAACATGCAAAATACTGCCTGAATCTTCAGGGTTCATCTTGCGACTTATCTAAATTTATATGTGAATTCTGTGAAGGATGCTTCACAGCAAAACATACTTTAACCGGACATTTATTGAAATGCCCTGACAAAAAAATGTCTGATCTTAAATCTAAGTACAAGAGGCGAATATTAACCCTCAGTTCTGAGATTAAAAAAGCAAAGGATATAGATGGAAACAAATCCAATGAAATTTCTGATTTGTTAGCAGCAGCGAAAAAGTTGAAGAAAAGAAACAACGATTTAGAAACACAATTGGCTGAGAGTGAAGGAATTATCACTGGACTCAAAACAGCTCCCGATAAAAGAACCATATATAATACTGCTATTCATCCCAAATTGGTCAATCTTCCTATCAATAACATTCGAGCACTGACCGACGAATATATGATCGAAAAAGTCAATGATGGAATTTTGACTTATAATCATGCCTCGAGGGGGTACCCAGGGATATTGGAAGTAATCGGTGAACTCATAACCCACGAAAATGACGACGGAGAAATCGAAAGAAATTATGTCTGTACAGATGTCTCCAGAAATTCCTTTCATCGATTGCTCGAAAGTAAAAAGTGGAAATCGGATAAAGGTGGAAGATACCTCAACAATATGCTAAATACTTTTCGAGACGTAATGGAAGAATATAAAGATAAAGTTTACGATATTTACAAAAATACGCCTCACGAATCTATCGAATGGGGACAAATCGACTGGGAAAGAAAAAATATTTCTCTGTTGTACAGCGGAATTGTATGCGACGAAGGAACTTCTGACAGGGAAGATTTGGTCAATATTCTGAGGAAAGAAATCTCGAAGAGGGCATCTGTTTAAATTTTTAACTCTTAGAGTTAAAAATTTAGTGTAGCTCATCGAAGAATAGTATGAACATTACCCAAAGCTGAGACGTCAGTGACTCGAGTACCACAGAGTATGGACATTACCCAGAGTTGAGACGTCGGCGACTTGAGTATTACTTAAATTCAGAGTATGGACATTACCCAGAGTTGAGACGTCGGCGACTTGAGTATTACTTAAATTCAGAGTATGGACATTACCCAGAGCTGAGACGTCAGTGACTTGAGTACCTCGTAAATTCAGAGTATGGACATTACCCAGAGCTGAGACGTCGGTAACTGGAGTATCCCATAAATACAGAACATGGACATTACCCAAGGCTGAGACGTCAGTGACTCGAGTATCGCTTAAACTCAGGGTATGGACATTACCCAGAGCTGAGACGTCAGAGACTTGAGTACCGCTTAAATACAGAACATGGACATTACCCAAGGCTGAGACGTCAGTGACTCGAGTATCGCTTAAACTCAGGGTATTGACATTACCCAGAGCCGAGACGTCGGCGACTCTAGTATTCCATAAATTCAGAGTATGGACATTCTGGAGAGATAATTTTTCGAGAAAAGTCGAGTCTCTTACTTTCACTGATAACTGACATTCTGGGAACAATTGTACGAGATAATTATAAGATTTACTTGGAAACTCCGCAGAAATCTGTGGAGTATATTTAGTAACTAATTTCCACCATCTGTAGCAGACGCTCCGAATGTCGAGAGAGTATCTCTGAAGATAATCGAAAATATGGGAGAGAATTTCATTCGGTAAATCTCGAATTGTTTTGGATGTTTCTGACATTATTTTTTTAAATAGACATAACTTCTAAATAGAAATGTCATTATTCTCGGGAGTTAAAAATCCTGTGTTGAATTATTTTGGTTCCTTTTAATATTAATTCCCTCTGGTACGTCCATAATTTCTCTTATTTCTTCATATATTTCGAGTTGACGGTTATAAATTATAGCATCTAAAGAATTTCTTTCCGATTGCATGTCAAACCCTCCCGGTTCTACAGTTTTTTTGAGCTCTTCGAGTATAAAATCATAATCGAGGAAACTACCTTTATCTTTCACGATTTTTCTCATTTCAATCCATGTTCTCCCCAATTTCGCATATTGTATGAATGTGTGTGTCAATAACTCGCTGTATTTTTTATGATCTAGATTATCCAAGCACTTGCAATCCCAAGGAGTAAATCTTTTCCATACGACCATTCCAAACAATGTGAAGAAGGGTCTTGTTATGCGAATGTCTCTGGTTCCTTGCGGCTCTGCCCCACAATATCCACAAGGACGACAATAGAAATGCCTGGTATTGCGACCGCTGCGGTAAAAATTTTTACCGCACAATTCACAAGGTATTTCTTTTGTCGGGTCGTAGCCATCCATGTGTTTGCGGAAGAAACAGTTATACATATATGTAGACCTTTTATGGGGGATTTATTTGTAGTGTTAAGAATATCTCTCCGGATATGTCAAGTCTGAACTTGACATAAAGAGTTGAAATGCCGAACGTGGGTGAAACTCTCTGCGATTGGTGCAATAAACCCATTGGAGAACAGTTCTGCTTCTGTTATGACTGCGGAGATATTATGCATCATCCGGAATGTGTCAGTGACTGCTTCTTGGTTGACGGAAAGACTCTATACATTTGCTGGGATTGTGATGGCGATGATTGACTGGTTGAAAAATATCTCCAGAGATTATTCTCTGGAGATTATATAAGAGATTCTGAATGTCGGTGAATAAAACATTCTGCTATTGGTGTAATAAAATCATCGAAGATAAAATTTATCTCTGTTATAACTGCGGTGATATCCTGCATTTTGCGTGTGTATTTGAAATCGTGCAAATTAATGGAGAGTATCGGTATTTTTGCTGGGATTGCGATGTCTCGGAATCGTTTCTGAAGAACTCGAAAACGAATTAACAGCAGGGATCATCATTAACGGCGATGATACCCCACAAAACTCTCCTCCCACTATGACCGGTAGTGAGAGAGTCTTTATATTTACCTTTTCCCAAATCATCTTCATCTTCATGGATAATCAGACTTCTTCCATAGACGCTCCTCACCCCCGATAACCGGACTCGATCGGCCACCAGAGTCTCATCCACTACCCCCTTCTTGTTGGCGGTGATATTTCCCAGATCGCCGACATGTGAGTGAACTTCGTTGAGACCTCCGTGCGGCTGATTAGTCGGATTATAGTGATTGCAAAGCGAATTGGCTCCACATTCTGTGTTTCCGGAGCGATGGATGTGAAATCCGTGTTTTCCGTCCGATGGAAAACCTTCCACGTGAACGTGAATTCTGACTGGTCCGTTAGGGCGGATTTCTTCTAATTCTGCATAACCGTGATTTTCGCCGAATTCACACCGGAAAATAGCTATTCCTTTTCTCAAATCTGCCATTAAAAATTCAGTGTTAAGTACTTATTATATCAATTCCAACTTTTAATCAGATAATTCAGTGATATTAACTAAATTATTAATGATATTATATCACCGAATATTAATAAGAAATGTCTGACCTAAAACCAGATTGGTTGAGCAATGAATGGTGTCATACCAATAACCAACCAAATTGTACTTGGTATACTAAAATCACAACCGTTAATGGAGGTCCTGACACCAATTCTTTGCAATGGTTGGATTGGGATGAGAGTAGTAAGAAGTTTATTTGGACTAGTCAGACTAAAGCTCGAGATACTGACCATAGGTTTTGGATAAATCCGAAAGCAGCCGATACTGATGATAAGGCCTTCATGCGAGTGGCAAAAACAAAAGATTCGAAAGATGCTGATGAGTATACAAACTTATCATGGAAAGGAAACGCTCATTGTGATACTCAGTCAAATATAGGCGATTGTATAATTCACCACGATCGAGGAGTCCAAAATTCAAGTGGAGACCCACCATGTACAACAGCAGCTTTTGGCACCCCTAATGATTGGAATAATACATATCACAGCAAGTGTAACCCCAGAGGATATGATAATGATTTAAATAGATCTACATGGGCGGTCGATCTTCACGGAGGATTATATAATAGAATTGAACAGGAAGTTTTTCAGAGTTGGTCCGATAAAGGTTCAACTCCAGGGGCTCCAACTAGAAGAGGCGGTGGGCCTCAGAATTGTTGTACAGGGAATGTTACATGCGACTCTTATTTGAAGTTAGAATGCTGTCCCATATATTTTTTATTTGGAAAGGCTGGTGGAATAAACGTCGACGTCTATCCCGGTAGCCTGATTGAAAAATCCACTGGTCAAGTAGAACATCATGAGGCTAAATATTGGTCGGGTTGCGGTGAAGGGGGTAGGTGTGCAACTGTGGCACACAATATGCCTGGAAGACCCGATGATTGTAAGACAGGAGCCTCTATTAACGATGTTACTTGGATTAGCGAAACCACGGCTAAAAATTGTTGTGGTATGCTCACCTCTGATACTGGGAGTCACCCACAGTGCGGGAGCAGTCCAAATAATCCAGGAGCGTTTAGTCCTTGCGCGTCTTCGGGGCGTGGATTCTGTTCGACGCTGATGAATTTGAATTGTAATGATAGCTGGAGCGACTGTGCAACATCCACTTGTACACCGGGTAATGACGTGTGTAATGATTTTCTCAGAAATGGGAGTTGCCAAGCCTTTGACTCTGCTAGAATGAATATAACCGACTATATCAATAATTCTTCTCGTACTCCTACCGACTATATCTCTTGGGCTCTCAAATACAAAGACGGTAGCCCTAGTGCCAATTATTATAACAAATGGAGTTGTAAAGTGGATCCCTACCCATCACCTGATGATCCGTACCGATGGTCCCCAGATTCGAATGATCCTTGTGACAGAGATGACAGTAAAGATCCATTCTTTACTGACAAACTTGTTTATTTGTGCAATGCTACCAGTGGGCTACAACCGGTATGTAAAAGTGAAAAAGCTAACTGCTCTATCCCTGTAAATTTTGATGGAACTCTGGTAGCTGGAACACCGACGGGCAGATGTGACGACTTATTACATTATTTCTGTCAACAATTTACTCGAGATGACGTAGAGAAAGATGCTACTTTAGTTGGAATCTGCGGATGTTCTTTACTTCGTCCGGGAATTATTATGCCCTACCCACCTCCTTCAGGTCCTTCGGTCGGAGGTGATCCTTGGACCCCGACAGAAGGAACAATTCCGACAAGTTCGCCTTACGATCAAGGTGTACCAGAAACCGCTCTATGTGATACACCCTGTATGAATTCTAAGATACTTCAATCAGCAGGATCCTGTACACTTGACTTTTGTATGATAGACGGAGTGACTCTAAATTATATCAATAGCGATACTGGAGACACTAATATCAAGCAGCAATGCGGAGGTTGTGGTGGAACAGATGAAACAGATGGAACGTGTCAGTGTTATATGGGAGATATTACGATCAACGAGTTTAATTCTAGCAATCCTGGAGGTGTTACTTTAGAACAAGCTTGCGGTGATTGCTATCAAACCGATGTATCGGGTAACTATGTACCATATAATTGTAAAACGGGAGTGCCTTTGGGTGAAGATACTGGAGAACACGGAGAACACGAAGAAAACGGTGGAGGAAAAAAGGAAGAAAAGAAGCCGTGGTGGAAGAAAAAAATAACTCTTATTATGTTGGTAATTATCGTATTGGCGTTAGTTCTCTTTCTAGGATTCTGGTATTCTTCATCTCATAGGACAAAAACAGTTCCCGATATAATGCCAACATTCGACGATTACTACTATTACTGATTATTAGTAGTAATCGTAAGCGATTATTACTGATCATTAGTAATCTTGGGTTGACTCAATAATTAAACGCATTAATATATATCAATATATATATTAATAGAAAGATGCAGGTACTAAGAAATAAACGTAATTTTCAGTCTTTGGTATCTGCTGAAATTCCACAAGGGGAATTGGTGGCCCAAGAAGTTAATAATGAGTGGTGTGACACGAATCAACATGGAGGTAATCAAATATATCTAAAATTGACAAATCTGGCGGGAGGACCACAAGGAGATAGCTCTCTCAAATGGTTGGATTATTTTGACGATGAATCAAACGATGTTTCAACTTTAACATGGAGTGTCGATCCAACATACAATTTCTTTATTACCCCATCAAAAGATACTTCAGACAACAGAAGTTTTCTTTTGATGGCAGATAGCAAAAATTTTGATATTAGTCAGAATAAGTGGAATAATTGGAAGACAAGGCTGTGTACGACACCTGACGATGATCAACGTTGCGATAGTACATCTAATGTACATAACTGTTCTATTGGTCATCGGCAGCGTGATGAAAAATATTGGGGCACACCTCAGAGTTACTGTTTGGCACAAACTCATTATGCTGATACTGATTGCGTCCACATATCTACTGATAACAAAAAGAGAAAATCCTGGTGGGGGAGATCTCCTTACACAAATGGAAAACGAGGACCTTCTTTTTGTAACGCCGTTGCCAATGTTGCCAGTATGGACAACCGCGCGAAACATGTTTATTCTTTCTTTTTAGATGGGAGTAGAGAGTATCCCCAATCTTCCCCGACTTCTTCTTCTTCTTCTTCTTGCAAAGGATGTACTCGAGATAGCCAAAATAGTGGCACACCATGCCCCTCTAATGGTCAAACTGACCTATTGAATGCTTGTCCAGGTCCAGGGTGTACGGGGGGTTATTATGGCGCCAATTCTCAATATTCTACTTGGATTTCTGATAATACAGCTGCTGCCTGTTGCTCAATGACGGCTACTGCAGCTTCGAGTGAAATATGTGGAGATTTTGCCTTCAATCCGGGATCTGCCGGTAGCAAGTGCCCATCTCTTATGGCCGACTATTGTGTTAATAATTGGAATTCTTGTGCCATTGATGAAGATCGTGGCGAATGTACATCACCTTCCGGGACAGCCTGTAATAGTTATCTGACTGGAGGGGGCGGATCTGTCGCTTCAGTTCAAGAGACAATCTCCGGATATATCAACGACCCGCATCGAAACCCAACAGATTATATATCTTGGAAATTCAAAGATCAAGAAGGTAGCCCTAGTTACAACTATTACAAGAAATGGAGTTGTACAGTAGAACCATCTGGAGATTTTCCAACTACAGGAAAAGTCTGCGATAGAGACGACAGCAAAGATCCATTCTTTGTCTATACCATTCCCTATCTTTGTGAACACACTGGGATTCCTGGAACATGCGACGCGATGCTCGGGTACTTTTGTCAAGAGTTCGATAGAGATGATTTGATAGCCGATCCAACGTTGTTAAATATGTGCGGATGTTTTCTTTTACCTTATCAACAATTTGGGGAAGCGACGCCGTATTCAAAGCCCAATTTAGTCTGGAGTTGTCAACCGAGTAATAGAAGTTGTCCTACAGGTACTGGGGCCAATAAATGTTGTTGGAGGGATGTAGAAGGTGTGACTCCAAAAGAATCCCCCTATTATACTGATGCTAACTGTGACCCGGTCTGTCTGAATACACTGATTCCTAGCCAGATAGGCTATTGCGACCGACCAATATGTGTTATCGATGATATAGTCGTTAATTCTGTCAACTCTTCCAACGGCGAAATAACTTTAACTCAAATCTGTGGAACTCCTGACCCTGATGGCAATTATGGTTATTGTTATATTGGTGATGTCACAATTAATACTGATAAACCACCTATCAGCGTAGACATAAATAATAATTGTAGTCAGTGTTTTCAATTTACAGATACCATAGCAAATTCAATACAGATAGAGTGTGATGGTAGTGACTATAATCCAGATTACCCAGGAGGTCAACCAGACCAACCAGAAGAAGAAGAAGAAGAAGGAAGACCCTGGTACAAAAGATGGATAACCATTATTACCGTTATCATTATTGCAGTCCTCTTGGTTCTTGGCTTTGGCATCGGATATTATTACAGGCATAAGAAAGTAGCCGTGCCCGAGGTAGAAGTCTATGACCCTTCTGATGCCTATTATGATTTCGATTTCAGCGATTATGACTTTGGTAATCAGTGACAAATCTCATAGTTAAACTCTCTGAGTTACTTTCATAACTTTGAGTTATGAAAGCTTATCTTCGACGGGTTCTACTATTATCGTTAAATTCCAACTGTCGTGGTATCTTTTCTAAAAGCTTATTTTCTTCTTCGAAAGGATCTTCATCGTCTTCGTCTGACTCATCTTCTGACCCATCATCAGACTCATCAGAAGTTTCGTATTCTCTCCTTAACATTTCTCTAGCTCTCTCCATAGCATGTCCAACAGTAATCTGAAACCACGTTCCCGGGGGAGGACCTGGAGTGCCTTCGGGAACGTTCACTCTCATTTCTGAAGGAATGCAATTGAGAGGAATACCTATTGAACGGGTATATTGGATGGCTGCTAAGATCTCTACACTAGGAGGCGGTTGGATTACCATTTCCATCCTAGAAATTAAACTCTGTCTTCTCGACAGTTCTTCTATCGTTCGACGGTCTTCTTGCTCTAATTCATCCTTGTATTTTTTCTCATTCTCCGTTATCTGGTTTTGTATCTCTTCTGGGAGATCTTCTAACGGTGCATTACAGATAGGGCAGACGGACGAGATTAAATTTTTGGCACATTCTAAATGTATTAAATGGAGACATGATAGAGGCGTGAGGTTTTCTTTTTCAAAACAAACTGGGCATTCGGTATTGTATGTTCTATTCGCAAAAACGATATTTTCTGTTGTCTTATCCATGTTTCTATGAAGTTGACAATATTTAAAACCTATTTTTGATACCTAATATTAATAAGTTCTCAAACAATATGGACGATTTTGATATCGAAGATGAAGGATTACGTGGAGAAGGAGGAGGTCAAGAATACACAGGAGGATTCGTCAGAGGTGAAGGCGAGATTGATTATACGGGAACATATGCAGATAGGGATAGAACTGGCGGTGGGAAAGCATTCGAGAAGAGTGATCTATATGATAGGTCTCCAGAAGGTAAAATGATGGACGAAGTGAGAAAAGTTATTGGTACTTATAACTTTCCCGATTCCAAAGCAAACAAGATCGAAGATGTGATCAAAGAATATGATATTAAACTGAAGTTATCTAACCCAGACTTGATAGTCTCAGCTACATTATTTTTGGATAAGTATGGGCGTCGTGGAGGTCTTAACAAGAAAAATTTTCAAGCGTTTGAGAAGGAAAGGAGGAAAGATATTAAGAAGCTAGATCTTATCAGATATGTGAGATTTTTGCTAGAACTAGGGATGGAAGTGTGAATACTTCTTCTCTTTTCTCATACGAGAAAAGAGAAAGACGTTTATATACTGAGTATTAAACATTTATAATTCCCAGAGCTAGAGCTCTATGATGTCGTCGAAATTCCCCTTAATAGCCTCATGAGAGACCACTAATACCAATTTTTCGTCAGCCACACTACGCAGATGTGTAAGAATGTCCATGTTTGCTCCTGCATCAAGAAAGTTCAAACATTCGTCCAAAAAGAGGAACGAACTTCCAACCATTGAATTGACAGCTAGGATAAAAGCTAGATTACATCTTTGTTTTTCTCCCCCCGATAGTTCGTCTATAGAATTATAGCGTTTTCCATGATAAAAGACTACCGTATTCATTTTGAGTTTACAATCTTTCTTGGATGTGCTTTTACCCTTAGAATCATCTTTGTAATTTTCCAAGGTGACGGTGATAGGCTCAGAGAACATTTCTTCCAAATATGGCCTGGAAAACTCATTAATATTTGACAAAGTCTTTTCCATGGCAAGAATCTCAGCTTCCTTCACTGTTTGTTCTAAGCCATGAGCGGCTTCTAGATTTTTTGTAGCCAACCTCAGTTCAGATTCCTTGTGTTTAAGATCATATTTTAGTTCTTTTTCTCTGGAAATATCTTTTTGATATATGTCATAAGCAGAGACTATCTCCAGATCTTCTTGTAATTCAGTTAATCTCTTAACCGACCCCATGGTATTCTTTCTATTCTCGGTTAATTTGTCTGTGATACTTTCAACCGTAGCCACAGCTGTTTCGTCTGGTACCCCAACCTTTCTATCGTGTCCCAACCTTTTGTTAATTTTCTTTAACTTTTCTTGCCTAGCGCTGATTTCTCGGGACATACTGGCATGATCTCCCTTTTGTCTTTTTGAGGACTCTAATTCTGATGTAAGTCCTTCAATATCAGATTGCAATTCATCTGCAGTGTTCCGAGGTTTGAAATTTTCTGGGAATTTTTTCTTGGCTTCAATCTCTTCTCTCACTTTGAGAATCGAAGTTGGTATAGCTTTGTTTTTGATCTGGTTTAACACATTCTTAACTAACTCTCTGGTATCTTCAATGGTTTTCAGTTCTTTTTCGAGTTTTCTAAGTTCCTCTCGGGTTACGCTATCATCTCCAGAGATTTTTAACTTGTAAAAAGGGATAGCGTCGTCTAAATCACCCATCCAAACGCTTATCCGGATTATTTCTCCATTTAGAGTCTCTAACAATTCCTTGTTGTCATCGATGTTCCTCTGATAGTCCTTTTTGTCAGACTTGGGAAGTTCTTTGGTAAAAATCAATATTTCGTCCAAAACTGCTAACTTTGATGAACACTTAGGACATTGATAGACTTTCTTCATAGCTTCTCGCTGTCTGAGATGGTTAGTATTCCTTTCCAGGCTGTCATTCTCTTTGGTTATATCATCTTCAGCTTCTGTTTTTTCTTTTAGGAGATATTCCAGCAAAGCGGTAGGTTTCTTTACCTGAGTATCATAAAGTTTCTTCACTTCTTTAAAAATTCTTTTAACATTCTCAACAGCATCGTCTTTCTTAATCTTGTTTTTCATATTCTCCTTGACCTCCTGACTTTCTTCATGCGCCTCTTCTTTGACCTTCTGACAGGATTTTTCAAGGGCGTTTATTTTCTTATCATCAGGAACCTGTTTTTTCAATTCCTTCACTTGAAGCTTCAATTCCTTGAAGTGTTCTTCTTCGAGAAGATCAACACTAGACAATGATTCAGTGTACGTATCATAAGCCCGAGTTTGTTCCAACCATCGTTTTGTCTTTTGTAATTTCTTTTCTAGTTTATCAACTTCGTCTTCTAGTTTAATAGAACCTATATTTGCTCTCATCTTTTTGTACTGTGATAACTCGGTCTCCAATTTCTTTTTCTCTTCCACTAAGGTCTTTTTGGTATCCTCCTCTTCTTGCAGCTCTTTTAATTTTTTGCCGAGACTTTTGTCTGTTTTTTGCAGAGTTTCAATCGATTTTTTAATACTTTGGACCTCATTTCTCACCTGTTTTGGGTCTAGATCTCCCAGGTCAGGGATAGTGTCACTATCATAAGAACGTTTTATACATTCTTGAGACGATTGTATTTGTGACTTTAATAATGTGATCTGCTCTTCACATTTAAATACCCCTGTTTGACATTCTTTGGTATAACTCTTGAATTTCTGACGACATTCAATATGGTCGTCAGTATTAAAGGTCAGAGTCTCGACAAACTCCAACTGTTGAGCGGGAGTCATGAAAAGAACAGATCTGTATGTTTGTTGGACTATATATGAAGAAGCCATATATACGTCAAAATTAATGGTTAGGATCTTATCCAGGACTCCCTGGGCGGCATCACCTTCATACTCTCCTTTCTTATACTTGACTGTGAGAATATTTGGATGTGACGATCGGGTAATGTAAACAGTGCGACCGTCCTTCTTATATTCGAGATCTACGCGGCATGTAGTCTTGCCGTGTGTATAAGGAACACGGGTACGACCGTAAAAGGCATAAGTAATACCATTGAGAATGGTGGTTTTGCCTCTTCCAGAAACTCCCGACAAAAGGACGAAGCCTTCATCAGGAATCTCGAGTTCGAAGTCCTCATGAAAACGAAAATTCTTCAGTTTAATCTTCATATTGTAATAGCAAGTAGCAAATACTTCGTATATAAGACCTAGGTCTCGTTTTTATATATCATTTTTAATGACGTGACGTTATTAAAAATGACTAAAGTTTAATGACGTGACGTCATTAAAAATGACTAAAGTTTAATGACGTGACGTCATTAAAAATGACTAAAGTTTAATGACGTGACGTCATTAAAAATGACTAAAGTTTAATGACGTGACGTCATTAAAAATGACTAAAGTTAATGACGTGACGTTATTAAAAATGACTAAAGTTTAATGACGTGACGTCATTAAAAATGACTAAAGTTTAATGACGTGACGTCATTAAAAATGACTAAAGTTTACTATCTCGCAAGATTACCCAAGCTAACATCCCAGCTTATATACATTACGATACTGTCACAAATGGATACCCCATACCCTCCGCTGCCAACAGTTTTGCATCCTTCCTTGATCCTGACATTTAGATATCCCATTCCTAGACATTCTTCTACGATTTTTTCGAACATATCTAGATCCCACATAGTTTTAGTATATCCAAAATTTTGTGATTTTACAAACTGTCCTGTGCAGAACAGAGGATCCTTTTTGAATACAACGGATACATGTTTTTGGTAAACGGATGCACGTCGGATCTCATCCGCCACTTTCTGGCGGATGGCATTCAAGGGATCTGGGGACTGTGGAAGTTCCGAAGGGGTGGGGATTTTAATAAGATCCATTCTGGGAATTTATTTTACAATTAAAATAAATTCCCAATTTTTTACACATCTGTGTAAAAAATTCTTGATTACGGAAATACTCATTTTTTCGCCGTTCCACGAATAATATGAACGCTTACCATATTTTTTCGGAACGACACCTGACAGTGCAATTTACCCGATAAAAATCAGCCGGTTCAAGTTGGTTTAAATATTTGTCTTTTTTTCTACCTAAAGATTCAAACAATTCAGCCCCCGACACACTATATTTAATGTGCTCTTCATACAGTTTTCTTATACTATCCATCATATCTTGCAGATTATACGAACTCAGATTACTGTTTATTTTATTATGAATCTGTTCTAGTTCAAATAAAATGGGAAATATTTTAAGTATACTATTTTTTGTATCGTTCAAAAAATCAAAACTTTTTTCTTTAGCATCTACATTTTGAAGAGCCAATCGACTTCCCTCAAACATTTTGTCAAATTCTAACTTGTAATTCTCAGGTGTAAATTTTGCACCAATTTTATAACTAAATTCTACTTTTAGTAATTTTATGGTAGAATTACTCTTAGGCTCAAATCTTGTAAATGGTATTCCATTTTTCTGCATCTTTTCCATAAATATCTTAGTCAGCATAATTCCATCCACCAATATTTTTATATTATTGGCAGTGTCTAATATTTCTCGCGAACTATTATTACAATCTGCAGACCTTTTGAATTTAGATATGGTTTTTGTTATTACTCTGTGTGTTTTTATCATATTATCTATGTCTGTTTTTTCTTTAGTAGTGGTAATAGGTGGTCCCATAAGAGATTTATAATCTCCATCCCAATCAGATAATTTTTTTCCTTCTTTATTCAAAGAAGGATAAGATGTTAAATCATAGTAAAAAATAAAGTCATTTTCAAATGTATCATCCATTGATCTTAACTTTCACTAGAAGTATGTGACACAAAAGCACATGTAAATATTTATATCATTTTTATACATAATGTTTGACAGGAATTTTCTGCCTGGGAGAAATATTGTAATTTCTCCCATGAAAGGCTACATGGTCTATTCCAGCTATTTTCTCCTATTATTCTAATAATCATTTTGATTAGTAACTTCATTTTTCAGATGATTATCTGAAAAATAATCACAATTTTATAACTTACTCGTTGGTTTTCATTCTTGTTGAAATTTTAGCCGATTTAATTGACGATGTATTTAACACCAGGGCGCAGTATCCATGGTATCTTAATGTATCTTGGTTCACGCTACAATGGCAGTGTAAGCATAACGGATGAGGTATTACACCACATTCACACTTTTGACATAAATATGATGAATTTTCAGACCATTTATCATTACACGATATACAATTATAAGTCAATTCTGTGCAAAATATAAAACTATTCATACACTTTTGGCAATTAACTCCTTTGAGATTATTATAGATAGATCTGTCATGTTTCTCGCACTTGTCTTCGATCTGACAAACAACACATAAATTATCTTGCATTCTTGGAGTATAATAGTTACATTCCGATTGTCGTTTCGCTTTATAAAACATGTCTATATTACCAGTAAATGATCTGTCAAGATAAAAACGTTCAAAGCATTTATAGTGATCAGTCGTATAGTAATAATCACTTAAATCTGTTGGTCCTTCAACAGTTATTCGATCTTTTTTGTTAATTTCAATATCACAGTACGGACATTTTTTACCAAAACATTTTTTACAGACAGGACTCTTCGAGCGTTCAGTACAGATCATACATACGCTACACGATTTGTGGACACTAAACTCGAGCTTAACAAATTGGTCTAGATCTTTTGTAGACATTGTACAGAATTTCTATATAAGTTATATAGAAATTCAATTTTTATTGAAACGAGATGTCAATATTCGATAAACTTAAACACTACACATAATGTTTGACAGGAATTTTTTGCCTGGGAGAAATATTGTAATTTCTCCCATGAAAGACTACATGGTCTATAGCACCGTATAGATCGGTTATATGCTCGTTAGTTTTATGTCTGGTACTGTCTAACACAGTTTTCATCTCTAACAACATACCCGTCATATTAGAAATAATATCTTGAAGCTCAGTTACTTGATTTTCCAACTTTTTTATTCGAGGTTCAAGAGGTTCCTTATAATCACTCATAGTAATGTCTGACATTCCAGATGCTAACTTTTATACTACCGAATAATCAAATTACCAAGAAATTTAGTTTCCTGTCGTATCGAAACGTCATATAGAATATTCCATTAAATTGATATTTATAGATAGCTTATTTATAAATATTGTCATGGATACGTTTTCATTCGATAGTTTACCAGATGATATCTTGGAGATAATTTTTGATTACCTCCAAGAAAGTTCCTTGGTACTCAGGGAGGTAAGTTTACGATGGAAATTTTTGGTAACGAAATATAAAACAACATATATATTATTTCCCAGCCGACGTTACTATAATATCATTCGATTATTTCCACGAAGTCAATTAAACATCTACATTAAAAAATCAGAAGATATAAAACAGATATCCCTTACAAATGTCCACGCACTCGATCTCGGTGGTACTAAAGTCACCGATGTTTCGGCGTTAGGTGGTGTCCACACACTCTATCTCAGTGATACTCAAGTCTCTGATGTTTCGGCGTTAGGTGGTGTCCACACACTCATTCTCAGTCGTACTCAAGTCACCGATGTTTCGGCGTTAGGTGGTGTCCACATACTCTATCTTAGTGATACTCAAGTCTCTGATGTTTCGGCGTTAGGTGGTGTCCACATACTCTATCTCGGTGGTACTCAAGTCACCGATGTTTCGGCGTTAGGTGGTGTCTACACACTCAATCTCCGTTATACTCGAGTCACTGATGTTTCGGCGTTAGGTGGTGTCCAAACACTCGATCTTTGGAATACTCGAGTCACCGATGTTTCGGCGTTAGGTGGTGTCCAAACACTCAGTCTCATGAGTACTCGAGTCACCGATGTTTCGGCGTTAGGTGGTGTCCACACACTCAATCTCAGTGGTACTCAAGTCACCGATGTTTCGGCGTTAGGTGGTGTCCACACACTCAATCTCGGTGGTACTAAAGTCGTTGATGTCTCGATGTTAGGTGGTGTCCACACACTCAATCTCGGTGGTACTAAAGTCGTTGATGTTTCGGCGTTAGGTGGTGTCCACACATTACTCAGATAAAAAGAAGACTTACAAGGAGGTATATTTTCTGACAGGAAGATTTGGTCAATATCCTCAGAAAGGATATCTCCAAGAGAGCGTACATGTGACTCTCTACTCGTACGGGAACATAATTACTCAGTAGTAAGAATTAAATAGTTAAGAAATTATATATTAGTAATTAAATAGTTAAGAAATTATATACATATTAAGTAATTAGTATTAATAGCAACAATGTCCTTTGGAATCACAGCGGTTTACCAAGTTATTCCTCGTATGAGGACAGTTATCACATCTGATATCATTAATTCTAATGGGGTATCGAATCCAGTCGATATATCCCCCGTAAATCTCACCAATGTCAGAGGACAATTAACTATTAGTGGTGTTGCTAATGATACAGGGTTAATATGGACTCTTCAAGTCCAAGGAGGGTTTGGAGAATTTGTTGAAGAAGTTCGACGCAATTTCTTTTTTACGACTGGAACCAATATTAATTGTACGGTTACTACCTTAGCCATTAATAGGTTAGAAGTAGTTACCCCAGGTGCAGATGCAGGTGGTAGAAGATACATTCTTCAATTCCAACCTTTATCAAGCTTCGGTCCTACTATTCATCAGACAAGCGTCAATGTGTTGGGAGCTGCCGACATTACAATCACAACTACGAAGATTCTTCTTGTTACAGGTTAGATACTTTCATTTCTAACGTATCTATAAAAATGATAATTCATATTTGATATACATACTCTATCAAATCGCAAGACTTAAAATTGAGAACATGATCGGAATTTTAGTTTTCTTTTTGGCTCTTTCTACAAAGTTGGATTGCACATTTTTCATAGAGAAATGCCCTAAAAATGGTTATCCCACTCTCAACTACGAACAGAAAGCCGTAAATTCAACGAACGCAGATCCTCTTCTCGTAGATATCATTCCAAGTGAAGTTTTACCACTTGTTGGGACGGAGGAAAATGAAAAGACTCAGAATTACAAACTGATCAGTCTTATTCTAAATGCATTATTGATTTTCATTATAGTATGCCTTTTTATGTTTGTTCCGCGTGAAGAACGGAGACGTCGCTAAAAGTGATGAAGGGTGGAGTGGTAAAATCTTTTCAGTTATTCAACTGAAGAGATGGATGCACCATTAGTTAACTGAAGAGATAATGCACAATTATTTATTGACATAAGCTTATAACATCTGTTATCTCCCGGTTACAATGCTTTAGGGGGTATTTTTGTGTACATGAATGAGCTTGTTTGAGTGCTCCAACACAATGTGGGGACGAGTAAGGAATAAGAATTTCATAGGGAGTTTTGTCATAGTTATCTTTATTTGACGTGCATAACACGATTAAAATGACTACTATTACTACAAGAATGAATACGTATCCTGTATCCATATTTAAAGCGATAGATTCTACTTATTTCAAAAATATTTTATTTTCTGGAAAATTGCCAGTCAAGAGTCGCACTCTTGTAGTTCCATTTTTAAAGTAAGAAGGCACCCATGCTTATCGTCAGGCCACTCTGTCAAACACTTATTATAATAATAAAGTGCACTTTCTATACATTTAACGCCTGGCAAACCGCCAGTAGTATTCCAATTGCGACTCAAAATTCGTCTTCTCGCTATTTGTTTGTTCTCTTTATATGTATCTTTATTTGGCGTGCATAACACGATTATAATGACTACTATTACTACAAGAATGAATACGTATCCTGTATCCATATTTAAAGCGATAGACTCTACTTATTTCCTAGAAAATTTTCTGACAAATTGTCAGAAAATTAGTTACTTTAACGGCAGATTGAGCATTTTTGAGGACATCCCACACTGGCCTTGACTACAGGACACGGATTATTTCCGACGTCAGTAAAAACATTTGTGTAACCACTATAAGACGAAGAGGGAACTAGAAATCCCAAAGGATCTCCTACGTTAGGGTCTTCGGACGGCGGAGTATCAACATTATTCTCTTTACCAACGTATCGATACACAACAGCCCAATTTATCGATCCATCTTTTTCAGGAGAGCTGATACCATCTTGGAGAGCTTCGGTAACTCCCATCGCCACTCTGTTAAAAGAGCAAGATGCATCTCCTGAGATGCGTTTGTCGCAACTATCAGGGCAATTTGGATCGCATGGGAGATTAGTCCCTCCAGCCATCACCGCAGAACAGGTCCATTTACTAAAGGGGCTATAATTTCCACTCTTATCATTGACGTAGCGAAATCTATACCATAAAGGAAGGCATAGAGGAAGTCCTCCGGCGGCAGAATATGAGAAACCAGCCATATATAACTGCTTATCTGAAGGATCTGCTATGGAAGAGTCTGGTTTCCCAATTGCTTGCGGGTAAAGACAATTTTCATTCCAAGCTGGACTTTCCTTCTTTAATTGATTACACTTTTTTGTTACGGGGTTTAGCATTTGGACCCAAATGGCAAACCCAATCGTTGCGAGTATAAACATTATCAGAATGATTATCCATATTGTAGATGGATCTAGTTCCATTTTCTTTGACATTGTCAAAGAAAATTTGACATTGTCAAAGAAAAATTTGACGTTATCAAAGAAAATATGGGTAATCATTCTGATTATTTATTACCTATTGCGACAAAGATAACTACGGTGATAGTTTTCTGGACCAAGTTTGTAAGAAAGTTTTACTCTTACCAATTCTCCTTGTTCAACCATCTCCCGGAGCCTTTTTTTGAGCATGTTATCCGTTGGTTGGCAATAGTCATAACCAACGAACCATTTTTTGATAACAGCCAGAGAAACCTTCCACTTGTTTTCACCCAGCACCCAGATAACTCGAGAAATGTGGTATGCCAGAGTATTTGTATTTACTCGTTTTAAAGGAGGTTTTGCCTTATGTTTAACCTTAACGATGCCTCTGTGTTGTAAATGTTTATTATCGAATGCACGTTGTTGCTGTAAATGAAGGATACACATACTGTTGTTTCCAAAATTGTGTATGTGACATAATTTTCCATCGGGCCGGATCTGGTTACACAGACCAACCCTCTCATTCAGAATCAAATAAGTTTCAAAGTCGAGAAGCATTTTTCAGATATTTATGAATAACTTATCCATAAATATCAATTTTAACAAGATTCATACTTCATTAACGGAACTAAGAAACGGGTATTCTAACATACTACCAAAACCTTTATCAGAAGTACCTTGTAATCTCTATTTTTAGCGGAGTAGTTCATGGACGCCGCCTAACGCCGAAACGTCAGCGATTTTAGTCCATCCGAGATCGAGTGAGTGGACACCACCTAACGCCGAAACATCAGTGACTTGAGTACCTTGGAGACCGAGCGTGTGGACACCACCTAACGCCGAAACATCAGTGACTCGAGTATATCCGAGACCGAGCGTGTGGACACCACCTAACGCCGAAACATCAGCGACTTGAGTACTATAGAGATTGAGTGTGTGGACACCACCTAACGCCGAAACGTCAGTGACTTGAGTACGACCGAGATTGAGTGTGTGGACACCACCTAACGCCGAAACATCGGTGACTTGAGTATTCCAGAGATCGAGTGTGTGGACACCACCTAACGCCGAAACATCGGTGACTTGAGTATTCCAGAGATCGAGTGTGTGGACACCACCTAACGCCGAAACATCAGCGATTTGAGTATCACTGAGATCGAGTGTGTGGACACCACCTAACGCCGAAACATCAGAGACTTGAGTACCACAGAGATTGAGTGTGTGGACACCACCTAACGCCGAAACATCAGAGACTTTAGTACAACTGAGATCGAGTATGTGAACTTTTGTGATAGATATCTGTTCGATATACTTTAGTTTTCGGATGCGGACTTCGAATTGACTCCGTGGAAATAATTGAATGATATTATCATAACGACGGCTAGGAAATTTTATAGATCTTGTTTTATATTTTGTTACTAAAAGTTTCCATCGCATGCATACCTCTCTGAGCACCAAGGATTTTTCCTGGAGATAATTAAAAATGATCTCCAAGATTTCATCTGGTAAGTTGTCGAACAGAGACTTATCCATGACAATGATATTTTCATCATGAGTTAACAAAATATCTCATTTTTTAGATTGGAGTTATAAGTTGTAGGCGATTAATCCCAAGATCGCCAGCAATAGCACGATGAGCTTTTTTTGTTAAGAAAAAATATTATTCAAACCTAGTTTTGCTACTATTAGTAGTATCTCGCAAATGTCAGACGAAAAGTGGAAAGATTTTCCTGTGATTCATGGAAGAAGTTTTTCGAAATATGAGGTTAGTTCTCTGGGTCGAATAAGGAACAGAGAATCAGGATATATCTTCTCTACCAAGCCAAAAGATGATCGGTACGTATGTAATTCATTTCTCGACGACGAAGGAAAATCTAAAACTATTCGTGCTCATGTTATTGTCGCCAGGGCTTTTCTTGGAAACCCTGATTCCAATGATCTTACAGTCGATCACATCAACCAAGAGCCAACAGACAACAGACTTGTCAATCTTCGTTGGGCGACCAAAAAACAACAGACAGTTAATTCAAATAAATCGAGAAGTGGATCGATAGGCCAGCCAATAGTCCAGTATACTGCAGACATGAAAGAGATAAAAACATGGCCAAGTATTATTACTGCAGCAAATAAACTCGGAATAGATCCTAGTGGTATAACCAAGGCTTGCAAGGGAAAACTCAACCATACTGGCGGATACAAATGGGCTTATGAAAGACAGGATTTAGACGGAGAGATTTGGAAAGAATACAAACTATCTGATGTACAAGTATCTAATATGGGACGGATTAAACCTCCACATTATCATATAGTTTATGGTTCTAAGGTGGGAGGTTATATGACATATGGAAAACCAGTGAAAGGCGTTCATGTAATGGTAGCTAAAGCTTTTTTACCTAATCCTGAAAACAAACCGGAAGTAAATCACAAAGACAACGATGGTACCAACAATAAATTAGAAAATCTCGAGTGGGCCACTAGAAGTGAACAAATGTTTCACTCACACAAGACTAATTCAAATCCTGATAGGTACAGCACTGCTAAAGCAGTCAACCAGTACGATCTAGAAGGAAATTTTATTTGTGAATACAGAAGTCGACACGAAGCATCTAAACAGACAGGATGTTCAAGAACGAGTATTTTTAGGGTGTGTTCAGGGCGTGCCAAAAGTACAAACGGGTTTGTATTTACATACTCCAATGAAGATTAAGATTCTTATCTAAATATTTAGATAAGAATCAAGATTTCTAAAAATGTTACACAATTGCTATCAGATCACAGATTGTAGGCGATTAACCCTAGGATAGCGAGCAGAAGCACGACGAGCCACAAGATAAAGGGCAGGAACAGAATTATCCAAGCCCAGAACTCATGTCCAGTCTCGCACAACTTGTACATGATGACTCCCCATAGGAGAATCCAGATCAGACTCAACATAAAGTTGGAAAGTTTATTCTTCTCATTGGAACTTGTAAGAGTATATAATAGGCTGAGTCCAGCTAAAATCATGTATATTATCAGCGGTGTACACCATCCTTTATTGGCCATAATTTATTGAGATTATAACACCATTGATAGTAAGATTTACTATTTTCAGCGTTAAAAGTATTTCTATTTTGCCGCGACAAAAATCATTGAGTTCTTTTATTTTTAGATTGCATGCTTGATCTTTTGGAAATAAAAAATCGGTCAACGTCAACAAATATATTAAATACAATACTCAAGTTCTTTGAACTCTTTCGTTGTCAAGTCTTTCCAAAACGTCACGAGAAAAGATATACTGGAACTACAGTATCTTTCGTTCATCGATTTTTGCCAGATTAATGGATGGATAGTTGTAAATTCTTGGAGTGTAACGGTGGACGAACTGGAGCTATTCGCTAAATGAAACGTTTTAGTTCTATTATACACAACGAAATAGTGTTTCAGAGAATCGTCCATAGATTGTTTGTTATATGATAGACTTTCGATAATATCAACATAAACTATAAATAAATACCATTTTTTATGACCAAAGTTCGAATATCTTTAAATTAATATTAAATTGGTGTATATCAAACCATTATGGCTAACGCTGGTCTTGTGATATTTGTCTTGGCTTTTGTGATTTTAATTATCTGTTACTCCAATTCTTCGAAAACAGAAGGAGTGGTTAATCCAGGTGGAGGCGGTAGAGGTGGCGGTGGTCGAGGTGGAGGTGGAGGTGGTCGAGTTGGAGGTGGAGGTGGTCGAGTTGGAGGTGGTCGAGTTGGAGGTGGTCGAGTTGGAGGTGGAGGATGGGGCGGAGGTGGACATCGTGGGAGACGAAGACATCATGGTGGACACCATCGGGGTAGTCGAGGATCGGGTGGCGGAGGATACCCGTATTACTATAATTACTGGCCTTATAACTATAATTATAATTACTGGCCATCATTGTATTACACCGATGTAGAAACTGGCGGAGATTGTATTGTAAAATGTACAAGCGGATATGATGGATGTATCAGCGGTGGAGGTTCAAAGGGCAAGTGTGGAGAACTACTTAATGATTGTTTAGGGGACGAATGCGACTACCCGCTGTGATAAAGTATTTTCATCATCTATTGGATGATGAAAAATATTATCTGTTTAGGTAATATTACTCCAATTGGAGTACTACTGACAGGCTATACACTCGTCTTCTGTGCATGCCACCGTTTTACCTTTCTTAGAAGGAATATTGATGGTATTGAGAGAAAAGTTGATGGGATCGGTCTTGGCCGTCTGTCTCAAATAGTACATTCCAGTTTTAGCTCCATTCTTCCAGGCGTGAAAGTGATAGGCATTCAATTTCTTATAAGTTGGATCCTTCATCCAACAGTTAAACGATTGGGATTGGCAGATAAACTTACCACGATCGATGGCAAGATCGAGAAGATATTTTTGAGATAGCTCAAAGGCAGTTTTGTACTTTTTCTTCAAGAAGCGAAATCTTTGTAAATGTTCTTTCGAACAAATATCCTCACTAACACTTTGAAGACTACCTTTATCAGATATGATATGTCTCACTACATCGGTAGTCCACATGCCTATATCTTGCAAGTCCCTGACCATATGTTTGTTGTTAAGAACGAATTGTCCAGCATTAACTGTTCTGGCATATATTAGTTGGGTGGGAGGTTCGAAACATTCTGTATTACCCAAAATATGGGCAACACTTGCTGTTGGCATCAGTGCTAACAATAAGGAGTTTCTCATACCATACCGTTTGACTTGCTCTCGCATATCCTGCCAGTTATATCTATCACTCTGAAATTGTTCAATATTGCGGAGAAAGTTAATATCAATATTAGGTTTGTCTCTGGCTCTTTCATCAAATTGCTTTTCAGCCTTTTCTTGATTCCACAAATCAAATTGTAATAATCCTTTACTGGCTGGAGAGCCGTCAAAGTCTCCATATTTCCCATCTTTCTTAGCTAGCTCTACACTTTCACTAACTGCGGAATAATACATGGTTTCAAAGATATTACTATTGAGTTTTCTAGCTTTTTCATCTTCCCAGGCTAAATCCATTAGAGCAAAAGTATCTGCCAGTCCTTGAACGCCAATACCTAAAGGTCGAGTTCTCAGGTTAGTCTCCTTTATTTCTGGGACTTCAGGTGGATAAAAGTTTCGGTCGATAACTTGATTAAGGTTCTGAACCGAGTCTCGCGTAAGTCTTTCGAGTTTATCAAAATTATATGTTTTATCTGTTACACAACTGTTAAGGGCTATGCTAGAAAGGTTACATGAGGAGATATTCTTCTCGTCAGTGAACTCAATAACTTCAACGCATTGACCGGTGAGAATTCCGTTGAACATTCCCATATGACGTTTATGTTCGGTGAAACAAAAAGTATCCTCACATTTAGGGTCATCAGTGACAGATACCACTTTGACAAATTGCTCGGCGCATCTTTGAGGTTCCCGAGGAGTGTATTTTAAACGATAAGGTGAAAATCCCAGTTGCGATAACTTATACAAGCCAGATGAGCTGATCAGCAATCTCCATAATGCTTGACATGTGTATTCTTTCTCACCACCTTTTCCATCAGGTAGTTTAGCCTGTCTTTTATCTCGACTTATAGTTACTTTTGATTCAATACCTAACGTATGAAGCATCAGTCTTACCTTTAGGAGAAAATGTTTGTGAATGCATGAAATCTGTAAAGATTCGTTAGTGTCATTACGAGCAATAGTACCATCTGCATCAACATAACCAGCTAGCCATGTCAGCCGAGTGGTAATATCAGTATTCATAGGAACATCAAATTTAGCTGCCATATCTTTGGGTAGGGTAACATTAAGTCTACCACTAGACTCTGTGACACTATCATGCTGAAGATATTTTAAAAGTTTTCGTTTTTCTGGGCCATAAAGATAGACTTTAGGATATCTTTTGGTCTTGCTGTAGTTATCATAAGTAGTACCATCCCCGCAGAAAAATCCATGAGTATATGGATATTTAAATTCTGCGGGGTTTTTAATTTTTATAGGCTCGGGGAGGTTCCATTTAATTAGTTTCCCTCCCAGAGGTAGATTTTTAGCTACCATTTCTAAAGGTTCTGTAGAACCGTAGCTCTTCTGTAAGTTAAATTTATGATAAGGAGTACAGTTGATGGAAACTCCGTTGGATAATTCCACTGTCAATAAATCTTGGTTGGTTCCAGTTTGTTTTACTGTCACTGGACTCCAGTCTTCTCCGTTCCATATATTTACTTCTTCATCTTTTAATTCTTCAATCTGAAAATAACCTTGATCAGTTAATATCTGAGTATCGCTACTAACGCAAAGATTGCTACAGCAAATAGTTCCTAGGTTTTTCTGATTAGATTTACGGTTGCAAGCATCTTTAAAGAGTATATACGGCATCCCAGTCTCTATTTGAGTCAAACAAATTTTGTGCATAAGATCTCGTGCTCTAACTTGACGACAATTGAATAGTTTTCCGTCTTTAAATTTTTCCTCATATGTCTTATACGCCATTTCGAACTCCTTTCCCCATTTATCATTCAATCCTTTGGCTTTATTCGGACACATGAGAGTCCACATTTCGTCATTTTCAACTCTTCTCATAAACTCATCGGACACCCAGAGAGCATAAAAAAGATCTCGAGCTCTCATATCTTCCGCGCCGGCCGATAATTTCAGTTCAAGGAATTCCTCGATGTCAATATGCCACGGAGGTAGATAAACAGCTCCGCTGCCAGGCCTCCTGGTTCCCTGATTCACAGCTTTTAATATGTTATTCAATATTCTGGTCCATGGAACGATGCCCTGAGTATCTCCAAAATGTCCTACCTGTGAATGTCTCAAGTATCCATGGTTAATACCTATGCCTCCCATACCCATTGATATCATGGCACAATCACTCCAAGATTTTGTAATGGATTGCATGTTGTCGCCGACAGTTAATAAAAAACAGTTTTCAGCGACTACGCCTTCTACACAATACGAATGATCATCTTCAACGCCCAGAGTATAGACATGCTTTGGTCTATTGTCAATTTCAATTTTTGAATCTAGGCGTATAAACCGTTGATTTCCAGCTTCCTTGGTACGGCTGTTCAAAACAAATGTTTTATTAACTAAAAGTCTATCATCGTCATAGAACTTACATACATCCTGAGGATCAAGATAACCCTTTGGAAGGTACATGTTAGCCATATCAGCTGTAGCTCCTTTCCTTTTGGAACGGTGAATAAAATTGCATCCCACCTCTAAACCATTAGCTCTAAAAAGATAATAGAGACTTGTCATAAACTCGGGATTACTCATCTGAAGCATTAATGCATGATCCTTAGTCCAACAGCCATCAGTAGAAAATAAACCACATATAAAACCGTATATTTCGTTGCCTCCCCAACTATACATCCGAGAATCGAGCTTCTTTCCCCGGAAACCTTTTCCATAGTGCTGCTCAAAGTAATAACCTAAAACACCAGAATGAAAATCTATCCAGATAATATTTTCATTAACTCCCGCACCAGGATTAGTTCTAGCAACTAATCCAGTCTTTTCTTCTCCAATAGAAACAATCTTATCAATTAATTTCTTATTAACGTTATGTACAGTAAAACGGATACCTTTGGTAGATGATTCTTCTTTATATTTTCCGGTCATAATATTACCATCTCCATACCAAGCCCCAACAAAGAAAGCCCAATCTTTGTCGGCTTTCCATGTTTTTCGAATAGAGGTATTTTTCCGATGGCGAATAATATCATTATCGGTTCCATTCAAGTGGTCTTTTTGTTTCCAGACCGTCAGAGGATGTATGAATCCATCTTTCTGATCATATTCGTATTTATCGGGTATCTTTTCAGTCACGTCAATAGTAAAAGTTTTAGTATCAGTATTTCTAGGAGGAACTGCAATAAGATCTCCTGGCCAAAGGTATTCAATCGGGACCCAACGAGGTTCTCCGTCCCCTATCTTTTGAATAGACCAAAATCGATGATTACCAGTAACTTCTATTTCAGGAGTTTTGGTAATTTTTATTTTATACATTTTTCTTTCTCCTACCAAATTTTTATGGAATTGAGTTACTTTTTTAGTGTTTCCCTTATGGGTAACAACTTCATCGCCTATTTCTACATCTTCAATTGATATCGGACCTCGATTAGTGGTATAAACTTTAGTACCAGCTGTGAAACATGAGCTGAGCTGATGTCTGTACATCCCGCAATTGAAAATAGTGGGAGAAGCGTGAACATAATTGCCTAAACTGAGGTCAGTGTAGGTCTTCTCGATTCTTTCCATGTTTGGAAACCAGATAAATATTGCCACTCGGAGCCACATATATTGAGGAGTTTCAAGAATAGATACTTTACCATCCTGAGTTATACGAGCTAAATAGGACTTGAGTAGTGTTTCAACAGCAAAAATATTGAACCTCCAATCTCTTTCTTCGCATACAATTCTATCTAACTCTTTTGCATGGTCAGCCACAAAGTTAGCATATTTTTCGTTGAGTGTCAATCTCAATCTAGCTGTTGATTCGCTAAAAGTTGCAGGGACCATAGATTTTATTTCATGTATTTTAATACGTCCAGCAAATGTTCCCCAATCAGGATGTATGATAGTGTTGTCTTGGCATAAATTGGCCAATTGAGAGTACTGGTTGGGAATTGATAGAGTACGTACGTACTCTATAGATCGATGAAGAGTGGATACATCCACTCCTTCCAAACCAGTTGTCAGCTTTAATAAATTATCGACAAGAGCCATAACTTGTTTGATATATGAGTTCAATACTTATATTTATATAAATATTCTTATCATTTTTTCATCTCTCAGTGAGAAGTTTTTTTTTCATCTCTCGGTGAGAAATGAAAAAATAATGTTCTTTTACTTGGTCTTACTAATCTTTTTGGATTTCATACGATTCCTTTTCTTATTGTTTTTGCTCATAGACGCCTTTTTGGGAATATTTTTGGGGGTGATCTTTTCTTCCGTTTCCTCAGGTTGAGACTTTTTGGACTTGTCTTTTGAGGACTTACCCTTGGACTTGGATTTGTCTTTTGAGGACTTACCCTTGGACTTGGATTTGTCTTTTGAGGACTTACCCTTGGGCTTGGATTTGTCTTTTGAGGACTTACCTTTGGACTTACCCTTTGAGGAGTCGTCTTTGGAGGAGTCGTCTTTGGAGGAGTCGTCTTTGGCTTCAGACTTCTTTGATTTCTTGGCTTTTGAAATATGAGGTGGAATGGTGAAGTTCACACCGAAGCTCTCAAAAGCGACTTCAAGATCGAAGACACCGATAGTCATAATCTTCCTGTAGGCAATAATATGAACACATTTGTACAACACCATAGAGACAAGAGAGTACATGAAAGATCGGACGACGGGATACATATCGGCACTGGTACGTTTAACGCCACCTCTACGAGCGAGTCTCTCGATGCCATTAGTCCCGATCTTTTCGAGTTGATTTTCTGTAAACAGAACCCAGGACGAGTCTTTATCCATGCCCCATGCCAATGTAACATCTTTGGCATTGACACTATCTCGGCTACGATGGAGAGTGCAATCTAGAGCTTTGTTAAGGAGCTTAGTGACTCTTTGTTCTACAAAAGCTTGTAATGTGAGAATGGCACCTCCTCCAAAATGTAACAGATGCGGTTCTTCACCATCCTTATTTCTAATTTCCTTTCCCAAACCTCTCACACTGGTCTCAAAAGGAAGCCGTTGTAACAAACATTCTGTGGTCTTTTGATAATGCTTGATGTCTCTAATAGCCTTGGTTCCAGGAAGGAGTCGACGAGACCGTTTACTGTCAACAGGCTGACCTTTCTTATTCTTGCGTCGTCGGGCTGCCTGGGCAGACTTTTTCTCTTGACTTGGGAGAAGTTCCCTCCTAATATGAGGAATAAAACCTCCGTTCATTAGCTCAATCTTAAAGTTTTGGAACAGTTGCGAAATGTCTGGATCATTGCCAACAGCCAAACGGATATGGCGGACCTTGACAATTACTCTTTTCAAATCTCGAGCACAGTTAATGGCAAATCTGAGAATTTCGCCAATAACGTACTGGAGAATGGCAGAGAGTGCGATGGGAGCCATCTTTCCCACATGGAGCTCTGACGCGCCAAACTCTCGGAGGTATTTCTCAGAAAGTGCCACAGAGAATACCAAACCAGCGAGTGTTTCTCTTCTGACAGGGTGGGTATGAGATCCTTTATCAGCATCTTGGTACTCCTTAATCGCTTGGTTCACTTTTTCACTGGCTCTTTCTGCCAGAGAACGGGGAAAGAGCAAATCCATAGAAAGATAAATTTCAGATGGAGAAATAGTTTTCTTTTTGGAACGGATACAAAGGGTGCGCGCTTTTTCGGCAAGACCGCGGGCAAGAATGTCAGCTACCTTGTCTAACTGCCCGCGCGTATTGACAGCTATTTGAGCATTAGGGTCGATAGATTTTAGCAACCTATGAATATAGGTTTGGAAACTATTGGTTTGCTTCTTCTTAGAAGCTTTCTTTTCTTCAGGTTGGTTTGCATTTTCTGTTTTCGACATGATTAAAATGCGAAATATTCGATTAGATAAGAGTACCTTTCATTAGTGAATCTCATTTTTTTATAGCCTTTTGGGCGGATCTTGGGGGACACCCAAAAGGCTATATATTCAAAATTTCCTAAGTGAATACAACAAAAATGATATATATTCGTTACAAAGCTAAGTCAGTTCCGTTTTGGGATAATATACCAGAATGAAGAATAGAGGATTTTGTCGCCCTCCCGTTCGAAAAAGACTGTCAAGGAAGTTTAACAATGCCTGCTTTTGCGGAGATCTGACTACAGTTTTGCAATTGATTGATAAGGTTAACATTAACAAAAGGGATGAAGATGGATGGGATAGTTTGTGCCATCTAACGGGTGGAATGAACTATTGTGTTTTCCCTAGGCCTTCAGAAGGTCATTATACTATTGCCAAAATACTGGTGGATTTTGGAATTAATGTCGATGTAAAAAATCTCACCCTTGACGGGAGGTATCTCACTGCTTTGGAATCCCTATCGGAAACACACCCAGAATTCAAAAATGAGATCGAAGACCATATATATTGGAGCCAATGGAGAGGTAGAGGTATCAAAAGAGCCAGAAAAGGAGACTTAGAATAATAAACTGCAGATTCTTAACTTTTTAGAGTTAAGAATTTATACAGACGCCCGTTTAGATACGTACGACTGGTGACCATGGTCACCAGTCTGAGAAGAGAGCGTCACACGGACGCCCGCTTGCTTATCTCTTTTCTCAAAATGTTAACCAGCTCTTCTCTGTCCCCAGTCCCTTCTTTGCAAACCACTCCGCTATATAACTTAGAAATATTCTTTCGTTCCCAATTTACTTGTTCCCATTCGAAAGATTCGTGAGAAGTCTTTTTGTAAATATCATAAACTTTATTCTTGTGATCTTCCATCACATCTCTGAAAGTATCCAGCATGTTATTGAGATATCTTCCTCCCTTATCAGATTTCCACTTTTTACTTTCGAGGAGTCGGTGAAATGAATTCCGAGAGACATCTGTGCAAACATAATTTCTTTCAACAATTCCGTCGTCATTTTCATGAGTGATGAGATCACAGATAACTTCCAACATTCCCGGGTACCCCCTCGAGGCTTTTTCATAAGTCAATATTCCATTATTCACCTGTTCAATAACGAATTCATCGGTTAAGGCTCGAATATTATTGATCGGAAGATTGACCAACTTTGGATGAATGGCAGTATTATAAATGGTTTTCTTATCTGGAGCCTCTTTCATACCTTCGATTATTCCTTTTTGTTCTGAAACTGTTTCTTTCAGTTTAATATTCTCTTCTTCCAGAAAAATTAATCTATCCTGTATCTTTCTCAGAGATTTCTTATATTTCTTCCTGGCTGTTTTGACGTCGCTATCGTATTCTTTCTGTTTTTTATGTAGACATGTCACTTCGTGTCTTTTTAAATTAGAGGTTCTATTAAACTTTTTCTCACAAAACTGACATTCAACTAAATTCTTACTCGGGTCACAGACATCACGTTGGTGTCTGAGCATATTTGACTTTGATGAAAAATTACGATTGCAAATATTACATAGAACCATAATCCTCTTTGATCCTCAAAGATCCTCATATATACGAGCAAATCCTCCCCTTTAAGAGGATTTGCTCGGCAGAATTTTAGTTGTTTTCAAGAAAGAAAATCCCTAAAACCATGCAGTGGTATACAGAGTACGAAAGATTTTTGATTTTGATTCTAAAAATTTTAGATTCCACACACACAGGGTTTTGTGTGTGTGTGGAATCTAAAATCTGTGGGCTTCTTCAGAAAAAGTTTTGAGACTTTTGGAGTTATACTTTGAAACAAAGTATATCTCTAGAAAAAATATAAAATAAAATCCTATAGAAATATATTTCTAAACTATATTGTTTGAGTAAAATGAAGATTTTCCCAACGTTCGATATACTTGGGCACGAGTAGCGCCAAGACGGCAGGATCGCTGACTTCAGTGTTTAAATAATGTTCATCCAAAAGTTCGCAGATAAGTTTCAAAGGAACATTTCTCTTTGCTCCTTCGCAGATAATGCATGGCTGTGGGCCGTCTGACCAGAAGCGAGAACATTCTACTATGACGTAACAACCATTTTCGCAATGATTTTCGTGACGTACATAATGTACACCGCCACAATCATCAGAGTATTTTATTTTATCAGGACCGGATGACATTTCTTTATAAAATATTAACAAAAATATTGTTAATCTTTAAGCAAATAATGGAAGAAAAAAATAATCAGTTGAAAACCATTTTGGTAATTGCAATAATTGCATTTTTAGTGTACTTGATTTTTACTAATGTTAACAAGGATGAAAAATATAGTGAAAGAAAATGCACTGATTTCTGTTGGAGAAATCAAACTTGCAGTTATTGCGTGGATGAAGGTAAAAATAAAGATGAGAACCTTGTTATTTATTGTTATCCAGATAGCCCATGCGCACAATGATTGTGATATCCTGATATAAATTTTCTTATATTAAAGAATAATTACATGGAGTATTATCAATTAGTATTATGGACGTGAATTTTTCCCAGGAAACTATATTAAAAAAATATAGTTTCCATATTATATAGGAGGATGAGTCGTCGAGAAGTTGTCCAATTATCCCTAGACGGGCAAGAGGTGGCAAAATTTTCCAGTCATAAGGAAGCCTGTGAAAAAACAGGTATCGGACACATTAGCCTATGTTGTAATGGCAGTCGAAAGACAGCTGGTGGATATAAATGGAAACATGGCAATGAAATACCTTACAAAGAGATATATAAACACCTCTTTGACGAAGGAGGTAAGATTCTGGACGAATATCCCGGATATATCATCTTCAATGATGGTAGAGTCTTTAGTATACACAGAGATATATATCTCAAACCCGGTACATGTCGAGGTTATCAGAGATCAGGATTATCTACAGGAAATAATGTCATTAAAAATCTATGTTTTCATATTTTAGTGGCTAAAGCCTTTCTATCACCAATCGAAGGTAAAACAAAAGTCAATCATAAAGATGGAAACAAGTCCAATAATCATGTCGATAATCTTGAATGGGTTACAACACAAGAAAATAATCAACATGCTCATGATACTGGTCTTACAAAATCTCATATACGAGCCGTTAATCAGTATTCTAAAGATGATGAATACATCCAAACATTTAGCAGTGTTAATAAAGCTGCCAAACAATTAAATGTAAGAGTAAGTGTAATACCTCTAGCGTGCCGCGGAAGAAATAAGACCTGCCGCGGATATATTCTCAAATATGTCGTTGAGAAGGAGAAAAGAGAAGATGATGACTCAGAACTATGGAAGACTATTCCCCATCATCTAAAGTATGAAGTCTCTACCAAAGGTAGAATCTACTCCAATAAATCTAACCGTATTATGAAATTAACACCCGATGGTAATTATTTAGCTATCCGTTTAGAGGATAGCAATTATCAAGTTCACACTTTAGTAGTCAAAGCCTTCTTAGACCTGTCTCCAGATATTAAATTTCCCAGAGTCAATCACAAGGATGGTAACGGTAAGAATAATCACTTATCTAATTTAGAATGGTTATCTGCCAGAGATAATACTCTCCACGCCTATAAAACAGGTCTAAATAAGAATACTCGGCGCGTTCAACAATCTAATCTAGATGGAACGATAATCAAAACATTCAATACCCTTAAAGATGCTGCTGAGGAGGTAAGTGTTACTCCCGGGGCAATAGTTGCTAATTGTAAAGGTAAGACTAAATTATGTCAGGGATATAAATTTTCTTATATTGTGTAATAATTACGTGTAGTATTAGTAATAATTGGTAACCATGGAGATTAACCAAAGTGTCTGGGATTATTATCCAAAAGATGATTCGTATTTCATAGATCCTCTCTATGTTCCGTACCAAAGTACGCCCGTAATGACCGAGTATGGAGTTTGTCCTGCCAACGGTTGGAAGAAACAGGGTTATCCTACTGGTTTTGTTAACCCGGGATTGGTTCGTCGAGGTTGGGGTTTAGACTTTACGAAAATGCATCCCGATAAGGATCATCAGTGTCCACAGGGATGGTCGCCAGCAGAAGATGGATGGTGTGTGGTTAACCAACCCGAGTTTGAGGGAATTTTTTACACTGACAAACAGTTCGCTCCAAAATACCAGTATTGGGATTCTTACGCTCCTAGAATCCTGGATCCCAATAAGAGACAGCTGAATAGCTTCGACCAGAGATCTATCAATCCATTTACCGGTAATTATGTCATGTATTTCAACTCTAAACCTAACGGGCTCCGCTCTAAATATGGTCATCTTCCGGCGCGCGATTCATATCTCGCTTAATTTTCTTTATGATTATTTATAAAGAAAATTTTCCCAGAATTAAGATAACCGGTCAAACATCTTACGACGAACGAAACAAATTAATAATTTTTATACATTAACCTTAATCTAATTCTGGCCAAATGTAAACACTCTTGGTTTGGGAGAACTCCACAGATTTGGAATTTTTCTCGAGGTCTTCAGCTAATTTCAAGTACACGCACAAATAGGCAAAGATATAGAGAGTAATGTAAATTTGAATAACAAATTCAATATCAACTTTCACCTCTTCGTCGTTGTTCATGGTACTGTCAATGTTGTAACTTTTATTTCATTACAGAAAGTAATGAAATAGATATACTACTTTTGAGATTATAAGTTAAAACTATAAGATAATTTATTCGATATCATTAATGAAATATTTTCATGGAAACATTTTTAATACCAAACTCAGTCCATCCCATTCCCAAGGAATATTTGGATGGTTTTGAACTTGATCTATAGTAATGCCAAATCTCCTGCTCACCCATTTCCATTCCCACCCCATCTCAAGATTGTTCTCTATATCATACAAAGAGATATGTTCGTTCCTGCTCAATAATCCAATATCCCAGTTTATTTCTGGGTGATCCTTGACAAATTTCAAGGTAATATTTCTATTCCTACTCAGCTCATTCCCGTCCCATTCGATCTCGGGGTGGTTTTCTACATCACTCATGGTAATAGAGAAATTTCTGCTCAATAATCCAATATCCCAGTTTATTTCTGGGTGATCCTTGACAAATTTCAAGGTAATATTTCTATTCCTACTCAGATCATTCCCGTCCCATTCGATCTCGGGGTGGTTTTCTACATCACTCATGGTAATATTTCTATTCCTACTCAGATCATTCCCGTCCCATTCGATCTCGGGGTGGTTTTCTACATCACTCATGGTAATATTTCTATTCATGCTCAATCCCCGCTCATCCCATTTTATTTCGGGGTGGTTTTCGACGTCACTCATAGTTAAGATATACATGCTCAATAATTCAATATTCCATTCGATCTCGGGGTGGTTTTCGACATCACTCATGGTAATATTTCTATTCATGCTCAATCCCCGCTCATCCCATTTTATTTCGGGGTGGTTTTCGACGTCACTCATAGTGATGGCATTACTGGTAAAACCTGCGCTAAATTGAAATATATTCCAATCTATTTCCGGATGGTTGATAACGTCCACGATGGAGATGTTATGTCTTTTATTCATAAAACTCAAGTCCCATTCTATTTCTGGGTGATCATAAATGTAAGAAATAGGAATGCTGTTATTGTAACTCAACTGTTGTATATCCCATGGAAGATCGGGTCTGAGTTTAAAAAGAGGTTCCATGCTCCCAGACGAAATATCAAATAAATATATATATATTCACTGTATTATATCATTTTTTTAATGATATAATACAATAATTAACGTCAATCTAGATTCCAGTCGATGGGTTCTTTACCCCACTTTTTCAGAAATTTATTGGTCTTAGAAAAGGGTGATGATCCAAAGAAGCCCTGGTTGGCACTAAAAGGTGAAGGGTGAGAACTGACGATCTTTTGGTGAGGATCAGTAAAGATCTTTGCCAACTCCTGAGCGTCTTTTCCCCAGGCGATAATCACCAGATGCTCGCACTTTCTATTGAGGTATCTAAATAACTGATCGATGAAACAGGATTCATCCCATGCTTTTTTATGAGATTTGGCCTTTCCTTCTTCTACCGTGAGAGCGGTATTGATTAGAAAGACTCCCTGTCTAGCCCATGGCGTCAAGTCACCAGTATCATTAGGAGTAAACCCATCATTCTTAAGTTCTTTAAAGATATTTCCCAGAGAAGGCTGGATGTCTCGATTGCGGCCATCTTTGTCAGGTAGATGAGAGAAAGCCAGCCCCATGGCAGCTCCCTCTGTGTGGTAAGGATCTTGGCCTATGACTACCACTTTAATGTCTTTCAGATCGCAGAACCGGAAAGCGGCAAAGATGTCTTCCTTTGGGGGATAAATTACCTTGCCCTTATTCTGTTCTCTATCGATAAAATTAAATACTTCCAATAGATTATCCTTCTGGTCATCAAAGAATTTCTTCCATCCAGGTCGAAACTTAATTGTTCTATCTTTCAGGTTGATGGAACAATAATCGTCGATCAATTGAATCTTGGCAGCCGCTTTCATTAGAAAATAGTCCTGACTAATAAATGGGCATTCTACTATCTCTTGCCAGACCATAGCAAGAAAGCGCGGATCATTCATAATATCTTTAGTCGCTTGGGGAACTCTAAAGATCTCTTTTTTCTTTTCTGTGACGGGAGGATCATCGCGAGAGGCTATCATTACTTTTATGTGAGGATACTCCATGGCCCAGTCACAAATAATCTTTTCATAATTCTCCCAATTTCCATTAGCCAATCCACAACCGATCCCATGAGGGAATGCGATACTCTTGAGTTTCTTATACTTCTTAGGAATCCTGTCTAAACACTCAGAGAACCATTCTTCCCGTTTTTCGGCACTGTCACTTCCTTTGGGTTTTCCGGGTCTTTTTTGGGCATATAAAGCCATAACAAACCGTTCTTTCTCCTTACGATCACCTCTGACTTCTATAGTCCCCGGGCAAGATTCATCTTCGCGAGAAGAGTAAAAATTAGCGTAAGGAAATTTCTTGGCGATATCCTTGCTTAACCCAGCTCCCTTCTTTGAATAACAGTTGCATTGTTGTGCAATGATTTGTGCTTCTTTAGAGGAAAGTTCGAGTAGGTCAGTTTGGTAAAGATAGGTAACGAAATTGTCTGTCATTAGTAAAAGTCTCTCGAGTGAGATTAGTCTATAACAAAAGACCTCTTATCTTTATCTGTAGAATTCATTATCTAATCATTATTCTTTTTGTTATTTTCATTTTTATATTGTAATAAGATGAATATAGATAATATTAATTTAGGTGTTTTCTTGGAAGAATTTGACCTTTGATTTACAGTATATTGTTATCTCATAAATATAACAATTTTTTTTGGCTATAGGATAATAATAGTTATTTAATAAATGCCCACTCCAGATTTTACTGGTGATAGTTATAATGGATATGCCCCAATGACTTTTATCGCGGCGGGATCGTTTGGGCAAGTATATAAATCCAGTAAAAATGGGAGAAACTTTGCGCTCAAGGTGTTTCTACGCGAAAAAGATTACAAAGAGGAGTTGCGTGCGTTTCAAGAGGTATCTAATTATGGTAATTGTAATAAATATTTATTATGTGCATACGACAACTTTGTAGTTGAAGGCTTTGAAGTAGGAGTGAAAAGGTATTGGAACAACCCTTATGATCATTCTGCTGGATACGTAGATGAAAAGCGAGGCATCGGGATAATAGTCATTGAGTTGATGGACGAGAGTCTCGGATCATTCATAGATAACCAAGGACTACCAAGCCCACAAAGACTGGTCTCATGGATGGGACAGCTTCTTGAGGGTCTTGCCTACATTCATGAAAAAGGATTCGCCTACCGAGATCTAAAAGTAGATAATATTATGTGGTCCGATACTCCACGTTATACAGTAAAGATAGGTGACATGGGCTTTCTCTGTAATAATCAACCTGCGTATCCAATAAGATGTCAAGTTGCAGGAACTTATCTTTCTCCTGAGGTTGTTGAGGTTTTTCAAAAAGCACTCCCTAACGACCCTCCTGAGATGAAACTCGAGGAGGCTAAGAAAATGGATGTTTGGTTAATGGGATTAGTATTTTGGATGTTGACTCATGGTTCAAATAAGTTTCCTTTTGCTCTTGTTGCAATAGGAGGGAGGTTTGGAAACAGTGTGAGAATGCCACGGAAAAATATCACTCCAAATGAGATCGCCAAATCTGATTATGATCGTGATTTTGGAAGAATATCAAGACGTACCATCAATCATATCATCGATTGGATGTTTACAGTCGATCCAAACGAAAGACCGACGGCCAGAGAAGTGTTGGAATATTGGAAAAGCGATATGAACGGATGTAAACTGGGGAATGATTTCGGGAGTCGGAACAGGGCTAATACTATAGCTGCTCTGATAGCCCGAAGTGATCTTCCTGCAGATTTCAAGATCTGGACAACAGATCAGTTGCGTACTCTAGCAGATACAAAAAATAGAGAGGATATTCTGAATTTTCTGGGTACGCATCAAATTCTTCCCCAAAGTCATCGGACTCTACCATTATCGAAATTGTGTTCTCTGGCAAATGACTGGTTGGCCAGTCAAGTCATGAAGGGAGAAAGAGATATGGCTCTCGCTAATCTAGTTCAGGTACGGGGAGAAAGAAGTACGATGAGGAGAGATAGAGACACGGCTCGCACTGACCTAGGTCAAGCGAACAGAGATAGAGATACGGCTCGCGCTGACCTAGGTCGGATACGTAGAGAAAGAGATACGGCTCGCACTAACCTAACTAATGTGCGCGGAGAACTAGCTGGCGAGAGAAATAAACTGAGAGAGAATAAAACAACTATTGCTAATCTGCGGGCAGAACTACAGACCGAGAGAAATAGACCTAGAGGAGGTGATTCAGATGCTATCAATAGGCTGGTCAGAGATTTAGATGCTGAGAGGGATAGACTGAGACAGAATAAAACAACTATTAGAAATCTAAAGAGAGACCTGCAGACAGAGAAAGATAGACCTAGAGGCGATCCAGGTGTTACCGATAGGCTGCTCTTTGCGGAAAACGCTTGGAAGCAAGCGGAAATACAAAGAGATAGTGAAATAGAGGCAAGAGGCCGAGCAGAGGAAGCTGGAGCTATGATGAAGGCAGACCTAGAGAGATATCAAAACTTGGTAGATCAAAGAGACGAACGAGAAATGGTCGAAGGGTGCAAACTTTTCAATAAGATTTTATCAGACTCCGATCTATCAATTATTTCTCGAATGTACAATATTTCTCCAGGGGGTAAAGATAAAGACCAGCTGTGTACAGCTATTAACAGATACATGATGGAGGACAGACAAATATCGAGGGATATAATAACTAACAATATTATTAGCATATGCGGAACCATTAGAAGTCTTCTGCATTTTTCCTATAGGGCAGAGGAGGAATATAAAAAGATTACAGAAGAATCAATTCAAGAAGCTCATCGTCTCTATCAGGAATTAAAGATGTTCGGTGAAACGATAAAAAATTCTGGGCAACCTTTAGATAACCATATTAAAGTAGCGTCTCTTCTAGATGTTATAGGATCATACTCGGCAAGTCAACGGGAAAGGAGTTGTATAAGAACTTTTCTACTATCTGCAGGATTGGATATTCCTGACAAGGGAGTACTTGAAGGCTAGAAAAAATATTTCGAATATTGATTTCTTTTTACATTGAGATAAAAAGAAACACTCTGTTTATTACTCCCACTACTAGGTAGTAGGTAGTAATCACCCCACTATTCTATAGTGGAGTATGTAATATCCAGGCATAGTATCAGATTCTTCCATGATTTTGATCAGTTGACCGCGCGTAGCTCCTAACCGTCTGATAACTGCATCAGATTGTTTTATTTTAGGTATCTGAGAGGGTAAAAGGTTGTAAACTGACATAAGTTCTTTCTTTTCGGAGGAATCGCAGATTATGTGTTCTGGAACCTTCTCGTGCTCAAAAATATCTACCTGGTATTCATACAGGGTAAAAACATGAATATACATTTTTTGACTACTGAGATAACGAAGCGATCCTTGAGCGTGAGGAGTTACGCTATCTCTAATAATAATGATAGCGTGTTTGAGGTTCTCTGATTCCATGTCAGCACTAATGATACGAAATTCTGATCCCCCAAGTTTTGATTCTGCTGGCCAATAGACTTTGATACGTTGGCCATTTTTTTTGCCTTTTACTTCTTTCATACAGGAAAATTTCATTTCCTGTATTTTATCATAAAATCCTTCTTCCTCAGCCCAAGAAGTAAATTGTTCAAGAGTCATATGATCAGATTCTTTAATATGGTATTTTCTTCTCAATTCAAGATCCTTCAGGACATTTTTCCGACTCGTCCATAATTTTTCTATACCCCTTTCGTCCATAATAAGACAAAGATGCCAAATTTGAGAGTCTTTCTAATAAGGAATTTCATTTTTATAGTAATTACATTAATATTAATGGAACATTAATATAAATGGAATCTTTAAATGTTCCGAATTCTTGTCATAAACTTATTTCGCGGTTAGATTTTTCTAGAGTTGTTAAATACACGAAACAATTAGGATATAATGTAACAGTACATACAGATCGTAAAAAAGTCTATTCCTTAATCCTTTACAGTGTATCAGACATGTTCTTCGTTCTCCCCTCCCGGATAATCAATAAAAATATTATTCAGAAAAGATTAGAAGGTATAGAGTTAGAAAATGGAGAGGCATGCCCAGGAAATAAAAAATTAATGAAAGTAATAGATATAGGCCAACGACTTGGAACTGGGACATATGGATCAGTCTATTCTGCCCTGGCAAAATCTAAAACGAAGAAGGGAACGGAGAGACCGGGATATTTATCGGAATTTGTTTTAAAGTTATCTGCCATCAAAACATCTTCATATAATAATCTTAAAAATGGCTGGAAAAAATCCCATCCGTGGAAAATTCCCCGCGAAGCTAGAGAGCTCATGGTGCATTATTTGATTAATCCTCTTTTAACGGAAAATATCTGTCCAAACTTTATTTTCTTGTACCATTGGTATTTATGTAATAAATGCACTCATCTTCAGATTAAACGTGAAAAACGTTTAATCTCTTTAGATCCAAAGGAATGTATCATTTCTGTTTTAGAAAAAGTTGACGGAGGATTTAATCAAATGGTTTTGCGGCGTTCCAAAAATTGGAGTGCTGGTAAAAAAGACAAGATATACCGAGTAGCTATTTTTCAAGTTATTATGGCATTAGCGGTTCTACAGAAATATTATGCCATAGATCATTATGATGCTGGTTTTAGAAATATCTTCTTTAAAGAAATTAGCAGGTTGGATAATAGTGTGACTTACTGGACATACATACTCAACGGCGATACATATCATGTTCCAAATCCAGGATATATGTTCTTTTTAGCAGACTATGGCCTTGCAAAATCCTTGCGTATGTTCGGACAGAAACAACCATCAAGTATGATGGAAACAAGACTTTATAACCTGATAGGGAAAACAGAAGTGGATCATTTCCAACGAATATTGGAAGAGGAAGGAGATATAACCTATTATCCAAATCCAGACATTCCTTATCTGGCCACAGATGATAGAACGTTTGATCCTTATTACAATCCAGAGGTCTTCCATATCCAAGATAAGGGTCTGCTCATTCTTACCAAAGAGCTTGAATTTTATCTTAAAAATGGAGAAATACAAGATATACAAGATTATTTGAATCTAGTCTTCGTGAATGAAACAGGAAAATCTGCTGAAGAGCTCTTTAACGAAAAATCAGATGGTCCACCGGTTAATTATCCTGAGATTTTAGAAGGTCTATTTGGGAAGTGGAAAAATCCTCCCGAAGAAGGAATATGCATCGGGGTTTATGATGCTGACAAACCTCTCCCTTTTAATATCGATGAGTATTTTCTCGATATTCTCAAGACAAAGATATATTAATATTCTTAGACAGGAAAAAGTCTAAAAGATTTTTAATTTCTCGCGAGTATTATTAACTTATGGAGACGTGTTATTGGGCATTTATTTTAGCTATTATCTTTCTAATACTTATATTCTGGATGAATAAGTAGATGTCTTTGCGAAAAGACAAATTGCAGTAAATATATTTATTACCTCTAATATTTTAGAGGTAAGTATTAAGTCAATCTAACATGTATAGTGCTTCAGGAACTCATAATTCATATTTTGTAATAATTCAAATAATATCTAACAACTGTGAAAGAAAGTGATATTTAAAATAAGTTTTACTAGTAATTATCACAAATTATGACTGAAAAGTGGGAAAATTTTCCCACTATTGATGGAAGAAGTTTTTCAAAATACGAAGTTAGTTCTCTCGGACAAGTTAGAAATAAGGAGTCTGGATATATTTTTTCTAATCGTCCTGGTCCTACTGGTTATATACGTAAACAGTTTTATGATGACGAAGGGAATAATAAACATATGTCCATTCACAGTGTAGTTGCTAGAACTTTTCTCGGTGAACCTGATTCCAATGATCTCACAGCCGACCATATCAATAGAATTAGGTCAGACAACCGGGTCTCTAATCTTCGTTGGGCAACTAGAAAACAACAAGCAGTTAATTCAGATAAATCATCCCGAGGGCGTAAAGGTCAGCCGATTATTCAATACACTATGGGTATGGAAGAGATAAAAAGATGGCTAAATAATATTACAGCAGCAAAAGAACTTGGAATTAGTAGCAGTAATATAAGCAAGGTTTGTAGAGGATTACGCAAACAAGTAGGAGGATTTAAATGGTCTTATGAAAGACAGAATTTAGACGGGGAGATTTGGAAAGAGTATAAACCATTAGATATACAAGTATCTAATATAGGTAGAATAAAACCTTCACGTTATCATATGATTTACGGTTCTAAGACTGATGATGGCTATTTGAAGTATGGAAAACCGGCAAAATATGTTCATGTAATTATCGCCGAGGCCTTTTTGCCTAATCCTGAAAAGAAACCAGAGGTAAACCATAAAGATCGCGCCAATAATAAAGTAGAAAATCTCGAGTGGTCTACTAGAAGTGAAAATATAAAACATTCTCATAAGAATTCAGATCCAAATAGATATAGTACTGCTAAAGCTGTTAAACAGAGAGATTTGAAGGGAAATTATATCGGTGAATATAAAAGTATAGGCGAAGCATCAAAAAAGACAGGGTGTTCAGTATCAGGTATTTCTCAGGTATGTTCGGGACTTTTAAAAAGTATAAAAGGGTACATTTTTGAATATGTTGATGAAGATACATTAAATCGGCCTGCAAGAAGATGCTCGATCAAAGTTGATCTTATTGATGAAAAAGGAAATGTTATAGAAACTTATGACAGCGTTAGAGCAGCATCGTTCGATCTTGTAATACCTTGTAACAATATTTACAATGTTTTGCGTGAGGTAACAAAGAAAACAAGGGATGGATATTGTTTTCGATATCATTAAATTTTAATTTAGAAGTAAATATATTGAAGATAAGTAATAACATGTATAGCGCTTCGGGGAGCCACAATCAAGTAGCTGATTACAATAAACTTCAGGGCGTAACAAACCCGGCGGATCTTTCTTATCAGATTCGCAGAGATATCGGTGCTAGATACATCACAGTTGAAAATTCAGCTCAAAGGCCTACTAGTGTCGCCATTACTACATACATGTACGGTCATACGCCAAAAACTTTATTTACATTGCACGCTGGAGAAATTAAGCATCTGGCTATCAATTCCCAAGGCAGCACGCCTCAATTTATATGGATTCTAGGGTATGAAACTGGTGAGCCGGTCAGCCAGCCCACTCTAATAAGGAGTAATTCCAACCAACTCGTACTGAGAGATGGCCTCAATAAGTGGTTCGTTCAATTTTTCCATCGGGCGGTGTTCGCGGCAGCTAAATAGGAGTAATCCATGGATTACAATAGCATGAATTACTTTTCACTTGATCCACGATGGATTAAGTGAAATCGTATCTAAAATATTTTAGATGTAACTATTATAGTAAGTACTATTAAGTACTAATAATACATAATAACAAAATGCTCGGTGCAAAAATATTGGCCTTATGTTGGAACTCCAATGGAATTAAGATCTGCGAGACTTTGAGTTCAACTGTAGAAGAGGAGAGAAGGAAAGGGTATAAAAAATATGTTACCCAAGAATGCGATCATGCTGATTTTGTACCTAAGCTCAAGAGCTTGATCGAAGAACTTCACCCTGATATAGTATGCATCGGATTTGAACAGGATCCTAATACTGGAACATACTTTCACAGTAAATTATTGCCTCATGTAATGGAAAGTGACCTGCCATATAAACAGATTTATCGAGACACAATGACAGGAGGAGGTGTCAGTACGTCAGGATTTACCTCTGGAGCTTTAAGAATGTCCATCTATGGTAAAGGAGGGTGGGGTAAATCCACACTCAAGAAGACGTATGAATGCGGATCTCTCAAAGATGGCACGGGTGGTATGAGTTGTGTACTCGATCTTAACGGTAAACTCCTAGCTGTCATCAATGCTTATGTTGCGTTCGATAAAGAAAGTGTGAAACAGTCGCGGATGGCCGTGGGTAATTATCCCAAAGATGATAATACTATTGGAGATCCTATGGTACGCCAGGATGCCCTCAACTATGCCAATATATGTTATAATGGTATAATCAGACATTTGGTTTTAAATCTCAAGGTCAAACCCGATTATGTTATTTTGATGGGAGATCTTAACTATCGGAACGATCTTATGGATTTTGTTGCTGAAACAGCAGCAGCAATGTTTTATAAACTCACTGCAGATACGTTACCTGGATTCGCTAAAGATTATTATGAAAAATTTGACGAATTACATCAGCAAATGAAAAAGGGTAATATCTATCAATACGATGAAGGAAAAGATAATAGTGGCCCTAGCTTTGCTCCAGTTTGTGTAATGAAGAAGGGGAGAGAATGTGAAACTGATTATAGGGATTGTTGGGATACCAAAGTCGAATATATCTTACCCAGCTGGTGTAACAGAATCCTATATAAAAATTATGACAATAGCGATAAAATGTGCTGTACAAAATATGATCGTTTCGAATCTGGAAAAACGATGAGAAAATCTAAGAACACAGCTGTGTATGCGTTGTTTCAGATAGGAAAATGCGAAGATACAGCTCGCGCTGCCCGTGCAGCTGGCCCGGCAGCTCCCCCGCCACCTATGCCTCCTAGACCAACCTAAATTTAAAATTTGTGTACAAGTGTACTTGGTAAATGCCCACTGCCTTTACCGTCTAGATAATTGTAAAGAGTTATCTATAACAAGAGGTATAAATACTTACAAGAGGTAATATACCTCTTGTATTTACAACAGTTGTTGCAATATGTCTGAGAAAAATAAATTACAGGAATTTTTCCAGAAGAAAAGCTTACCTCTTCCTACTTACTACACTAACAAAGTTGGAGGAACTGATAATAATCCAAAATGGGTTTGTATTATCAAGTTATTTAATGGTGAGATGATTTATAGCAATCCTTCTTCCGGTAAGAAGGCTTGTGAAATGGAAGCCGCTGCTAAGGCCTTAGCAATGATTAGTTCTCACGACTTAAATTGTAAAAATGAGAAATACAGATTTGACATTGATTTTTCTGTTATCATTCTTGTTGACGGTGAAAATCAACCAATAATCCCTATTAAATTTGTGACTGAGGTCCATACATCAGCTTCTCTCATAGTTTATATCTCTAAGGGACATCCAATTAAACCTAAACTCGAAGAGAATGACATCAGAATTGTAGAGGTTGATAGCACTCGAAAGGACGCAGTAGACCTTGCCATTGTAATGGATAGCGTTCGTTTGCATTTTGATCACATTATCGTTGTTACCAACGATCATTTTGGAGCTACATTGGTAGAGCTGTTGAATAAAGAATTTGGACATTTGACTGGTCAAATGTCCAATCGTGTGACTGGAATTCTACCCGGTTCATCGTCTGGGCATCTGGTCAGAAATTATGAAGAATTATTAAATATTCTGGAAGAATTGAGTTCATCTAATATCTAAGAGGTCATCTAATATGCCACATTCTTATCTTTTCTCAAAAGATGATCTCTTGTCTTGATAGACAAGAGATTCACTTCAAGTATAATTCATTATAAAGCTTGGAAAACTCGCTTATTACCGGGTCACCCCTAAAATATCTTGCGAGAACGTTGGTTTTAGGAGAAGGAGTCTGTCCGGTTGGAAAAAGAGGTTCAGTCCAGGTCAGTTTGTCTTCTACCCGTGTTTTCTTAGGTATGTTTTTTGGAGCTGTTCTTTTCATTTGCTAATATTGTTGTTTATTTTTTTATTTCTATTATAATAACAACAATTCATTTGATAATGCCTTGTGATCAATGTCAAGCTGTAATTGATGGCAAACAATGTGAACGTCGAGCCTCATGTCACGAGGGTTGTTTTGATTTTTGTTGGCAACACGCTAAAATGTTTAAAGAAGGTAAAACTCAGTGGAAAAAAGGTAAAGGATGTACTGGGAAGAAACTCTACCGGTATCGCAAGAAGTCTGGCCCCAAAGGAGGATCCTGTGATTCTAAATCAATGATCGGCGCTTCTGGTCGATGCGTGGCAAGGACTCCCGCTAATCTGGCGGCTAAGAAAAAAGCTCTGGCAACTCGTAAGACCCGCGGTAAATGTCCCGAGGGTATGATTATTGGCGTCTCTGGTAGATGTGTAGCCGATACTGCCGCCAACCGTAAGGCGAAAGGCCTTAAACCAAAGAAGAGAAAGTCTTCCAAAAAGAAGTCAGCCAAGAAGTCTTCCAAAAAGAAGCCAGCCAAAAAGACGAAAAATGGAATGGAAAAAGTTCTGAAAGAATTTGGGGCTATTGACATTGGAGGCGGTGAGGATTGTCCTCCTGGGGAAATCTGGGATAAAGCAATCATGGCATGTAAGAAAAACGGATTTACGCAGACCCAATCTCAGATTGACGACCTTATAACCGGTATTTTTGGTGGAGGTAGGGATTGTCCTCCCGGACTAAAGTGGAATGAACAATCTAAAGAATGTAGTCCTCCGCTTCCTCCGCGTCCTCGCAGAAACGGTAATGGTGCTGTTGCTGAAGCCATGGGTGAGATGTTTGGTCCTGGCGGGAATGGAGATGTAAGCACTACTGTGGAGGAAGTAATAGAGGAGGCGAGAGATAACGGTGGTGGTACAGAAGAGGCTTTGTTGAGCCAGATGGGACTCAACCCCGAGGAGTATGAGGAAGTGAGAGATTGTCCCTTAGGAACATACTTCGATTATATAACCGGCGAATGTACAGAGGACCCAATGGGTCCTGGCAGAGATCTCCCAGGGGAAGAGGAACTCTATCTGCGTGAGACAGAATTTTAAGTAAGCTATAAATATAAGCTTTTCTCTATTCTTTTATCTCAAACATTCAAGGGTTGTATAGTTAGTTTGCCCCCTTTTTCTTTATACATTTCTAAAAATTCACTCCAGTGATCTTTTTTTAATTTTGTCATTTCCAACTCTAAATGTAGTATAGACTCCAAAATGCCCAGAAGCCTTATCTTCTTTGTCCTTTCCAATCAATTCAAATTCTAGACATTCCAATGCCGAGTCTTTTGCCTTATACCATACTCTATCTGGTCTATCTCTCAAAGGTGGTTGAATTATATAATTATTTTTCCAGTCGACGGTATATTCTGTCTCTGGACTACCTAATTCGTACCAAGCGTCCAGCCATTCTTCTGGAGCTCCTATTTTTTGGTAATGTTGAATCTGAGTATCTCCCCCGAAGATGGTACTTTCGGAAAGTCTCAGAAAGAAACTTTCCATTTGTACCATTTGTTTTCTTCGGATAGCGATGTTAAACTCAAATTGAGTGGTCAGGAACCAAACTTTCTCATCTCCAATGGTAATCAGATATCTGGTTAGTCCTCTACACTCATATGAGTATCTGAATGGTAGATATTCTATTTTAACAATAGGTCGACGGGAAAAGATAATTTCCCCAAACTTTCTTTGCCGTACTTCATCAGAAAAATTCTTTTTATACCCCATTTGTCCCATCTCTCGAAATAATTTTTCATACGTTAGATATGTACCCTCCTGAATAGCTACTACATCTGGATGTAGCTCTCTAATCTGATCGAGGGCCAGATCTAGTCTATCTTTGCTATCTATTACTCTCCCATCAATATTATAGGTAAGAAATGATACTATATGTTCTTCTCTGATCTCTGATATATCTTCGATCTTCATATCATCCATTTTCTTCACTATATTAGTGAAGAAATGGTATCTTTTTAAGTCACAAATCATTTAACTCTAAGTGAGGGTTTTATATTAGATATCGGCGGATAATGTTGCCTCACAAAATCAATGGATTTTTCTTTTCCACGAATCCGGTACCCAGTTTCAAGATCAATTATTATTGGTATATACCAAATCTGATTTTTGCTAAAGAAGTCAGTATGAACTTCTTTCATGTCAATATCCATGTACTTTTCGCGCGAGTAGCCTTTGTCATTTCGATTGACATTTATGACTTGTAGTTCGTGTTGATAATATCCTTTTGATAACTCATGTAAAACAAACTTTGAATGAGAACACAATTCTATAGAGACAATTAATTGATAACGAATCGATGAAACTGCCATGTTTGAATATTACCTTATTTGTGTAAATACTTTTAAGTCGAAGTCTCTGAATCTGGCGGATCCGCATCCGGAAGGACTATCTCCTCTCCAGTATCGTATTTGAACAGTCTGATACCAGCAGTGAGACCATCTTTCGTAGAAATCGATACACAGATAGCATAGTTCTTTTCTGGGTCATATTTACTAAGAAAGGTTTTTCTATTAGGAAATTGGAGGACAAGAGTCTTCCAAGGACCGTCTTGTTCATCTTCTCTAGCCCCATAACAATATTTACAGTTGGTTTCTCCTCTTGGAGTTCTCAGCATAATAAAACTAGATATTCCAGCTCCGAATTCTCTAGAGTTGTATTCGGCTTTCTTTTGGTATTGTTGGAGAATACATTCCCACGCTTTGTCCAAAAAAGATTTATCCTCGTCATTCATCTTGATGTACTTACTTTGTAGTAAGTAAATTCTTTAACATTATATTTACGTAAAGTAAATATAAGTACGTAGAGTAAGATGAACGGACATAAATTCAGCGACTATCAACAAATGAGCCATTTACCCTGGTGCTCTCCTCCTGTAGATAATCTCCCACAATGTCAGAGATTAAAGAGAATGTATCCTGCACAGCAATACCCCATTATTAACTATCCATCAAGTACTCATTGCCCTTGCGGGGTTCGACCCTATGACACGGGTATGACCACTAATCCAAATGCTACCGTTCTCTGGCCATGGTTTCCCGATAATAAGAATCTTCAAGGTGGAATGTGGTGGTGATTGTCACAAATGAGTTTAAAAATAAGCAGGATATTAATATAAATCATGTCACAAAGTCTGACTAGAATTAATTTACCGCCGTGCGATTGGCTGTCTGCCAAAAAAGAAGATAGAACACATCCCATATATCCTAATACTGCCAATTGGTTTGTTAACCTAGCTACACGCACCCATGATATTGTAAATTTTGCCACCGGCGCTGTCGCTGTAAAATGTGAAGGTAAGGAAATAAAAATAGGTCAGATGGGAAAAACATATGAGTTTTCCATCTCTCGCGCTCAAGATCTGATTGGAAATTTTGCTCTAGCTGTTTTATTACCACCACTAAAATGGAAGTCTGATACATCTATTAAAATACTAAAAAGCGTCTCACTTCATTACAGCGGTGCTATTCTTACATTGAGCGGTGAAGAAAACTATCAAAAAGCTGTAGAGGCCGGGCTTTGGCCATGGAAAACTAACAGAGGTGATTCGTCATATTTTCTCATCCCTTTAATGTTTCCGAAATATATTTCTCTCAATAATGTGGATGCAAAAATTAGCATTCAATTAGAGGAGGCAGATTCTCGTATTGGAGTATTTGACGGGGATATTCATATGATATTGACCGGCTTCGCTGTTTTATTACAGAACAATCTTCGGATAGAGTTGTCAAAGAGTATATTAAATAAACCGGATGGTATTTTTATTGATGAACTTACTCAGATGAACTCTATAAAATACCAATCGCCAGATAAGAATGAGATAATACGATTCACCAATACGCCTTTAAAGGAAGAATACACCCTTCCATTTACTAATGATTCCAAAGCAGTCATAGTTGAAATTTCATGTGATGATCCGAATATTATGAATGAAGTTTTACCGGTGAGATATTTAGAGGTTATCTGGGGAAGTACTCTAGCTGTTCATGTCCACGCTGTAAATGCTCGAGAGTATTATTGGAAGCTTTGCAAGATTCTAGTACCGCATAATACTTCTTTCCTCCTTCCATTTTCTCTTGATTTAGTAACTCCTCATGTGGCGTCTGTAACTCTTGAGTTACTAACGGATAAGTTCCTGCATTTGGATATCCATCCGACTTGGAAGGATGTACGGGCAAGTATTACAATCACCTCCATCGGTCATGCTGTATTTAGAAATTAAATAATGTCATTCATATGTAAAAACATATGAATAACTGTTTGTTGTTTTGGCGTTGAATGTGAAAGATATCATTTGTTTGTCACCTCATCCCTTGATGCTCCCTTGATGCAGCGTCTTGCTGCATTCTTCTCCTCTTCACCGAAATAACCCAGCTCAACCGCTTCATCAATAGCGTCATGCAGAGGTCCTATGAGATATTTCTTCTTGATCTTGAATTTATAGCACTCCTCCTGCAAAAACACAAAGTGTTTTTTGGTTACTCTAGTATCGGGGTGTACGTTCTCCATCCCTGATGCAAAGTCTCTAAACGCTTCGAGACACATGTCTGCATTGTCATAATACATGAAGTCGCCAATACCCCTAATCTTTATCTCGTAAGCCAACTCCAAATGGTCGATCGGATCACCTATATCCCTATCTATAAGAGTAATTATTACAGTGATTTTGGGCATTGTTTCAGCTTATAACTGAAACAAATGATGTCAGATATCATTTTTATGCATGTTTTTCATATGTTTTTACATACGAAAAACTTATGTATTTTACATAAATAACTGGTAAAACTGTTTATCAGTATATCAACTATCTTCTTCTCGAAAACCAATGATATAGTCCAACTCTTCGGGGGTCCAAGACTCTTTCTTGGTCTTTCCAGTGTAAGGATGACCCAGCTTGTTCTCGATTAGATACTCACAAAGACTTTTCTCACCGGGGAGATAAACGTCTCCAACTATTCTCCCACCATATTTATCCTTTTTTAGGAACTTAACAGCGATAAGCCGATTGTGGATTTTATTTGATACTATCCTGGTCACTACTCGACCAGCTTTCTTTTCGAGATCGCTTGCACGTCGGGTTTCAGGTGTATCGACTCCATTGACACGGATGTCAATCTTTTGGACATTATCTCCGTGATGATATAAAACTTTGATAGTATCTCCGTCTATGACTTTATAGACGCATGCAACAGTGATCTTTCCCCTATTATGAACTCCCGAAATGGTATTGGGATCAATTTCAAGCAATTTTTTGGCTCTTTCATTGGCCAAAAGCTCTTCGAATTCACGCGAAGGGAAACTCTGGGTTTTTTCCATTAGGAGGGACATCTATTGATAAAGTATAATATAATTCATCATCATTTAAATGATTTGGGTCTACCCCTAACTTATACGTTAGACCTTTAGGAGAGTGTCCAATATATAAAAAGTCTGGGGTGGTTAGATTAATCTCCACCCCATTATTAACCTCTCTTTTAAGAATTTGAAGGCTAATATTCGACCCTGACGGATGTTCACTGGGTTTGATCCCAGAGTCATGAATAATACTTTTATTTCCATCAACATCCGTTACCTGATAATAGATAGTATCCTCGGGGAGGGGCGGCTGTCTTTTCATCCATCTAGTCACGTAGTACACTAGTAATAAAAATACGGCTATTCCTATTAAGTAACAAAACCAACTACCTGACATAATAGACCACATCAGTTTATTTTAGAAGATTGAAAACTTAAAATAAGTTGCGATAAAAGATTTTCTTGTGTAGAAGTACACAAGAAAATCAATTAGCTTTTAGTAAAAGCTCGGTAAAACTAGGGCAAGGGCTGCCATAGAGATTTCGAGTGCTCAAAACGGAAAAAACTGATTCAGAAAATCTTCGTGAAACACAGCTTTTTGCCGCTGAGAAAACTCACTAGATTGGATTTTCAATCCAGTATAGTTTTTCATGTTGAAATACATTTTTTCTATATTATCTGGTTCTCCGAACGCTTGTGGAAGCCAAGTTTCCACGTTAGTCTTGTTGTTTTCTCGGAGATACTTTATCAGATTCTCGATGATTTGGGCAGCCAAATCTTGCGCTCTCCAGCCATCGACCCCAGAGTAAGTAATGAACATGTGAGAAACACTACACGAGTTCCATTTTTCAAACTGAGGATTTTTCAGAGCATCAACCATCTCTGGCGAATCAGAATCGAATTTGGCATTTTTACCATGACACTTGAGACACATTATTAGGTTATGATTTCAATATATATTGAAATCATTTAAGTTAATATCATTTTTATACGTATTTCCATTTGTACCCTCCGGTTGTCTTTCTATTTCCTTTACAAACCTGAGAGATGTGAGAACCTTGCAATTTCAACTCACGAGCTGCTTCTGTTCCACTCTTCCATCTCTTTATCTCTTCGTCATCCAAAGAGTATTGAATGATAGCTATCTCCGAACCCGCTTTATTCATTTTTACAATTGGCTTTTCATCATTCTTATATTTCCACTGATATCCTCCCGCCGTCTTGGCTCGACCCCGACAAGTCTGTGAGATAGAAGCTCCGATAATACCCGTCTCCTCTGTGGCTTGAGTTATGCTAGAATATTTCTTTAGAAAGTCGCCATCGAGTGTGTACTGGAGGACGCGGGTCTTGGCCTTTTTCTCTTTTAGCTCCTCTGTTATTAGAGGCTGATCCGAGTATCTCCACAAACAATCCTTAATAGAATTAACACCTCTATCCCGGCTGCAAGCTGATAGGATAGAACTATGTGCTACTTCCATCTTTTTAGCCGCGTCTGCTACGTGTTTGTACTCTCCCATCTTTTCTCCGTCCAATGAGTACTGGTATACTCTCTTATGATTGTAAGAATTATCGCGGTTATGAGCGAATGAAATATTCTCATCAAATTCTACCCATTGCAGATTATCTAGGCAGTTATTCAAAGGCTTCCCATCTTTGTGATCCACCACTGGTTTCTCTAAATCTGGTGGAGGAGAACCTAGAAATGCATTGGCCACTAAACGGTGAACATAATAAGGAGTTTCATCGATAGTTATCCTTTTATATCCATCCTTTTTGTCAGTATGTCTTAGGTATCTCTTTGTCTTTTTACTGTATACTCTACCTAATGTTGAGATTTTATATCGTCGATGATGCTTAATTCTTTTCCATTTTTCTCCTTCTTTGTCTTTTATCTCTTCTAGAGGAGTTTCAAATTCCCAGCGATATCCTTTTGCCGTATGTTTAGACTTAACACCTCTACACACTTGACTAATAGTGGTAAAATGACATCCGACTTTCTCTGAAGCCTCCTTTATACTTTCATATCGCCGGACAAACGTTCCATCTTTCTCAAACTGTAAAACAGATCGACATCTAGGTCTTATTAAACCAGTTTCGTAAGCGTGCGCTATACTTCTTTTATGACTAACCCACTCTAAATTGGATTTATGATTGTTATACCCTTTGCCATCTATATGGTTGACAATTGGTAATTTATCCGGGTTTGGATGATAAGCTTTTGCTACAAGTATATGCACTCCATCGCTACTTCTCTTTCTATTTCCATTTTTACCAACTTTCATTAATCTAATGTAGAAATAACCATCTCTCTTGGTAGGCTTTAGCTCTTTTAGAGTAAGGCGGCTGAATATCCTCCCATCATTATAAATAATGTAATCCGGGTATTTTGACAGCGTTACTCCTTCATCTAGCTCTTCTTCTTTATCTTTTACTTTTTCCTCTCTCTTTCTTTTTCTATATTCGCGATGATAATATTTATCTTGTGGCATTGTAGATATTGACTCAATATATTGTGATTATTGACTTCTTTATATCAGTTTTATTCAGTTACTTTCTTATGTACAAACATAAGAAAGATTACCAGTTATTGCGAATGTTGGTTAATAAAAGCTGGGACAAGGGCGGCTGTTTCCGTATGCATCTGTGATACGGAAGTAGGATTGTCCAGAAAGAGAAGTAAAAGGTGCTGGTTGGCAGTAGCACCGAGCAGGAGGAGCCTGAGGAAAATGACATTGCTGTTGCATGTAATGTCCAGCTCCTTCAGGAACATATTGTCCTGCCATTTGTCCTGCCTTTTTCATCATGGGAGACCCGGGGTACCCACCGCCTCCGGGGTATCCTTTCATGTCTCCGGGGTATCCTTTCATGTCTCCGGGGTATCCGCCGCCTCCGGGGTATCCGCCTTTATGTTGGAAGCCTTCACGACCGCTTTCTTCCTCTGTCTGGTAACTTTCGCGAGCATTTCCAGCACGAGTATTGGAAGCATTACCGTGAGAAGGCATGTGAGACATCTGTCTATAATCGAGTTGAGACATATCAAAGTTTTTTTCAACTGTTACTATTGAACAATACAAAAAATAACGAAAAAAAAGAAACTAGTATTTAATTCTTTTTGTAAGGATCAGGACGAACTTCATGGATGCCAACTGATCGCAGAGTTATTAGGGCATTTTCAGAGGCTCTGTCCTGCGATTTCTTTATATTTGTTCCCTCTCCCTCTCCTATAATCTCCCGAAGGTTTGGATCTCTTCCCTTGCCTCCATAGGGATATCCATAGATAACAGTATGCCATGTTCTGTTATCTTTATTTTCCCTAGTTATAAGCTCTTTCTTGATGGACCATTTACTGTCTGTCCATCTACGTTTATCATAGACTTCTTTTAATCTAGTCTTTGGATCGAATACAGATTCATAATCTAAGGAAATTGATATTTTATTAAGATAGTGAAAAATAATATTATAAGCTACTGGATATCCGGCTCCCTCTATTATCTTACTATCAATAATTGTAACCATAACACCAATTAAAGCGCTAAACGCGCCTTTAAGCAATCTGGTATATACATCACTATCGTGTAGATGATTCTCATATCTATCCATGGTTTCCTGTATCTTATCTCCGTAAAGGATATATTTTAATATTCCAGTCTTTTCAACGCATAAACCTAACAAATCGTTTTCTGTTATGTTATGCTTGAGCCTGGTTAAGTATTTAACACTGACGATTTGCTGAAATCTCTTTTTCAGATAGGAAGTTATACAGTTATCTACAACAACATCACCCAAATATTTTGACAAGCCAGATATCTCTTCACCTCCATAGCTTTTGTGAATAAAAGCGTAACGAAATTGTTTCATACTCTTTTTATCGGTGAACTTTCCAATCATATCATCATTTACGCGTCCTAACTTCAAAAAGCGCACTATAAATTCCTTAAAATCTGGCGTTTCGGATAATTTTGGCATGTCTGACTTTACATCTTTGGCTATTTTTCGTTCCACCGGATAAATGTTGTATTTATCAGCCAAAAATTGCAAAGCGTTTTCTGCTGCTTCATTTTCTGCTATTTTTAGTGTATCACCATATCCCACGGCAATCACCCTCCTCTCTCTCCTAAAATGATCGCGTAAAGGTTTCTCCTCGTCTTTAAATTGTCCATACCCTATAAGAGAAGGATAACCGTAGATAGTCGCTTTCTTTTGTCGACCAGCGTGAGTTGTTTCAAGTTCCTCTTTAATTTCCCAGCGTAACGGAGGTTTATCGTACACTTCCTTCAATCGAGGTTTTGCTTTAAAAACGTCCTCGAATATTAAGGAAATATTAATTTTATCAATTAAAAAGGTTATAATATTGCAAGCTATAGGATTTCCCACACCGTTTCTTGTTTTACCGTCTATAACATTGACCACTGTCCCAATGAACGCCTCAAATGTATCTTCTAGCATATCCATATAGTCTTTAGAGTTGTGAAGATTTCTAGTTTTGATTATAATTTCTTGAATTTTTGAACCGTATAAAATATGGTTCAAAAACCCTGCATCTTCGGCTACTATTGCTAATCTAGCCCCTGATATATTATCGTGCTTTAATCTGGTAATAAAGGTAGTACTTAAGACCTCCGGGAATCTCTGTTTCAGATAGAAAGCTATGCAACTATTAAGAACAGGATCTCCCATAAACTCGGCAAGCTCGTAGTTATCCTCAGAGCCATAAGACTTATGAATGAACGCTACTCGAAATAGTTCCATGCTTCTTCCATCGGTAAACTCTTCGATTCTCTTTTCTGTTAGCTTTCCAAGTCTAAGAAGAGAGATGATAAACTCTTTAAATTCTCGAGTTACTTTAGGTATTCCAGTATCCATCCTTATTATTTCCTCAAGAGTAATTTTTAAGGAAAGTAGGTATTAATGGTATGTGAAACACTCATTGTTTGTTATTTTGTAATATTTTTTTTTCATTTTTTTCTGTTAAGCAACTTTATTATATTATCTTTTCGACCAGAATCTACTCTACCGGCGGCTTTCCCCCTTTTGAATAAAATAACAGTGGGTACTTTCATTTCTAGCACATTCTCTTTTTTAGTGTAATTCTTATACTTTTTGGCTATTTCTGCACCTCCGTACTCAAAGTCTTCAGTATTAATATTAAAAAATTTAGTACTCGCATCCGAATATTCGGATGTGATATCAGGCCAAACATTTTGGGTAGTTTTAACACATAATGGCAGTGAATTACAGAAGAGTACCATAACTTTATCGAATTGTTTTATATAGTCTAAGAAAGTCTTTAGATCGTTCCACTTAGCTTTTGGACCTATTACTATTCCTTTATCATCGTCATCATCGTCATCATCGTCGTCAACCTGTTCTATAAGTCCGCTATCCTTATGATATATAACTGTTTTTGGTTTCCCTATGACCCTGGATCTATCGTATTTCAGTTCACGGATAAAATTTGCAGGCATATTTTCTATTGCCTCATCTATCTCTTCCTTATATCTTTTTTCCATGCGTTCAACAAAATCCTTGGAAAAATGGAATCCGGTGAATGATTCTACCGCACCCCCTTCTACTAGATTATGTTTTCTGGCATAAGCAATATTAAGAATGACTTCGGGTTTAGAATGGCAGATAAATCTGTCTATATCGAGGTTATGTTCAATAATAATATCACCATCTTCAATGTTTTTATAAAGCGGTTGTTCGATCTCGGTCGTTGTCCGGTATTCACTGGACCAGTCTATTGGTTTGATTTTTATCTCCTTTTCTCTACCATATTGAACTTTGTATCCATCTCCCCTCACTACCGTTCTACCACTACCAGTATCTCTCTGACAGATTTCTTGTGGAGAGATAGTTGCAGAGCTCCAATCAAAACCTGGATCTACTGGTTCAGGTCTAGTCTCTAGCATCCTAGGTCCTACATATTTAGCATTTATAAATTCTCGGACAAATTTCTCAACTATACGCTCGAGAGTATCTAGTATAACTCTCATGCAATTATAATAAACCTCTTCATTATTATTCTTCATACAAAACTCTGGAAAATAGAGATCTAGATCAGCTTCGATTAAATCTCTAATTTCATAAGATTTGTTAGCTATTTTAGCTCTAAAAATCGTCGCATATCTACTCACACTAGAATCTGCAGAGAGGAAAATCAGAGGATATAATACGTCTTTGAGATAATGCTTCGTAATATCTCCTCCATTCGAAGTAACCATACAGTCTCTCTCATACCATTCAATTTCTGATCTTACACCGTGTCCTTTAGCGGACAAAAACCCTGTCCTCGGGTTTGTGCCTAATACTTGGATTTGTTGTTCGATTAGTAAGATATCTCGTTCGAGTATCATTCTATTTCCTTCTATCTCATTGAGTACGCGTCTTTCTTCGGGTTTAAGACTATTTTTAGATCTTATCCTTCCTGGCGAGTCTGGATCTTGTTTAATTTCTATTTCGTCATCTCTCAGAGTAGCTATATTACCTTGATAATATCTCATCATTTTTTGCTTTTTAGTGATTTCTTCGACAACACTATTAGGTTCTTCTAGACTTTTATTCCAATCATCTTCATATTTTCCATATAATTCTTCGATTTCTTTTCCGTGCGTAGCTCTGAACTCGTCTAGACCTGCCAAAATCCTCGCTGTACCTTCTTCGATTTCTACTTCTGTAAGTCCCTCTTGGTCTTCGGCTGACCAAGGTATTAGTTTTCGGAATTGATTATAAATCTCTTCTTCTACTAATTCTTCATAGGCTCTATCCTCTGAACGGGGAAAATTAATCATATAAGAACGCGTCATGCGGGTTAGAGCTTCTGCTAACTGGGTTTTCTCAAATCTATATGTTACTTCTGGATCAAAATATGGATGTTCTTCAAAATCGGGGTCTCGTATCACCACCCCCTTCTTTTTAGGGGGTGGCTCCCTTCCTGGATCTTGATATTGATATGGTTGTTTTTCAAAATAGGGGTCTTGTATCATTACCCCCTTCTTTTTAGGGTGCATCATCATTCCTTCGGGAATAAATCTCCCCCCTACCGTTTCTGCTACACTTTCGATAACCTTTTCTTTACCTTCTTCGATGGTGGCAGTCATTGCACCAACTAACTTGAAAACTTTTGGTGGTTGCGGAGGTTGGTAAGGTTGATAATGGGATAAACCTCTCTCTATTTCTATCTCAAATATAGTTTTATTATTAGCATTTCGAAAATATTGTAACATATTCCAACTATTCATAGAGAAAAACGATGGAGAGTCTTCCTCTTCCCCCTCTTTTTCTCCTCTTTTTTCAAATCTTTTCACCCTTCCCAATACTTCCTTTTCTTTCCCCTTCCCTTCTTCACTTTCCATTGCCGCGACGACGGCCTCCAAATCGGGAGATCGTCCTCTTCCTTCTTCCCTTTTCCGCCCTCCTTCCTTTTTGTAGTATGCTGTTTTCATTTCCTGTTCCCTTTTCCTTTCCCTTATCCCTCCCAATCTTTTTATATAATTCGCATCTAGGCTGTTAACTAATTCTATCCCCCACAGATCATGAATCTGAGTTAAATCGTCTATGTTTAGACCCATAGTGGCAATACTGTAAGCCTTCTGTTTTAGTTCATCGATGGGAAGATTTCTTATAATTTGCGGGCGATATTTTGCTCTAAACCACGTAAATAATTGATCATTAAAATATTCTTCCCACGTCTTAAAGATTTGTATTAAAGGTCGGTCTTCTCCTTTCTTTGCAGGACGTCCATACTTCATTAAATATAAGATTGGTTCTGGAAGTAAAGACGGAATATCTCCCTCTTCTTCCTCTTTTCCCTCTTTTCCCTTCACATCCTTTTCAACAAGATCAGGAATTACATCAGAAAAAACATTAAATAATTTTTCTACCACTGCTAATCTCATATCTGGAGTAACAGGATAAAGTAGTATGTCGTTTGTAGTGGGTATAATTATCTTTCCCTGATCTCCTTTACCAGGAATAATTCTTAGTGTGGGATCATTGAGTGGGATTTTTACGCTTCCACCTCCTTCTAGATGAATCTTTACCCCAATTTCAGTATAACCTATCACAGTTCCTTCTGAGAGTCCTGTGGTGGCCACCGAGACGTATTGGGTGATAGCATCAGTAACGGGCTGATTATTCCAGTTTACTGGAATAAATTCTCTCGTATCGTTATCTACTGGAGGGAGCATAGTAAAATCATAGATCCATGCAGGGCCCGAATCCATATCTATACCAACAACTATACCAACAATTCTGTCACTGAAACTTGGCGGATCCCAAGGCATCCGTGTAACATCAGATGTTTCTTTGTTATCCATATAAAATTCAAACGACCCAGGAAAGTAGACGTCAACCGTGTCTTTAATATAAGGTAGAAAGGCTTTATCGTTTTCGGAGAAAAAGTAATCTTCTGGAGCCGGAATAATAGCAGTTGGCATATTTCCAACAATTCCGTTATAATTGAAAGGTTCAATCACACCGCTGATGTAAAAGTTTGGACCTTTTGTTCTTGTTAGAAAACCTTTATATCCTCCTCCTCCAAATGATACTCTTTCTCCAATACGAGGTCCTTCATATCCTGGCGGTGGTTCTCTTAAAGTTAGAGATTCGGGCTCTAAATTAATAGGTTTTCTACCCTGTGTAGAATGGACACCAATACTTTTGGTCTTTTTCGTAGGATTTCGAACTGGAGGAATGTAAGGATGATCTTCTAGAAAACTTTCTAAACGACTTTTTGGCTTATCCTTTTTCGCCGGCCTATCCGGCCTACCCGGCCTCTCCTCTGGTGGATCGTATCCCTCTTTATTCGGTTCCCGCTGCGGACATATCGCATCGCGAACATCTACCCATTCATAGTAATATAGACTTTCCAATTTGACTTTCCCCTGGTTAACCAATGTGAGAATCAGTTTGCTATTAGCCCATGGATGTCGTCTCTTATCCAGCACCCAAATGGTAGCCTCTTTATCGTCTTCGAGGGGACGAATTGTTTCTTGGGAGTCCTCGCCGGCATCTTCAGTGAATTCACGTCGTTTTCCGCCAGGAGTGGCTTTTTGAGGGTTTAAAAGAGCTTTGATATAATCTTTTATAATAGGGTTTTTCTTCTTTTTTTCTTCGTCAATAACCATAACCAGCCTAGCATCAAGTCCATGTCTTCTTGCTAATTTTTGGAGATCAGAAAGTGACAGTCTTTTTAAAATTTTTTCGGTTAACTGGTCAAGTCTCATGGAAAATATGTCTTTTTCTTTTCCCTTCCCCTTCTTTGGTTTCTTTATGTCTTTTCTTACTGGGACAATCTCAATATCTATGGATGTTTCATCTTCATCTTTTTCATCTTCATCGCTTTCAGATTCATCGCTTTCAGATTCACCGTAATCCCTTTGGGGTGATTCAGACTCAAACTCTGAATCAAATTCAGACTCAGATTCAGATTCAGACTCAGAGTCTGAGTCCGAAAATAGCTTTTTATAATCATCATAAGCGTCGTCGTCGGAATCCATCGTTTTTCCTTTGAATAGACTAAAGATAAGCTAAACAGTTTATAAGCAATTTTATTATATTTAATATGACTTATGTTCTGAGCTTAGGGAGGGTATATCCAGAAATGAATTTGTTTCATATATCACTTATACATGAAACATTAGTTTACTGCTGAAATAATTGAGGTAGCCCGTCATAATTACTTTGATCTACTGGTCGTATTCCCACCGATAACCTCCCGAAGTTTTTATTTTACCATTACATGCCATATGTATACCAGAGCTATGTATACCAAGATTCTCGGAAGCCTCTAATAAACTAGGCCATGTTTTAATAATAGCTCCCTCTTTATCAATCTGGTTGATTTTCTTGCCATTTGTTTTACGGACTAAGGGTTGTGGAGGATCATCTCCATCGTATCTCCACTGATATCCTCCTGCTGTTTTAACCTTTCCTTTACACGCTGCTGAGATATTAGACCATGAATCTATATCTAATTCTCTAGAAGCGTCTATAATCTTATCCCATTTTTTAATAAATTTACCAGACTTATCATATTGACATATTCTCTTAAATCTCAGAGAGGTCTTCCCAGGAAGTTCATCTCCTTTAAACCTCCATTGATACTCACCAGATGTGTTAGAAAGTCCTTGACAGGCTTTTAAGATAGAATTGCCATTTACATCTACTTCCTTTGCTGCATCTTTGATTTTACTCCATTCCTTTACAAATTTTCCATCTAAAGTGTATTGGACTACGGCCGTAGTACATTTGGTTAAACCAGTATCTACTGCATGCTGAATATTCTCCTTTTGGGTACACCATTCAAGATTTTCTAAAGTATTATCAGATTTAGCTCCATTTTTATGATTTACAACAGGTTTTCCTTCTATTTTATCTAGAAAAGCTTCTGCGACTAATCTATGACGTTGTTTATCTTTATTGTTTAGTGAAGTTTTTGAGTATCCATCAAAATCTAAACAGATTTTCATAAACTTATCTGTCTTATGACTGTATATTCGTCCCATAGTAGATATCTCATATTCTGAATCTTCTATTCTCTTCCATTTTTCACCTTCTAACGATGTTTTAATCTCTCTTATTATGGGAGGATCGGCATATTTTAGTATAAACCCTTTACATGTTTTATTTCTACCAGAGCAGGCTGCCTGTACACTATTTCTACAACAGTTTAATGATTCGGCAGCGTTTGCAGTGCTTTCATACGTTTTAATAAAATCTCCGTCGAGAGAATATTGTAATATCTCTGTTTTTAGTATTTTATGTAATCCAGTTTCATATGCGTGTTCAGCATTTCTCTTACGGGTGACCCATTCCAAATTATCAGAACGATTGTTTAACTTATCTCCATCTTTATGATTAACAATTGGGAGATTCTCTAGATTGGGGATATAAGCCAGCGCCACCAATCGATGTATGCTAATACATACATGAGTCTTTACTGAATTTTTTATTTCTACTAACTTTAGTTTCAAATACCCTTTACTTTTTTGATTAAGTGTTAAGAATCTATTAAAGTATTTGGAATATACCTGCCCATCTTTTGTTATAATATAACCCGGGAAATCTGGTAAAACAACTCCAGCAATATTTTCGCGCTCTCTTTTCTTAATATTTTTACGATATCTTTTGTGGTACTCATTATATCTTCTCCTATTCTTCTTCCTCCATTCGTCCATAATTACATTCTATACATATCAAGTATGTTACTTTTAAGTTGGTTTCGTATATTAGTTTTATATACGAAAACAGTTTATTGCTGGAACAACTGAGGTAGCCCGTCATAATTACTTTGATCGTGAATATAATCGTCAGCGTTAGTAACATTAAAGTAACGTTTGTCCCCAAATTGAGTATTTCTGATCCAGTGATCTCTAGACCAATATTTATTTCCAATACCCGGTCTCAAGCTGACTGACAGTGCTGTTCCCGAGTAGAAACCAGGAGACCGATAGCGTAACCGAGAGTACATTGCCGGAGCCCATGCTCCTGCATATTTATAGTTATAGGGGAAACTATAGTTATATTGGGGCCATATATTGGTATTAACCTCAGGAAAAACAGAAATGTTCTTTTTGCCGGGTGTAATGTACCCACCTGGTTTGAATCCCTCTTTTTTAGGGCATAATAGAAGTAACAAAACAACCCCGATGATTATTAAAACCCATATAGTATTATTCATATTATCTGATAAGATACTATTTTCTTACTACTGACGCTGATAATGTAACATTAATTTAAGGATAACGAACTTGTTCTGATTTTTTCTACTTCTGTTATTTATTCTTATATTTAGAGACTTCAGAATAAGGGCTATATAGCCCTTTCTTTATCCATACTGAGTACCCCATAGGTAATTATTAGTTTCTTATTTATATAATAGTATTCTTTAAAGAATACTATTAAGAGAACAGCCATGTCTTTCGATGACTTACCCGATGAAATAATATTGAGAATATTTTCCTTTCTCCCCGAGAAAGATTTGTGTATAAACTGTTCTCTGGTATGTTGGAAATGGCACAATCTATCTTCTGACAAATCTTTAATAAAAGCTCGAACGAGAATACAGAATGGAGATGATTTGATTACTATTTTTGAGGATATTTGTTATAATTCGGATTATCTTTCATTTGACTATTTTACCGATTATATATCTAAGAGCTACCATATGTTAAATGTCAAGATAGAAAGATTATGGAGGAGTGGATGGTTGAAAGGAGTTCAGAATAAAGATCTGAGAATAGTCAAAAGAATTGATGGATATGGTATCCCACATCCAATATCACGTAGTTATTGCGACCATTTTCTCTGTTATGTAGTCCGACATGGAGATCTGCCACTAGTAAAATTCTCAACTGCTAACTACCAATCTTATACAAATCACGGATTTAATCATGCTATTCTGACAGCCAGAGATAATCAAAATCTAGATATAGCTGAATATCTAGAGACGTTAAAGTGTGATAGCTAGTCTAACACCCCCAAAGTAACTGTTTTTCCTTCATTTGGCTTCAAAAATCTCTTCATCAACTCCTTATCAGTGAGAACATCTATAGCTGACCTATCTACTAACAGACTGACTACGGGCCGACTGCTTTTCTTCTTGATAAGATCCTCTCGAATTTCTTCCATCATTTCTGCACTTTCAGGAAATGTATAATTAGATACATAGCTGAAAACATTTCGGATTAGCCTATTGTGAGGGAAAAATTCATTAAAAATATTGGCTATAAACACAATGTCATATGATACACTATACCAATTGGGGACTGATTTTCGTCTCTTATCTATAGAAGCTTTATCTCCAACAATAGGTTCGGACCATTTAACAGACAATCCAAAATCACCTATTTTAACAATGTAGGGAACAGCAGGAACATATAGATCGGTTTCAAAGACTTTATAATGGTGATAATCAGCGTTTCTGAGGAGTTCACCATTAAACTGAGTCTCTTCGGTTACCTTTTCTATAAAAATATTTCCACTATGAAGATCGTTATGTCCAATGTTGTAACGATGCTGATACATAGCGATAGAGTGTAGAATCTGAATAAATATTGATGAAGCGGTCTTAGAGTCTATTTTATCGAGTATTTCATGGAGTTCACAGTTAATCATTTCCATAAAAATATATTGAGATTTCTCTTGGGCGCAGGTAGCAAAAGCAAAAGTATCGACAAAGTTTATGGACTTTCCAGTTTGGTAAAATCGAGCCAATAAAAGACCAATAAAGTACTCAGAATAGATCTCCTGTTCACATACATAGCTACCTTTGGGTATAATAGTGTTACCCCTCCTGCCATGCTTTTTAATTACCTCTATTTCTTTTGTTTGACATATCTCAGCGTATTTAGGTATCCAAATAGGTTCAGGCAGATCTTTAATCTTTACATTTGGATCTCCTCCGTTAATAGCAATAAGGATATTACCACTTATATCCTTTTTTCGTTCTCTTTTCTCGGCTAACTCTCCCAGAGTAATATCTTCATCACCTTTATATTTTACACTTACCGCTTTCATTTTTTTAACAACGTATTTTTTAACTCCCATCCCTCCAAAATTGATACTAAATACTGTTCCAAATTTTCCTCTACCCACTTCTTTTATTAGAGTAATATCACTACCGATAAGAGGACAGAGGAGACTTTCCCCAGCTAATAAACCGACCAATGAACCTCCAGTGTTAACAATTTCCATAACTTCTTTTCGTCCTTCAAAAATAAGATTAACAACATTAATATTGGGAGCTACGGCTACATCAGATCCATCATCCATTATGTTTAGTTTGGTATACCAAACTAAACATTCTATTTCAAAAAATGTTTAGTTTGATGTACCAAACTAAATATGCGAGGCAATTATATTGATCGTCTTCTTTCCAATTTGAGCTTTTTAACATCTCCAGAGATATGACTGTATTCGGGGCCCCGAATACCGCTACTGTTCCAAGCCCTGGTAAAACACCAGAAAGGATTCCAATAAGATATCTGAGATACCCCAAATCTAAAACAACCGGCATAAGTAGCACAGAAGACAGCTTCCTCTTCTCTCTCTTTATTCAAGACATTTTGCATAACCTGATCGGCTTCAACCCGTGAACATTCTTCTCCGCTGGAGAAACGATGGGAAGCATACAAATAATCATGAAAAAGCCAGCTCTTCCCGAAATCCGGCCCTCCTGTAGCTCCATCGGTTAGGAATCCCTCTGGGACGATGATGTGCTTATCTCCGCATCTGTATTCATAAGGATGAACGACTGCCCATTTATAAGGAGTTCTGAATTTTTCCTTTTCTTCTTCGAGTAAAGTTCGAATAGTTCCCTCTGTTACTTCAATTTCTACCATATTTCTACTCTTACTAGAAAGAGTAGAAAATATTCCATTTCTTAATCCTAAAAAGATTTTACTTTAAAGATTTATGTTTTAGCGCTTTTGACACAATTCCCTTCAGTAATACCAACAATATCATTAAGTATGTTTAGCAAAATATCCTTTTCATCTTGGGTAAAAGTAGCGAAATGTCGCATCTCCTCCCTCCCCATATCACCGACTAGCATGCAATTCTCTGTATATCGCTGGAAAAATCTGATTTCATCCACAATTCCTACAGTACGACCAATTTCATCTAATGTATATCCATATGTTGGTAAAACATTATCATTTGGCCAAATGATATATCCAGTGGACCCTACTCTCACTGGAAAGTCTATTCTGGGAAGTTTTTCTTTAATGAGTTTCAACATTTGTTCTTCTGCTCCACCCGTATCTGAATCGCCTGCTAGATGTGATGCATCACATGGTAAGTTTTCAGAGTTCGGCGGGGGATAGATCTGTTTCCTTCCAGTAATCACGATCCTCGTTCCTACATTTGGTGGTAATCGTCTTGCTTCGTTTACAGATGTCATTATTAAAATGTTCTATTCGTTTCTGTACTTACAGAAACTTTTATCTTTAAATATAGTTTCTTAACCATATCTAAGTTAAGAAACACACTTGTATTTTAGAAATCAGCTTCCGACTGTTTGGCATACTCACCTTGCCTTCAAACATGTTTTGATGCATGTTTCTTAATTATAAATGTTCTATTTTTTGTTCTTGGACATAACACAGAATCAAGAAAAGCGTGAAGCCTGGTATTTTCTTTATCATAACTTGATCCTGCGTGTACTAAATCTCCTCTGAATATAAAAATATCTCCTTCATCAAGAAATATCTGTTTTTCTATTTTGTTTGAAATATCAGTCGGATACCCAAGTGATTTATCCCAAATATTAATTTTTGTGTCATCCATGATCGATACAATGAATGATAGAGGAATATTTTCACCATCGCATTTTTTAAATTCATCTGATGGTATATAATCACAATGAGGTAATTGCTCTTTACAACCTTCTAACGACTTTAATATAACCCAATCATTTATAATTAGTTTACTACCAACGCTATCAAAGATAATACTCCTGATATTATTGACAAAATCTGTCATATACCTTTGTCTATGATACAAATTACATTGTAACCTCTTGTTATCATTTCTTTCTGAATTAAATATTATTTTCCTTTTTTTGTTAATTTGGCTATAAATTTGTTTTATTACCTTTTTGTTAATTTGTATTTTATTTTTTAAAATAGTATATCCATTAACGTGAATGTCTGGTTCTGTTATTTTTTCTTTTAGGCATTGACCAATAGTAATTCGTCCGAATGGAATTAAGCCCCACATTAAGTTTATATCTTTTCTTTTAGATAACTTTTCTTAACCTATATGTGGTTAAGAAACATGCTTGTATTTAGAAATCGGCGTCTAGATCGAATATAAAGTCAGCTTCTGGTCCTGGTTTAGCGTATTCGCTTACCCTTAGATTCAAAGAAGTTTTTGAAATACGTTTTTACAAAATTGTGACTCTTTTCAAAATAATCCCATTGCCATTGTGATTCATTCAGTTGTGATAGTCTCAAAAACTTATTCGAATACTCTTGTTTCAAATATGGACTCTTCAAACTGTGGTAAATCATATATTTTCCCATGATTTCGACCTGAAGTTCCAGATCTGCCTCGAGGATACCCAGTTTCAAGTCTTGATACGAGGCCGGTCTGGGCTTCACATTTGCGTCTATGATCGTCTTATACAATTTGGGTAACGGCAAACAATAACTGCAAGCATTACTATCGGAATCCAAATAAAAACCAAAATTCGCCATGAAACGCTTACAAATCCAACAACGCAATTTGAATGTTTGTTTTTGAAAACAAGTTTCGCACACCAAAACATCCCGAGGAGCATGATCTACATCGGCATATTTCAACATGGGGTAGCCTGCTTTGTTCAGTACGAGTGTCCGAAACTTTTGGTTATTTTGGAATAACAAACAATCTGACACTTCACATTTTGTACAATCAGCCATCTCCTTGTGATATACAGGATTTTCTTACCCAGTTATACCATTTTTCTTAACTCTAGGAAAAAGTTACGGTTTGTTTCTAGAATAAAGTAATTATACATTTTCAATTTCCAACCCTTCCATCATTTTACACCACTTCTTCTCATCTTTCTTACTCCACTTATTACCTTTTGTAAGGTTTTCTTCGGGTGTTAGTAATTGTAGATTTCTCCAATTGCAACAGTTGAGTAGTTCTTCCTTTTTTGTCAAGTCAAATTTAGAGATTGGTTTAATGTGATCTATATGAAATCCTATTTCTTCCATCTCTGGAGTCATTTGCGACTTTAGGTGTTCCTCCAAGTGTTTCCGAGAACAGCCAATATACTTCATCGCTTTGTACTCCTTTACTAAGTTATCAGTTTCATAAAAGGTTCTATATACGGCTACTCGACATAATTTTACTAAGTAAGCGTCTGGGTTGCAATCTTTACAAGTAGCTTTTTCTCTGCCATGTTCTTTACACATAGATCCTCCACCACAAGCTGCACAGCGACATTTCATTTTTCCGTGGATACAATAGGAACCACCTCCACACTTCTTGCATTTACTTCTGACTATCTTATGACTGCATATAGCTCCGCCTCCGTCTTCACAATCCAAACAGATGGTCTTTCTCTTCCCATGGGGACAAATAGATCCACCTTTGCATTTTTTGCAAACGCTTCGTATCTTATCATGTTTGCACATAGCATTACCGCCATGCTCTCTACAATACTGACGTATTTTACCACAGGGACATCGTGTTCCCCCTCCACACTCTTTACAATTGGTTCTCATCCGATTATGGTCACAAAAAGCGTTTCCGCCGCAATCTTTGCAAGCATATTTATCTCTACCGTGTACACATTTATTTTTCTTTCTATTCTCTTGAATTCTTGTATTACATTGGATGCATTGTTGGCAGTACTCTCCATTCCTCTTTTTTGCGAAATCAGTGTAGGATAATTCTACCCTACAACGAGTACATTTTTTCTTATCCATCTTTGGTACTTACTGGTACTTTTATCTCTAGATCTCTTTTTTTCTTAATCACATTTAGATTAAGAAAAGAGATTTACTTCAAAAGTCGGCGTCTAGATCGAATGTAAAGTCAGCTTCCGACTGTTTGGCATATTCAGAGACCTTAGATTCGAAAAAGTTGGATTTATTGGGTAGACTGATCACAGCCATCCAGGAGAATTTATTTTCTACTTTATAGATGGGATCATAACCAAAGGACATGGAAAGAACATCTGCCGTACATTTAACATAATTCACCATATCATCGGCGTTCATACCGATAAGATCAACTTGAAGAGCTTCTCGGACAAAGTTTTCCGAGACATCAACTGCTGACTTGATAATGGAATGTACAACGTCCTCAGGTAAACGCGAAAAGCGTGGTGACGCCTCGTTAGTCAATTCGTGGTAGAGAGCAACCGCAAATTCGGTATGCAAAGCTTCATCTCTGGCTATCCATTCATTAGCTTTACAAAGACCTTGGAGAATGTTCCTTCTTTTGATCCAATAAATAGCTGCAAATGCCGAACTAAAGAATATTCCTTCCACACAGGCAAAAGCTACTACCCTCTCTGTTAGAGATCGCCCAGAATCCATCCACTCAAACATCCAATCAGCTATCTTTTTAATACTCGGATAGTGTTTAATAGCATTATATCCGCGCATTTTCTCTTCTCGGTCCCGGATAAAAGTCTCGATGAGAATAGAATATGTTTCGTTGTGGATAGTCTCGATGTATTCCTGTGCGGAATAAAAGAACGTCGCTTCTTTGAAAAAGGAAGTTTGTTGTTTAAAATTTGTGATTAAGTTTTCATTGACTATTCCATCAGCTTGGGCGAAAAAGAATAAGATGAACTTGATGAATTTTCTAGTTCCTTCATCAAGGGCGTCCCAATCAGAACGATCGCGACTTAAGTCCAATTCTTGTGGCGTCCAAACTACAGCCTTCTGCCGTTGATAAAAACTTTCCAGAATTGAATGTTTGATAGGAAAGAATGAATATTGAGAATACTCGTCTTCAGAAAAATCTTGCTGAAGATGAACGTCATCGATGGACTGATTATTTTCAATATTTTCTTCTTCCTGTAAGCAGGAAGAAGGATGTAAGGGATTTTCGATGGCGGCCATTTGTATACGTTGAAGTATATCAGTAAAATATTATATCGAAAAACTTTAA
>SDBT01000207.1_pt1 | contig 85158 bp, 74 predicted proteins | sample 2277101 | NCBI WGS metagenome assembly SDBT01 (sample SAMN10404973, study PRJNA504765) | marine sediment metagenome | isolation source: marine sediment core GS10_PC15, 103 cmbsf | place: Arctic Ocean: Southern Knipovich Ridge | collected 2010
GAATCCCGATTATGGAGCTGAAATCCGCGATTTCAAGTGTTTTCCTGCATGCAGGAAAACACTTGAAGGTCTCCCCTAACCAAAAGTCTTAACCTGTGCCACTTCTGCTGACGGGAAACACTTTTGGGTGCCGTAGTAAGCTCTCTTCGGCGGTACGTATGTGTAGAACTCCGTACACACCCCACGGCCGTTTTGGTCCATCGCATAGTAACCGCTCTTGCCATATGTCGGGTCGCCAATCAAAACAGAAAATTTCTTAGAACCCGTAACCAGATAAGTCTTCCCGGTGGAAGTTAGATAGAATGGATGAGTTAATCGAACATGCTTTCCCTTACCCAGAGGATTACCCCCGTTAATGAGGACAGGGTCGCGTAATTGGTCGAGGACAGGAGAGCCATCATTTTCATAGATTTCCAGGACCGTTCCATCTTCATAGCTGAAGAAGACAATATCGTATGTGCTGAAAATGAAAGAACTGTACTGAAGTGCCTCAGAGGTATCCGTAATACCCAAAACAATAGCAAAAAGCAACAACGCCATAATTCGTTTGTTAAAATACATGGTTTTTCCTCCATGAATAAAGATTTAATAATATGCTGGTTTCTGATTTATCTAAGCTTTAATTCTCTTGCGCCTCTTCAAAAATAGTGATCCTAATCCTACCAACACAAGCGTCGCCGGTTCCGGAATAACTTCAAGCACTAAACGCTGCACTCCTCCATCTATACTGGATCCGAAGAGTAGCTCAGTTCCATCTCCGACCGGCGATCCTAGCGATAGCAAGTCCCCGCCAATTGAGAACCAGCCACCCCCTGCGGCATCGATGTCCGCAATCGCGGCAGCATTCAGTTCAAAACTCAGAATGTCAGTCTCCAGGCCATCGCTGAAAATCTCAAACTGGCCATAGCTTATTCCCGTCCCGAGGTCATCGTAGATAGTGAGATTAATCCCGACGTTATTGTTGAGTGTTATAGCATCTGTCGAAACATCGAACAAACCGAAGGTTTCGCTCTCAGCGGAGGATAAATAATTGAAACGTGTCAATTCCAGTGTTGCAGAGATCACGGGAAGAGCCAGTGACGATAGGTCAAACGTAAAAAAATTGTGAGCGATTTCTTCATATGGGGTAATACCAGTCGCATAATTATCATTTTCATCACGGCTTTCTCTCGTATCGCTCCACCAGCCCTGATTGTCCACGCCTGCATCGAATTGACTGTCCGAAGTGTTGAAGACTAATATTTCACATGGAGCACTCCCTGCGCCAGCCAAAATGCCCGCTACAATTATTATGATTATTTTTTTCATAGTAAATCCCTCTTTCAAAACCTGTTCTTCTCTAACAACTCCTCAGCAACAATCCACCCAGACCAAACAATACCAATGTCATTGGTTCGGGAACCGCAAGAAAATTCGGGCCAAATAAATAAAACTCATCCTGTACAACTGTGGGGAGAGTGAAACCGCTGCCACTCGGGCTGAAGAGGGTCCTTTCATATGTGATGGAAGGTATCGTTGTAATCCTGGCAAGGTTGTCATTCCCGACAAAAGGGTCTCCAGGTGTCGTATTTCCGATGACATAAGTTTCACCTGTTGTAAGCCAGAATGGCTCCGTTTCGACATAGCGAAACTGGTCAATCAAAACGCCCTCAGTGCCTGCTGGGATCGTCGTTGAATATTGAAGCTCCCCATCGTGCCAGATACCGATTTCGTGGGAATACAGCAGGCCGGGAGCAAACAAGAGGTCTTCTTCAAGGTCGAAAATCCCCAATCCAATTATCTGAAGGTCCTCATTTGCGGTAAACTCCCAGCCATGTGTGCGATTGGTTCCATGAACACCGTAATCGTTACTATTGCGTTGGAGTGTAACGGCGGGAAATATCTCCGCCCTCACCACCGAAGTGCTTGCAAATACAACGAACAACATGATTAACGCAATCCTTTTTTTCTTCATAGCTTACACCTCCAAAAACATTTTTTGCTCAACAGTTGGCTATTTACATTGTAACCAAATTCGCCTGCCATATCAACAGAAATTTCGACCGATTTCTCTGTATAAACGTAAAAATACCCTTTTGCTGAACTTGCCTTTATCCGACTTTACGAAGTAGCCCATATCATAGCAACTGAGCGCTGACACGGGCTTATTGCTGGTCACATGCACGTATTTGTGGGACAAATCCTCGTCCCAATATCCACCGTCATCCAATGGCAGGTCCGCTATGACCTCGTGATAAATCCAATTAGGGTCGGCGTATTCAACGGTTATCTCAGTACCATCTTCATACGCAAAGACAATGAACTTTTGGGTGCCGTAGTAAGCTCTCTTCGGCGGTACGTATGTGTAGAACTCCGTGCTCACACCACGGCCGTTTTGGTCCATCGCATAGTAGCCGCTCTTGCCGTACATTGGATCACCGGTCAGGACGGAAAATTTCTTGGAACCCGTAACAAGATAAGTCTTGCCATAAGAAGTCAGATCAAATGGAAATATTAATCGGACATGCTTGCCCTTGTCCAGAGGGTTTCCGCCGTTAATGATAACAGGGTCGTGAGCGTAATCAAGGACGACAGAGCCATCTTTCTCGTAGATTTCCAGGACCGTCCCATCTTCGTAGCTGAAGAAGACAATATCGTATGTACTGAAAATAAAAGAACTGTACTTTAGTGCCTCAGCGGTCTCCGCCGTCCTGAGAACAAAAACAAATACCAGTAACATTACAATCCGTTTACTAACAAACATTACCGTGTCTCCTGATTTGAACGTTTCCTCAGCAATAATCCCCCAAGGACAAACAAAGCAAATGTCGTTGGTTCCGGAACAACCTCAAGCACTAAACGCTGTTCGCCACTACCATCGCTTCCGCCAAAAAGCACTTCAGTTCCTCCGGGCATGGGCGAACCCGGTGACAGAAGCGCCCCCCCGATAGAAAACCAACCTCCCATTGCAGCATTGATATCGCCAATTGCAGCGGTATTTAATTCGAAACTTAATATTTCCGTGCTCAATCCATCGCTTAAAATCTCAAATTCACCATAGCTTACACCGCTGCCGAGGTCATTGTAAATCGATGCACTTGTTCCAACGTTATTGTTGAGCGCAACAGCATCGGTTGAAACATCGAACAAACCAAGAGTTTCAATCTCTTCAGTTGAAGCGTACTCAAAACGCGTCAGTTCCAATGTTGCCGAGGTTACGGTAAGAGCCAGTGATGAGAGATCAAATGTAAAAAAATTGCGAAAGCTTTCTTCGTAAGGTGAAATACCCACAAGATAATTATCATTTTCATCACGAGCATCTCTCGTATCACTCCACCAGCCCTGGTTGTCCACACCCAAATCAAATTGACTGTCGGAAGTGTCGAAGATTAATATCTCACCTGAAGCGCTTCCGGCTCCAGCTAAGATAGTTGCCATAATTATTATGATTACCTTTTTCATAGCAAACCTCTTTTTCAAAACCTGTTTCTCTTGCGCCTCTTAACCAATAATCCCCCAAGGACAAACAAAGCAAATGTCGTTGGTTCCGGCACAACTTCAAGAACTAAACGCTGTTCACCACTGCCATTGCTTCTGCTAAAAACTACTTCAGTTCCATCAGGCATTGGTGAGCCAGGCGATAGCAGCGCTCCTCCAATAGAAAACCATCCTCCTCTTGCGGCATTGATGTCGCCAATTGCAGCAGTATTTAGTTCAAAAGTCAGGATGTCGGTTTCGAGCCCCTCGCTGAAAATCTCAAACTGGCCATAGCTTGCCCCGCTGCCAAGGTCACCGTATATAGCCAGATTCATTCCAACGTTATCGTTAAGGATTGCAGCATCTGTCGAAACATCGAACAAACCAAGAGTTTCACTTTCTGCGGTGGACCAATACTCAAAACGCGTCAATTCCAATCTTGCCGAAGCCACAGGAAGATAAACCGATGAAAGGTCAAATGTAAAAAAACTGCGAAAGGTTTCTTCATCTGGTGAGATACCTGTCGCATAATTATCATTATCATCATGGCTTTCTCTCGTATCGCTCCACCAGCCCTGATTGTCCACGCCTGCATCGAATTGACTGTCCGAAGTGTCGAAGATTAATATTTCACATGGAGCACTCCCTGCGCCAGCCAAAATGCCCGCTACAATTATTATGATTAATTTTTTCATAGCAAACCTCTCTTTCAAAACCTGTTCTTCTCTAACAACTCCTCAGCAACAAGCCACCCAGACCAAACAATACCAGTGTCATCGGCTCTGGAATAACAAGAAAATTAGGGCCAAATCCATAGAAGTCACGCTCCAGTGATGGCAACGTGAATCCAGCACCACTCTCAGTAGTCAGCGTTCTTTCATATGTGATGGAAGATATCGTTGTAATCCTTGCCGAAGCGTTATTACCAACGTAAGGGTCTCCGAATGAGGTGGCTCCTATTACGTAAGTTTCTCCTGCTGCCAGCCAGAATGGCTCCGTTTCGACATATCGAAACTGGTCGATCAAAACGCCCTCCGTACCAGCCGGTATCGTCGTTGAATACTGAAGCTCTCCTGCGTGCCATATACCAATTTCATGGGAATAGAGTAAGCCCGGTGCAAATAAGAGGTCTTCTTCCAAGTCGAAAATTCCCAAACTGGTTACCTGAATGTTCTCGGACACGGTAAATTCCCACCCGCGTGTTCGATTGCTTCCCGGAATGACATAGCTGCTGCTGTTACGTTCAAGTTCAAGGGCAGGAAGTATCTCCGCCGTCACCACCGAACCATTCGTCAACAACAAAGTTACAATCACCGTTAGAATTACTTTTTTCATGATTTGTTACCTCCAAATTTCATTTTTCTTACAGAACTGATTGTCCTTAATTGTAACTAAAATCGCTTATCATATCAACAAAAATTTCGGCTGATTTCTTCATACATAGGCACACATACTCATTTCGGGCCGAGTTCTGTCTTTATTCGTATCAAGCCGGATTGGGTGCTCTCGCAGAAACGATCCGGATAGCGTTCGGACACACGGCAAACGCCGCTGGAGTAGTACCAAACGTATCGCCATCCATTTCCAATGTTGCCGGCTGAACGCAGTCAACCTCGATTTTTTTTGCGGTAAAGTACTGAATATCCGGCTCGTTAACGTGAGAACCGCTGGCGAGTTTGGGCATTTTAAGCAGAGCCTTGACTTTGGACCAGGGTGGCACAATGGTAACATTCAGCTCGCCATCATCCATACGAGCCCCGGGTCCGACTCGCATACTGCCCCCGGCCATCCACTCGGCGTTTGCAATGAGGACCACCCAACTGCGAGCACGATACTGGTGGTTATCCCATCTTACGGTCATTTGTAGAGGTCGATGGAGGGTCAGTCCCAGAAACGTGGAAAGGTAGTATGCTCCTGTGGCACCCAAAAGGCGCTTCATCCAGGGCTTGAGTAGCTTGGCTGATACTACGGCGAAGCCGACCCAGCACGAAAGGAATGCATATCGGTACGATGGTTGACCGTTAAGTTGGCAGTCAATTCTGATAAGGTCAAGTGATCGCGTATGCCCTTCATGTAAAACCTTCACCGCGTCTTTAATCGAAAAGATTCCTACATTGTGTGCAATGTCGTTGCCTGTGCCCGCCGGAACGACGGCCAATGCCGGCTGCGGGCCTTCTCGGTCCATGATCCCTGACAATATCTCGCTTGCGGTGCCGTCGCCGCCCACTGCAGCAATAATTTCGTAGCCCGTGCAGGTTAGGGCAATCTCTCTGGCGTGGCCGGGCCTGTCAGTTTCGAGTATATCCTCCTCGGCAACTTGGTCGGGCCAGAGCGCGCGAAACCTTTCCCACGAGCGGGCGCCCTTTCCCCCCAAAGCCGCCCGGTTAATGACATAAAGGATTTTGGCCATGTATCAGTCTCTGTAGCAGTTTTAAGATTACACCTATTGGCAGTATTCATAAGTGGGCCGAGGCCCTATATATATATAACCTCCTCGTATTCACGCCAAACAGCGAGTATATATGATTTTGTGTTTAATGTGTAGTGTTTGCCCTTTTATTTTGACTTTTGCGGTGATTTGCAGGGGTAATGTGGCGGCACGGAGGACCGTGTGGAATTTTTGAGGAAAAATAACCTGTAATGTTGCAAGCTGTCTCTTTGGCTGGTACAATACCGGGCATGAGAAAGTTCATTCCGGCCATATTGTTGTGCTCAATACTATCAGCCGCAGGCGCCGCGCAACAGGCTGACGCCGAAAAGGCTGAAAAATGGACCCAGGTCGAACTGTGGCGGCATAATCTTAGAACAGGGATGACAGAGGCGGATGTTTTCAGTGTTCTTGGGCCTCCCAAAGACAGGGAGGTCATCCGGCGCATAATGACGTGGTATTTCCAGGAGCCGATCGAGCGCATCGATGCGAAGGTTACGAATCGGCCCCAGTGGGGTGTTGTAAGATTCAGGTCAATAAGGCTCCGGGGGTCGCGGCGTCCGGTGTTCCAGGTCATTGATTGGAAAGAGCCGGACTGGGAGCTATTGAAGAGGATAGCCGAGGCCAAGGCCGCCGAGATAGCGGCTGCCGAAGCCGCCAAAGCCCAAGCCGAGCGCCTTAAGGCCGAACAGGACCTCAAGGCGGCCGAGCTTAAGCAAGCGGAACTGGCAAAACAACGGGCCCGCCAACAACAAATAGAGCAAGAGAAATATCGGGCGAGACAGAAAGAAGCAGAAGCGGCAAAATCTTCCATCGTGGACCAAATCATCATGAAGGTCAAAGAGCCTGATAAAGACACTTTCATCTATGGGGGAATTGGTTTAGTGGTTCTGGTTATTTTTGTACTCATCCTGGTGAAGAAACCATGGTGATATGACTGACACCGAGAGGGGGGATTGGGGAAGTGAAGAGAAGGGGGGAATTGGAGTTTTAAGTTGCGGAACCGCTTACTACTTCGCGACCCGTTCTGGGCAGTGCCTACTCCGCCGAAGCGGCTGCGAAGGCTGGAAGCTCTGCTACGGAGGGTGGAAGCTCGCTACGAAGTACAAGTCGCAGGGCGTTTTTGGGTTCATTTTGCGGCGGATTGGGTCGAAATAGGTATATTGGGACTATTAAGCGGGAAGTTGTGATATGCGGGATATGAGTGAGCGAAGAAGGCTTGTTGAACAGGAGGGTCGCGGACATGCCGTGCGCAGGGGGATGAGAGGGACGTTGCACTTTGAAAATATGCCGCGGCTCCACAAGGCACTTGAATTTCTTGTGCGGGCTACCCTTACGAAGGACAGGGGAGTGAGAAATGTACTGGACGTGAGAACTGAGGAGGTCGAGATTGTGTTGGGTAATCTGCCGGCCGGCTTTGATAATACGCGGATACTATTGGTGACGGACCTGCATATAGACGGGATGGATTGGCTGGCGGAGAAGATTATCAGTGTTGCGGAGGTGGTTGATTATGGTTTTTGTATTTTAGGCGGTGATTACAGTTTCAGCCGGGCGCGTGAGGGGAGCTTAGCTTATTCGAGGATGAGGGAGGTGGCAGCGAAGCTGCGGGCAAAGTCGAGGGTGTTTGCAGTGTTGGGCAACCACGACAGGTACAGCATTGGTGAGCTTCTTCAAGAGTGCGGGGCGGAGGTATTGGTGAATGAGAGTGTATGCCTCGAGAAGGACGGAGACAAGATGTATCTGACAGGGCTGGATGACTGTCATTATTACGGCGCCGATGATATTGGGTTGGCCGACGGCGGGATTGAGGCCGGGGCGTTTAAGATAATGATGTGTCATTCGCCTGAGGGATATGAGGAGGCGGCAGAGGCGGGGTATTCGCTGTACTTAGCCGGCCATACACACGGCGGGCAGATTTGTTTGCCGGGCGGTATTGTGATTGTCCGTGGTGCAACGGTCCCGCGGCGGCTGTTAAAAGGGGAGTGGCGGTATGACGGGATGCGTGGATATACATCGCGCGGGGCAGGCGCCAGCGGTGTAGCGGTGCGGTATTTTTGCCCGCCGGAAATGACAGTCGTTACACTCAAGAAGGGTAAGTGTGGTTGTTGACGTGCCATTTTTTGTGCGCATTTGTTTAGATGTTGGTGAGCGTTAATTTAGATTGTTGCGGAGATGATGAGGTCGTAATTGCTTGATTTTAAGACCGAGATTCTTTATAATGTTGTTTCTTGTAAAACTGGCTGGAGAATAGAGAGGAGGTTTGGGTGGACATATTTTTGAAGATCCAGCCGTGGTTGCGGCTTGCAAAGAAACAAATAAAGCCGGTGGAGAGGGGTTGTGTCAAGGGGCGGCGCTGGGAGCATATTAAGCGAATGATACCGAGGGTGGAGGTGTGGATTCTGCTGGCAGGATTGGCCTGTACGTTCTGGGGAAAGCTGACTATAGTCGCATCGGGTAAGCTGCCGGTTCAGCCTGGGCAATTAGCACTGGTTTTGCTTCCCGACGTTCTATTCGTTGGCGCTGTTGCGGTGTTAATCAGTTTCTTATATGCGATGAAGCCTTCGGCCTTTTCGGCCCGATGTGCGCTGTCGATCTCGGTTGTGGTGTCCGGCTGGTCTGTTTTGAACACCGGCTGGTTGATGAGAAGCGGCGCGCAGTTGCAGCCTGGGGTTGTAAAAGTAATGCTTCGTGATTTCAAGGAGCTCTGGCCGTTTGTGCAGCCTTTTGTAGCAGGAAGTCTTTGGCAAAGCGTGGGCCTTATAGTTGTTGGCGTGGTTGTTTGTGGGATTGTTTCTTATTGCCTTATCCGCCCGCGGAAAGTGGTCGGTGGTCGTGTTCACCACGTTCGTTGGATGACGGGCAGGGCGTTGGTGGTAGTCGCTTTATTTCTGGTTCAAGCTGTGTCTCAAGGGCGTTCGGAGCCGAGCTTTGCTACAGGAGTGTTGTCTTTCAGTAGTCACGGGCATGCTTTAGCTTGCTTTTTGCGTGGTGGTAGTGGAAATCCACACCCCACGATACTAAGCCGAAACATAGCCCGGATCGGCCAGCGCCATGTTGTCGGGCCGGCGTCGTCGGATGAGCTGCCTAATATTATATTGGTTTTATTGGAGAGTATTTCGTATGGGTCAGCCTCGTTGTGTGATCCTGCTCTTGATACAATGCCCAACTTAGCTCGTTTGGCGCATGAGGGAGTGGAGTTTACACTGACGCGGGTTCCCGTGGCGCACACAACCCAGGCTTTCTGGGCAACATTGACTTCGAGTACTCCGGTCATCCAGGGTGGTCATGTTGAGGCGGTTCCCGTGGACCAACCTTACGAAGGACTGCCTTCACTTCTGGCTAAAACCGGATATCGTAGTGGTTTTTTCGAAATGTCAAAGGGCAGCTTTGAGTGTGCGCCGGGCTTTTTCAAGAATCTGGCGTTTGACTGGGCCTGGTTTCGCGAGAATCTTGAGGACCCTTCAGCGCATATTGGTTTGGTATCAGGAGATGATTGCCGGATGCTTGACCCAGCTTTTGAATGGGCGATGAGTGGCTCTGGGCCTTTTCTATTGATGATGATAACATCGGTTGCCCATGAGCCCTATGATGTGCCCGCCTGGTTTGGTGAGACGAAGGACGATATATATGATAAATACCTTCAGTCAGTTCGGTTCACGGACTATTTTCTTGGACAGCTTTGCAAGATGCTCCAGGAGCGGGGGCTTGAGAAAAACACGATACTTTGCGTACTTGGTGACCACGGCAGTTGGTTTCGTTCCCAGTTAAACAGGGCTCGGTGGATTCCTTACGAGGAGATCATTCGCGTCCCGTGGGTTATTCACTGGCCTGGCCACATCCAGGCGGGTCAGAAAATTGATTGGCCGTGCTCGCAACTGGATGTGGCCCCAACTATTCTCAAGCTTATTGGCTTTGACATCACCGATGCCGGTTTTGAGGGTAAGGACGCATTTACGCCATCAGCTTTTAATCGGAGGCTGTATTTCTCCTCATGGTTTGACGGCAGCCCCTTGGGATTTGTTGAAGAAAACCGGAAAGTAGTCTATTGGCCGTATCTTGACAAGGTCTTTGAATACAACCTTGTTGTTGATCCGGATGAGGAAAACCCGACGAGGCTTTCCGGGAGCGAGGCGGATAAAATTCGGCACGAGATTATGAACTGGAAACAGAAATCGCAGATTGAGATTGATCCGAAACGATATACGGAGCAGTTGTTATTCTCTCATTGGCGGACATTCAGTACAGGTTCTTTTGCAGGGGCATATTATGTGCCATAGCAGACGCTATTGATAGCCGATTAAGTTGACTGGAAAGTGGACGGCCAAATGCAGGGTCAGAAAGAAATTACCGGTATCGAATTTGTGGGAACGCTCATCGTACTTGTTGTTTTGCTGGGATTGTGTGTTTGGGCATATTGGCCCACAATAGCCAGGGCAGTATCGTCAGGACTGGGACATAGTGAGGCAGCGCATGCGCTAATTACCCCTTTTGCGATATTGCTGTTGATGTATTTGCGGCGCGGCGCTTTAATCGAGAATGTGACTGGAGGGTCGGGATGGGGAATAGCATTGTTGGTATTTGGGTTCGTTATTTATGGTGGGGCCATTTGGCCTTTTACATATGGTTATGCCCAAGATGTGACGATAGTGTTCGTTCTGGCAGGGGTAGTGTTGGTTACATGTGGGTGGAGGGTTTTGAAGCTGTCGGTACCGATGCTGCTATTGGTCTTGGCGGCAATTCCTTTTGGAGCCGGGCTTTACACGAGGTTAATCATTCGGCCGGAGACATACACGATAGCAGCTTCAGCGGCAGTGTTGGATCAATTGCCGGGGGTCGATACATTGGTAAAGGGAACGGATTTGTTTTATTCTCTGGGTCAGACAACCGGCGTAGTCGGTCTGGGTGAGTCTTATCGAGGGGTAAGGTTACTGCAACCTTTTGCGGCTTTGGGGATATTCGTTGCTTTTTCAAGAACCCGGTCTGTTTTGAGACTTGTTTTTGTGTCATTGTGTGGGATTGCCATCCTGTTTTTTTGTAATTTGTTTCGGCTTATCTTCTTTAGCCTGGTGGTAATTTACGGAGGGATTGGCCCTACGAGTTCACTGCCTCGTACCATTGCAGCGGTTTGTTCTATATTTGTTTTTTACGGCCTTTTTGCCTTGTTATGTAGTTTCAAGTTAAACCTTTTTGTTGAGATTGATGAAGAAGATGCCAGTTCCGAAGATGAGGAAAGCTGTCATGTGTGAAAGCAGGAGCACTGTTTCTATTGTCCGGTCTTTATTGTCGGCTCGGTTTCTGCTCGCGGTGCTCATTCTTGTCTTTGCAGCCACGGCGCTTCGGCCGGGTATGCAGGCGATGGCTATGTATTATGAGAAAGAGTCTATAGCACCGCGGCGCCCACTGAAAGAATTTGACATGTCGAGATTACCATCTTTTCGGGCTGGGTGGGAGTTCAAGTCCGAGCCTCTGGGCGAGGACACCGGCACAGATGAGTTTGTTTTTACATATCTTAAGAGAAAGAGCGCTGGTGAAGGAGCTTACGAAGCGAACTTTTTTGCAACTTACTATAGCGATCCGCGAGATAAAGTACCTCACTCGCCAGATGTGTGCTATCGCCAGGCAGGAGCTGTTGTCAAGAGAATGACGACTATCATGGTGGACACCCCACAATTGGCTCCTGCACATCCCAAAACCGAGGTAAATTTGCTGGTATTGCGGATGCCGAATGGTACCGAACAAGTTGTGCTTTTTTGTTTTTGTGTAGAAGGGGAGCTAAAATGTAGTCGTGAGGCCGTCCGGTGGCTTATAGGCAAGCCCGGCAATCGTTATACATACTTTAGTAAAATTGAGACAGCTTCAAGTGGCGGCTCGGCCAAGTCCATCGAATTGTGTAAGAAGCTTTTCACTGAGGGCTTGGGGCTTCTGATGGCAGAATACTTTCCTCGCAAGGAAGATATTAAGCGTCGCTAATGGGCTTGAGATGTTCGCCGGCGGTTCTTGCGAACGAGTGCGGCAGTATGGAGCAAAATGATGAATAAAGTCAGGCCGGCAATCAGAAATATGTAACTTCGAGGTTCCGGGGATGGGGACCATACATTGGGAACTGTTGCTGTTTGACCTGACTGGAATCGTACTTTGGCAGGTGCCCGGCCAAGAACCGCCCCTCGGCTGCTGACGCGCATGGAGAATTCGGCAGTTTTGCCGGGGCCAATGGCCAACTCTAAATCATCAGTCCATGCCTTGAAAAGGTCTGAAGAATCTTCTTTGTGCCATCCATCTGGCACGATAAAATTGTAAGAGGCATGATGTTGGGCTTCAAAACCGACGATGGGGCTCGCACCGAGATTGGTTACTTCGTACTTGAAAATGTTGGACTGGATGTCAACTTTAATGCTCACCTGGTCGGTTTTGAACTCTGCCTGGTTGGGAGTTGCGATTGTAAGCGCAATAAAGACGTAGGCCAACATGGGGCTTCTCCTTGAACTTACGGTTGCGGGTCACAATGTTTTATCTAATTGGCACATGGAACCTGCTTAACCGAAACTTGTTCGACAGACTTTACTTCAAACTGGTGTCATTTTAATTTTCCCGTCGCCAATGGCAAGGTAATTATGATAGCGTATCCGGTTAATAAGCTACACTTGATAGTGACTTGAAGGTCTTGTATAATCTGACCGTAAAATCGTTTTTCACGTATTCTTGGCTGAGCGAGGTTCCCATATGCCGGTTAAGTTGAGTTTTTTAGGGGCTGCCCAGAATGTGACGGGGTCTTGTTTCCTTTTGGAGACGGACAGTTGCAAGCTTTTAGTGGACTGCGGCTTTTATCAGGAAAGGCAGTTTCGCGAGAGGAACTGGAATCCGTTTGCCGTTGCCCCCGCCAAGATAGATGCGGTGCTTTTGACTCATGCGCATCTGGACCACTGTGGATTGCTGCCGAAGCTGGTCAAGGAAGGTTTCGGCGGCAGGGTTTACTGTACCGATGCCACCTCGGAGATTGCCAAGATAGTATTGGCTGACAGCGCCCACATTCAGGAAGAAGATGCTGCGTATAAGCGCAAGCGCCACAAGCGCCGGGGGAAGGTGCCTGCCCGGCCTGTGGAGGCGCTTTATTCGGTTGAAGATGCACAGGCGTGTTCCGAGCTTTTTTCGCCGGTAAAATATAAGCAGGTCATCAATATTGGCGATTGTGTTGAAGCGACGTTTCATGACGCCGGGCATATTCTTGGGTCTTCTATGATAAAGGTTAAGGTGCCGATAGACGGCGAGATACGGTCGATACTTTTCTCCGGTGACGTCGGCAGAAATGACCGGCCTATACTGCGCGACCCGACCGTATTTGACCAGGCCGACTACATCCTGATCGAATCCACCTACGGCGACCGGACGCATGACACGTTCGAGGATACAAGGATTAAGTTCGCAGAGGCGGTCAACAGCACTATCGAGGCCGGTGGCAATATTATCGTGCCGAGCTTTGCGATAGAGCGGTCGCAGGAGATACTGTATTACCTCAACGAGCTGCAGCTTTCCGACGAGATCCCGCATATACTCGTTTTTCTGGATAGTCCGATGGCTGTGTCCGTTACGGACGTTTTCAGAAATCATCCTGAGATGTTCGACTCCGAGACGATTGAACTGCTTAATGAGCACCATTCACCGTTTAGTTTCAGCGGGCTCAAGATGGTAAGGAGCACAAGAGAGTCCAAGGCTATCAACAAGATTAAAGGCACCATTATGGTAATAGCGGGCTCAGGGATGTGCACGGGCGGTAGAATCAAGCACCACCTTGTCAAGCATATCTGGCGGCCGGAGAGTACGATTATGTTTGTGGGTTACCAGGCTGAGGGCACCTTGGGCAGGCAGATTGTGGAAGGTGCCAGGGAAGTAAGAATCTTAGGCCAGATGCACGAGGTCAGGGCGAGAATTGTTCAGGCGCTGGGTTTCAGCGCCCATGCGGACAAAAATGAACTGATGGAATGGCTCTCTAATCTCAAGAAGGCGCCGCGGCATGTCTTTATGGTTCACGGCGAAACGAACGCTGCGCATCATTTCAGCAAATTCCTGACCGCCCAAACCGGCTGGCCAAGCTCCGTACCCACTTACGGCAGCAGCGCAACACTCGATTAATCAGGACACACAATCTCTGTTTATTGATTGCATTGCTTCGCTATAGTGTTTTAGCAGGTATTCTTTTGTTGGGCCGGCGAGGTGGGCCCAGGGCAGGATATCATCGACATCGAAAGCTCTTTGGGCACATTCTTCGAGATTCAAGTTGTGCTTTTCAAATGCCTTTAGCCATATCTCGTAGTCGAAACACTCATCCCATAAATCAAACTTCGCGCCTAAGCGCCAGGCGGTTTCGATGATGTCGGCCATTCGTCTGTCGGCCCTGGCCATGGCCGCTTCCAGTATGCTGCGCTCGATGTTGTGGAATTTGAACTGCAAAAACCCGGCGTTTAGCTCGCGCTTGCGCTGCAATATCCGGCTTTTTGCCTCTTGAAAATACGCCCTTTCTTTTTGGCTGAGCCATTGAAAAGGTGTGTGCGGCTTGGGTACGAGCCAGCTTATTGCAACGTTTACCTTTGCGGTTTTTTTGTCAACCTTTTTTCGCAGCCGGGCGATTTTGAAGGCGATATCCACGATTTGTTCAATATCCTCATCAGTTTCACCCGGCAGACCGACCATGAAGTACAGTTTGACTTTTTGGAAACCGGCCTCGTAGGCAGATTCAATGGCGGCGAAGAGGTCCTGGTCGCTTATCGGTTTGTTGATAATTCTGCGAAGTCTTTCGGTCGCCGCCTCCACGGCGATTGTCAGGCCGCTTTTTCTGACTGACGTTACCAGCTTAGGCAATAGCTGCAAATGCTCGCCGACGCGCAGGCTCGGCAGTGATACGCCAACATGGAGCGGCTCAAAGTACTCCTGCAGACGTAGAACTAATTCTTCGAGATTTGGATAATCGGCGGTCGAAAGGCTCAGCAAACCGACCGTATCGAAGCCGGTGGCGTGGTAGTTTGCCTTTGCTATCTCTATGATTTTGTCAATGCTGCGGTACCGAATCGGTCTTCTGCAAAATGTCGCCTGGCAGAAGCGGCACCTGCCCGGACAGCCTCGCATAATCTCGACGGTAACCCGCTCGTGTACCGTCTGTGCAAAAGGCACTATTGGTGCATCGGGTACGGGGGCATTTTCAAAGTCGGATACGACAGCATTTTCAAAACGGTCAGGTAACCCAGGCAGGTTCGGTGTGAATGACTTAATCTTTTTGCCGTCATATTCGAAGCTGTAAAGCGATGGTACGTATGCGAAGCCCAAGCTCTTGGCGGCTTCGGTAAGCAGCTCGTGCTTCGTCGCGCCGGCGTTCTTTTGTTTTCTGATTAGCTCGACCAATTGTACAACGGCTTCTTCGGCCTCACCGAGGATAAACATATCAACGAATTCGGCTATCGGCTCGGCGCAGTTTGCCGCCTGGCTGCCGACAATTACCAGGGGGTCGTTTTCGCTCCGCTTTTTTGCCCTGACTGGTATGCCGGCTAAATCCAGCATGTTGAGCATGTTGGTGTAGCAAAGTTCGTTTGTCAGGCTAAAGCCCACGATGTCGAAATCGCCGACCGCGGCCTTTGATTCGAGGGTAAAGAGCGGTATTTGCTCGTTGCGCATAATTTCTTCTGCGTCAATCCAGGGGGCAAAGACCCGCTCGGCGGCAACACGCTCCAACTGGTTGAGCACATGATAAATAATCGCAAAGCCGGTGTGGCTCATACCGATTTCATAAATGTCCGGGAAACATAAAGCGACCTTGATGTCACAGGCGGTAAGGTCCTTTTTGATCTGGTTTATCTCACCGCCGATATATCTTGACGGCCTGCGAACGAAGGGAAGAAACTTCTGCTCGACCTGGTCTTTTAATATTCTCACTTTTTTTGATTGCATAGCGGCATTATACAACGGCCCAAAGGTTTGTTGAATACAATCTCATAACCAATTACAATCAGCCGGTTATGTCTGATGAAAAAAATATATCTTTGGCCAAAAGATACTTGTACGCAGGCCTTGTCGTTGCTGCAGTGGCTATAGCAGCTTACGGCATACGAGTTTTGTTCGGGCCGCGGTTGCGAAGTGCCAACAGCGGTTATCGCATTGTCATGGGGACGTTCGCCAACATTACCGCTGTTGCGGCGGATTCAGGAACTGCCAGAGCCTGTGTAGAAGCGGCATTTAGCCAGCTCAAGCGAGTTGACGAGTTGATGAGCGATTACAAAATTGACTCTCAGCTTTCACAGGTCAATCGCGATGCCTTCAAAGAGCCGGTGCATGTCGATGACGACCTGTTTGAGGTTTTAGATATCGCAGTCGAATACAGCAGGCAGACAGATGGTGCGTTTGATGTGACAGTTGGGCCGGTGGTCGAGCTTTGGCGAGAGGCCGAAGAGACGGGCGCGCTGCCGCCGGAAGAAGATATTGCACAGGCTGGTTCGAAAATTGGCTTTGAAAAACTTATCCTTGATAGAGAAAACAAGACGGTGCGTTTTGAGGTTGACGGGATGCGGCTTGATTTGGGTGGTATCGCAAAGGGCTACGCAATCGATTTAGCTGTTGAGGCGATGCAAAAGAGAGGCGCTATAGGAGGCCTGGTGGATGTTGGCGGTGATGTGCGTTGTTTCGGTCCGCCGTCGGATGATAAGGAAAGCTGGCTGGTCGGCCTGCAGGACCCCTCTGCTGACGACCGGCTCCTGCTGGTACTCAAGTTGCGCGGTATGGCGGTGGCTACAAGCGGCGGTTATCGGCGTTTTGCCTTGATTGACGGTAAGAAGTACAGCCATATCATAAATCCTGTGGCAGGGTCAACCGCGGATGAGCTTGTCAGCGTCAGCGTAGTCGCGCGAACGGCTACCGCCGCTGATGCCTTAGCGACGGCGGTCAGTGTGATGGGTCGGGAAAAGAGATTGGCACTGGTCGAATCGCTGGCCCAAACCGAGGCGATTCTCGTTCCTGGCGGCAAAGACCAGGAGATCATCCATACCGATGGCGTGCGCCAATATGTCGATACCACGCAGCCGGTGCCGGTCTATTCAACGGCATCTAAAGTGGCGGGAAGGTAGGGTGCGATACATCGCACCCTACAAGGCTTTGGTGGCGGCGCTCTTTTGGCCGGGCTGTCTTGGGGCGGGGGCGGATTCTCCACGATAGATGATTACACCGGTGGGGCATTTTGCCATTGCTGTTTCGGTCTGTTCGGAAGGCTCGTACCTTTCGTAGTCGAGGCGGGCAAGATTATCTTCTATCTTAAAGAGGTCAGTTTGTTTTTCGCATATCTTGCAGCCGATACAGCCGACCTTACACATCTGGCGGGTGGTCTTGGCGTTTTCTTTACTCATGCAGGCGACGGTCATCATATTCGGCTGACTGAAGCCGACCATCTCAATCAGATTCCTCGGGCAGGCCTTTGAACAGGCCCCGCAGCCGGTGCATTTTTCATAATCCACCACGGCTAAGCCGTCAACCATGCGCAGTGCATCAAACTTGCACGCCCTTGTGCAGTCATCATAGCCCAGACAGCCGAATTTGCAGGCCTGGACATTTGCCAGGGCGTTAGCGGCGGTGCAGGTTGGAATGCCGTCGTACGTTGCATAGAAGCTTTTATCATCGGTATGCGAGCGACAGTGCACGATGGGTCTTACCGGTTTGCCTGCGTCGCTGACTTGAAGATTGAGTATCTCGGCGATTTTGGCCGCGGTATCCGCTCCGCCTGGCGCGCATTTGCCTAAAAGCTCCGGGTCGGCGGAAACTGCCTTTGCATACGCACCGCAGCCGGCAAAACCGCAGGCCCCGCAGTCGATGTTCGGAAGGGCTTCGTGGACCTGCTCAATCTTGGCATCGACGATGACCTTGAGCTTAATGCTTGCAATCAGCAGGACTATGGCGAAACCTGTGCCCAGGGCTAACATAATCACCCCAGCTTGCCATAATTGTGTGATGTCAGCTAAAACCATATTAAAAATCTCTAACAAAATGAGTACGCACCGCGATCGTCATTCTGAGCCCTTCGCTTCGCTCGAGGACAGGCTCCACGAAGAATCTTATCATTTTCGTATAAACGAGACCCTTCGCTGCGCTCAGGGTGACAATTTTGGGAACCCTTCTAAATACCAATTACTATCTAATCATTCCTGCAAAACCCATAAAGGCCAGCGTCAAAAGGCCTGCTGTTATCAGCGTTATGGGCGCTCCCTTAAGGCAGCCGGGTACATCGGCAAGATTCAGGTTCTCGCGTATCCCTGCCATTATGCAGATGGCCAATGTAAAGCCGATTCCTGCGCCGACGCTCAGTACGACGGCCTCGAGAAGGTTATCTATGCCCCAAAGGTTTATGAACAGGCACAGGCCCAAAATTGCGCAGTTGGTGGTTATCAGCGGCAAAAAGATTCCGAAGCTGTCATAAAGGGCCGGGAAAAATTTCCTGACGTACATCTCCACTAATTGTACGGCACCGGCGATGACGAGGATGAAACAGACATATCGCGTAACTTCCAGCGGTGTGCCCGTCAGGAGATAGTAGTCAATCAGCCAGGTCAATGTGCCGCTCAACGTTACCACAAACGTTACCGCACAGCCCATGCCGAAGGCCATGTCGATTCTGCCGGATACGCCCAGGTACGGGCATATACCTAAGAACTTCGTGAACACGAGGTTGTTCACTATCACGACCGATATGAAACCCATCAATAGAACCTGCACCGTATCCATCTAAAAAGCCCTTAAGGATTTTTCTTCGTAATCAAATTCGCCAGTCCCAAAAGAAGGCCCAACGTTATAAATGCTCCAACGGGCATCCCCATCGCGGCCCATGGCACAAATGCGCCCGGCATGACCTGAATCTCAAAAACCTTGCCCGTTGCCAGAAGCTCCCTTATCCCGGCCAGAACACACAGTATTAGTGTAAAGCCTGCCCCCATGCCCAACGCATCGACAATGCTCACAGCGAGAGTGTTCTTGCTGGCGCAGGCCTCGGCGCGACAGATTATGATGCAGTTGACGATAATCAGGGGGACGTACGGGCCTAATGTCTCGCTCATGTCCGGGGCGAAGGCTTTGAGGAATAAATCGGCGATTGTAACAAAGGTCGCGATTGTCAGCGTGAACATTAAGATACGCAGGTGCGGCTTTAGCAGGTTTCGCATCAGGCTGACAACGATGTTGGAGCAGAAAAGGACGAATATCACGCTAAGACCCATCGTTAGGGCGGGTTTTACGGCTGCGGTTACCGCTAAGGTCGGGCACATCCCCAAAAGCAGCCGCAGGACCGGGTTTTCATTCCAGATACCGGCTACGAACGTTTGCCCGAAAGAAACATTTGCAGAATCGCTACTCGCCATTATTCAATAATCCTTCGGTTTGCAGATGGGCCCTAATCTGCCTGATATAGTTATTCAGTATTTCGACCACTGCTTCACTGCTGACGGTAGCGCCGGTGATAGCTACAATTTCGTTGTCGATTTTCTTGTCGTCGCCGATTTTTGAGAGTATCAATTGCACGGCCGGTGCGCCCTGGAACTGGCTGCGGAAGAAATCGTTCTTGATTTTATCGCCGAAGCCCGGCGTCTCGTTACTCGACAAAACACCGTATCCTTTCAGCTTTTCAAAGTTGGCATCGACCGCAACAACGAGCCTGATTTTGTCGGCAAACCCGGACCCTTCGCAAACAAAAGCCCAGCCGAGACATTTATCCTCGACGCAGACCTTTTTAACTTCCACTTCTTTCATCTTACCCCTGCCCACGTCCACCTCGAACTTTTCCTCAACCGCGCCGAACCGTACCTGGTCTGTGAACATTTCCTTTGCAAGATTATTGAACTTATCGATTTCGTTCTGCATGATTTTGTCATGCCACGCGGCATTTGTTACCGCCAGGAGCAATCCGAAGAAGAAGGAGGCCACAATCAGCAGCCAGCTTTGCTCGGCGAAATATTTAATGTTCTTAAGCATTCGGCACACCTCCCGCCGGGGTGAGCTTGCAGAAGCGGTCTATCAGCGGAGTAACGGCATTCATAATAAGGACCGCGTACATCACGCCCTCGGGGTATTCGCCGACTATTCGAATCAGCATTACCAGCGCCCCTGTGCCTATTCCGAATATCCACATTCCCTTTGTGCTCAAAGGCGCCGTCACCGGGTCGGTGGCGATGAAAAATGCGCCTAAGAGCATACCACCCGTGGTAAGATGCAGCCATGGCGGCATGTAGGCGTGCGGATTTATCAGATTGCAGAACGCGGCGATGACAAAGGCTGAGCCTAAAACGGCTAACGGTATGTTTACATTTATGGTCCGCCTCAGCACCAGGTACAGCGCCCCAACTAAAAGTGCGATAGTGCTTGTCTCGCCGAGACAGCCGCCGATCTCGCCGGTAAGGGTTGCCTCGAGTTGAGCTGTTACGACTTTCGTATCGACCTTCTTTTTTATTGCCTGTTTGCTCCAGGCAAGCGGTGTTGCTTGGGTTATTGCGCCTGAGCCGGTGGCGGCAATTTCCGGCATGGCAGGGTCGAGAGTCGCCGGGACCGTCCAGGTCGTCATTAGCATGCCGAAGCAGGCGGTAAGGAAAGCTCTGCCCACCATAGCAGGATTGAATATGTTCGCGCCTAATCCCCCGAAGACCATCTTGCCAATGATGACTGCAAATGCACTTCCTATCACAGCGGCCCAGGCCGGCAGGGCGGGCGGTACGGAAAAGGCCAAGATTATCCCGGTAACAACGGCGCTGAGGTCATCTAAGGAGTTTGGCTTCTTGCGAACGAGGTTGCACAGCCATTCGCTGAGGACGCAGGTCGCAACGCACACGCCAACGAGGACAAGTGCCCGTATTTTGAAATATATAAATGCCGCTATCATCGCGGGCACAAGGGCTATTATCACATCGCCCATTATGCTGCGCGTCGAGTGAGGCTGGCTTATATGCGGGCTTGGCGAGACCGTTATCTTCGAGAGCATTTAGCCTTGTATCCTTTTTTCAAATCTTGTTTGCTCGAAGCAAAATCAACTCACTTCCTTGCGGCCAAACCATATAAAGCGTCCCTGCGAGGGTGCATTTTCAAGAACGGCAATATATTAAAACACAACCCGTCAAAAGTAAAGCTTTAAGGAAGAGTAATCCGACCTATGTTTGAAGTTAATAGCGGGTTCGGTTTATTCTGTGAACAGGCTCAGCAATTTCGGGTTGAGGTATATCATTTCTCTTCCGATTTTTCTTGGCTCTAAGATGCCGATTCTTGCAAGCTCCTGCAGGTATTTTGAAGACGTCTGCCGTTTGGCAATACCGGCTTCTACCAGAAACTTTATCTTACAGTACGGCTGGACGAATACCATCTCGATGAGTTCCTTCGAATAGATTTTGGGCGGCAGGTTCATTTTAGAGAACTCAACCGTTTTTTCCAGCAGGTTGTATATCTGTTGTATTTTCTCGGTAGTCTGATTTGCGGTGACTTCAACGGCCCTGAGCATAAACAAAATCCACTCAATCCAGTTCTGCCTTCCCGTCACTTGCCTAAGCAGGGTGTAATATTGATTCTTATGATCGATGATATACCTGCTCAAATACAGCACGGGGATGTTTAGAAGCTTTTTTTCTACCAGGTACAATAAGTTGATTATCCTGCCTGTTCTGCCGTTTCCGTCGTAGAAGGGATGAATCGCCTCGAACTGATAGTGTATGACGGCCAGCCGAATAAGATGGTCAAGGTCGCCGCGGGCGTGGATAAACCTTTCAAGATTATCAAGTTTCTCTCGAATAATATCCTGGCCCACCGGAGGCATGTATACGACCTTCCCGGTCTCGGGATTCTTTAATGCGGTGCCCGGGAGTTTTCTGATGTCCGCTCGCTTATTCAGCAAGCAGCTACAAACTTCGACAATCACATTTGTCGACAGCGGTTTGTCGGCAAGTGTCTCGCAACCTCTTCTTAAGGCCGTCCGGTAACTGAGGACTTCCCTTGTCTTGGGGTCGGTTTGCTTATCCGGGCTTGCTACAGCGCGGTAAAGGGCATCATTTGTCGTCACGATGTTCTCGATTTCTGAACTGACTCTGGCCTCTTGCAGGGGGATAGCGTTTATCAAAATGCTTTGGTTGGGGATAACCTCTCCTGCTCCCTTAAGCTCAGCCAAGGCTCGATTCGCGGAGATACACTTTTTCAGGACCGCTTTGGTCTCAATTTCTGCCCTGGGTGGCAGTAAAGGCAGTTCATTATAGGGCTTTTCAGGGTTAAATGCCATAACTGACGCTACATAAGGCAATTAAATAAGTTTAGCACGCTCCGGCCCAAATAGTCATTATGTTTACAAAATCGGCAGATGTCAAGGATATGTTTAAAAAACAGTGATTTTTCGACACGTTTTAAGGGCATGTCGATTGTATCGACATGTCGGTAAGCCAGTTCGTTTTTTGAAAGGAGGTTGCTCAAGTTCTCTTGAACTGCTTTTCCAGCTCGTCCAAAGAGAATTTTATCGTTGTAGGTCTGCCGTGCGGACATCTGCCGGCCCTTTCAATGGTCTCCTTGTCGGCGATTAGCTGGGCCATCTCCTCATCGGTAAGCGTCCGGCCCGCCTTAATCGCCGCCTTGCAAGCGGCCATGTCAAGAACCTCGTGCAGGAGTCGTTCGGCGTCCAGGCCAACGGTCTTATCGGTGAGCATATCTAACAAATCCTGGACGAACTCGAGACGATTTACCTTTGCCAGCATCGAAGGAAATGCCTGGATTGCCATGGTCTTGGGGCCGAACGGTTCCAACTGGATGCCGATTTTCTCAAATAACTGTGCATTTGCTTTTATTGCCTCAGCCTGGGCGTCGGTAATCTCGAAGGTTTCCGGCATCAGCAGCCGTTGAGACTCGATATTCCCACCTGATACCTTCCTGCACAGGTCTTCGTAGATTATCCGCTCATGCAGCGCGTGCTGGTCGATAATGATGAAACCTTCGTCGGCCTCGGTAACGATGTAACTGTTGTGTATTTGCAGGAACTTCTTTGGCGGGGCCGCAACCGTTGGCTCATGTTTTTCCGTGGTCTGACGGCTGGCGGAGGCAACCCCTGTTTGGGCCCTCTTTGTCTGGGCGGGGCCGGAAAAGCCGAGATGCTGCTGCGAACTGGCGACGGGTTTATGGTGCTTGAAGAAATCGGCCATGGCTTCGGCGATTCTTTGTCGTCTGGCCTCGTCCGCGCTGCTTGTTACTTGTCCTGCGTGCAGGCTTACCGCCGCAGTTGGCAGGTGGGCACTGACCTCAAAGTTAATGCTCAAGAGTTTTTCCCGCAGTGCGGCCAGGACGCCGGAGTGCACAAGATTGGCGTTGTCAAAACGAACCTCAATCTTGGTGGGATGAACGTTTACATCGTATCTATCCGGCGGCATCTGGAGAAAGAGGAAAACTATGGGGAATTTATTCGGCTCTATCAGGCCGCGGTATGCCTCCCTAATAGCATGGCCGATGAATTTATCCCGTATGAATCGACTGTTGAGAAACACGTATTGAAATTTGTTGTTAGCCCTCGCCTGGGTGGGCCTGCCTAACAGGGCAAAAATCGTGACACCCTTTTCTTCGCTTTTGAGCTTAATCAAATCATCGGCGACCGTTGCCCCTAAAAGCTGGGCGATTCGGTCTCTGATACTGTCGCCTCCGACAAGGTGGTACAACTGTCTGCTGTTGTGTATCAATGTCATATCCAGCCCGCAATGAGCTAATGCTATCCGTGTGAAATGCTCGATGATGTGCGTCATCTCGGTATTCGCAGTCCGCAGAAACTTGCGGCGTGCGGGTACTTTATAAAAAAGGTTCCTGACCCCTATTGTGGTTCCGTAGTCGCCGCTGCATGGGGCAACGGGTTCGGCTTTGCCGCAATCAATCGTGAGCCTGCCCGCCTCGATTGAGTCGGCGACTCTGCTTACAACGTTTACGCTGCTGACCGCTGCTATACTTGCAAGGGCCTCGCCTCGGAACCCCATAGTGGATATGCCCAAAAGGTCGGCGTTTGTGCTGATTTTACTGGTGGCGTGCGGCTCAAACGCCTTCGATAAGTCGTCAGCGTCCATGCCAGCGCCGTCATCGACTACGGATATGAGTTTGCGTCCCCCATCCTCGATGTTAACAACGACCTTGCTCGCTCCGGCGTCAATGCTGTTTTCCAGCAGCTCCTTGACCACGCTGGCCGGCCTTTCTATAACCTCCCCGGCCGCTATCATATTCACCATGTTATCGTCAAGGACGATTATCTTTCCCATAGAGTTTCTCCCACGGCTGTAAAAGTCCGTGTGCGAGTCGAAACTACGCTCCTATCAGATGCAGCCGACCCATCAGATTTTGTATCTGCGGCATAACGTCTTTGCCCTCGATATACCCTAAGCCACCTTTTGCACAAGCACGTTCACCAAAGGCGGCGACATCATCTGTTCTGACACCTTCGCCGTAAAACATCACGGGCACAGGGTCCGCTGAGTGCTGTTTGAGTTCGCACGGGGTGGAATGGTCGGCGGTAACTACCAGCAGGGCGTCTTTCGGCAAGTTGTCAAAAAGGCCCATCGCCTTATCGCACTTGGCGATGAATTCTGCTTTGCCTTCAGGGTTGCCATCCTCAGCTAACGAATCGGCGGCCTTTACGTGTATGAATACAAAATCGTGCGACCCAAGCTGCTTGAGCGCCGTTTTGAACTTGGCCTCGATATCGCTGTCCGGCAGGGCCGTTGCGCCAGGCACTTCGATAATGTCCATCCCCAAAAATGCGCCGACACCCTTATAGAGTCCGCCCCCGGCAACGCAACAGGCGGTAAATCCGAACCGCTCCTTAAAACTTGGAAAACTCCTGTACTGGCCTGCCCCGCGAAGCAAAAGACAATTGCCCGGCAGCTCGCCGCGACCTTGGCGCTCTTTATTAAATTTGAGTTCGGCGAGTATCTCGTGCGTTTTGGCGACAAACTTATTCAGAAGCTCGGCCGTCCGCTTGGCTTCAGGGCTGTCATCAGTCGGTTTTACCTCCCACACTGCCTGGCCTACTTCGTGCGGGTCGGCATCGGTAACGGCGCTTGAAAGGCGCGGGCCTCTCATTATGACGCCGGCCCGATGAGCGGTACCGGGCTTGACGACGAGCGTTACACCATCAATCTGGAGTCCATCCAGTGCCTTTGTCAATGGCTCGACGTCGCGAATCCGCCCGGCCCTTCGGTCCTGGATGACCATGTTCTCGTCAACTGTCCCGAAATTACCGCGAAAGGCGACGTCACCATCGGCCATCTTGAGGCCGATACCCGCCACTTCTATCGGCCCGCGCCCCGGATAATATTTGGCGGATTCATAACCGAATATGGCAAGATGGGATGTATCGCTTCCAGGCCTAAGACCCCTTCCCAAAGTGTGCATCAAACCGCACTCGGCCTGGGTTGCGAGCTTATCAAAGTTCGGCGTCTTGGCATACTCAAGAGGCGTCAGTCCCCCTAAAGAGGCGACAGGACGGTCACCTAAACCATCGAATATCAGCACAATAGCCTTTTTCAGCATTCGTAATCTCCTTGACTGGCGGCAAATAAGTCTTTTTGGCGGCCCAAAGTTATCATGAACAACTCAATTATGGTAAGAGGCGACTTCCACTCTGTCAATCATTTTGGCTCGGAGTGATTCATCCGGGTAGGTGGTGGAATACTTTTCAAAGCGGGCCAGGCGGCTGTAGTTTTGAGTTTTAAGTTATCAGCCGGCTTTGGGCAGGTCCAGGTTTCTTCTGCAGCGGGGGCAGGGGACCTTGTTCGATTTGAAGTTTGGCGGGATTTTCAATTTCAACCCGCACGCGCACGTCAAAAAGGCGAACTGATTGACCCGGCGCATTATGTCACCAACCTGCCGCATTTGCTTTTTGGCACTTGCCTGCTTTTTGGGTTTGGCGCCGGCTTGTCGAATTTCGACACTTTCAGACTCTTTCAGGGCAGAAGCCGGCATGACCGGTTTGTCGCCGACCGTCTGGCTGTAGGAATCCGAATAATCCTTGAACGATGCGCCGCGGGACATATTCCGCAAAATCTTGATTCTCTCCGAGATCGGCGGGTGCGTGCTGGTAAGGTCGGACAGCTTCCTCTGCTTTTTGCTTTTCAGGGGATTTGCAATGTACATCGGGGCGGTTACCTTATTGGCGGAGGTCAACTGGGGCGATGGATCGCCGGCGATTTTTTCCAGAGCGCCGGCCAGCCCGTCAGGGTAGCGGGTCAGCCGAACGGCGCCCGCATCGGCGAGGTATTCGCGTTTCCTTGAAAGAGCAAAATATAACAGGTACGCAAACAAAGGTGCCAAAATTGCAGCGAGTATCGCTATCAGCATCATAATCATCTGTGCCTGGCCGCCGCCAGAGGACCCTCCTGAATATCTGCGGCGCGAGCCCATCATGGAGCTGTAGAACATCCCCCGCAGAAAGACCTGGCTAATCAGCACGATGCTGCCCAACATTATGCCCGCCAACGTGATGAAAAGTATGTCGCGGTGCAGGATATGGCTGACTTCATGTGCGATAACACCCTGCAACTCGTCTCGGTTGAGCCTCGCCAGGAGGCCCGCCGTTACCGCGACCGATGCGGATTCGGGGCTTCTGCCGGTTGCGAATGCGTTCGGCGCGGGGTCGTTGATGATATAGACCTTGGGCATCTTGGGCAGGTTGGCGGCGATGGTCATCTCTTCAACGACGTTGAATAGCTGCGGGTGCACATCGTGGGTGACGGGCGTTGCCTTACTGGCTGCCAACAGTATCTGGTCACCACCTGCAAAGCTGACCGCTAAGAGCACCAGCCAGATTGCCGTTGCGATTATCAGGCCGAAAAAGCCGGCTTTGGGGCCGAAGAAGGCTATCCCGATGACATAACCCAGCCCCATCAGGACGAGTGCCATCACCAGCAAAAGGACAATCGAGTTCCTCTTATTTGCTCTGATTTGTTCCCACATATTGTCAGTTCTTAGTATATAGTTCATAGTTCGTAGAGGTTAAAACATCCTTCAACTACGAACCAAGAACCACGAACAACCAGCTAAATTATGAAAAACTTACCTTCGGGACGGCTCTTTCTTCGGCGTTTTCGATTTCGAAGAAATCTCGCTTGGTAAAGTTGAACGAGTTTGCAATGATGCTCGAGGGGAACATCTGAGTCTTGTTATTGAAGAAGAGCACCTGGTCGTTATAACCCTGCCGGGCAAAAGCAATTTTGTTTTCAGTGCTGGTCAGCGTCTCCTGAAGCGAGAGAAAGTTCTGATTGGCCTTGAGATCCGGGTAGTTTTCCACAACTAACATGAACTTGCTCAGTGCATCACTTAGCCCGCCTTCAGCTTGGGAGGCTTCAGAGACCGTTCTGGCGCCCATCGCCTTACTCCTTGCCTCGGTGATGGCCTCGAACGTTCCACGCTCGTGTTCCATATATCCTTTGGCCGTCTCGACAAGGTTCGGGATAAGGTCGTGCCTTCGCTTGAGCTGCACGTCAATCTGCGACCAGGCGTTGTCCACCTGGTTGCGCAGCCGAACCAGTGAATTGTAGATACCGATCACGAAAAGGATAATCAGAACTACAATTACGCCGACAATAATAAGTGCTGTCATATCGTTTCTCCTTTACATTCCTGCCTACTCGTTTATTTGATTATGTTCGCCGCCGAACATATCGGCTAACAGTTTCTGGACTTTGCCCTGCTCATCGAATGAGCCTATCGCCAGGACGTCGCCCAATTCGCCCCTGTCGAACCAGAGCCCATCCCCCCTCTTGCATCTGTCTAAAAGCTTGGCCGATGCATCCGGGCCGACAAGTATCTTTTCCATTTTTTTCAGACATATAGGACACTTCCTCGGCTTTTCGGTGCATTGCTTGGCCGGCTTAAAGGAAGCCAATAAATCCTTCGCCCGTGCCGTATCGTCAAGGAGCGCCTCAAGCTCACCCGCATCGAGCCAGATACCCGCACAGTCGAGGCAGTAATCGACTTCCACCTCTTCAAGCTGGCAGGTAATCATCGCTACTTTACAAACAGGACAATCCATGAAAGTCTCTTTCCACAAAAAAAGCTTTGCCTGCCTATATTACTCGCCTGCACCTGGCCGGTCAAGCTTGAATCCAGGCACTTAAAAACAGCGTTAATCCGTGTCTAAGAACAAAAACGGTCAGTTTGAGTTAAAATAATCCGATATTTCCTTGCGTTCTGTATCTGGGCGTGCTATACTGCTGGTTTAGAGCGAAGGCTTCGTGAAATCATTTAGCCAAACCAAAATAGCTGAGTATCTACAGGAGGTAAATAGAAATGGGAAAAACTAATCTAAAAACCTGGTGGGCGATTTCAGTATTTTTGTTGGTACCGGCATTCGGTTCTCTGTCGGCACAAGCCGCTCAAACGGGTTCGATTGTCGGCTGGGGCGGCCAGGTTTTCGGCGGTGACCTGAGTTCCGGCTTTACCACCATCGCAGCGGGCTGGTCCCACAGCCTGGGCCTCAAAGATGATGGCTCTGTCGCAGCTTGGGGACGGAATAACTACGGCCAGTGCGATGTACCCGCGCCCAATAGCGGATTTGTCGCCATCGCGGCGGGCTTTTGTCACAGCCTGGGCCTAAAAGTTGATGGCTCTGTCGCCGCCTGGGGAGACAATGAATATGGCCAGTGCAATGTACCCGCGCCCAATAGCGGCTTTATCGGGATCGCAGCGGGCGGTGACCACAGCCTGGGGCTCAAAGATGATGGCTCTGTCGCGGCCTGGGGATACAATGGCTGGGGCCAGTGCGATATTCCCACCCCCAATAGCGGCTTTATCGCCATCGCGGGGGGCTATGGCCACAGCCTGGGCCTGAAAGAAGATGGCTCTGTCGCGGCCTGGGGATGGAATGACAATGGCCAGTGCAATGCCCCCTCGCCCAATAGCGGCTTTATCGGGATCGCGGCGGGCGATCGCCACAGCTTGGGCCTCAAAGAAGACGGCTCTGTCGCGGCCTGGGGATATAATGACGATGGCTGGTGCAATGTCCCCGCGCCCAATAGCGGCTTTGTCGCCATCGCGGCGGGCATTTGGCACAGCCTGGGCCTCAAAGAAGATGGCTCTGTCGAAGCCTGGGGAGACAATAGACAAGGCCAGTGCAATGTCGGCGCGCCTAATAGCGGCTTTATCGCCATCGCGGGGGGCTATGGCCACAGCCTGGGCCTGAAAGAAGATGGCTCTATCGCGGCTTGGGGAGACAATGACTATGGCCAGTGCAATGTTCCCGACCCTAATGGCTTTATCGCCATCGCGGCTGGCCATTACCACAGCCTGGGCCTCAAAGACGATGGTTCTGTAGTTGGTTGGGGAGACAATTCCCTTGGCCAATGCAATGTACCTGCGCCCAATAGCGGCTTTATCGCCATCGCGGCGGGCGGTGCCCACAGCCTTGGCCTCAAAGATGATGGCTCGATCGTCGCTTGGGGAGACAATGACTATTATGGCCAGTGCAATGTACCCGCGCCCAATAGCGGCTTTATCGCCATCGCGGCGGGCCTTTACCACAGCCTGGGCCTAAAAGTTGATAGTTCTGTCGCGGCCTGGGGAGCCAATTACGTCGGCCAGTGCAATGTACCCGCGCCCAATAGCGGCTTTATCGGGATCGCAGCGGGCGGTGACCACAGCCTGGGCCTCAAAGAAGATGGCTCTGTCGTGGCCTGGGGATACAATTACTGGGGCCAGTGCGATGTGCCCGCACCCAATAGCGGCTTTATCGCCATCGCGGCGGGCTATTCCCACAACCTGGGCCTGAAAGATGATGGCTCTATCGCCGCCTGGGGAAGCAATCAATATGGTCAGTGCGATGTCGGCGCTCCCGATAGCGGCTTTATCGCCATCGCGGCGGGCTATAACCGTAGTCTGGGACTGGTTGCGGAAGTCGACACCGGGCCGGTGGCTGACGCAGGCGCCGAGCAGGTTGTGTATGCGTGGATAGATGGGATAGCGGAGGTTAGTCTCGATGGGTCGGGCAGCTTCGATGCAGACGGTGATGAATTGACGTACCTGTGGACGTGGACGATTGATGCGAATGAAATTACGGCAACGGGAGTTGACCCCAACATTATGCTGGGAGTTGGTATGCATGAGATTGAGTTGGTTGTGAATGACGGGACGGCGGATTCTGAGCCGAATGAGGTTGTCATAACCGTTATCGAGCCGGTAGAAGCAGATGTTCACATTGTGCCGCGGGTGATTAACCGCTCAAATCGGATGAAGAGGGTAATAGCTATTGTACGGCTCCCGGAAGGCGTTAGTAAACATGATGTGGCAGATGTTCCTTTTGTCCTGTACGCAGGTGATTCCGATTCCGATGGTATTGAGGCAGTATGGCAGCGGGTCATTGGCTGGAGAAGAAGGGCAAGTGTTTTCGCGCTATTTGACAAGGCTCAGTTAATGGATTCCGTAGAGCATAACGGCAGGGTCGAATTAACCGTTGTCGGCAGACTCGAGTCCGGTCAATATGTGTACGGCTCTGACACAGTCAGGATAGTTCAGCCTCGCCGCCGGCGTCCGCGGTGGTTGCGGCGCAGATGGTAGATGCAATGCTCGGTTGGAATGTCGAATATTGAATGCTGAAGGTGGATTCGGCGCTTTCGCAGGAATGACAAATTATTCAAAGGGCTGTGGGCAATTTCGCCTGCGGGCCTTTTTGATTGGAATATCAAAAATCGAAAATTAAAATGCAAAATTGTGGAACGCTTCGCGGCACTCGTCTCGGCAAAGGCCTCTCGCCTTCGACAAAGCCTACGGCGTAGCCGGGTCGCCGTAGCCGGAAAAGGCTTGACGAGCCGGGCTGTTGGCTTTATGATTCTTCCTGTTTATTAGCCTTACAGGAGTATATTATGGATCAGGTGCAGCCGAAAATAGCTGTCGAATACGACAAAAATGCTACGATTGTAACATTGACGGACGAGCGGATTTTAGACGAAAGTGAGGTCCAGGCCCTTGCCAATTCGCTCATGCCGCTGGTTGAAGAGGCCGATGGGATTAACCTTGTGATTGATTTTGGCAATGTCAAGTTCCTCACGAGTGCGGTTCTGGGCCTTCTGATTAGAGTGAGTAAGAAAGTCTATGAATCGGGCGGACAACTGAAGCTGTGCAGTATAAACCCGAAGATTTTCGAGATATTCAAGATTACGCGCCTTGACCGGGTTTTCGACATCTATGCCGACAGAAGTGAGGCGACCCAGGGTCTCAACCCCACGTGAAACGTGGGGCTAACTATTTAGCCTGCGGTTTTACCACAGGTTTTGACCCTGAGCGCTGCCGAAGGGGACCCGTGGCCGCAGGCGAAAGGGCTGGATGGAATCGGGAATGATTTATGAAAATCTCGTTTGCGGGACGATATAAATTTTATGGTTTCAGATTCTTTGGTGCATAAGTCTGTGGTCATCAAAAGCAGCCAGTCGGCAGTTGAGCGCCTGTGCAGCCAGTTGCTTATGGCCGCCGCTGCCAATAACTTCGATGGTGATGATATTTTCGCGATACATCTCGCCTTGGAGGAGGCCCTGCTTAACGCGATTCAGCACGGCAATAAAGAGGATGCGGCCAGGCAGATAACGGTCGAGTACCTCATTACGCCCGCCAAATTTGACATTTCAATCACCGACGAGGGGGCTGGCTTTGACCCAGATAGGGTCCCCGATCCCCGGGCCGAAGAAAACCTCCGAAAATGCTGTGGAAGGGGGTTGCTGTTAATGCGTTCATATATGGATGCGGTCGAGTACAACGAAGCAGGCAATTGTGTTCACATGGTAAAACATAAGACCAAAGCAAGGAATGCGGGCTGATTTGACGTTTCCACGGCAGGGCGGCTCGATGGATGCAGGGCTCCGGCCGGTACAAAGGCTTTTTGAAAGGACAAGAGGGATAAGGACGATGAAACGGATTTTGGGCCTTTGCGGTGTAGTATTTACAGTTTTGATAATTTCCGGCTGCGGCGCCGACGGAGATGGTGTCCCCCAAATAGTGGGCAGCGTCGCACGTACTGTTCTGCAGCCGGTGACATCGATTCTTGGAGGCCATCAAGCACCTGCTTTGGCGGGGCCTGTGGACAAAAGCATTCCGGCAGCGTGGTATCCGCCGACCGGTCGTGAAAAAGGCTGGAAAGCGATAGTGTTACATCATTCTGCTACCCATCAGGGCAATGCTGAAGATTTCGATGATTACCATAAGAACGGCCATAAATGGAAGGGTATTGGCTACGATTTTGTAATTGGCAACGGTAACGGCAGCGGTGACGGGCACGTTGAGGTTACATTTCGCTGGCGCGAGCAAATCGCCGGTGCTCACGTCGGGGGGACACCAAGAAACTGGGCGAACGAAGATGCTATAGGTATCTGTCTGGTGGGCGATTTCACCAAGACCAGCCCGACGCCTCGTCAAATGCAGTCACTCGTCAAGCTGGTTCGCTTTTTGCAAAGGCGATACCGAATTCCTACGGGCAGAATCTACGGCCACAGCGACACCCCCGGCTACAAAGGCCGAACGCTTTGCCCGGGCAGGAACTTTCCCATGTACAGGTTGAAGCGGATGCTGTAGCGTTCCTAACGCATATTCAGGCCTTGCTTTAATTGAAGACTACCCCGGCCGGCGGCCCCCGAGGTGTCGGGACACGCGGGGCTAAATATAAATGTGGTATGCAGGGCATATCCTGCATTTCTGAGGACAGAGGACCCCGGCGCGAGCCGGGATTTCGCTTCGCTCAACAGAGAACAGAGAACTTGGGTGGCACGGTCAAACCTTGGCCTGAGCGTAGCCGAACGGCTCGTTTGGCCGTGCGTTACATTGTAGAAAGTGTTTTGCATTTAGCCGCCGGCGTGTTATAATCTGCGTTTATCGTTTTGTCCGTATTGCATTGCGACCTTTTGATGTAAAGAAAATTGAGATTTCAAGTTTTCAAAAACGGCGAGCTTGCCAAAGATTTTAAATTATCCGCGGCTTACATGTTTGGTGTGGACAGGGTTCCGTTGCGCGCTTCAAATAAGATCAGGTTCAAGAACGGGTCAATCGAGTGCACCAAAAAAGGCCCCGAGTCGGCAGGCCTCGCATTGCTTTGGCCTGTGGCCGGTTTCGGAAAAATACTGCTGAGCACCACGCGCGTGCCTGAAAGAAAACGGCCATACAATCTGAATGTCGAATTAGCCAGAGCAAGGTTGATGCAGATTACTCTTAAGCGCGAGGACTGGTCGCTTTTCGACGAGGAGACTAATAAATTTGCAGATATGGCCTACCACGCTCAGGACATTTTCATTGAGGCGGTTCAAAACATCGCCGATCCTTCCAGGGCCTCTGTTCTCGCCGATGAATCACTTAAAGGAGCAATGGTCTTTTCAGAGAGATTGGCGGCGAAGCATGCAGAGATGTTCCTCGCCGCAAGGTGCAGGACCAGAGGGTTAGGTCGGCACAGCCTGGGCTGTCGTATAGACCCAAAGTTGGTGGACAATGCAAAATATCGCAAGTGCTTGTTTGACATGTTCGGGTATGTTACGATTCCGGTGAACTGGGCCCGGATAGAGTCCGAGAAGGGCTACTACGATTTCTCCAGCATCGACCACTGTATTGACGTGCTGGTCGGCAGGAGGCTGGCGATATGCGCGGGCCCGCTGCTATACTTTTGCCCGGAATATCTTCCCGAGTGGTTGGGCGGCGGACAACGGGAATTTGAAAAAATCCGCGAAGCCGCCTACGAGTTTATCTCCCGGATTGTCACCCGTTACTCAAGGTACATCCATGCTTGGCGCGTAATTACGGGTATGAACGCGCAGAACCATTTCGGTTTCAATTTTGAGCAGATGATAGAAATAACCCGCACCGCTTGTCTGGCTGCCAGGTCTGCCGACAGCAAATCGAGGAAGATTGTGGAGATATTGCTTCCGTGGGGAGAGTATTATGCCGCGAAAAAGAGCACCGTCCCTCCGCTCGTTTATGCCGATATGGTTATCCAAAGCGCCATCAGTTTCGACGCATTTGCCGTACAGTTGTACTTTGGCAAAGACCAGCCCGGCATGCACATTAGAGATATGATGCAAATATCATCGATGTTGGACTATTTTGCAGCCGTTGTCAAACCAGTGCACATAACCGGCGTTGCGATACCGGGCCTCAGCGGGTCGAACGACCAGGACTGGCGCGTTGCGGGCAAATGGCACAGGGAATGGGACCCGTCTCTTCAAAGTGATTGGATTGAGCAGTTCTATAAAATCGCTCTTGGCAAGCCCTTCGTCAATTCAATTACTTATTCGAACCTTGCCGACACCAACGAGATCGAGGTATTGGGCAGCGGCCTTTTGACAGAAGGTTTTGAGCCGAAAGAAACCTTCCATACTCTGGAAAAACTTCAGAAGCTTATTTTGACCAGGCAGAAAAACGTGTAGTCGATACCATCTTGGAAAGTGCCTGGGCTATGGATGTCGATATGACAACCGAAACCACTTTCGATAGGGACAAAACCGGACAAAGGCAAACACAACTATTTGCATTCGTCGCCGCTGCAATAATATGTTGTGTGTTCTCAATACTGCTGACCGTCTCTTATTTTGGCCGGGCTGCCGGCAGTTGCAGCATTGTCTTGGACGGCAGGATTAACCCCAACACAGCCGAGGCGGCAAGCCTGGTCAGGCTGCCAAACATAGGCCCCAAGCGGGCGGCGGCCATTGTCGAATATCGTGAAACTGCCGATTCAAAGGGGCCGGCATTTCACCGCACCGCTGATATGGAGAATATCAGGGGAATCGGTCCCAAAACCGCCGAGAAGATGCAGCCCTGGCTTTGCTTTGAGTAATACAGATAGTTGCACAGAACCGTTTGAATTAGCCAAATGCAGTAAGTTATGACGGACTGGGAAATAAAGAAGACGCTTGGCCAATGCTGGGGAAGCGGTAAGAAATTTGAAGTCGGCGTCGAATACTATGCCGCACTTGTCGAGACCCCGGACGGCTTTGAGCGCAGGGATTTCAGCGTCGAATTCTGGCAGGCCCAAAATCCTGAAGTTTACTGCTATTGGAAGACGAAAATGATCCACCCCGACCGCAAGAGGCGACTCTTTGTGGACGATGATATGCTTATGACCTTCTTCGAGCGGTTGGCTGATGAAACCGAGCCCGAGAAGGTGAACTTCCGATTTGTTCTGACACTTATCTTAATGCGAAAACGGATATTGAAATACGATTCAAGCGAACTTAAAGATGGTAAAGAAATCTGGACCCTGCGCGTGACCGGCGAGAAGCGCGGCGTTCATGTTGTCAATCCGCACCTTAGCGAAGACCAGGTCGCCGAGCTGTCTTCGCAGATTGGCGAGGTCCTGCAAATTGAGATGTGATACAGAAGGCAGAGAACTTGGGTGGCACGGTCAAACTCGTTTGGCCGTGTGTCACATTGACATTTTGCACTGCCAAGCTGGCGCTTGACAGTGGCACCCGAACATATGTGGTCGAATGATACCCCCTTGGGTGCCCCGGTCAAGTGGTTATTTTTAGGTCAGAAGACAGAATGCAGAACTCAGGATTCAGAATGCAGAATACAGCCGGCAGGAGTAGGGCAAATGTGGGGATATACGTGAATTATTGGTGTTCTGAGAATTCCGTTCTGCTTCTTGCCATCGCCCCGGTGGTAAGCTTGTGCGTGTTCTTTTCGGGCTGCGCTGTTCCGACCGTCGAGAAAGCCCCCAGGATTTGTGCCGACAAGAGTATCGATGAGATAATGCAGGTTTTGCGTCGGCGACGTGAAAACGTCGGGCCTTTAAGAGCCGGCGGGAGCATGCGCATCCGGTGGTATGACAGCGAGAAAAAAGTGCACCAGGAAAACTTGAATGTTGTTCTGAGGTTCTATCCACCCGACCGCATTTATTTCCGCGGCAATACCATCCTGGGTGAAACCGTCCGATTGGGAGCAAATGCTGATGAGTTCTGGATTCTGATGAAGCCCAGCCAAATAAGCACCTATCAGTGGGGCGTGCGGTCGCGGGTAGAGACATGCTCGCGCGAGCAGTGGCTGAATCCGCAGAACCTGCTTGAAGCGCTCGGCATGGTTAGCGTTGACGTTGACGCGGCCTGGTCGCTATCCAACCAGGGTGATTTGGACGTTCTGGCCAGAACCGGCGCGAGAGGAAAGGTGGTTGAAAAGGTATATGTCAACTGCAGCGACTATCTGCCCGAAAGAATAGAATATTACGGCGCCGAAGGGCAATTGACAATTGCCCTCGAATTGGACGAGTACATCCGGCTTAGCGATGCCGCGCCGGTACCGACAAGGATTAGCATTACCCACCACGAAATGGACACTGCGGCCGACATCACGCTTAAAAATGTCAAATTGTTCGAACCCTCACCGAAACAGCTCGCCGGCCTGTTTGCCCGTCCTGAGCCGAAGGGCTTTGAACATGTTTTCAAGTTAGATGAGAATTGTGAGTTTATCCGGCAGTAGCGAAAGGTAAGGTGTTCTGTGGCAAGGGTCAAATTAAGCGAGCGGATTACTGAGGGATTGTTTTTCTTGGATGGGGCGATGGGCACGCAATTATTTGCGCGCGGCATCGAGGCCGGCCGATGCAACGACTATTTGAATATCGAATCGGGCGATATTGTCTTCGACATACACACGGCATATCTGCAGGCGGGTAGCGATGCAGTCATCACAAACACATTCGGTGCCAATAAATACGCCCTGACCCGGCACGGCCATGCCGACAAGGTTGCCGAGATAAATCTTGCAGGTGCCGGGCTTGCGCGCACTGCGGCAGGCGACGACAAATACGTCCTCGGGGATATTGGCCCCTGCGGCGATTTTCTTGAGCCTTTGGGCAACGTCAAGGCTGACGAATTGCGCGCCGCCTTTGCCGACCAGGCCAAGGCCCTTGCCGACGGTGGTGTTGATGGCCTTATTATCGAGACGATGACTGCAATCGAGGAAATAACCATCGCGATAGAGGCTGTTAAGTCCGTCAGCGACCTGCCCATTTTTGCAAGCCTTGCTTATGACCCGGCCGGTGAGGGATTCAAAACGATGATGGGAATAGGCCCCGAAACGGCCGTTGCAAAGCTGGTGCCCCTGGAAATCGCCGCGATAGGATTCAACTGTGGCACATTGGATATGGCCGGCTACGTAAAGCTTGCGCAGGTCTATGCGGATGTGATCGGCGCCGAGTCGATAGCCTTGTTAGCTGAACCCAACGCCGGCAGGCCGGAGTTGGTGGACGGCAAAGCCGTTTATAATCTTTCACCCGAGGATTTCGCCGCCGCCTGCGGGCAGATTCATGCCGCCGGTGCAAAAATCATTGGCGGCTGCTGTGGCACCAGCCCAGACCACATCAAAGCAATGGCGCGGAGATTAGAGAACGAATAGACTGCCCCCTATTTCTATTTCAAGCGCCGCAGGTTTAGCCGGTGAGTATCCAGACTCCTACATGCAGAAGGGCGGCTACGAGGATCATGACGAGGCTGAGAGTGCAAAACAAGATGACTACTTCCCTGAAAAAGCGCCGCAGGAAGATGACGCGCATCTTTGTGGCCTTGTAAATGACGGCCACCGAAAGAAGCAGAGGAAATATCCACAGCAGATTCTTGACATCCATCCCAATGTTTTCAGGTGCCGTGAAAGTGGCTACGAGAGGTACGAGTTCACACATCATCATCTTCTCCGATTATTTCGCCTCTTCCGGCATAGGCCATGTACACCGCACTGACGATACACAAAAGATTGAGCATTCCGGCGATACTCGTATATATTTGGCCGATATCGGCAGGTTTGCCGTAACTGTGATATTGTCCCGTCTTGGTTATTTGTCCGAGCATACCGACCGCCGGAGAGGTCATCATCTGGCCGATATACCAGGGCCAGGCCCCAACCGGATCAATCACTCCCACTGAGCCTACATAGAGACCCGTGAGAAATGTAAGCGTGATTGTAATAAATATTATGATGGCCCGTTTTCTCTCCTTGATGACGAAGTGTCCCGCCCCCGGCACGGCCCAGGCGAGCACCGCGACGATCACCAAGAAAAGACTGTGGTCGATTTTAGATTGCTTTGGCATCAGGATGCTCCGGTTGGCTGTTGCTCTTCACTGTCCGGCTTTGCACCGGCGTACTTAAATTTCATTCGTTTGAATATATTGTCCGGCCCGAGATGAATGAGCAATAGCCTTTCGGCCCGAGCCGCATTAATCATAAAGGCGACCTGGGCCTTCTTCTGGTGATAATCCTGCTGGGTCGCGGCAGTGCGCGAGATATCTTTGACGACATGGTAACATGCGCCCGGCTTGAACTCGAGGACGGATTTGAGGTTGGCAGCTTCGGTTTTGCCTGCAGGGATGAGGGAGTACAACTTGTCGAGCAGTCTTTTTCTTTCCATGCTGTTTCTGACGTATGTCGCTGCTGCCGGATTATCCGCCGACTGTGCCCGGGCGGTGTGTATATCCATGTCAGAAAGCCTGGTTTGCTGTGACAACTTGTCAAGCCTCAGCATCACGGTCGAGGGGTCGTTGGGGTCGCGGTGAAGTCTGTTAAGCTCGCCCAGGGCCTCGGTCCAATTCCCCTTCTGGTCTATCAGCTTTACAAGCTCATAGGCCCGGGCCCTGGCCGGACGCATGGCTTTTTGCAGTTTCACATCTTGGGCAACTTTGTCTCTGACCGAATAGACGCTTTCGGTTTGCTCCGTTTCATCGAGGATAACACCGTTTGTGTTGAAGCTGGCGTTCAAATCGGCCGGCTCAGACACATTTTCGGCCTGGATTACTCTGACTATGGCGATTATTGAACCGAACATATCCTTGGCCGGCCCGATGTTTTGCCACATCTTTGATCTGGGCACACCCAATGGCCCTGCCTGACCGGCGCCAAGCTCATCGAGGGCGAATACGACCTTGCCCAGAGGGATGACCTTTTGGTTCTGTCCTTCGATTGCGAGTCTGCTCAGATACGTGTCGGTGGCTACATCGGCGGCGCTGAGCACGCCCGTTTGGCCTGCGTGAACCCTTATTTCGTACTTTTCGGTGAGCTTTGCGGCCGCTTCGGCGTAATCGCCTGCGACCTTGTCGGGTTCGGCGCTGTCGGGCTGGTCGATATTTGTGCCCCCAAAGCCTGCCTCGGTCAGTCCTATCGCCTCATTCAAAATCATGTCGGCCTGCCTGTTGGTTTTGGTCTGTATCATAATTCGCTGGATTTGGCCGGCGACCTCTGCGTAGCTCCTTATCTTTTGAACCTTGGATTCCGGGTCGTTGGGGTCTGCAAGCTCCTCATACTTGAACAGAGACTGATAGTCGGGCAAGTCCAGATTTTGCCGATAGAATGCTTCGGTTTCGTCCGGCGTGGGCTCGGCTACCAGTGTCCGCACATCGTCCAGCTTCAGGATAAGGTACTCAAGCGCGATTCTTGCCGGCTGCTCGTATCCAAAACCGTACGGGTTCCGGTCGTCTATCTGGTCGGGTGGCGATTTTTTGTATCGGTCAAACTGGTCGGCCAGCTCTTCGGGTGTGGGCTCGGGCTGGCCGGCGACAAAGTCGGAAGCGTTTATTCTTACAAACTCGGCATCAATCTTTTCCCCTTCGCGCCCGATGGCGGCTCTGACCTGGGCAATTGTGACATCCTCATTGCTCGTAATCATCCTGGTATACGCCAGGACTGCCCACAGGTCCCCTGCTATCCGAAAAATTTCTCTCTCTGGTATGCCGTGGTTTTTGATTATGTAGTCAACCAACCGCTTTGCATCAACCTGACCTTGAGTAAGCTGAGGCACTATCTGCCTGAGTATCTGCTTGGCCTCGCGGTTTGTCACAACACAACCGGCCTGTTTTGCTTCAGCCTTTAGCAGAATCCACAGCAGCTCACTTCGGCCTGTGACCTGGCTGAAGAACACATCTATATCCTTTGTACTCATCTGGAGCCGGCCCTGGATAACCGCTCGTTTCATATCATCGCTCATTGCTGCATCGGTTCGGGAATCCGGGAACAACCGTATTGCAAGCAACCTGGACGACAAATCCCCCAGGCCTAAATGCAATAGTCTGTCGAACATAAGTATCCTGAGCACATTAAGGTCGGACTGTGCCTGAAGGATATCCGTGCCTGCTATTTTGTCTTTTTCGCCGAAATACGCGACGGTTCCGGCACCAGCCCCCATTCTGCGCATAATCTGCTGGAATGCGGCGCCCCCGACGAAGGCTATCATGATGAAAATGACAACAAAGGTCATCAGCTTTCTTTGGTTCTTACGTATCCATTTAACGAGATGCATAATGCCACCTTCTCACACAAAATATCCGCTTTTGCTCATTTAGAACCATAAGAGTATATGCAATCGAGGTGCTTTTGCAAGAAAAATAGTCAGGGTCTGTGTTTTCGTTTTTTTCTGTCGCATGACCGCCGGTGGATTAGGTGTGTACTTTTTGCTTGAATATTTCGGCCTGTAGGGCTTATGATATTTGCTTTAAGGTGGAATGAAAGGGTATTTATGACATCCGGTATTAACTGTCGCCAAAGATCGGTTCAGGCCTTTGCCGAGGCGAGCCAAATCCTGCCGGGAGGGGTCAACTCGCCGGTGAGGGCATTTGGGGGCGTTGATGCAGGGCCGCTGTTTATCGCATCGGCGAGCGGTTCGAAGATATATGATATCGACGGCAATGAGTACATCGACTATGTGTGCTCGTGGGGGCCGATGATATTGGGCCATGCGTACCCAGCGGTTGTTGGGGCGGTAACGGAGGCCGCCGGGCGTGGCACGAGCTTCGGGGCGCCGACCCTGGCCGAAACAGCCCTGGCCCGAAAGGTGGTCGCGGCGTTTGGCTCAATAGAAAAAGTGCGGATGATAAACAGCGGCACCGAAGCGGTGATGACGGCTATCCGCTTGGCACGGGCGTTTACTGAAAGAGATTACATAGTGAAGATGGTGGGGTGCTACCACGGGCACAGTGATTCACTGCTGGTTGCCGCCGGCTCCGGTCTGGCGGAGATTTCCAGGCCCTCAAGTAAGGGAGTTCCGCAGCGGCTTGCTGAGCTGACTATCGCGATACCGTACAACGATATTGGGGCTGTTAAGGCTGCTTTCAAGAAATACAAGGGCCGCATCGGGGCGGTACTGGTCGAGCCGATTGCCGCCAATATGGGTGTGGTGCCGCCTGCGGGTGGATATCTGCAATCGCTGCGCGAGTTGTGTGATGAAAACGGTGCGATACTGGTTTTTGACGAGGTGATAACGGGTTTTCGTGTGGCTTTGGGCGGCGCACAGCAGCTTTACGGCATAGAAGCGGACCTCACGTGCCTTGGTAAAATAGTTGGTGGTGGGCTGCCGGCGGCGATGGTAGGAGGGCCGGCCAGGTTGATGGATATGTTAGCTCCTCTGGGACCTGTTTATCAGGCCGGGACACTCAGTGGCAATCCTCTTGCGACCGCGGCGGCAAACGCGACTCTTGAGATACTGGCCGGCGGTGATTGCTACACCAGACTTGAGGCAAGCGCCGAGAGTTTGGCCGGCGGCCTGGCAGATGCCGCCAAATCCGCCGGAGTGGGGCTTATAATTAACCGGGTCGGCTCAATTATGAGCTGCTTTTTCACCGACAAACCCGTGAGGAATTTCGCAGATGTCCAGAATACCGACATAAAGACGTTCAAAAAGTTTTTCGCCGGGATGCTTGAAGGGGGTATTTATCTGGCGCCAAGCGCGTACGAGGCGATGTTCGTATCCTTGGCCCATTCAAAAGAAGATATTGAAAAAACCATAAAAGTAGCGCAAAATGTGTTCAATGAAATTTCAAGCGCCTAATACTACAGCGTAGGTTATGGTTAGGAGACAGACAAATGAGTGAGAACGAAAAAACACATGATATGGTTAATACCACCGATTGCCTCGAAGCGGTCAATGCGTTCAAAGCAATGAAGAACTTCCTGTTCTTCATTGTTCTGATGTGCCTTTTGTTGTTGCAGGCCACTTTCTGGTTTGAACAATTAGGCTACATTGACAAGACCGATTGTCAGGGTGTGGCGGGTGAAATGTTTTTCTTCGGGGGCCCTTGCCCCAGGCGGGCGAGTGCGGCGGCTGGGGCCGAGTCCGTTAGCGAAACATCGACCGAGGGCGAGGCGGGGACAATCGAAGCGCAGGCAGAACTTGCAACCGCCGATATTGGCGACGAATCGGACCAGCCGGATGAATCTGCGGGCGCGACCGCCCCTGCCGAGGCCGGCGGTAAGGAGACGAAAACCAGCCCGAAGTTCACCTTCAAATGCCGCCGGGCGGCATTTTTAATCTGTGTCTGCAACTTCATTCTTATCATCGCGGCGACACTTTACTGTTTTACATTGCTGGTGAGCATAAAGATATCGCTGGTCGGGCGATTAGGGGGCATAAACCACATTTCGTGCGCCTTTCTTCTGTCGCTGTTCGGCCTTGTGTTACTGCTGCCCTGGCAGAAGCTCTTTGGAGGCGTGGTTGCCGGTGCCATATACACTCCCGAAGAATTGCTGTGTTCGGCGGCGCCGACAGCCCAAGATTCGGTCGTCTGCCAGGTACTTTACTATCTGCGGTTTGTGGTACTCTGGCTGGTAACGTTTTTGCTGTTTGTTTTCGCCCAGTTTCGGTCGGCGAGGTGGGCAAGTGCGACTTTGCGCCGTTTGGGAATGATTCACTGAACTTGCGCCGGAGTGTAAACAAATACCGCCTGAAATGTCGGACCTGACATTCCAGGCGGCACAAGTACTTTTGCGCAGCACAGTTATAGTATTCTGCATCTCAATCAGCTCGCAGCATAAATGCTGCGAAAGAACCAGTTGTTACCCCCTATGCCAAAGCCAGACGAACAGATGGTCCGAACGAGACAGATATCAGGTTACTTGTTACCTTTTGACGTTACTATTTTGATTGTGTCATCTCCCTCAAAATCCGTACCGTCGGTGAGCTTGCCGCTGACAGTCATCAGAGCAGTGCTTTGGGCGTCTTGGGTGTTGCTGAGCATGTTCTGAGTTCCTTCTCGGTCGAATTTGACGAGCAGCTTTTGTTCGACCTCGTCGATTTGGGCTCGCACGGGTTCGAGTTCGTCATTCAGCATAATGCTGCCAAGTACTATATCACCGATATCATAGTTGTCGCCAAGCGCAACCGTACAGGTAATCCAGTTGCCGTTGCTTGTGAGATTGAGGGTTTTGGGAGTTACTTTGACGATGGCTCGTATGGCCGCGACGACTTCATCGGCTCCGATGTCAACTCTCGCACCTAATAATCTGGCGTGTCCGTCTATGTCGGTCTGGCCGGCATCCGCAACGAAAGCGGGGTCGCCGGCGTCAATGCAGGGAGAGTCATCGAGCAAATGATAATCACCTTCGGTATAGACTCCGGAGCTGGTCATCTGACCGGGGCTGGTGAATAGAGGGTCAAGGTTGATGTTGCCCAGTCCCCAGTCGACAGTGGAGCCACTGTTAGTTACTACGCTATCGGGCAGACCCTGGATGTCAGTGTATGAAATGCTGACAGAGGCAGGCGCTCCGCCATTGCCGACCATCATCTCCGATGCACTCGCAGCGGTATTGCCCCAGAGGATGCTGTTGCTTATCTCCAGGTTGCTGGAGCCGAAGCAATAGATACCGCCTGCGAATACCGAAGCGGCATTTGCGCTGATTGTGCAATTAACAAATGCGGGCTCACCTTCGTTGTGGCTGTAGATTGCGGCGCCGCGGGGGGCGGAGTTTCCGGCGATGATGCAGCTTTCTATAGTGGGGCTGGCACCGGTGCAGTATATCCCGCCGCCGCCCACTAATGCGGAGTTTGCTGTAATGGTGCAACCGGTAATCACAGGCTGGCTGTTGTTGTTTCCACATTCTATAGCCCCGCCCAAAACGGCCGAGTTGGCTGTAAGGACGCAGTTGCTGATTGTGGGGCTGGAGCCATTGGAGCACGAAATCGCACCGCCTGAGAAAAAGTTTCCGTTTGTGATTGTAAGACCAGCTAATTTTGCTTCTGATGTTTCGCCGGATTGGAAGACGAAGCCACGAGTTGAAGGCGACCCCTGGCAGTCGATAACCGTAGTGTTTACGATTTGAGGGTCGCCGGGGTCGGTGCTTTGGACCGTGATAGCCTTGCCTTTGAAGCTTATGTTGCAATCCAAATACGTGTCGGGCGTGACCACGACCGTGTCGCCGTCAACACAAGCGTCGATAGCGGTTTGGATATTAGGGTAATCCGTGGGAACGTAGTGAACCGCCGCGTTTGTCGAACCGGCAAATAGCAAGCCAAGAAAACATATTGTCGTTATTAAGTTTCTCATTTTTCTACCCTTTGTCTGAATGCTGATAAAATCAGCCGTTATTTGAAAACGTTTTTAGAACGGTTACGAGCCGAGTACTTCGGAATAAGAGCTTGAGTCATAATTAAGTATTAGTTCGGGACCAAAACCAGCGGGCACCTCGGTATCACCGGAACGGTTGAAGAAGAGATCGCTGTTGCCGCCTAACATCATGGGAGTGTCGGAATAGTTCAATATGGACCCGTTGATTGTTCCGCCGGCATTGCCGAAGAAATTGATGCCGTTGGCGGCTATGGCACCGTTTAGGGTATCGAAACTACCACCGAAAGATGCGCTGAAGCCGGGCGCCATCAGGAATGTGCCGGTTTCTCCACGCATGCCGTCGAACTGTTCTGTTTCGGGCAGGGCCGTCACAGGGGAACTGCTGACGTTGCCTAAGAATATTATCTGGTTTGCCCCGGAATTGTCGTTCATGTCACCATCGCCTACGATAATGCCGGTGATATTGACGTTGCCGGTGAAGGTAACTATATTGGGCGATTCGATGAAAACGATTCCGTTGAGAGTCGTACTGCCGGAGAAAGTGGGATTAGTTCCGCCGGGTATTCTTATATTTTCGAATGTGTTGTCTGAGGTTGTGTCGTGAATCGCAGGGTCAAAGGTATTTTGAACATATTGTTCGAAGTAATCGGTGAGGGGGGTGGGAAACTCCACAGGTTTATCGACGATGGAGACGTGGTCCAGGGCCGCTTCACCGGTTTCGCCGCCTATTCCTGCCTGGCCACCCTGTAATGTGGCATACCCGTCGGGATTTGTGATTGTTACATTGCCTCCGATCTGGGAATTGCCTATGATGGAAAGCACATCATTCTGACTGTTGCTTTCGATGTAAACGTCAGCGTCGGTATGTACATTTGTGCCGTCCATCGCGATATTACCGAGCAAAGTCAGGGGCCCTCTTGTGGCTACACCATAGTCGAAAACATTGTGTTCTCTTGTTTCGAACCTGCAATTAACACTTACGATTCGTGTAATCGAATCAGCACCGCCTGTAATATCACCGCCTCTAATAGTCAGTTGTATCACGTCGAGATCGCCGGTTTTCTGCATAGACGCCGAGAAGGACTGGCCCGCCAAAGAGTTTATGGTGGTGCTGCCAAGATTTACGGCCGAAGGCCCATCAGCATCATACGCGCTGGTGGTAGTGGGGTAAATACCGGCTGTTTGCAGTTCTACATCGACAAGGCCTGTCAGGGTGGTGAACCTGTCGGCGGGCGAGACATTGCCGGGCATTGCAACACGTCCGAGCCAGTAGCGCGTGACCTCAAGCCCTGATTGTGCACTTTCAAGCGCACGGTTAGCCTTGTAGTGATTGTCTGCGATCTGGACATTGGTCGAAGACATTGTCAGCATGGCCAGGGCCAGGGATGAAAAGACCGCGACAAAAATCACCGCAATAATAAGGACAGCCCCATGGCGAAGATATCTATTTCTCCCCTTATACCTGTTCATCTTGTTCTCCTCTCGTTTTCTCCTCTCGTTATTTTTCCCTCAAGCCTGTAAAAGCTTCATATCTCCAAAGTAAAATATAAGATACAATTGCAAGCCGGGCAAAAAAGCGGCGGATAAATCGGCCCTTGTGCCGGATTTGCAACTAAAGGGCGCCAAAGTAGTTACAGAACTAAGTTCCGATAATTGATACAGACAGGATATTTAAGAATGTTAATGAATTTCACCATTAGGACGCGGCATTGTATTCAACCACCTGCACCCCTGTAAAACCTGTGGGATTGTGAGTTGTGCCGGACTGGTTAAACGATAGCGTGCCTTGACCCTGAAGTCTTACGGGGTCGGTGGAATAGTTTATTATAGAGCCGTTGATTGTGCCGCCTGCCTGGCCTGTAAATCTCGCTCCGGCCACCGCGATTACGCCATTAACCACATTGGCCTGGCCTGAAAAATCAGCGCTGAAACCGGGAGCTATTATAAATGTCCCTGTTTCATTCTTGATAGCATCAAATTCGGCTCCTGTAAGCTCGGACATGTCAAGACACTGAACCTGGCCGGTGAACTTGAGGTTGTTATCGGCCGAGTCGTCGCCCACAGCAGAGTTACCTACAATAATACCTCGTATTGTCACCTGCCCTGAAAAATGTACCTTATTGGGCTGTTCAATAAACAAAACACCGTTTATTGTCTTGTTGCCCGAAAATGTAGGATTAGTATTCGCGGCAATCGTGACATTATTTAAAACATCGTAACTGCTGAGGGATGATTCCGAATTAATCACATCACCCGTTGCGAACTGGGCAAAATAGCTGGTATCAGGCGTGGGGAACGTAACAGCATCAGCACCGAGGATTACGTGGTCCAGTGCTGCTTCGCCGCTTTCTCCGCCGACAGTGGAGTGAGGGCCGATATTGACGGTGGCATAGGGGTCGACAATATAAACATTCCCGGCCACGCTTGCCTGGTTGCTTATCTCGAAAGAATCGCCCACAATCCCGGCATTGATATACACGTCCGATTCAACTGCGGGATTGACGCCCGCAATTTCAGATTGGCCGGTCATCAGCAAAGGGCCATTGCTTACAATCCCATAATCAAAAACGCCGCTGCCCCTTAGTGCAAAATTGAAGTTCGTCCTTATTGTTCGACTGAACTGCCCGCTGGTACCGGTTACATCCACCCGTAGAGTGTCGGTGTCAATCTGGCTGATAACGGCGCTGAAGGTCTGGCTAAGTTGCGAATCCAATGCTACGGCGGCGATAGTTAGAGTTGTGGGGTCAGTAGGGTCATCGGCGGCAACGGTGATGTTTGTCACGGCTGCGTTAGTAAGGTTGAGCGTCAGCGCGTCTTTAACCGCTGTGAGGTCCTTTGCGGAGACGCCCATGTCATCGAGCCAGTACCGCAAAACATCAAGCCCGGACTGAGCATTTGCAAGGGCGAGGTTGCCCTGGCGCTGATTGTCCGCTATCTGGATATTGGCCGAGGACATCGTGAGCATAGCAAGACTCAACGATGAAAAGACGGCCATGAAAATTATCGCTATAATGAGGACCGCCCCCCGGCGAAAATCGTCATTCTTTTTTTTGCAGTTACGGCTTCTCATTTTATCTATCCGGCCAAATTTACAGGGCTTGGTGCCTGTAATAATTCCAAAGCCAGCTACTCAAGTCCGATAAAGAGCGCCAGCAGTGTCTTGTGTAATTAATAATCCCCCGTTAAGGTGCAAGCTCACTCTTAACATTAGCCCCTATTATAGCAAAACGAGGGCGCAATGTCAAGTGTTTATTAAGATACATTAAGGATGAATTGGTGTGTCGTCCGTGTTTTCCTGTTCGGCGTGAAACGAGCTTCGGGTGAAAGGTGAGGCCATCACCCATGAAAACCCTAACTGGTGTGCCTTTTGACCCCACCAACGGAACTTTTGAGGGTCAATGAACTCGGCGACGGCGAGTGCATCGGCGCAGGGGCGTAAATACTGTCCAATAGCAATGCGGTCACACCGCACCTGCCGCAGGTCCTTCAGGACCTCGATGACCTCAGTTTCACTCTCGCCCAAGCCCAACATAATCGACGATTTCGTCTGGATGTCGGTGTACGTTTCTTTGGCCTTGCGCAAAAGGGCCAGAGAGAGCCGATAGTCGGCTCCCGGGCGAACCGCGGGATACAGCGATGGTACCGTCTCGACATTATGCCCAAAGACAAAGGGCAGCGCCTCGGCCAGAATCTGAATCGCTTTCTCCTGACAGCATCTAAAGTCGGGCACGAGCAGTTCGAATTGCATACCAGGTATCTCTTGTCTGCATCGATTCACCACGTCTTGGAAATGTGCCGCACCGCCATCGGGCAAATCATCGCGGTTGACACTTGTGATGACGAGATACTTCAGATTTAACTGCCTGGCCATCTCTGCCACCCGCCTCGGCTCATCCGGATCAGGGGGATCGGGCTTGCCGGTGGCTACAGAGCAAAACCTGCAATTGCGCGTACAGACATTGCCCAAGATCAGGACCGTCGCGGTGCCCTTTGACCAGCACTCGCCCCTGTTGGGACAGTTGGCGTTTGTACATATCGTCTCCAGGCCCAATGTATCGAGCACATCACGGGTATGATTGAAGGTCTCGCCGGCCCCGAGCCGTCTTTTCAGCCACGGCGGCAATTTAGCTGCTGATTCGGCCATTGGCTGTCTATCCACTGAATCGCTGTTTGGACCGGACAGGTGCTTGAAACACAGATCCGCCAGCCTTTGTTTTACCTGCGCCATTGGATGGTCTGTAGCCGTTTGCTTCGATACGCTTGTTATTTCCACGTCCTCCAGACCACATGGTACGATAGTCTCGAAGATGCTCAAATCATTCCTGATGTTAATTGCCATTCCGTGGAAAGTTACCCATCGCTTGAGACGCACACCTACCGAACCGATTTTTTTCCGGCCTGTCCACAATCCGGGAAATCCCCTTCGTCTCTCGGCCCACACTCCCAATTGTTCCAAAAGCTCAATCCCAATTGCCTCAAGTAGCCTGATGTAGTCATTCACTCCTAATCCGAGGGAGCTCAACTTGATGATCGGGTAGAGCACTACCTGTCCCGGATTATGGGCTGTGCCGCCGCCGCCTCGTCGAACCTTCGCGATTTCGATTCCTTTCTTTTTGGCCTGTTCTTCGGTTATAAGCAGCCGGTTCAAATCCTTCCGCACGCCGAACGTAATCACCGGCGGGTGTTCCAATATCAAAACGGTGTTGCCAATTTCGCCATTCTGTCTTTGGTCAACAAGCTTGCGCTGCAGGCCCAGCGCCTCATGGTAGGCCATCAGACCACAATCACGAACTTCTAACTCATGCTGTACTTTTACACTTTGCACAGATATAAATCCCCTTGTCGTGGCCACAGGGCCCGTTTTTGGAGCCGAACTCTAATCCATTTTAACGCAGGTCCGGAACCAATAGTCAATACTTGTCCCGCATTTACTTTGCCCGCAAAGTTAGTGCGGGGGTAAATAGAAAGTCGTCAATTCCTCGGCGGCCCATGCAGGCTCAACCCGAAGGCGTCTTCCCACGCCTCCTTTAGCACTTCCGAAACCGTCGGATGTGCGAACACTACGTCGGTTATCTCCTCGGTGCTGCCAATGAGAGCCCGCCCGGTCGATATCATCTCTGTAGCGGTAGCACCGACTATCGTCATGCCTATAATCTTGTCGGCGGCCTTTTCTCTGATGACGCGCACCTCGCCGGCGGTCTCATTATGGGCTGCGCTTCGGCCGTTGGCCCTGAAAAACGCCCTGCCAACGACCGTGTCAATGCCGGCCTCGGCACACCGGGCCTCATTCATGCCTACTGACGCCACTTCCGGAAACGTATATACGGCCCTTGGGATAAGACTGTAGTCGCCCATTTTCTTATCACCGCCAAGTGCGTTCTCAGCAGCAACTTCGGCTTCGGCAAATGCCCCGTGTGCCAGAAACGTTGTCCCCACAACGTCACCGATTGCATATACACCGGCGGTGCTTGTTTCCATCTTGTTATTGACCGCTATGGCCGGGCCATTCAACTTCAGGCCGAGTGCATCAATAATTTGCTTATCACATACCGGACGTCGCCCAACCGCAATAAGTACCTTTTGGGCTTTGATGGTCTGAGCGCCCTGAAGCGATACCTTTGCTATGCCGCCTGACGTCTCAACAGAGGTGACCTTTTGGCTGACCAATGGTTCAATCCCCTGCTTTTTCAACTCCCGCGCCATTATCTGACCGACCCACTGGTCCTCGGTCGGCAAAAGACGCGAAAGCGCTTCGATGATAGTCACCTTCGTACCCACTGCTGCATACACACAGGCTAATTCACACCCAATCACACCGCCGCCGATAATCGCCATTGATTTCGGGACTTCAGCTAATCCAAGTGCCTCTGTGCTGCTGATAATGGTTTCGCTGTCAAAAGCAGTCCCCGGTAGCTCGGCCGGTTCAGAGCCGGTCGCCAGGATTATGCTCTTGGTTGCAATCTCGATATTGCCTGTTTTGCTTTCGACCCGGACTTTTCCAGCAGCTTCGGCAACACCTCTGCCTTTGAATATTGTTACCTTGTTGCTTTTCAGCAGTCCGGCAAGGCCTTTGCGGAAGCCTGCTACGATTGTCTCTTTCCTTGCCTGAATCTTGGGCCAGTTCGGCTGGAAGGATTCGACCTGTACGCCGAAAAGCTCGGCCTTTTCAGCGAGTCTTAAGAAATGCGCCGAGCCAAGTAGCGCCTTCGAGGGGATACAGCCGCGGTTAAGGCATGTACCGCCCATCTCAGCCTTTTCGACAAGCGCTACAGTAGCACCTTTTTGCGCGCAGCGAATCGCCGTCGCATATCCACCCGGCCCACTGCCAATAACAACAACGTCAAAATTCTCAGATATCATAAAAAACAATTTCCAAGCTGCCACAATGTCCAAATACTATTCATCGAGGATTGGCACATGCTCATCTTTATCGGGGTCGTATCTTAAGTGCCCCTTCTCCTTCAGTTCTACCACGACATTATCAACCTTTTGCCCCATGGCTTCAAGGGCTTCCTTAGCGGCTTTGCGAACGAATAACACTATCATCCACGGACCATCTCCAGATGAGGTAGTGTAATATGCCTTGTCTCGAAGAAGCTGCCGTAAATGAGGAATGGCCTTGTGCGTCTTCAACTGCCCAACAACTAACGCTCCTGTCTTCCGTTCATTGGGTTTCTTGGAGTTCAGCTTTGAAAGGGCAATTTCTTCTACTTTCTTCCTTGCATAATCCTGTAACTTTTTCCACTGTTTTTCCTCTGTTTTGTAATAGTCCTTGTTGTACATTTCACGGTTGACAAGTCGTTCATATAATCTGCCGGTCGCCAGTTCGATTATGAGCAATCTGCCCCAGTGGAGTCTTATGAAGAAGTATTTTTCTTCGGGACCGAAAAAAATTATAGAGTCTTCATTCCACCAAAAGCTTGAGACTGTCATCTTGATATGTTCAATATCGTCGTCAAGACCAAGAGATTTGGTGTTATGAACAGCGACAAGTTCCCCTTGGAACCCATAGATAACAACAGGAAGGTCACCAACACGATGCCACTCGTCCATCGTAACCACATAGTCCCCCGAATCGGCGACAAAAATCTGTACAGGAGCATGGTCATTTATTAAATTGCGAGACCATACTTGGGTTCGTTTGCCTCCATTCATTTTGAATAGGACACCTTTGCAATGACCGGGGTGGTCTGGCCAATCTTTGTGAGGAGTAATCTTGAATAAATGTTTGCCGGTGGTAGATTGAAACTCAGTTTTTTCAATTAGACCCCATTGGTCTGCTCTTGCAGGCAATGTTGCGAATAAAAGGGCGAACACAACTCCAAAACTAATTTTAGCAAGGTCTGTTGACGTTTTTTCCTCCATTCTATCCACCTAACAACAAAGCTCTTTTGGCTTTATTATAAAAACAAATCTCTGATCTTGAAACTATAAACTCCAAATTACAAATGCTTAACGATTGTAGTGTGTGCGGCGTCGAACATACGGACGCCGCCGTCGTCTAACTGCAGAATCAATCCTTCAGCAGGGTCAACGCCGATGCAGTTGCCGGTGAACGGCTGCTGGTTGTATTGCACCGTTACATGATGGCCTAATTGACTGCTTAGCCCGCTCCAGGTGTCTATAATCTGCTGGCTGTCATCTTGAGCTACGGTCAGCCATTCGTCAAGCGAGGCAAGCAGTTCTGCAGCCAATAAGTTCCTGTCCACGGCCGTATTGCTCTGGATATCGATACTCGTGGCCGACATCCGGAACTTGTGCCTTTGGAAAAAGTCTTCGGCCTGATGGCAGTTTATCCCGACCCCTATTACGTAATTGCTTCTGCCGTTAGTAGTTCTGGACTCAAGTAGGATTCCGGCGACCTTCCCGCCCTTTATTATTATATCATTCGGCCATTTGAGCCTTGCATCCAGCCGGCAGCACTTGTTAATAGCCTGGGCCGTTGCCACCGCCGAAGCAAGTGTCAGCAGTTCTGCGCCGCATTTACAATCGAGCAGGAGGATTGAGCACAGGATACTGTCGCCGTCGTCGCTTAGCCACTCATTGGCCCCTCGTCCTCTGCCAGCCCTCTGGCGTTCGGCGAAGATGCAAATGCCGCTATTTTTCCGGTTGGCTGCGTATTCCCAGGCGATGTCATTTGTGCTGGCGGTGGACTTAAAAATGAGAATTTCCCTGCCAATCCCGGCGGTGTGAAGATTTGCCTTTATAGCATCGGCATCGAGTTGGTCGGATTGCGTCATGTTAAACAGAAGACAGAAGACAGAAAATAGAAAATTGCATTAAATGTCCAGGCCGATATCGACTGCCGCCGCCGAGTGCGTAATTGCACCGACTGCAATTCTGTCGATGCCGCACTGTGCAATGGCCAAGACGTTATTGAGCGTAACGTTGCCGCTGGCCTCCAACAAAGGCCTTCGGCCGCACATTTCGTTTCGCATTTGGACGGCGTGCTTCAGTTGCCACTGACCCATGTTGTCCAATAGTATCACGTCGACGCCGGGGATTTTCAAAACGTGGTTGAGCTGGTGGTCAACATGGTCAACTTCAACGCCTACGAACTTAACGCCTCTTGTGGCTTTTGCTTTGGTTACCATTTTCTTCAGCTTCGGATAGAAATTCGGCCCAAGCTGGCTGATGTGATTATCTTTAATCAAGACGGCGTCCCCAAGCCCCAAGCGGTGGTTGTGGCCTCCTCCGCAGCGGACGGCGTACTTTTCCAGCAGCCGCCAGCCGGGCATGGTCTTTCGCGTGTCGTAAATCCTGGCCCTGGTCCCTCTGACGGCGTTTACAAACTTCCAGGTGGTGGTGCTGATTCCGCAAAGGCGCTGCAGGAAATTCAGCACGACTCTTTCTGCGCTGAGCATCGAGCGCAGAGGCCCGGCAATCGTCGCCAGCTTGTTGGCAACATTGGCCCGCCTTCCGTCGCGGATGAAGACGCGGAGCTTGAGCCTCTTGTCGTATTTCCTTAAGACTTCCCTGACGACTTCCATGCCGCATACGACGATTTCCTCGCGTGTTATTATTCTCGCCGTGGCAGTAACATCATCGGCGACGGTTATTCGGCTGGTGGGGTCGCCGGCGCCGAAATCCTCCTTAACCGCCATATTTATCAACGGCTGTACTTTTGCAAGGTCCAGTTTCTTCATTTTATTTTTCCTCTTGGCCAAAGAAATACAAATCAAAGTCCAGTTCAATATCCAGCAAGACAAGCTTTTTCATTTGGCATGGTGATATTATTGGGCCTCCGTGTCTGTGTTTAGAAACCCAGTAACATGAAAGCTTTACTTCTGAGCCAAGTTCTTTTAGTCCGTGCAAAGCGTAAGCTTTCGGAATAATCTTGTCTAAAATGAAATCTATGTGTCGACGTAGGTCTTTAGAGGAAACCTGTGTTTTAGACGAAAGGAACCAAGCACTTGGTATTTTAACCGGGGCGCTATTCTGGATATACAAGGCGTCCCGCTTTTTTTGAGAACTTGTCGGCGTAATCTTAAGCCGTTTTGTGACCTCATCTGGGTCCACCTCTCCCGGATAAATACAGAGCGTGGCAAATGTTTCTTCGCAAGTTTTGTAGTCGTCGTGATACATCCTTTTGCTTTTACTTTTCAACATCTTTCTGTGGCCCCTCAGGGGTCATTTCCACTTTCTTAATTGTCAATTCCGGCATTTCCTTCAGTTCCTTTAACTGGTCGCGGAGGAAAGCAGCCCGCTCGAAGTCCAGTTTCTCGGCAGCAGTCAGCATTTCGGCCTCAATTTGTGCGGCAAGCTCGACCCGGTCGTATTCGGTCTCGCCCAGGTTCACCGCGGCGCGAGCGGTCTTTCTCGCCTTGAACTCGGCCGTCAGGCCCCGGTAGATTTCCTTCTTTATCGTCTCAGGGGTAATATTGTTTTCCTGGTTGTACCTGGTTTGAATTCTACGGCGTCGATTCGTTTCGTCAATAGCTTTTTTCATCGAGCCGGTTACGCGGTCGGCGTAAAACAGGACCGTGGCGTTGATGTTTCGAGCCGTTCTGCCTATTGTCTGTATCAGCGAGGTCTCGCTCCGCAGAAAACCTTCCTTGTCTGCGTCGAGAATCGCAACCAATGAAACCTCCGGCAGGTCCAGCCCTTCACGCAGGAGGTTGATGCCGACGAGGACATCGAACTCGCCGGAGCGAAGCTCTCGCAGAATCTGGACGCGCTCGAGCGTTTGAATCTCACTGTGCAGGTAGCGGCATCGCATTCCCTTTCCGGCTAAGAAGCTCGACAGGTCCTCGGCCATCCTTTTGGTCAGCGTCGTAACGAGCACGCGCTCGCCCGCCTTGACGCGCTTGTCAATCTCGCCCGTCAAATGCTTTATCTGCTCGGTTGCCGGGTGGACGAAGATCTGCGGGTCAACCAGGCCCGTCGGCCGAATAATCTGCTCAACGACCTCGCCGACACAGGTGTCCAGCTCGAAAGGTCCCGGCGTCGCTGAGACAAATACTACGTGCTTCCATGTCTGCTCAAACTCTTCAAAACGCAACGGGCGGTTATCAAGAGCGCTCGGCAGGCGGAAACCATGCTCAACGAGCACGGTCTTTCTGCTTCTGTCGCCTGCGTGCATCGCGTGAAGTTGCGGGATTGTTGCGTGCGACTCATCGATGAAAAGGAGAAAATCCTCGCCGAAGTAATCTATCAGGGTGTAAGGTCTGGCGCCCGGCGGCAGGTGAGCCAGATGGCGGGAGTAGTTTTCAATTCCGCTGCAGTAGCCGACCTCCTGCATCATTTCGATATCGTACATGGTCCTTGCTTCGAGCCGCTGGGCCTCTAAGAGCTTGCCCTCCTGCCGCAGAATGCCGAGCCTTTCAGCCAACTCGGCCTTGATGCTTTCGACGGCGGAGCCGATTCTGTCAGTGGGCATAACATAATGCTGTGCGGGGTATATGAAGACCTGCTGCTCCTCGGCAAGCACGTCCGATGAGACGGGGTTGATGTAGCTTATCTTTTCTATCTCGTCGCCGAAGAACTCAAACCGCACGGCAAATGACTCATACGAAGGCCACAGCTCCACCACGTCGCCGCGCACCCTGAATGTGCCCCGCTTAAAATCAATGTCGTTTCTGGAATACCGGATGTCTGCCAGTCTGCCCAAAAATTCATTCCTGGCGATTATGTCACCGAGCCGGGCTGCAACTACGCTTGCCTTGTAATCTTCGGGCGAGCCGAGCCCAAAAATGCAGGAAACCGATGCAACGATGATAACATCGTCCCTCGACATCAGGCTTGTAGTCGTTGAAAGGCGCAGTCTGTCGAGGTCGTCATTGCGCGAGGCGTCTTTTTCAATGTAAATATCCCTTTGGGGGATATAGGCCTCCGGCTGATAGTAATCGTAATAGCTGACGAAGTACTCGACGGCATTGTCCGGGAACAACTCCTTGAATTCCTCGTAGAGCTGTGCCGCTAATGTCTTGTTATGCGAAACGACCAGTGCGGGTCTGCCGTATCCGGCGATGACGTTGGCCATGGTAAAGGTCTTGCCGCTGCCGGTAACGCCTAAGAGGGTTTGGAATCGTTTACCCTGCTCGAGGCCCACCAGGAGCCGTTCGATTGCCTCCGGCTGGTCACCTCGGGGCTCAAACTTGCTTTGAAGTCTAAATTTTGCCATGTGAATGAAGGAAAAATGAATGGGCTACTGCTTCAGCCTGAATGGTATGCACGGCATACCCTACATTTCACATCTAAATACTAACTACTAATTGGGCGCAAACAAATACCGGACAAGTTTTTCACACATCCCTGTCCGGATTAACTTTCTAACAGAAACTTTAGCGGAAAATTCGCGGTGCACTTGTTGCACGAGCGGCCTTACGTCTGCGACGGCGGTTCCTCTCGGAGGGCTTTTCATAGTAGCTGTTACGCTTTATGTCCCTGATAAGCCCTTCCTTTTCGCACATTTTCTTGAAGCGCTTCACCATCTGCTGGATCGACTCACCCGTACGTGACCTTACTTTAATCATAAAACCTCGAATCTTATTGCACTTAGCTTACAAATAACACTGCTGAATATAGCCGACTGACCGGCGAAAATCAAGCAATTTACATTAGAGTCGGTCTTTTTCAAACTAAAAAGTAACGACGAGGGCAATATTTTTTGAAAAAGGCGACAATCTCAATGTTTTTTCGGCTTAAACAGGGCTTTTCTTTGCGAAAAAACCTGCATTTTTTCAATTTGCGCCTCTTCTTAAGTTACGCACACCCAAGAGCTTGGCTAAACAGGCAAGTATTTGTCCGGTTTTTGCAAGCTATTGTCTCGCAAATTGGCCTTGACGAGGGTGCGAAGTGGACGTACAATAGTAATATAAGCGTTTTGTCCTTTGAGAAGGAGGTCCAAAATGAGGCTGTACAGGCACAATCCTGAGTTGGTCCATCACAGCAGTCAATCCACGGACTTTGTCCGCCACGAGCCAAAGGTTTTGTGAAGGAGGTCAAAAAAATGATACAGAGGACGAATCGAAACATATGCCTGGCAGCATCGATATTTTTGGTGCTATTTTACGGTTTATCTTCACAGGCGATGGGGGATACGCAGACATTTACGATCCCGTTACCGGGCCTTATTGGTTCGCTCGGATCGAGAACAACAACATTTGACTTCCAAATGAACTTTGTAAGTATCCAGCGTTTGTCGATTCAATGTAGTGGAACCACTACTCCGGGATGGGGATGCGGAGATGGTGTTGAACGACCTGTGTTTCCTTATTTCGACTGGCCAGCACAGGTCACAATATACATGGATCCAGGTCCGGGAAGCTGGATAGTCAGTATTGGTCCATATGACGGGTCATTCAGCGTTGAGCAATCATTTCAAAGCCTTGGTCCTGCAACATGGGAATTTCTGCTGGATGGACAAGCTGAGATAACTGCATATATATCCCCCCTTATTGTTATAGGTGGCGTGATGCTTGTGGAACCGACGGCCACAATAACAGAAGCGTACCTGACAGTGGAGGATGTGCAAGTCTTTTCCCCTCCGGGCGATTTTGATGAGGATGGAGAGGTGGATTGTGACGACCTTCGCGTTTTGGCGTTAGCCTGGATGAGCAAGTCTGGCGATGATAATTGGAATCCGGATTGTGACATCTCTGACCCCAATGATGAGGTCATTGATGGACAGGATTTTGGCGTATTCGCCATGTATTGGGATGGGTGTGGTGATCCGCCGCCCGAACCGGGCATGAGTTATAACATAGAGGACTGCGACTTAGCCAAAAAGATGGCAGGTCCGGACAAAGATGCTCTGCGATTCTCAGCAACCGTCCAGGGTAATTACATCCTTTTCGAGGATATGATGACTGCTAACTGCTGCCCGGATGAACTGCTGCTCGAGATAACGCTCGAGGGTGACCTCATCACGATATATGAAATTGAGTACCTTACAATGCCCTGTTATTGTATATGTGACTGGCCTGTAACTGCAACTCTTGGTCCCTTTGCGTCGGGCACATATACATTGGAGGTCTATGAGGACTGGGGCGGCTTCATCGGAAGCACAATCGTTACTATAGAATGAACATTGCCGGTGCTCTGTCGCTCATAATTTGAGGGACTGTCATTCCACAGTTGATGCGGAGCCTAAACCCTTTAATGGTCGTGGATTCCTGCTTTCGCAGGAATGACAAACATCGATTCAGTTACTACAGAACACTGCGTGGAAGAAATTGTTGCATAATCAGGGAAATTAGATATAATGTTCGGGTCATTTAATTCAGTATATGGGGTTTTGGTTATGGGAGGTTAATATGGCTGAGAAGATATCCTTCACGCTTAATGGCAAGCCCGCGGATTTGACAACAGACGGCGAGCGGATGCTGCTATGGGTATTGCGGGCCGACCTGGGTCTTACGGGCACCAAATACGGCTGCGGTATAGGCGTCTGCGGAGCGTGCACGGTCCTTGTAGATGGCAGGGCAGTGCGGTCGTGCCAGGTTCCTGTAAAAGACATTGCCGGCAAGAAGGTTCTAACTATTGAAGGGTTGGCTATGGGCGGCAAGCTGCATCCCCTGCAGGAAGCCTTCACAAAACACGATGGGCTTCAATGCGGTTTCTGCACACCGGGGATGATTATGAACGCTTACAGCTTATTGCTTCAGAAACCGGAGCCGACGCGCGAGCAGATTGTTGAAGGCATGAATTATAACCTGTGTCGATGTGGAGCGCATGTGCGCATCGTCGAGGCAATCGAAGCCGCAGCGAGTGAAATGAAAGGAGGCCGGTCCTAATGAAGAAAACCGAATATGAAAAACTTGATTTCAAGGGGATAATGTCATTGCCGGTTGACCGGCGGAATTTCCTTAAGGGCCTTGGCGGCGGAATAATAATCCTTTTCTACGTTGGGGCTCCGGCGGCATTGGCGGCACGGCGAAGACGAGGATTTGATTATCCGGAAGACTTTAACGCTTACCTTAGAATCGCCCCCGATGGCGAGGTAACGTGCTTTTCCGGTAAGATTGAGATGGGCCAGGGCGTTGTAACATCTTTAGCCCAGATGTTAGCTGACGAGCTTGATGTGGTGCTTGAATCGGTTGATATGGTGATGGGCGACACGGATCGGTGTCCGTGGGACATGGGCACGTTCGGGTCGATGAGTACGCGTTTTTTTGGTCCTCCTCTAAGAGAGGCAGGCGCCAAGGCAAGGGCGGTCCTGATAGAGTTGGCCTCTGAGCAGTTGAAAGTGCCTGCGGAGCGGTTAGTGGCAAAGGAAGGAACGATCTTCGATAAGAACGACAGCAAAAAGCGGGTTACTTATGGCCAGCTCGCTAAAGGAAAAAAGATTGTGCGAAGTGCAAAGGGCGAGCCATCGTTAAAGTCGCCTGACCAGTTTAAGATCATGGGCAAACCCACCTTGCGTAGCGATGCAGTTGAGAAGGTTACCGGCGAGGCTAAGTTTGCCGGCGATATCCGGCCCGACGGGATGCTGTACGCACGAATTTTAAGACCGCCCGCTCACGGTGCCGAGTTGAAGAGCGTTGACACCTCGGCCGCTCGTAAGCTTGAAGGTGTTCGAGTGGTGGAGGTTGAAGCTGAGGACGAGAAGCTGGTTGCGGTGCTGTGCAAAACCCCCGATGAGGCCGAGCGCGCCCTTGCGAAAATCAAGGCGAAGTGGGACGTGCCCGAGGCAAAGGTTGACGATAAGAATATTTTTGAGCACCTGCTTAATAGCGCCGACGAGAGAGAGATAGTGGACCGCGGCGGCGATATCAAAAAGGGTGAAAAACTTGCCGACGTTGTAATTGAGCGGACATATCTGGACGGCTACGTCGCGCATGCACCTATTGAAACGCATACGGCTGTGGCGAAGGTCGAAAGTGATAAAGCTACAGTCTGGGCGTCAACTCAGACGCCATTCAGACTGAAGGACGAAGCCGCCGAGGCGCTGGACATCCCGGCTGATAACGTTCGTGTCCTTACGCCTTTTGTAGGCGGCGGATTTGGCGGAAAAAGCAGAAACCGCCAGGCAATAGAGGCGACGCTTCTTGCAAAGGCCACAGGCAGACCTGTCCAGGTCGCCTGGACGCGGGCGGAGGAATTTTTCTATGACAGTTTCCGGCCCGCAGCGGTGGTAAAGATACGTTCTGGGATGGATAAATCCGGCAAGATAATCTTTTGGGATTACGGTGTTTACTTTGCGGGCGAAAGGGGCTCGGAACATTTCTATGATATACCGCATCATGTAACCGCGGCGTTTGGAGGAGGCTGGGGTGAGAATGGTCCACATCCCTTTGCCACGGGTGCGTGGCGAGCACCTGCGAACAACACGAACACGTTTGCAAGAGAATCGCAAATCGACATTATGGCTGCAAAAGCGCAGATGGATCCGGTTGAGTTTCGACTTAAGAACATGGCCGATAAGAGAATGATTCGGGTTCTCAAGGCAGCGGTCAAGAAATTCGGCTGGACGGGTGCGAAGGCGCCCTCTGGTCGCGGGTTCGGCGTGGCATGCGGCAGGGATTCAGGGACGTATGTAGCTACTATGGCCGAGGTTGAAGTCGATGAAAAAACCTCAGAAGTACAGCCCAAGCGCGTCGTGTGCGCCCAGGACATGGGCCTGGTTATAAATCCCGCCGGGGCGACGATACAGGTTGAGGGCTGCATTACGATGGGCCTGGGTTACGCGCTCACCGAAGATGTCCATTTCAAGGGCGGTAAGATTCTCGACTTGAATTTCGCCACATACAAACTTCCTCGTTTCTCGCAGGTGCCGAAGATTGAAACTGTGTTGATAGATGCCAAAGACAGTCCCGCTCAGGGCGGAGGTGAGCCTGCTATTGTTGTTATGGGCGCTGTCATTGCAAACGCGATTTTTGATGCAACAGGCGCCAGGGTGCTGCAGCTACCCATGACACCCGAGCGCATCAAAGAGGCAATCTGAGGCCGGTTACGGCAGATAGCCTTGGGTGATTACAAAGTCGTCCCTGTCGCTTTGCACAAATTTTCGTCATCATTTGGCGATGCAGTAAAGATGCGTCTTGCCCTTGAGGAATATCTGGTCGCCCACAATCGCAGGGGACGCATCGATTTTGTCATCGAGGGTGTTCGTGGCCAGGATTTGGAATTTGCCGGAATTCTTGATAACCTGAGTTTTGCCCTCTCGGCTGACGAAATAAACCCTCCCGGCCGCCCCTGTAGGTGAGGCATAAATCTCTTTGATTGCGTCAAGGCGTTTCTTGACAAAGTGTGGTTTGCCGGTCTTGGCCTCGTAGCAGGAAACAATCCCCTTGAGGACGGAACAGACGTAAATCTTGTCACCGTAGAGGAGGGGCGAGGGCACATAAGGGGTCGCTTCGTCCACCTGCCACTTGATAGCATCGGAGTCGGTCAGGTCGCCGGTTCGGCCAAGTTCGATGGCCAGCAGGCTACTGCCGCGAAAGCCGCTGGTACAGAAAACCTTGCCAAAACCTATAACCGGCGAAGGAATCGCGTTGGCGGTCATGCCGCCGCATTGCCAGATGACCTTGCCGGTTTTGACATCGTAGCTTCGAATCCGGTTAGATGCGTTGATGATTACCTGCAGCTTTCCTTCGACTTCGACGACAACCGGGGTGGACCAGCTTGTGGCCTCATCGCGGCTCTTCTTCCAGATGGTCTTGCCTGTCTTCTTGTCGAGCGCATATACAAACGAGTCGCCTTCCTGGTCCATCAGGACAATCAGCGCATCACCAGCCAGCGCGGGCGAAGCGCCTTCTCCAAAGGCATTCCTCGTTTTCATCTTCCCCAGGTCCCGGCTCCATTTGTGATTGCCGTTAACGTCGTAGCAATACACGCCGCGGGAGCCGAAGCTCGCCCAGACATATTTGCCATCGGTGACGGGCGAATATGAAGCGAAGGTGCCGGTCGGATGATGCCCTTCGTGGGGCAGCACTTCGGAGACGGTCTTTTGCCAAAGGGTCTTGCCCGTCTTTCGGTCCATACACACAAGGTCGAATTTGTACACGTTTGTCGGGGCCTTGCCCCCGTGGAAGGGCCGTTTTTCTCCTGTATCGGAAGATGCGGGGGTGCCTTTTGCGTCTGTTTTGATAGCGGCCTGAAAGAATATCCTGTCGCCCCAGATGACGGGGCTGGAGGAGCCTTGGCCGGGCAACTTGACCTTCCATTTGATGTTTTCGGTCTCGCTCCATGTCAGGGGCGGATTGCCTCTTTCGGCGGCGCCTGTCGCGTCGGGCCCGCGCCACATCGGCCAGTAATCGCTGCCGGAACCTGCGTAAACATCGGCCGGCGCCAAGGCCGCCAGAAAACCGACAACAACTGTCAAAGCCGTAAATTTGTACATCAAAGCTTCCTTTCCATATGCTTAATGGTCGTTTTTGAAATGAAATTCAAGATTTGGTAGTAATATACAAGATTTGTCTTGAAAATGCAAGTATCGAGGGTGGCCGGCGGCCGGTGTTTTACTGTGCAAGGTCTATCTTAACGGGCATGGGGTGGTGACGGAGTTTGCCCCGAGTGTGCCTCGCCATACGGCGTTTGTGATACTGCGGTCGGCGACGTTGACGGCACTGTCGCTATTGATATCGCAGTCTCGTAAAGTGAAACTTCCGGCGGCGCCGGTCCGCCAATAAGCGTTTATGATGCTCCTGTCGGCGACGTTTACGACCCTATCATTATTGACGTCGCCCAACAGAGCAATGCCGAACTGGACCTCGGCTTGGGCTGTGTTGCCGTAATCGTTGCCTGTAACGGCTACCCTCACCGTGAGGGCCTGGCCTGAATCGGACAGGCCGTTAGGCTCGTTGCAGCTCTGTGCCGCGAATGCCCAGGATGTATCGGCTGTGCCGCCGCCTGCCGTGGTTACGGGTGCGAGGCTCACATCGGTGGGAAGCAGAAATTGCCAGTTGTAAGTATAGCCGCTATTGCCCAACGGGTCGTCGGTGACGGCAACAGTTGCGGTCAGTTTAGAGTTGGCTGAGCCGGGCACGTTCTGATACATCCATGAGTCGTCTATAGACGATTGGGCCGACAGGCCGGGTATGAACTCAAAGTCTATGGCGGGGTCGTCCTGCAGGAACATGCCGCCGCCGCGAAAGACAAAGTTTAGATTTATGAAGAGGTTCATGCCGATTATACCGTCTAATGTGCCGCCTTCGGGGGAGGCAATATCCAGAAGGATCATTGGTACGTTTGTGAAGGTAAGCCATTCGCCCAGGGCGGGGATTTGGAGCGAATCAATGTAAAACAACGGCTCTTGGGTGGGTTCGCCTGTTATCCCCGTTATTTCGACCCACTCATCCGGATTTGCAGGGTCGAGGCCCAGGCGGGCGCCGATTCTTTTACCGAGAACAGAGACCTGTGCACCGGTATCGACCATGAACCGGTCTTTATCGAAAGCCGAGTTGTCGCCGTGCGTGAGGTCCACGCTGTGGATGAAGAAAACGCTCTGGGCCAAATTTCCCATTATCACCGAGGGGGTGCCCGGAGTGTCGAAAGTGAAGTCCCAGTCGAATATATCTCCAGTAAGGTCATAGAAGTTAAAATCGGGTATATACTGGATGGAGAAGCTGCCGAGAGGCCGCAGTTCCAAAGGTATGGTGTTGGCGTAGCTTGGGATGCGTGGATCGCAGGGGTCGTCGTAGATGCTTATGCTTGGACCTGTGAACTCTTCTTTGTTATGGGAGACGGTTATCATCTGGTCATTGCGAAATACTGTGACGAAATTAACCGCCAGTGGTGATCCGATAGCGGTCGGCAAATCCGGTGCGGGCGGCACGAAGGGCTGACCAATAAGTACGGAGACGTTGCTCTGGCCTACCATTTCGGAGGTGTCGAGCAGGCCGGTCGGCCCAATGGCGCTTAAACCGTCGATGAAAATTCCTAATGGATAACTAATCGAAGCGAAGATCGAGTCGGTTACACCGGTGATCTCGATAATGTTATCGGTGACGAAGGTGTGGGTAGGGTCAGCGGGGTAAGGATTAAACAGCCCCAGGTCGGTAGCGGCGGCGTATCCGATTATGTGTGCGCTGGCGCCGGTGTCAAAGATGCCGACGGCATAGTTGGTCTGGGGATTGGCTGTGGGGGTACCGGTGATACTGTTTTCGGCGAGGCCTACCATGTCAAGCTCTTCACCCTTGGCATCAGTGGTTACAACGGTTATCCACGGAACGTGACCGGCTGTGGGGGGTGAATCGATGGCAAGGCCGATGACCGGGGCCGATTTTGCAAGTTCATCGGCTGATTTGGCGGCCCGTTTTTCCGGCGGTCGGTGGATTGCCCTTACGCGACCGCGGCCGGTAACGCGCCAGTTGACCTCCTCTCGCTTCCAGCCGCTCCTGTCGGCACCAGCTGCGACCGCGCGGCACACGAGGACACCGGCCAACACAAAGAGCCATATTCGAATCAACTTGCGTGAGTTCATAATTAACCCCTCTTCCGCATCATATCTGATTACCCATTTATTATATTATGTGCAGGCTTAAAAAGCAAGGATAATCAGGGGTCAGGATGGCGCGGAGCCGATTTTTCGGGTGATTATGCGAATATTTTGCGTTCTTTTGCCGATTGCCTATGGACGCCCTGCCGGGAACAGGACCATGGCCCGAAAGTGCGAATCCCCCAAAGTCCTTGCGGTATGTCGGGATTTGGGGTGTGTGATTGTTTGGGCTGGTTTTTGCTTAACTTGCCTGCAAACCGTGCCGATAAAACCAGTGGTGTCTTTGATCGCATATTATAAAGGGTAAGATTTATGGGCGTCCAAAACTGGTCCGACAACATAATCCTTGTCAATCTGGCCAAAGAGCCGCAGACGGGCGAGGAATTGCAAATGACGATAGAGATGGTTACCGAAAACGGCGGTTGCGATGTGGTGGTTGACTTTGCGGAAGTTGACATCGTAACCTCATCGAGCATCGCCAAGCTTCTGAAACTGCGCAAGGCGTTGCAGGTCAGCGGCCGGCGGATGGTACTGTCATCGGTGGACAACCGGACAAAAGGGGTCTTCGCCGTTACGGGCCTGGACAACATCTTCGAATTTGTGGATGACCAATTTATGGGCCTGGCGGGTTTGCAGCTTGTCGACAGCTAATCAACCCCGGCAATTCCAAATAATCCGCAAAAAACATTGACAAGGCACGCGCGTTATCCTATAATTGATTCCTAAGAAGAGATTTGCAAGCCGATTTCGAAGCTCGCTGCGGCGGCGATTTTCGCAATCTGCTTGACCGTGTTGCAATGACGGGATTCGACAAATGGACGAAAAGACCCTGCGGCAGCTCGAGCGGTTGCTTGACTATCGTTTCTCAAACCCATCCTTATTGCGCGAAGCCGTTGCGCATTCATCGCAAGCGGACAATCGCCTTGCAAGCAACGAGAGGCTGGAATTCTTAGGTGATTCGGTTCTCGCAATGGTGATTTGCCGGAAGCTGTTCTCGCAGTTTCCCGACTACCTGGAAGGGGATCTTACGAAAATAAAGAGCCGCCTTGTCGCCCGCAAGACCTGTGCCCAGCTTGCCAATCACCTTGGCCTGACAAAGTTTATCCAGGTCGGCAAAGGGATGACCAAAACAAGGGCAATGACCGGCTCCATTACCGCAGGTACTCTTGAAGCGATTATTGCGGCAATTTATCTGGACGGCGGTTTTTCGGCTGTTAGCGACTTTGTTTTGAAGATGTTCGGGCCGTTGATTGAAGAGGCCGATGCAGACGAGCATCAGGAGAATTTCAAATCCTTTCTCCAGCAGTACGTCCAGCGCCAGTTCAACCTTACCCCTGATTACGAGCTTCTCGATGAGAAGGGCCCCGACCACGATAAATGTTTCGAGACGTCCGTTGTCATCGGCCAGCGTCATTTTCCAAGTGCCTGGGGTATGACCAAGAAAGACGCCGAGCAAAAGGCCGCGTACAACGCCCTTGTTGAATTAGGTCAGATCAAGCCGCCAGAAGCTTAGAAGCCAGGAAGTCCTCTCCATCCCAACCAGGCCGCACCTCTATAGTTCCCGGCTCTTTAGCTTTGTCATGCTGATTCTTTAGTGTATGGCAAGGTTGCCTGTTGCTCAACCATACCCACGGCGGGATGTGCAACGTTATTTTCCTATTATCTGCTTTGTAAAAAACTTTATGAATGTCATTCTGAGTCCCGGCGCGCCGGGAAAGAATCTCAATCCATCGCACGCGTGAGATTCTGACATCTTTTCTACAGAGCACCATTTTCTATTTTTGTAAACTTTCGTTCGCTTATCGGGGAATTAAGTATTTAGCAGGCCCGTGATGGCTTCTACTGTTCGGTCAGTGGCGCCCTGGTTTTGTTTGATTACCTCCCGGCCGTTGGCGGCGATATGCTGCGCATAGGCAATGTCAGTCAGACATTTTTCTAAAATCTTGAAAAGTTCGTCCGGGTCATTGACTTCAATAGCTCCTTCGCCTTTTAGTAGTACATCGACGGTCTGTTTGAAATTGAACGTATGCGGCCCGAAGATTGTGCACTTGCCCAAAGCAGCCGACTCCATCATATCCGAGCCGCCCATAGCAACGAGGCTCCGCCCTACAAAAACAACGGTAGCCAACGAATAAAACTTAGTCAAATCGCCCATCGTATCGCCGAGAATAACAGCCGGTTTATTTGCAATGGTGCTTTGTCCAGCCTTTATCTTGCTGTAACGTACGAACTCGAATCCAGCCTCATTAATCAGTTGCGCGACTTCATCGAATCTTTCCGGCTTGCGAGGCACCATTGCAAGTCGCAGGTCAGCAAAAACCTCCTGTTGTTTAAGCCTCTGGAAAACCTCAAGGCAGATTTTCTCTTCTCCCGGCCCCGTGCCTCCCGCTACCCATAATCTGTCATCGCTGATATTTAGCTGCTCAGCTAATTCATCGGCGCCGTCAACCTTATCTGCAATTTGCGCTGTGTCATATTTCAATGAATTGGTTACAACCACTTTCTCCGGCGCGCAGCCAAGCGCCCTGAAACGGGCGGCATATTCTTCGGTTTGGGCAAGGACCAAATCCACCTTGGCGAACATCCACTCTGTAACGGGCTTTATCAGTTTGTATTTTGGGAAGCTTTCATCGCTTAGCCTGCCGTTGACCACCACGACCGGAACATTTTTGTCGTTAGCGATTCGCGCCAGATTCGGCCAGACCTCCAATTCCATCAGCAGGCATATATCGGGCCGGATATTGTTAAACCCGCGCCGCATCACACATGACAAGTCGAAGGGAAAGTAGAATACTTGCAGGTCGTTGGCATAGAGCGCCTTTGCACGCCCAAGGCCCGTATCGGTCGTGGAGCTTATTACTATTTCGTAATCGCCGAACGACTCTCTCAGCTTTGGAATGAGGGTCTTTGTGGCATTGACCTCGCCTACGCTGACGGCATGTATCCAGATGCACTTTTTCTGGGGATATCGACGTCGGATTTTACCTAATCGCTCGTCCCAGCCGCTGCGATATCGGCCCCGGCGGACCATTCGATATATGATCTTCGGGCTTAGAAAGATAATTGCCAGCAGATACAAGCAGTCAATTACAAACTTCATTTAGCGCTCTCAAGAAAACAAAGAAGGCCTAATGTCCTGTCAGGTCGAAAATCAAATACGTGTCACTTTCAGCAATGACAGCGAATCTGGTCGTCAGAAGCTCTTTCAAATCCCTCTGCCGGGCAAACTCTTCAAGGTCGGCCACAATGAAATATTGGGGCGAGTGTCTTGTATATTTACTGTTAAAACGCTCGAGCGCGGTAGTTCGGCGACGGCCACTAAGCTTGTGGGCATGTAAAGCAGATTTTGAAGGCCAGCCAATACTACAGAACTGGCCATGGTACATGAGGGCCCTGCGGCGTAGTTGCGTATAGTCGGTTCCTCATTATACATAGGGGTAATAACAGAAAGCTGTGTATCACTGCACGAGGTTTCACACATATCAACCAAGCTCCACTACTGATTGTGCGCGTGTTAAATTGAAGCCTGCACCGCTGTCAGGTCGCCAAATCGAGTCTTGGATGTTCAAATTAACTAACTGCATCGGGCCGCAAAAGCAGAACTTCCTAAACGCTCGCTGCAGCAGCGGGGCCTAACGCATGACCCAGCGTTTTCCTTTATAAGCAAGCTTTGCAAGAGCGCGAAGCTTCTCGTCGGCCCCGACGGCGTACTCCAGAGCTAACGTTTTTCGCAGATAGACTTTCACAGGATTGCCCGCCTCATCGGTCGCCGTCGGATGGTCGATAGCAACCGTTTCGTTGCTCAGGCCCGCTATGAATAGGGTGATGTTTTTTGCCTTCGCGTCGAAATCGGGCCAGATAATGACGATGTCCTTCGTGTTATCGACACCTTCGAGAACCCTGTTGCCGGCAAAATCGACATTCTCAACAAAAGGGTATCGTCCCTGATGTCGCAGCTTAATCTGGTCAAAGACCGGGCCCCTTACGCCTTTTCCGGCGGGCACTATCCGGAAAGTGTCGGTCATCAAATCGCATGCCGGATAAAAGGGTACGTCGGAGCCGATCCTGTTTGTCAGGGTCAGTATTATGTACCAATATCTGCCTGGGGTCGGCTCGCCGGGGCATTTGACACTGATCTGCTGGAGCCGGCTGAACACCACCTCCAGCATCCAGTCACCCGCTCGTTGCACAACCGCCGGCTCGGGATAGGCCCGAACGTCGCCGGAAATGGCAATCGTAAAGAGTATCAGGCTCGCAACACAGATTCTCATCTCGGTATCACCTTTGTAACTTTTGACGGATAAAGATTCTACACTAACTGCTCTGAGAAGTAAAGAGTATTTTACGCGCAAAAGATTTTTCTGCCCCCACTTGCTTAACGGCAGCAATTGCGTTCTAATGGTGTCTGGTTGGTTGCGGAAGTTTATCGGAAAGGACTCATGGCCTACGAACAGAAACAACTCTTGGAGCAAATCGAAGAATTGCTCCAAGAGCAGACACGGCCCGCCTCGGTCGCACTCAAGGGTTTGCTGTCTGAAAAACGCAGCAGCGATATCGCCGAAGTTGTCGAGCTTCTGGATAGCGACCAGAGACGCGCTGTTTTTGATGTGCTTGCAAAGCACGTTTCAGCGGAAGTGCTTGAAAAGGTCGATGAAGCTACACGGGCCGAACTGTTTGAACTCCTGGAAGAGGACGAGCTTGCCGACCTGATTTCCGAACTTGATGCCGATGATGCCGCCGACGTGCTGGCTGAACTGCCTGCGGCAGAGAGCGACGAGGTATTGGGACATTTGGCCGAGGCCGAAGCCGAGCAAATCAAGGACCTGATGAGCTACTCGGAAGACTCGGCAGGCGGGATTATGGACCCCCTTGTTCTGAGTGTGTCTGAGGATGCGACGGTTGCCGAGGCGATAAATGAAATTCGCGCCGCCGAAATCGACGAGGATTTCTTCAGTGTCTTTGTGGTCAATAGATTTAGACAGTTTCTCGGCGATGTGCGTATCCGTTCCCTGATCACCACCCCGGAGAATACTAAGATAAAGCAACTCATCGATACGGACACTATCCACGTAAAGCTCGATACTGACCAGGAAGAGGTCCGAAACATTTTCAGCAAGAACGACCTGATTGTAGTGCCCGTTTTGGACGAGAATAACAAATTGGTCGGCAGGATCACTGCAAACCGGGTTATTGAGGTTGCCGAGGAAGAGGCTGCAGAGGACATGTATGTGATGGCGGGTACCGATGCCGCCGAGTTGGAGAATATCTCCGCCGTGCACGCTGCGGGCGTGAGGATGACGTGGCTTTTGCCCTGCCTGGTGGGAACAGCCGTAACCGCCGTTGTGGTGCTGTTGTTCAAGAACGTCTTTATCGAGGCCGGTCATCTCGCCATCTTCTTGACCGCTTTTGCGTTCACCCCGATGATTGCGGCAATCAGCGGCAATGCCGGGTTGCAGACCTCTGCAATCGTGGTCAGCGGCCTGGCAACGGGAGACCTGGCGGCATTGAAGATCGGCCAGGTGTTTGCCAGGGAGGTAAGGGTGGCCTTGTTCGTTGCACTTGCCTGCGGAATTGTCGGTGGGCTTATCTGCACACTGCTGCCGAATCTAATAAACACCGCAGCGTTGGCAGGCGACCTTGTAGATGCGGCCGTGGAGCCGATTGAACTTACCCAGCATCTGCGAATCGTCTTGGCATTCGCAGCGGCTATGTTTTCAGCGATAATGGTTGCCACAACGTTGGGATTGTTTCTGCCGTTTCTGTTCCGCAGAATCGGCATAGACCCTGCTATAAGCTCCGGACCGCTGGTCACAACGGCAAACGACTCTATCAGCGTGGCGATATACCTGGCCCTGGCGATGCTGCTTACCCAATAGCATGGAGACGGCCCGTTATGGCACGCAAAGCGTCGAACTCGGGGCACTTTCCACCTGCTCCGGAGACGTATCTCGGTATTTGCAACTGTAGCAGTAATGCGTGCCCGCTGGAGGCTCGTCGGTCAACCATTCACGAGCAGCCTCTCCATACCTCGCCACAGTGCGCCAGCCGCTGTCAGAAACCTCTCCGGTGGTGCAAGTGAAGTAGTAATCCACACCCAAGCCTTCGGGGTCAATGGCTCCGTCCGCCCTCATGTAGTGTCCCCCTGCCACCGCTCGAGGCTCCCCGCTCCAACCGCCAACATCGTCAGGGTCCCACGCCGCCGGGGTCACCCCCGGTACGGCGCCATCCGCATCCGGATACGGCGGCAGATTCTCTCCGGTGCCCCCGGTTGTGGCACACCCGGGGGTGGTTGAGTAGGCAGTCGTATTTTGATTAACGCTTTGATCGCGTGCCCTGACGCGGTAGCAGTACTGCGTCGATACGCTCAAACCGAAGTCTGTGTAGCTTGTGCCGGGCTGCCAGCCGCTGTCCGTACCGCCGGGATTGCCGCTTGTCTCATCGAACTGATACTCCACGCCACACGGGTCCGTTGCTATTGTAGCTGTCATGGCTATGGAGCTTGTACTGGTTGCATACGGCATAATCGCCCAAGTCATTGGATTAGGAGATGGGGCCGTGGTATCGGCAATGTGCGTTGGTGTTGCACTTAGTTCTTCAGAATAGCTGATGTTCAGGTATGGCGACAGGTCCCGCACCTTGAATCGATACCAGTACTGCTGTCCGGAAACAAGGCCGTTGTCTTGATATGTCCGGACCGGCCCCCATGTATTAAGTTCATCCCAGCCACTGCAGGGATCGATGGAACTTTCGAATTGGTATTCGACGTTCCAGCCCCAACTGTCGAAAGCCGCCCCTGCTATCATAGCAACCGACGTCGAACTAACAGCATGAGGCACTTCCTCCCATTCAGCAGGTTCAGGGCCTTGCTCATCTACCATGAGCCAGCACGAATAGAAGAAACCGAAATCTTCGAGGTTAATAATACCATCCGATATCAAGTCGGCATCCCTGCACTCGGCCGAATCATCGAGCCAGCACGATGCAAGTATAGCAATGTCATCCAGGTTTATAATGCCGTCGCCGTATTTGCGGCCCTCGCCCAGGCTCGGAATGGGGAACAGGTCGGCACCAGGGCAATCAGAAGCCGCCGCCGGTTGGGTGAATGGATGGTGATAACCCATATCAACGATGCCGTCATCACCCACACCATCCGTTCTTGTTGTGTATCTACGCAGGCCGAGATTTTCGGCCAGGTCGCTTCCGGCATCGACACAGTTGCTGTCAACTAATTGTCCCGCCCTCCATTGACTGAGGAAATAATCGTCAACGAACAGCGGATCATCCTCAAGGTTATGATCGCCCGGATACCAGGCAAATATGTCGGGGTCGAAGTCGTAGAAAACCTGACCGTTGAGAGTGCAACCGTCGGAAACCCACACAGGCGGCCCGTATGAAAGAGCACTGATTGCAGCACCAAGGTTAACACGCGGCTTGGTTATGTCCACTTTTGTGTCCGTGACCGGATCACCCGTTGCGACCAGTAGATTCCTGACCTCGGCAGGTTCCAGATAGTAGCCCCTTTTAGCTAAGGCGGCGGACTGCAGGCTGGCAACCGCACCCGCGGCAAAGGGACATGACGAAGAGGTGCCGCCGAAATCGGGCCAGTAATCACCCACATACATTCCGCCGATGCCAACCACATCCGTCGTATAGACCGGGTCTGCCGGTGCGAGGATGTCTAATATGTCAGCCGTGTTCGAATACTCTGTTACCTTATCTGTTGTGTCATATACTGCTCCGACGGATATTACGTTGGACATTGCTGCGGGCCATGAAATGCCTTCTCCAGCGAATCCATCATTACCTGAGGCAGCCAGAATAGTGATGCCGGCTGCCACAGCGTTATCTGCCGCAGTCCTCATAGCCGGTGAATAGTTATCGGCTTGAACCGGATCATTGAATGGAAGGGATGGAGCGCCCCAACTGTTACTCATTACTATAATCGGATTAGCGGGGTCGTCGTTTTGATGGGTTATGCACCAGTTCCAGGCGGCAAGAGCAGAGTCGGTAGGCCAAAGGCCGTCATCTCCGCTTATTCTAAGCGCATAAATTTTCGCCCCGGAAGCCACGCCGCCTATATAATCGCCAACCCTGCCTAAATCACCGGCAGCTATACCGGCGCAGGCGGTACCGTGTCCTTCAGACGACGGAACAGGGTCTGCCGGCATTGGATCGGCGTCATTATTGCCGTAATCAAAGCCACCGATTACTTTTGCATTCGGGAAAACGCCTCCACCTAACATGGGATGTGTGTAATCTACGCCGCTGTCAACAATAGCTATGCTCATTCCCGTGCCGTCATGATTCCGGCGTATCCCCAAAGCGTTAGCGAGAGGCATTGCCTGTGCGAGTGTCGGCTGGACATATCTCACCGGCTCGATTGCATAAACCAGGGGATCGGCAAGGAGCTTGTTGAGTCCGCCAAGTGTAACATCGCCCGAAAAGGCGGCCTGGTTTTCATAGATATGCCGCTCTGTGAACTCCGCCAGGGTCAGTGAATTCAGCACGGTGTTCTGGCGATTGCAGATAGCGGTACGCAGGATATTTACCTGTTCGTAATTATTCCAATTCGTCGTTTGCCTTATCTCCGGTTCCACCAGGCTGACAATCACATCAACCGTGCTCTGTCCGGCGTCGAACTGACCGTATATTGTCTCCGGCTCGACGAGGAACGGAACACCACCTGCTTTTGTTGAACTGCCGGCTGAACTGCTCGAAGAAAAGTCCAAAGGGCTGCCGTTGGCGATGTCGCTGTATCTGACATTAGCTTTAGAAAGATAAGTGTCAATAGTCGTGTCGTTTACGTCGATCCAGACAACGGCAAGCTGAGCGCCGTATTCGGCGACATTCGCCCACAGAATACTATCGTTCACGTCCACTATACTCCCGTAGGTATAGTAAATCCCTCCACCGTAGGAGTTCGGGTCTATAGCACTGTTATCTGCAATCGTGCAATTGCGGATCTGGGCCTGGACCGATATGTTACACGTGACACCGCCGCCGCTCTCGCCCGCCATATTGTCGGTTATCAAACAGTTTTTAAGCTCTGGAGTAGCGGCTATACCCCACCGTGTAAGGGTATCCGGCTCCCCGGAAAGATATACTCCGCCACCGGAAACGTCTGCAAAGTTGTTGGTGATTACAGTATCTGAAATCACTCCATCCGTTGTGAAATAGAATATCCCACCGCCTATTCCCAGTTGTCCAACCTCCGCCACCTCCTCGGGTTCTTCCCCGGGTGCGGGTGCGACTTCAGGTCCCTCCAAGCCGGCCTCTATGGAAGCCATGTTGTCTCGGATTTTGCATCCGGAGATATTGGCCACGCCGTGGGTGGAAAACAAACCGCCGCCAAGATAAGATGAATTCTCGATGAAATCACAATTGGAAATGCCTATGTATGAACCTTTGCTGTAAATCCCACCGCCGATAGGTGACGAATTGTCGGTGATTTGGCAATCGGTAAACGTGGCCCAGGCCGGCACCACCGCCGAACTGAAAGTGTAATCCCAGATGCCCATACCATCAAATATCCCAATAAGTATTATACCGTAAGAGTTTATGGCGCCCTCAACACATACTCCGCCACCGTAGCCGGTATATCCTGAGGCTTCAGACTCAAGCAACTCAGGCGGGTCTCCTCCCTCGCGGTCTGTAGGCAAACCTGCTCCATAACCATATTGAGCCTCATTGTTTCTGATGATACAGTTTGTAAACGTTGTATTAGAACCTCCCTCACAGAAGACGGCCGAGCCGTAACTTGGAATCTTATAGTTGTGATTGGGCTGTGATACATGACCCGAGGGGTCCCAGGTACCGCCTATCCCGCTGACACTGCCCTCGGTGAAATTGTCCTCGAATAGACAATCGATAAAGGTCGCGGCGCTGTAGGCCTGACAGAAAACGCCCGCACCGCGCGCCGAACGAGTGCTCGGGGGTGGCTGCATCTGGTCGTAGGGGCATAGTCCTCCATAGCCGCCATAGCCGCCAAGGCCGCTGTCACCACCATCACCTCCGTAGGCGCCATAAGCCTGGTTGTTACGGATGATGCAATCCTTAAATGTCGGCCTTGTCCCTCCTTCGATATATATACCCGCTCCCTCAGCCGTACCTGACAGACCTCCTTTGCCGCCGTTGTTGCCGTCCTCTCCGCCCTCGGCACCATTGCCGCCGTCACCGGCAACCACCATACAGTCTTCAATAATGCAGTCCTTGATGAGCGGCCTGCTCGAGCGCCGCAACGCGGAGTAGTACTGCTGGCCGACATACATTCCAACGCCCACAACGCTGCCGCCGTCACCACCATAGCCACCCGTAGTTACCTCATCGTCGCCCGCCTGGCCGTCGCCACCATCACCTCCTCGCCAGTCGAATCCTCTGACAGTGCAGTTGGCAACGGTATGATTACCATAGATAGAAATCGCACAGGCAGGGAAATATATGTCGTAGTGTTCACCTAAAGCGGTTGGTCCCCCCGGCCAGAAAATCCAGGGTAACCCTCCGGGGTGAGAGCCCCCACCCGGCTGACCGGGCGTGCCGGCAATATTGTCTTCTATATCATCACCATCAAAACCATCCGCAATCCACCACGTCGTTCTGGACAGTATTACAAGACCGTTCAAGATGCACTCGCCCCGCCCGGAACCTATCAGGTGGAAACCACCTTCTCTTTCATCGGTGCAATCGATGATTGTCGCCTTGGCGGGATTGTCCCGCTCAGTGGGGAACTCCGCCGTAATCGTGATATTTTTGCCCCATACCAGGTAGCCGGTGCCGGGATACGTGCCGGGTGCAAGGACAATTGTGTCGCCCTCCCTTGCGGCATCGATGGCATTTTGAATCTCGTTATAAGCATAGTCACCGGGAACATGAATAGAACTCGTGAATATTTTCTCGAAGGACACATACACATGTGCAACCGTATCCGGACCGACGTTTTCGGTGGCCATTGTAAACGAGTTGGTTGTGCTGAAGGATGGATAGATATCCGTGCCGAACCACTCGTAAACCCTGTATCTCGGGTCAGGATCCGCAATTAGTGTCACAACAGTACCCGGTGAGGCTGTATAGGCCACAGGCACCCCCGCCTCGACCGTGCCGCTTGTATCGACGGGTGGGTAAACGTAAATATCAAAGGCCGAATAGTCCATCGTACCATTGCCGATAACATGCATTATCAACGTGTACTTAATGGGCGGACCGGGATAGAAAGGATAATGATAGCCGAAATCGGTAGGAGGATAGTCGTAATCACTTATAATTTTTGTCGTGACAGTAGAAGTCAAACCGTAGGTTTCCGTCAGCCCCTCTTCCCCGCGAAAGATATCCGCTTCACCGGCATCGACAGCCGGACTATTGGCAAGCTGGAAAGGTATCTGGCTCAGGTAAAAATCCCCGTACGGGCCGGTTACAAACATCGGAGACTGAAGCGCATTCTCATCCTCCACCCATGAATCCTCGGCGTCAACTTCAGAAAGGTCAACACCTGGATAATGATATATGATGCAGTAGCTGATCTCCGGAGACGACTCGTTGCCGACTATACCGTCCAGGGTCTCGCCTGACTCTGCATCGACGGTGTTACTTTTGTTGTAGGCAACGGTGGAAAGTATGATGATTGCATCGGAGCCGGCCTCAAGGTAAAATCCCCCGCCGGGGCCGGAACTCTGGTTCCATACGACAAGGCAGTTGGCAAAATCTGCAACAGAGGCCATACAATACACACCTCCGCCGTAACCGAAACTGGTCAAACCTAAAGGTGCCTTACCCGCCTGGTTGTAGCTGATTTCGGTGCTCGTGATTACTGGGTTCGAGTTCAACCAACAGTAAATTCCGCCGCCGTCACCGGGCTGGAACTCGCCGGCTTTGTTGTTGATTATTTTGCAGTTGCTGAGCGTGGCCCTGTCCGCCTCTTCATCATCGATAGAGTCCACTATCTGTTGGGCAAAAGTAGCCATACCCCTCGCTACCATAGCAGCAATCACATCTTGAGGATCAGGTGGCGCACAAGGATCACTGAAATCAAGTGCATCCTCAAGTTCTGCGGCGGCGGCTTCAGCCTCGGTGGCAAAGTCCTCATAGGTAGTGTCATCTTCTTCCAGGCCCTCGAAATATACGCCACCGCCGCCGAAAGCAGCCGAGTTATTCCGGATTATGCAGTTTCTAATCAAAGGCCGTGAAATGCCCCCGATGGCAATGGCGCCGCCGTAATCCGCGTAGCCATTTATGATAGTAAAGCCATCAACAACGGCCCCATTGTTTTCAAGATCCAAGAATATGAAAGCCCGGTGCGGTTCACTCGGCGAGCCGCCACAGTTAATGGTACAGCCTTCGGGGCCGAATTCGCTGCGGACCGTTATGAGTTTACCGCCAAAATTCAAATCGCGGTTACCATCGCCGGAGTAAGTACCATATCCAACAACTACTATATCGCCGGGAGTCTCCGGAAGATCAACAATAGGCAGGGGCGTCGCATCCGGGTCACCTACTATGACATACGGGCCGTAGATGCCGGTGACAGCATCGTCAATAGCGGCCTGAATCGTGGGGTAGGTACCCTTTGGCCCGGCGGCCCAGTCCGGCTCGCCATCCGGCCCGGGCGCGTACAGGCAAATGTTAGCAGGAAGATCACTATGCTGCCTGAAGCTGACCGTGACAGTTGGCTCATTAAGATAGGGGTCATAGGGTCCATTGATAGTTATGGTATTGGTCAAACTTGTGGAACTATCGTTATCCGTACCATGCCAACTTTTGACTTCGTAGCCCGGCGCCGGATGTGCGATAAGATACACTGTGGTCCCATCCATAAAAAACTGCGGGGCATTCGGGTCGAGCCATCCGTGGGCCCAACCGTCTGAACCGGGAGTAACTTGCGTATAGAGCCAATACCAAGGCTTCTGTTCGAACTCAATGTAAACAGTTGTATCATCATGCAGTACTGTGGTGTAAGTGTCGCCTGCACTGTCGTTGTATGGGTCAGTGGGCCAAGGGGGGGGGCTCTGGCTCCAGGCCTTAACTATATAGCCCGCATCGGGATAGGCCGTTAGAACCACTTCGGAATGCACATCCGCCCTTCTCATTCTGGGTCTTACCGTGCCGTTGCCGCCAATCACTATGGCCTCAAGAAGCTTGGAACCAGTTATGAACTCGACGGTGACGTGCTTGTCAGAGTCCATAGTGACATAGTTATAAACATTGGGGTCACCGTTATCTTCAATCAAATCATCATCGTCGGTCCCTGTCCATGCTTCTACCTGATAGCTTTCGTCGGGGGTAGCCGTCAGCTTGACAATATCCCATTCATATTGCAGGCCGCTGGCAGGAAAAAGTATGCCGTTTCCGCCCACCACCTCTGTGGTCAATAAATGTTGGATACGCAGTTCAAACTCAACGGTAACTGTCTTGGTTTGGGTCATTGTTACTATGTTTTCCGTCCTGCCTAAGGGGTAATCTACATTGGCAGGGAAAAAACCATCGTATTTAGTGTTGCCGGTCCATTCTCTGACCTTGTACCCCGCATCCGGCGTGGCCGTAAGGGCAACCTCTGCATACTGAACGTACCTGCGATCGGGAGAGCAAGGGTCAATCTCCATGGAGCCGTTGCCGCCGATCACGACTGGGGTTAGCTGGTAACTACCAACGGGGTCGCCATTCGTGTAATGATAGCCTAAGTCAATGAGACCTTCGTCCTCACCAGTACCAGTACCACCGGTGTTGGCACCGTTATCGGTTCGGGTGGTATAATTGGCGTTTTCGGGCCCGAACAAATCAATGTTATCAGCAGCAACAGGGCCGGCATCAACACAGGGGCTGTCCTTGCCCTCAAGTTGTCCGGCGGCAAACTGACCCAGGTAATAATCGCCGAGAGGTCCTGTTCTAAACTGCGGATCGCCGTCAAGGTTGTTACTGCAACCTGAAATGGAGTTGATTTCATCGGCACCGGTATAACTTGAATCCGTCTCAGCATCATAGTAATCGGCATAAGGACTCTCGGGATCAGAAGGATCAATGCGGTTATTGTAGAACAAACAATACCACACGGTTTCGTTGTGGTTAAGGTCTTCGTGGTATTCATATATCGCGTAGCTGCTGCAGCTCTCAAAGATACAGTAGGCAACCAGTGGAGCTGAATCCCAGCTGATGAAAATTCCGCCGCCACCGTCACCGGCCCTGTTATCACTTAAAGTACAGTTTACGATAGTCGGCGAAGCGTCTTCGCAATCTATCGCTCCACCGTAGTAGCCGGCTTCATTGTTATAAATCAGGCAGTTTTTGATTAGAGGTGAGGCCTCATAGCACTCGATGCCGCCGCCGTAGTTATCAGCGTAGTTGTTGTAAATGATGCAGTCGCGAATAGTCGGCGACGAACCAAAGGTGCACTCAATCGCCCCGCCGAAGTATGCATAACCGTTCTTGATGGTAAAGCCCTGAACAACAGAGTTGTTGGTTTCGCCGCTGTGAAAACGAAACCCACGATGCGGCTCCGACTCTGTGCCTCCGCAGTCGATAATGCAGTATGCCGGCCCGTATCTGCTGCGAACGGTTATGGCCTTACCACGAAAATCTATATCCCGGTTGCCCTCTATGTTTGGAACATCATAGGGAACAGGGACACATGGGTCCACCGGGTTCACCGGACCGACGACAATCTCATCGCCATCGACTGTGTCCGGGTGGTCAATCGCGTCCTGAATCGTGGCATAACCCACCCCGGGCACATATATCGTTTTCGCCGCCGCAAAACTCGTCAGGCCGAATAAAATTACACAAACAGCAACTACTTTCCGTGTCATGATGACCTCCTCACAAGATATAATGAGGTTCCGTACCATTGAAATTCCGTGAAGCAAACCTGCCATAAAACGCCAAGGGCATAATGCGACATTATGCCCCTAAACTGCGAAACCATAACCTCATCGGAAAATGTTTGTAGCAGGTTTACCATAATCTACCATATCTGCTGCACTAATGTCAAGTGCAAAACTTAGTTGCATCGATGTTATGGGACTTTCGCCGAAGAAAATTCATGCCCCGGGTGTCCGTCCACCATCCTGTCCACATGTTGTAACGACCGTATTCTTTTGTAAAATCACTCTGAAAATCAAGTTGAGCCCTGTCAGGACCTGCCGGCGGCTAAGCAAACTGCTGACAAATAAAAAACATGATAACCGGCACCGGCCCTTTTTGCTTGCGCCTGCCGGCATGTCCAGGACAGCCATCCGTTACTTTCGAAACAGGCGCATTGAAGGTTTAGCCACTTGCTGTCGAGTTCCAGTTGCTTATATGCTCTTAATGCACCAGCTAATCTTAGCATAATTCCGAAAAATATGCAAGAAATATTTCGGCTATTTCGAAACATTTCGGAAAAAATCGGGGCAAACCCGCCCGAACTCAGTTTGCATCGAGGTAAGCTGTTATATAACAGCAATTTATGAACTCGACAGCAGAAGCGAATTTTGGTAAAAATTTTCACCAAAAATCAAAAAAAACCGGCCGCCCCCAAAAAGTCTTTTCACACTTTCACTATTTCTGGTAAAAAGAGCAGTGGTTGCACTATCTCGCCCTATCTGACTAAAGTTGGTGTGTCGTCATGAAGCTCGTTGTGAAAAAATCAAAACTGACCGGCACCGTATCGATCCCGGGATCGAAATCACACACCATCCGCGCCGTAACTATTGCTTCATTAGCTGACGGACAAAGCACAATCAGAAATCCGCTTGTTTCGGATGATACCCTTAGCGCGGTGAACTGTTATCGGGCGTTTGGTGCCAAGATTGACACCGGCAACGAAAAGATGTGGAAAGTAGTTGGGACCGGCGGACGATTGACCGTCCCCGCCGAGATTATTGACGTGGGCAATTCAGGTACCACACTTAGGATCGCTGTCGGCTCTGCTGCATTGGTTGATAAAGAGGCAACTGTAACGTTCACAGGCGACGAGCAGATTCGCAGCCGCCCAATCGGACCGCTCTTGACTGCGCTGTGTGACCTCGGGGCGAAGGCCCGCTCTGTTGATAACGACGGCAAACCCCCGGTGGCTATATCCGGCAAACTCGTCGGCGGCGCAACGACCATTGAGTGCGTTACCAGCCAGTATTTGTCAAGTCTGCTTCTGGCCGCGCCGCTCGCCGAGAAAGATACCCGCATCGAGGTTACTTTGCTCAACGAGCCTGACTATGTGCAGATGACATTGGACTGGCTGGATAAGCAGGGCATCAAGTATGAAAACGACCGGATGCGGCACTTCAAGGTCGCAGGCGGCCAGAAGTACAAGGCCTTTGATTGCGCGATCCCGGCCGATTTCTCCAGCGCAACGTTCTTTCTCTGCGCCGCTGCCATCCTCGACGCCGATGTAACCCTGACAGGGCTCGATTTTGCGGATAGTCAGCCTGATAAGGCGGTTGCCGACTATTTACGCTCAATGGGCGCCGATATCACTATTGATAAGGCCGCCGTCCGCGTGAAAGGCTCAAAGCTTACCGGTACGGTAATCGATATGAACAGGACCCCGGATGCGCTGCCCTCGATGGCCGTTGTTGCTGCATTTGCCGCCGGCTCTACTAAGCTGGTTAATGTGGCCCAGGCGAGGAACAAGGAGACCGACCGCATAAGCTGCATGGCCTGTGAACTGAAAAAAATGGGCGCCAATGTTGAACAACTGCCCGACGGCCTTATAATACATCAAAGCCGCCTGGCGGCCGCACAGCTTGACGGCAGAAGCGACCATCGAATAGTTATGGCCCTTAGCTTGGCGGCAATGGCCGTTGACGGCCAAACGGTTATTGAAACAGCCGAGGCTATAAACGTAACATTTCCTGATTACGTGGCGTTGATGAAAAGCCTCGGCGCAAAAATGAAGTTGATCGATTAAAATAAATCTGATTGAAGGGGCAAAACAATGAATGCAAAAAAGTCCGGTTACTCGATCATAGTAGTAATACTGATTATCGCCGTCCTTGTCGTGCTCGGCATAAAGGGTGTCCAAAAAGCGTTTAACGCGACCATCAAAGCCGGCGAAAAAGAGGACAAAACCGGAACAAGGGCACTTGTGAAAGGCTACGTTCAAGACGGCGTCGAAGGTTTTCAGGCGGCGATGGCTCAGAACGCAAACGACAAAGCCCTTGCCGATGCCGTCAGGAAAGCTGATGCCGGGGCCGTAAGAATGTTGTTAGGTGCTGGTGCGAATCCCAACCTCCGTACTTCTTCCGGCTCAACACCTCTGCACCGCGCAGCGGCCCGGGGCCTTGTTGACATCGCGCGCATGCTGCTTGACCATGAAGCCAACGTTAACGCCGGCAATCCAAAATCCATCACTCCCCTGCATCTGGCTGCCGGCAATGGTCATGGCGACATGGTGGAGCTGTTGATAGACTACGATGCAAATATCAATCCCAGAAACGACGACGGACATACACCTGTGGCAATGGCAATGCAGGGTTTTGCCGCCGCCGACCCTGCGGACGCCGACTCCCGTAGGCGATACGAAAAGACCATAGACCTGTTGCGAAGCTGGGGAGCGAAGTAATAACAGTGGTGCATTCAACTTTCAGAATTGAATTGACGTTGGATGCTATTTTGGGGTAAACTGCGTTCCATGGTTGGCGATTCTGTTGTAAAAAGTATAACAAACCGTCTGGTGGAGTCATTCGACCCCGAGAAGATAATCCTGTTTGGTTCTGTAGCTCGGGGCACAGCCGATGAGCATAGCGACGTGGACATTCTTGTAATATGTCCGGTTTCCGGGAGCCGGCGCGCGATGATGGTAGCAATGGACAGGGCGATGCGCGGACTTAACATCGCGCGCGATATCATGGTTCTCTCTCCACAAGAATTTGACGACAACCGACTTATACCCGGAACAGTTGCGAGAAGCGCATGGCGGGAAGGCATTACAATTTATGAAAAAACGTGAGCGTCAACTACAGCAAAAGGTCCTGCAATGGCTCATCTATGCCGAGGAAGATTTGCGGCTTGGGCGGCACGGCCTGACTTTGGAAAGCAACTGTCCCTATCGCCTTGTTGCATACCACGCGCAGCAATGTGCAGAGAAACACCTCAAGGCATATCTGGTCAATCAGTCTGTTGACTTTCCTTATACACATAACATCGCCATGTTGCTGGAGTTGTGTGCCGAGCATGTCCACTGGCCTGAGAGTCTAATCGATGCTGAGGAGTTGACACCATTCGCGATTACTTCTCGCTACCCCGGAGAGGATGAAGAAGTCAGCAGAACCGAAGCCGTACGCGCAATCGAGATTGCTGATTGCGTCCGCAGGGTCGTTCGGACCGCCCTGGCAGAGACTGGAATTACTCTGCCGAATCAGTAGCCGGGCCATTCATGAGACCGGAAATTTCTTTCCATTGTCCGTTATTTCTGGTAGAAACATAGACCAACAGGCGATCACCATAGTAGCCTCTGTACGAAAGAGTATCGAGTTTGGGAGATTATGAAATGTTAGGATGTCATATTGGACGTTGTTTTCAGGTAACTGTTGCCGGCGGCTCTTACCAGGAGGGCTTAACCAGTGTGCTCCAGGGTGTTCCGCCGGGAATGTTGATTACCGAGCAGGAAATCTACGGCGATTTGCTTTTGAGAAAGCCCGGTGCCGATGAGCTGTCCAGCCCGAGAAAGGAGCCCGACCTGCCTATTATTTACTCCGGCGTAAACGCCGCCGATACCATCGAAGGCGCCGCCAACAGAAACCACACAAACGGAACACCGCTGACAATCCTTATTCCCAACCTGGACCGCCATTTCATTCACATCAAGCAGTACCAGGACACAAATCGCACACCCCGCCCGGGACACGCCTCCTACGCCTCATTCATCAAATATGGTCCCGACGATGATGCCATCGGGGCAGGATTCTTCAGCGGCCGATATACAGCCACCATCGTCGCCGCCGGATACGTCGCCAAGAAAGTCCTCAAAAGATGCGGCATAGAAGTATTCTCCTATATCAAGGAATTGGCCGGCGTTCGATGCCCCGACCTCGACCATGCCAGGGCGTTTGAATATACAAACGCTTACAAACAAATGCGATGCGACCTCGACTCGTTCTACCAGCAAATCTATGTCAAAAATCGCATCACCCTCAACATGCGATTCCTCGAAAAGATGCGCATATTGGCCGAAATTGAAAACGAAATAGACGCTATCCGCGGCAAAGCCTCCGAGATGACCCCCGCCGCAATTCGCGATAAATACGGCGTTCATCACATAGTGAACTGTCCCGATATTGACGTCGCCGGCCAAATGGTCAAGGCTGCTAACAAAATCTCCGCCACGGGTGATTCATGCGGCGGCGTAATTCAGGTCATCGTAACCGGCGTGCCCACAGGCCTTGGTGAGCCGGTCTTCTATAAGCTTGACGGCGAATTGGGCAAAATGTTGGGCATCGGCGCCGTCAAAGGTGTAGAGGTCGGCGCGGGTTTTGCCGTTAAGGACATGACCGGCTTTCAGTCCAACGACCAGATGCACGCCGAAGACGGCAAAGTCGTCTTCGACTCCAACAATGCCGGCGGTGTCACCGGCGGCCTTACCACCGGCCAGCCTATCATTGTCCGCCTCACCATCAAACCGACACCAACAATTGATAAGCCGCAAAGGACGATTGATAAATATACGCTCGAAAACAAAGAATTAGCTGCCATTACCAGACGCGATGCCACGATTGTCGGCCGAATATGGCCCGTCGCCGAAAACTACACCGCCATGGTCATACTCGACCACCTCATGATGCACTACGGCTACCAAAACCTTAAAAACGGTGAATAGGTGAGTGGGCGAGTCGGTCCTTGCTTATTTGTCATCCGGCTGAATCTTCCTTGCGTGCATTAGTTTTGTAAGCATAGCACCAATTCACCTGCTTTCTTGTTCCATCGCGGCGATTGCCCTGGCCTCGGACTCTTCCTTCAGAATTATAGTCGGTTTTACGAGAACAAGAAGTATCTGCCTGTCTTTAACTTCGCTGCGGTTCTCAAACAGCCTGCCTAAAATCGGTATCTTGCTCAGAACCGGCACGCCGGATTGGATTTCTCTCTCTGCCGTTAGTGTCAATCCGCCAAGAAGGACCGTCCCCTGGTCAGGAACCGTAACCCTCGTCATCAGGCTGGTGCTTTGAGTTACGGGCAGGTCAAAAGTATTTGAAACGAGATCACTGCCGACAAGACCCTGGACAACACCTTCGCCCTCTCCGCCGGATAATAGGTCGTTAAGAAATGTCATAATATACAAAAGCACGTACTTCTTGTCCGCGGTGATTGTAGGAGTTATACTCAGAGTTACGCCGGTTGTAATTTGACTGGGCTCAATGTCCCAATAGGCCACCGTAGTTATAGGTGTATCGATGCCTGTCTGCACCACTTCGCTGTTAAATTCGACGTTGGATATATAATTTCGCGTCTGCGTTATGGAAAGTGAGGCGGATTCACCGTTTAAGACCATAGCTTTTGGAGCTGTAAGGATCTTGCTGTTTGCGTGCATCTGGGTAGCCCTGAGTACAAAATTAACCGTAAGGTCATCCAACAAGGCACCTCCATCGTAGGAAAGGGGGGAAAGTTCAGTTCCAATAGATAGCGCCTGGCTGGTTGTTGAACCCAAACTGCTGGAAATTTTAGTTGCAGAAGGCCTTACGGCGCCGAAGGAATCCTGCCCTATGGTGATTAACCCTCCGCTATTCCACCTTCGGCCCGGACTGAAGATAATCGTAGTGTCCAGGCCGATATCTTCGAGGAAGTTCTCATCGACCACCAGAAATCTGGTTTCGATGGCAACCTGGTCGCCGACGAGTTTTCTCAGGCTGTCTATAAGTTTTTTGATCTTCTCGTGGACGGCAGGCGTCTGCCATACGATTAGCCTGGTCCCGCTGAACGGGTAGATTTCGCCCTGGCCGCCGGCCTGATACCAGCTTTCAGGCTCAATTATTAGCTGGATAATATAGCTCAGTTGATATGCCCTCATAGTCGCCCCCATTATGCCGCCGCCCATACCGCCGCCCATGCCGCCGCCCATGCCGCCGCCCCCGCCGCCGCCCCCGCCCCCGCCTCCGCCCACCACGCCCCCCCCCCCCCCCGCCACACTGACCCCGCCCCCGACGACGTCGCCCCTCCCCACG
>SDBT01000208.1_pt1 | contig 84875 bp, 73 predicted proteins | sample 2277101 | NCBI WGS metagenome assembly SDBT01 (sample SAMN10404973, study PRJNA504765) | marine sediment metagenome | isolation source: marine sediment core GS10_PC15, 103 cmbsf | place: Arctic Ocean: Southern Knipovich Ridge | collected 2010
ATCTTGATAAAAAAATTCTTGATTCTCTCGATATGCTCTCTCTTATTTACAATCTTGAGACCCTTGACATTGGGACTCATAAAGACGAAGAAAGAATCCTGACTTATCTGGGTGATAATATCCTTGCCCCCCTTAATATGCTATCTTCACTTTTCAGTGCCGATCAGGTTAACCGTATTATTCAGAGATCTTTTTCAATTAAAAAAAGCATCGGAGATTTTCAAACCGTTGAAGGTGGAATAATTGCTATTGAACCGAAAACAGGATATATTACCGCAATGGTCGGAGGGAGCTCATTTTCAGAAGATAACCAGATTAATAGGGCGGTCCAAATAAGAAGACAAACCGGTTCTGGATTTAAGCCTTATATTTACACGGCAGCTATCGATACAAAAATATTTACTCCTGCCACAATAATTGTGGACAGCCCCGTTATCTTTTTTGATGGTGAAAAGCAGTGGATCCCTGACAACTATGGGGGTTCCTACCGGGGAAAGGTAAGACTAAGAGAAGCGTTAAGACGATCCATAAATGTAATAACGGCAAAAATAGTTGACAGACTGGGCGTTGATATTATTGTAAAGTATGCGTCAGGCATATTAGGTATAACAGATCCCGAAAAGATACGCGAAAGATTTCCAAAAGTTCATTCAATAGCACTTGGAGTTGTAGAACTCTCCCCTTACGAACAGGCAAAAGGTTTTGCTACCTTTGCAAATAAAGGAAAAGAAGTCACTCCTATATCGATTCTCTACGTTCTTGACAGAGATGGAAATCTCATTGATAACTTCGAGGCTGAGCTTCGAAAGGATCAGATGTCCCGGGGTGAGAAGCAGATAATCTCGGAGCAGACAAATTATATAATCGTCGATATGCTTAGAGATGTTTTAAGACCCGGAGGCACAGGGTACAGGGCAGCACAGCAGAATGAGTTTGACAAATCTGCGGCCGGGAAAACCGGAACAACTCAGAACTGGAAGGATGCGTGGTTTACCGGTTTTACCCCGGACCTGGTAGCATCTGTCTGGATAGGCTTTGATAGAAACAGCATATCCCTTGGCAGGGGCCAGGCTGGCGGCGTGGTTGCGGCTCCTATATGGGCAAAGTTTATGAGGGATGCTTTAAAAGATATGCCTTCAACCTGGTTTTCAAGGCCCAGGGGAGTATACGCGGTCAAAATATGCAGAATATCCGGGCTTCTTCCAACTGAGATGTGTGATGATACAATGACAGAACTTTTTCTTGAAGGGACATTACCCACCGAATATTGCTATGATTGTAAAGGAGGCAAAGAGGATAAATCCTTTAACATTGATATCTTCAACAGGAAAAAGTCTTCATCAGATAGATTTCTAAACAAAAAAATAGAAAAAGACAATTTATTTGATTTTGAATTAAACATTGAAGAATATGAATTACCCGGGGACACAACCACACCGATCTTTCCTGAGGACTATAATTCCGAAGATATTGATTCAGGTGAAAATCGGGAACCTTCTCTTGAATATTCACCCGAAGAACCGGAAACTGCTGAAATAAGCGAAGAAACTTCTGGTAAAGTTGAACCGGAAACTGCTGAAATAAGCGAAGAAACTTCTGGTAAAATTGAACCGATATTAAAAATTATTATTGACGAAAAAGAAGTTCCTGTGGAAAATACGGCTCCGGATGAAACACAATACAAAGAAAGTCCACCTGAATGACCTGTTTTATCAAAAAAAATACATGAAAGGACCGGCTAATTGTGCCGCCCACAAAAAAAAGACCTTTTCGATTTATGTATTCCGGGGCAAACAATGGATACATAAATATGGCGATGGATGAAGCAGTAATGATGGGTTTGAAAGATCACCATTCTACACCTGTGTTGAGAATTTACAAATGGAAACCCCCTACAATTTCTATTGGATATTTCCAGAGCGCGTCTGACATCGATTTTGAAAATATTGAAAAAGACGGAGTAGGCGTGGTTCGCAGGCTCACTGGAGGGAGAGCAGTGCTCCATGATGAAGAGCTAACCTACAGCATTCTCTTTACGGAAGAAGATTTTAGCCCTTTCAAAAAAAGGGAAATTTTCATTTTTATAGCACGATGCCTTGTGGATGCGTTGAACTTGATTGGCATTGATTCAAAAATAGTCGAGAAAACGAAAGGTGATCTAAAATCCCCGAACTGTTTCGCTTCTCCCGCGCAGTATGAGATTGAAGCAATGAAGGAGGGAAAACTGATCGGAAGCGCCCAGATGATTAAAAATGGGGTTGTAGTCCAGCATGGGGCAATACCTCTAACCGGATCATACACTCGAATTGTCAAATATTTAAAATCAGGCTCACCAGCCTTTAAATCCGTTTCTTCTTTAGCACAGGCTTCATGTAATAATATAGGTGAAAAAGAACTTCTCCAGGCATTAAAAAAAGGATTCGGAAACCATCTTCACCTTATTGAGGGCAGGATGAGTGACTACGAAAACAAAATAACAGATGAACTGTCAGTAAAGAAATACTCACAAGAATATTGGATGTATAGAAAGTAAACTTACTACTCCTGTGTTTGTGCCTGGCGTTTACTTTTAACCAGGCGGAACATTTCATACAGATTTTTCACAATGATCCTGTCTTCGTACAACTGTATTTTTCCGGTATTGGAAAAACTAACGAGGACATCTTTCACCTTATTCACATTTTCCCCGCACCAATTGGCGATCCCCTCAGTTGTGCTGCTAAACGTCGTTGCTGAGGTTGTCTTTGGTGAAATATTTCGATTTTCGGCAAGCATCAGAAAAACATCACAAACCTTCGAAGTAATATCAGGCAGAGACAGGATCAGAAGTTTTCGTTTTGCGTCATAGATTCTATTAGAGAAAACTCTAAGAAGTTTAACAGCCAGTTGTGGATTACCCTGGAGAAGAAGGTTAAAATTTTCTTTATTAAATTTCAATACCTTTACCCTGTCCATTGCTATGGCCGTAGCACTTCTTGGTTGGTCTTCAAGAATTGCCATTTCTCCGAAAATATCGCCGGGATTTAAAATATCAAGTGCCTTTTCCATATCTGATACGATTTTTGTTACCTTGACTCTTCCTTCCTGAAGGATATAAAATTCATTGCCAGGTTCATATTCACAAAAAAGAATATCTCCCGGCTGATACGTTACCCCGAACTTATCTATCATGTGACTATCCATTTTCATAAGCCGGTTTCATTCCTCTCTTTAAATAAGATTAAAATCTCACATAAGCTCGGCAAGCTCCTTTTTAGCCTTCCGGTCAACCTGACTTTCCGGCGGCATTTTTATAACTTTATCGAAAAAGGAGACTGCTTTTTCGCTATTTCCCTCACGCTTATAAATCAGGCCAATATTAAAGAGAGCATCCTTTACATTATCATCCTTTGGATACCTTTTTATCATGTTCGTAAAAATTAAAACAGCTTCTTTATAGCTTTTTAAAGCTATGAGGCACCTTCCCATTTCAAATTCAATTTTGGGGATATATTCTTTGGCATTTTCATCGAGCGATCCTGACGTATGAAGGGTTTTGAAAAGTTTATAAGCATCTTCATACTTCTCCTGTGAAAATAGACTGATAGCATCATAATATTTTGTCGCTATATCGATATCTTCTTTTATTTCAGATTCCTTATTTTCCTCCTGGAGCTGTAAATCACTATCTGTTTCCCCCGCCTCCTGTAATATACTTGTATAAGTGCCGGGACCTTTACCCTCGAGCGCGTCCTTTACACTGGCAAGCCGCTCTTTTGCCTGAGAAGCATAACTTCCATTTTGATAGTGTTTCAGATAAGTCTCATATACATATTGAGCCTGTTTGTACTTATGTTTCTTTAAATAATATTCACCAATTTTAAAGAGTTCAATCTGGCTATCTCCAGCCTCGTCATGGTCCAGGAAACTGCGTGCTATTTTACCGGCTCTTCTCAATTGATTGCTGAAGACTCTAAGAAAGTTAGTTATGATTTTAATATTCTTTGTAATGAGGTTTTCAAACTCCTCATTTGTCAGAACCAGGGCTGTTGCGTCTTTGATAACCAGTACAGTCTCCTCCCGCGGTCTTTTCGCAAGCGCTGATTTAACCCCAAAGAATTCTCCATTCTTGAGAGTATCTCTTACCTCTTCACCTGTTTCAATCGAAAGGTGAACGAGACTGACTACACCCGACTTTAAAATATAGATATTATCCCCTAGATCCCCACGGAAATAGATAACAGAACCTGTTTTATATTTTCTTTGAATTCCTGGCACGATTCCTTCCTAAATCGATTCCTTCCTAAATCGGTAAAAACGGCAGCTCTTTATGGAAACCAACAATTTCTCTCATCTTTTCCATAAGGCTCCCCGGATCCCCTATGATAATTTTGTCTTTCCCTTCAATGTTTATCCTGGTGCAATTCAGACCGAAATCATTAAATATATTTTCAAATTTATCATCACCATAAATGGGGGCCCCTTCCATAAAAACAAGCGAAATGTCTTTCAGGTGAGCATTCACAAGAGATGAATAAGGGTTGTTTTGATCTCCGGAGATGATCAATAAATCACCAAGTTTACCCTTTGCCAATGATCCTAACTTATCCTGAATCCTGAATGCTTTCACGGGATTTACAGTAATCATCCGTACAATAATCTCATCATCAAGTTCTTCATTATACATCTCTTTGTACACTTTTTTTGCAAATCTTATTTCATCCAGTATATTCAATTCACCGGTCGCAGGTGAATCCGTACCGATAGAGACATTGACACCTGCATCAAGTAATTCTTTTATTTTTGCGGTTCTCCCAAACATATATACATTGGAACCGGGGCACCAGACAAAATGAGCCTTTTTCCTGGCAACTTTTTTTATATCTTTTTTTGAAAAACCTATGCCATGTACAAGAACAGAATGTTCACCAAGTGCATGGTGCCCTTCAAGAATTTCTATCCCTCTCATGGACTCAACATCAAATCCTTCTTCAATATGAGTAACAAAAGGGATGTTATTCTCAACAGCCTTTTTATATTCTACGTCAATCCCATCTCCCCATTTAAGATCATAAACAGAAACCTCATGAGCAAGTGAATAATCTTTTAATACTCTTATTGGAAGCTTATCAATAAATGGATCATTTATATGGTGAGGCATATGGTCATGTACTGTTGTTATACCGGAGATAAGATTTTTATAAGTACCGACCAGATAAAGATCGAATGGCTCACTTTTATTCCTTTCTTCATATATCGGAGAATTTTTAAGGTCATAATCCCACGGTAACCAGCAGATATACGGGCTGGTGCCTATCCTGGGATAATAGGTCCCAAATAGATGATCATGTGCGTTCATGAGAGCAGGAAAAAGGATGTACGAACCATCGATCTCATAATTCTTTACTTTAGATTCCGTAAAACTATCTATTTTTCCGTTTGATATCTTAATACTTGCATCATGTTTGACCTCATCGGGTGTTACAATGGTTAAGGGACTTAATGAATATTCATCAATCATAACATGAGATCCTTGCCATGGATTGTGAAATTCAGGCTGTACCTTAACATATACAATATCCATTTAGACACAATATGCTGTGTAATATAAGGCATTAAATTTACAATCCATAGTATGGGACAGCCTAATTAGAGGTTGTTAAACAACCTCAATTATATGGGAATAAACTATCCAGGTCAATAAAAATTTAATTCTTCTACTGCTGTGAAAAACAATGAAAATTCGATAGTACACTTAATATATTATATCGTCAAATCAACTCAATAACAAAAGTTTAGATTAAAAAAGTTACATCTAAAACAAATTATAAGTGAATAATATATATAAATGCCAATAATTAACACACTTTTTAACATAAAAATACGATTCGTAATGAGATCTGTCAAACAGGATAAGTAACCTTTATTCTTCAGAATATTTAACTATAGAGAATACAGGTTCATTTATACCTTCTCTCCCGCCTAAAAACTCCAGCTCTACCAGAAACGCTGCTTCAATAAGATTTCCTCCAAGTAATTCTACAATTTCAATCATCGCTTTTAGTGTCCCCCCTGTTGCGAGAAGATCATCGACGATGAGAACATTTTCCCCTCCATCTATCGCATCTTCGTGGACCGCCAGGGTATCGGTTCCATATTCTAATTCATAAGTCACCTCAATTTGTTCACAAGGTAGTTTTCCCTTTTTTCGAACCGGTACAAATCCCGCATTTAGAAGATATGCAAGAGGGCCCCCTACAATAAAACCCCTTGATTCCGCTCCTACAACTTTACTGATCTTTTTCCCTTTATACCTTTCATAGAGGATATTAATTGATTCTTTGAAGGCTTTACTATCCTTCCAGAGAGTCGTGATATCTTTAAATCCAACACCGGCTTTTGGAAAATCCGGAACATTCCTGATAAATTTTCTCAAATCCATAAACATTCCTTACTCATTAAAGGTAAATTCCTTAAGGTCTTTCGAGAGTTTAAAACTCTTCAATTTTCTCAGGGCACTGTTCTGTATCTGTCTTACGCGTTCTCTTGTTATCCCGAGAGCCTTTCCAGTCTCTTCAAGGGTATAGGGCCCTTCACCATCCAGACCGAATCTTAACTCTATTATCCTTTTTTCCCTGGAACTTAGCTTATTCAACACCTGCTTTAAAAGTTCCTGCAGAGCCATAAAAAAGATTACATCCTCATACATTACGCTTTCTGTATCTTCAATAAGATCAGACAGTTCCGATGAGCCGTCTATATTCACGGGAGCTTCAAGGGAACCCGGCTCCTGGGCAATGTGCAGGATTTTTACCACTTTTTCTTTCGGGATACCCAAATGTTCTGATATTTCAATCGGAGTAGGTTCCCGGCCAAGTTTTTGGGTAAGCTGCTTAGTCATATAGTAACATTTTTTAATTGTATTAAGCATATGTATCGGCAATCGAATCATCCGTCCCTTATCTGCTATCGCTTTAATAATCGCCTGACGGATCCACCATGTACTGTATGTGCTAAATTTAAACCCTTTGGTATAATCAAAACGATCAATCGCCTCAATAAGACCAATATTACCCTCATCTATCAGATCAATTAAGCTCAAGCCTCTATGCTGGTACTTTTTTGCAATACTTACCACCAGCCTTAGATTTGCCGTTACCAGTTTATTTTTTACGTCAATCAGTTTTTGTTCGTACGCTTTCCTTTCATTTTTATATGCCCGTCTATCGATCTCCTCAATCTTTAACTTATATGAAAACTTATTCAAAGTGTCCTTAAAATATCCTATTTCGATATAACACTTTTTTTCTTCTTCAGGGCGTAATAGAGGGATTTTGTTAATCTGCTTTAAATAATAGGCTATAGGGTCATCCTCATCCTTATGCAAATTGCGATCAGATTTCTGAAGTTTATAATTCTGCGTTTCCATATTATAATATAAAGATAAGACAAGCTAAGGTAAATAATAAAGAGGGTTTACAGGTTTGCCTTTATAAAAGAGCTCATAGTGTACCACTTCTTTGTCAGAGCCTTTTACACCATTTACTCTTGCAATAACAGCATTGATTTTTACAGTTTGTCCTTCTTTGACAAGACTTGTTATATTTCTTGAATAAAGGCTGTAGAAATCATTACCATGCTCTATTATGATTGTATTTCCATATCCACGGATAGTACCCGATATTACAACAACACCCGACTGTGCAGCAACAATATCCAGGTTTCCATTTGGCTTCAGATCAATACCATAGTTAAAATCAGTTTGATGTTTGCCATAAGATCTTATTACCTCACCTTTAAGAGGCCACACAAAATCCAACTTTTCATATTCCCGGGGGTTATCAATTTCATTCCCCTGGACAAATAGGACACTTGTTGCTTCGGGTATAAAAATCCATGTACCCTGCGATATATGCACAACATCTTCTATATCATTCACTTTTTTTATTTCCTCTAAGGAAACCCTGTAAGTTTTTGCGATCCTCCATAGTGTTTGTCCCTCTTTAACCCTGTGCCAGACCCCTCTTTCATAAGAGGTGCTTGCCTGCCGGTAGATGTTCTGAGTTGTCGTACATGAAAAGAAAAAAACTATAAAAAACAATAATAGATATTTCACTTTTACAGGGGCACGTATATTCATAGTATTTCTCTTTTTATTATTAATCGGTATCTATTAACGTTTTATTAAATTTCTTGACAATACAACCCGGTTTCATTAGATTACACACTGCTGACAAAGCTGGGAACGTGGCGAAGCTGGTTATCGCGCCGGCCTGTCAAGCCGGAGATCGCGGGTTCAAATCCCGTCGTTCCCGAATCAATAGTTAATTAGAATAATTAATGTCACCGGATAAACGGGCTATAGCGCAGTTTGGTAGCGCGCACGGTTCGGGACCGTGAGGTCGTGAGTTCAAATCTCACTAGCCCGATTTTTTTCCTCTCGTTTTTCCAGCGCTATTCTACCTTCATTAAAAATAAATTTTGACAACTATAAGTCGCACATATCAAGCAGCTCTGGAACGTACTTTTCCCATCCCATGGCCATTATGTGAAGGCCCTGACACATTGGCTTTACTTCTTTTATAAATTCTGCCATGAGCTCAATGCTCTTTTTCGGCCTATCCTCTTTGGATGCCTCCTTGAGAGGTGTAATCATGGAATCAGGAACCTGTACCCCGGGTACAAAGTTATTCATATAGTTGGCCATTCCCGCGGATTTGATAATGACAATTCCGCATAGGACAGGAACCTTATATTCAGAAGCTTTGTCCATGAAATTTTCAAATACTTTAGAGTCATAAATTGCCTGTGTCTGGAAAAACTGTGCACCTTCCTCTATTTTTCTCTCCATTTTTATAAGCTGCATCTCTATTGGATCAGCGCCTGGAGTTACAATGGCACCGCAGAAAATATCCCCGGGAACCCCTTCCAGTTCCTGCCCGGCAAGGTCTTTTCCATTTTTTAAAGAGTTCATAGCCGTGAGTATACTCACAGAATCAAGATCGAACACGGGTTTACTTTCAGGATGATCTCCGGCTGAATTATGATCGCCTGTAAGAGCAAGTATGTTCCTGATACCCAGCACATAGCCCCCTAGAATATCTCCCTGTATGGCAAGCCTGTTTCTATCCCTGGCGGTTATTTGCAGTATAGGCTCCAATCCCTGCCTGGCCAGAAGTGTACAAATACTCAATGAACTGATACGCATCACTGAGCTCTGGTTATCTGTGACATTAATAGCAACGACACGGTCTTTTATATATGAAACCTCCTTATCCATGCAGTGTTCCAAATCTACACCTTTCGGAGGCCCTACTTCCCCGGTAATTGTGAATTTGCCCTGCTTCAAGCTTTCCTGTAATTTACTCATTCGATGCCTCCTCTGAATTCAGCACAGGTGCTGAATAAATTTCAGCTTTTTCCAGTGCCCAGCGCGTTGTGGTCCTCTCCTTATCAGGCACATCCAATTTTCTGTAGTCCCGTAAACGCGGGAGCTTCTTTAAATTTTCCAGTTTTCCAAGCTCGTTCAATTTTATATAAATAAGATTCCAACCACAATCCCTTTCATTTTCCACCTCGCATTTGCCATCATGCTGGCCGCCGCACATTCCATTAATCAGGCTCTTTGAGCACATTGTTATGGGGCATATACCGCCGGTAAGTGCAAGATAACAGGTGCCGCAGCCCGCGCATCGCTCGCTGGAAGGCCATAGTCCCTGCATACCCTGACTTGATAACGTATCGTTGGCAGGTATGACCGGAATATCTATCATATTTCCAGTAGCCTGAACACCGATGCCGCAGGATATTACGAGTACTGCCTGTGATTTTTTAAGCTTCTCAATATGGTATAAAAGCTTTGATCCAACAAGGGCCTTGTTACACAGAAAGTCTATTTCAGTGCTTCCCTCAACTTCTATGCCATTATTTGAAAGCTGCTCTGTTAGTTCATCGATTCTCGGTTTTCCGCCTGAATCACACCCTACAGGGCACCCTCCGCATGCGACAATAAACAGGCTCTTGTAACCTGAGACCATCTCAATAAGTTCTTTACCTGGCTTTGGAACATTGACAACCATTCATGTGCCTCCTTATTTAAATGCTGGTTTTTTATAGTCTTAACTTACTGTTTCGATGCCTTCCTTCTTTAATTCATCCAGAACTTTTGCTATGATGTAGTTCATTTTTTCTTTTATTTGCGGAGAAAGCTCCATTGAGAGTTCAATTTTATAAGGCTCGATACCGAAAAAAACGACCTCGTCCGGAAATTTTCCCAAAACCCTCTCCAGTTTAATCGATTCCAGAACTCCAAAATCATGAAGAGATATCGTCACAGGGCTTCCTGCCTCTTCAATATCGCCCGGTTTAAATCGATAAACGGTTCCCGCCTCCCGGCCTCCGTTTACAGCATCGATAATAATAACCTTTTCAAAACTTCTAAGATCGGATACGATATTGAAAAAAGAAGTTCCCGCATCTATTAACTCAATGTCCCCTGTATACGATTTCTTTTCCAGTATATTTACTACTTCTATACCGACGCCTTCGTCTCCCATCAGTATATTTCCAACTCCAACCACTGCTATCTTTTTCTGAGCCGTAATTGTATACCCTTTTTAGACAACTCTTAGAGCCCCGAGCTTCTTCCCTTTTATATTTAAAGTATGAACCGAACACGCCAGGCATGGATCAAAGGACCTGGCAATACGGACAAGCTCATAAGGATTTTCAGGATTTTTCACCTCTGTTCCAATGAGTGCCTGTTCCATTGGCCCCGATTGTTCCTTTTCATCTTTCGGAGAACCGTTCCATGTGGTAGGCACAACGAGCTGGTATCTTTCTATTTTTTTATTTTTGATCTTTATCCAGTGGCCCAGTGCCCCGCGCGGCCCATCGACGATTCCCATGCCCTCTGATTCCTCCGGTATTTCATAGGCTACGCATACAGGCTCTCCTGCCTTTAGTTCCAAAACCCAATCGGCCATACTGTCCGCGATCAGCTTGGCATCCAGAGCGCGAGCCGCATGTCTTCCGAGAACCGAGTTAAGGTCCTTCGTTTCAATATTCAATGCTTTCATGCAACCCTCAAGCGCTTCTTTTACCTGTTTCTGACCGGAAAGATACGACACTACCCATCGAGCGAGCGGTCCGACTTCATAAACCTTTCCTTCGTACCTTGGTGACCTGATCCAGCTGTATCCTTCTTTTTTCCGTGCATTGGGTTTTGTATCTTCTTTAGTAGGATGTAAAGCATCCTCACCTTCATACCACGAGTGTTTTATACTTTCGGTAATGCTGTCGGTATTCAATTTTTTCAAGGCACTCAAGCCTTCAACAGCACCCTGAGGAAGCAATCGTTTCCTGGTCGTATAATCATCTGACTTCCCATCAAGGTCAAAAACTCCGTAGCTGAGAAAGTTTCCGGGACCTGCGCCTATGCTGAAATAATCAGAGTAGGTTTTTGCTACCGCTATTACGTCCGGAATATATGTGTTATCAATAAAATATCTCAGCTTATTAAGCCTCCATAAAAACCGTGTGATTTTATCTATTGAAGGATGCTCCGTTACCCCGCCGGGAACGACCGACGCGTTATGAGGCATCTTTCCACCAAACAGGGTAAGCATTTCATGTGAGAGCCTTCTCATTTCCAGGGCTGTCAGATAGTGTTTTGTCAGTTCCTGGTTTGTTTCTTTATCAAACCGGTAATCACCCTCATACCTTGGAACAAAAGGCGAAAGCTCACCCCTTGCTATGAAGTCTTTTAAAGAATTCAATTCAGCATCTTTACCGCTGTAGTCAGCTACGGCAGTCACATCTGCAAAATCAAGCGCCGCTAAATGGTAAAAGTGAAGAATATGTGATTGGATATAATTGGCCCCGAGGATGAGATTTCGAAGGATTCTTCCATTATCCGGAACTTTATCTGCAATACCAAACGCACTGTCAAGATTCAGAGTCGATGCTGTTCCATGCACCGTAGGGCAGACACCACAGACTCTCTGCGTGATTCTCTGTGCGTCTCTCGGATCTCTATCCCTCAAGAAGATTTCAAAACCTCTGAAGAGTGTTCCTGAACATTGAGCATCCTTAACCACTCCATCCTCAAGATAGGCATCTATCTTCATATGACCTTCAATTCTGGTCAATGGGTCAATTGTTATCTTGGTCGACATGATTACCCTCCGTTTTTGAAGTTAACGTGTTTTAATTTTAAATCTTTCAAGCGCGTCTTCATTTAGCTTTGTAAACATGGGTGCAAGCTTATCTTGAAAGTCGGGCTCCACACATCCTATACACTGCGCACCTGCACCTATACACCAGTTCGTTCCATTATTCCACTGCCTGCTGGGACAGTCAGCATAACTATATGGTCCTTTACAGCCGATTTCATATAGGCAGCCTGGCTCGCTGGGGTTTCGCGCGAACTGACCTGCATCAAAAAATGCACGGCGAGGGCAGTTGTCGTGAATAAGATCTTTAAAAAACGCTTTTGGTCTTAATTTTTCGTCCAGGTCATCAGGTGACGGAAGACCATTAATAAGAACATGCGCTATTGTCCCGACTATCCAATCGGGGTGCGGCGGGCATCCCGGAATATTAATCAACGGTGCGGATATACCCTCATTTTTGAAAAAATCAGCCACAGACAGTGCTCCGGTGGGGTTTGGAGCCCCTGATGGTATACCTCCGTAGGAAGAACACGTTCCCACAGCAAGCACGGCAAGCGCGTCTCTAGCGAGCTCAGCCGTCATATCTTTCATTACAACTTCCTCTCCATCAAGTTTACCAATTGTGCAGTAGAGTCCATCCTCTGCAGTCGGAACAGACCCTTCCACCATGAGAATGTACTCATTCGGCTTTTGAGAAATAGTTTCTCTCAATATCTTTACGACAGGCTCACCCTGCCCTGCCATTAATGTGGCGTGAAATATGAGAGATACATGCTTCCCGGGAAGAACAGGATCAACTAAAACGTTCTGGATACTTGGACTAATTGAATTTAACAGCGAAACAGAACACCCTGAACAGGCAGCCCCTGCTATCCAAATCGCTGGAAACTCTACGACTTTTGAAGACACGATCAGCCTCCTTTGTGGTTTTAATTATTAATTTTTCCAATTGTTTTGGCAATTAATATTCTGTCTTATTGAAAACTTACCTGATTTCAATTTTTGATGATTTATAAGACGAAGTTTAAGGAGCTCCCACATTTTTCTGTGTGTTCACAAGTTATAATATACTGTACATTGTTTAAAATTTCACAATTTAGTAAATTATAGACAGGCGCAAATGTAAAGTCAAGAAAAAATTAATCATCATATTAGCCATTCATTCACGGGTTCATGACCCGGATGGAATTGACTTTATAAATGTAAATAGTTTCCTGTAAATGTTTAATGTATCGGTAAATGATACATCAAAATAATTAACAATCTCAACCCTTTTAAACATAAGCGCGATAATCAGGGCAAGAACAATCACAGACCAGGTAAATATAAAAATCAAGGATGAAAAATGTCCGTATCTTTTTAGATCGGGTTGATCTATTTGAATATAATGAATGGTTGCAATTACATGAAAAGAAAGCGATATTCCAATAAAAAAATAGAAAATACCGGAAAGCAAGGCGCTCTGAAAAAATATCCATACAATTTTAAAAACACATATTATCACAAGAGTATACAGGGGCAGGGAATATGGAGCAAGAGCAATGATTATATTAACTCTTTCAGTCTTTACAAACCCTTCATTTCTCTTGAGAGACATGCTCTTTACTTTCACCCCGCTGACTAAGGCAAACAAGAGATGTGACAGCTCATGTTCGAGAATGTAACTTTTCGCAGGAGGGCCGAATAAAAGGAAAAGTATGAGAAAAATTACGAATCCGCCCGCAGAAGACAGCATCCCGGGAGTAAATGTATGGTAATCTGCAAATAAAACCGGCATATGCAACACGAGAGAAACAGCAAGCGGAATAATCCCTAGAGAAACTACTAAAAGGAGTGGCTTGAGAACTACTTTGTTATTTCTTTTTTTTGTTTTTCGCCTCAACTATCTTTGCTAACATGTCCCGGGCTAATTTTTTTGCTGCAGGTTCCTGAAACTCATTCGTAACTTTTCGAAAATATATTTCAGCTTTATCGTATTCTTCCTTTACATAATAACAAAAGCCGATCTCATAATGGGCCCAGGTACTTGCCCTCAATTTATCCGGATAATTTGTTATTATTGCCTCGTAAGCTGTTATCGCATTATCAAATCTGTCGTTATCAAACTCTTTCTGAGCTATTTTGTCATATTCGATTATTGTAAGTGGCTTTCCATCCTTATATAAAGCCGGCATCTTTGAAGCACAGGAAAGAAAAATATATGAAATAGTCAGTATTATTATGAGAGATAGATATGTATATAAATTTTTTCTCATTATGACCTTGTTGTATATTAAACCCTAAAATGAGTAGATTTCATCTTTTATTGGAAGGCTCTTTCGTAGTTCTTTAATAAAAGATTTTTCTTCACCCATTGGATCATAAAATTCACATTCTGGAAGTGTTCGCCTGACTATCGTAAAATACTTATAAATTTTTTCTTCGCCTGATTTTTTCTTCCACAATCCGTTACTGCATTTGACCCTGAGCACATATGAACCTTTTTCACCTACCGATTGCTTGAAAAGCACGCAGTGCCTGCAGTTAGCGCAGTAAATCTTATCAATATCCACGTTGGTGCCACCATCATGATGGTCTGATTCCATTTCAACCCCGGCATTAACGATATCTCTTTTCCGATAAAATATACCTCTATTGAAAAAAGTCAACAACAAATTAAACTTGACAGTATAGTTATTAATGGTTTTATTTAAAAAAATTGTTATTAGTATGAGTATGGTTTTAAGGGGGTGTAGCTCAGCTGGGAGAGCACTTGAATGGCATTCAAGGGGTCAGGGGTTCGAATCCCCTCACCTCCAAAACATTCCATGAAGTCAAATGGTAAAGGGGTAAGCTGTGGTAGAAAATGAGAAATTGGATCCGGAAATATCTGATCTACTGGGTATTCAATCCGGGACAGCGGATCCGGAAATCGGTACAGCAGGACAAACCGCACCTTCAACAGATAAAATCCAAAAAACTGAAATGCGCTTACTTAACCTGCATGGTTCTTTAACTGATAAAAATCATTATTCAAAAATTATTGATATGACAGGAGAATACGGAACGAGGTTAAACGAGATATTGTCAAAGTTCTTAAAAGCGACGGATAAAGACGAAAAGTCCATGTACCGTGAAAGACTTACCCCAGCCTACTGGAATATGTCAACACACCTTATTAACAATTTTTTTAGTAGCCTGACTGACGAAAAACAGGCACTTTATCGTTATGGATTACTCAATAATACCTTCATCGACGAGAGCCAGAGGAACATCCTCATGAGTATAAATAACAGCACTACACAGGATGACTTTTCTTTTGTAGATGAATGGTTATTAAAGGTTGGCAATGGAATAATATCACCAAGCTCCATAGATGAGACTGTTAAGGCAAAAAAGAAATCACCATCTGCTGTTAAAGCAAAACTGGATAGAAAAAGAGGTTCAAAAGATGCTGAACATGTAAATTTCAAGCAAAAATCAGAGCAGCATCGAATGATAGAGAAAAGTCTTAAGAGCTGCATCACGATTATTTTAAATCATGATCTTATTTCGGAATATGAGAACGTACTAGCCCCTTACAATTCTGAACAAAAAAAAGCACTCTTACAGGTTCAAAATATTACAAAAAGTCTGATTAAATCAAATAAGGATATAGAAACTTCCTACAGGACCCTTGTGGGTCTTGATGGGGATATAAAATCCCTTCAGAACTCAGGCATTGACCTGTCAGTGGAAGTTGACACAAAAACAGTGACAGAGGAATTCTTATCAATTCGACAGATGATCAAATTAACAGTTGGAAGGCAGGGGAACCATTTCCCTTTTCTCATTAAATACTATATGCCAAACAGCGATATTGAAGTATGTACTAAAAACAACCTTGAGAAAACCCTGAAAGAAATAGAGGCAATTGATCCGGGTGTTTTTATTAGAAAATATAAACAGGAGGAACACAGGATAGTTCCTCGTTTTATCATTGTACCCGCTTATGGTAATTATGGAATATGCTGGGAGCCTTTTGAAAGGATGAATAAAGCCACGAGCAAGGGCAGAATGGCGGTTCCCATGTTCCCCCGTGATTTAAAAATTACAGTTTTAAATGCGCTCGGTGATTTGAGATGGCAGATTGCCAAAGAGAAGGCGCTCCATTACTGGATGGAAGAGGGGCTGACAGGGCACTACTACGAATATTCTCAAAAAAATAAATTAAAAGGCGACTTAAAGCAGGCGTTTATTCAGGATTACATTCTGTGGATCAAATTTGAATCACAGGGAATGCAAAAACTGAATCGGGAGGTCCGAACCATTTTCTGGAGATATATCCCATTCCCTCAAGAACTTAAAGAAACATTGAAAAACAGGGGCTTTTTCTATTCTGAACTCTATAAAAAGGACCAAACGCGGGCAATGTCAAGGGGTTATTAAAACTGCGGTAATAAAACAAGCCTCAATCCCGGAGAAATTCCTTTAAATGGCTAAAATGCTCTCGTATTTTTTTCAACGCTCTTAACTCAATCTGCCGCACAGTTTCAGGAGAGATTAAAAGCTGTTCTCCTATATCTTTCAAAGTATATTTTTCACCTTTTAAGAAAGAATAACGATAAAGAAGAACTTTCTTCTCCTTTTCCGTTAATATATCCAGCATCTCTTCGGTCTTTTCTTTCAAATAATTTTTCATTACAATATTATCAGGGTTGTATTTCGGGTCTTCAACCGTATTTTTCAATGAGTAACTATCATCATTATTCGATGATTCAATCGATAAAACTTTGTCCGGCAGGTTGAGAATTGCTCTTATCTCATCCTGATCAATTTTTGTCTCTGCCGCCAGTTCAGAATTATCAGCTGTTCTCCCGAAATCTTTTGAGAGTTTCTGCTGGGCCCGTGTCACTTTCCTCAGTTTTTCTTCTTTTCTGTGAGGAAGCCTTATCAGCCTGCTTTTGTTTGAAAGTGCACGAGCTATACTCTGTTTGATCCAGAAAGAGGCGTATGTACTGAATCTCACATTTTTCCTGAAATCAAACTTGTCAGCGGCTTTTATTAATCCCAGGTTTCCTTCCTGAATTAGATCGAGCAGATCCATTTCACGAGAAATATAACCTTTTGCAATTTTAACAACCAGACGTAGATTAGACTTAATAAGAGTCTCACGCGCCTGCCCGTCACCCTGTAATATTTTTTTTGATAGGGACTTTTCCTCATCAGCTGTTAGAAGCTTATCCTTCTTAAGCTGATAGAGATAGGCACTTAAATTGCTTTCTGATCTGGGTTCTTTTTTTATTGTCATTTCCATCACTCAACATATTAAAGCAATTTATATGCCATATTTTTTTATTTTGATGTTTTTGTAATTCCCCTATTATAATCAGTTAGAAGGATGTAATAGTGCCTGCATTATTAATTAATTAATTTGTATAATTTTTCATAACATAATGACCAAATTTAACAAAATTAGTGTAAAAAAAACATCCCTCCTTAATTAATTATATATCAAATGTGTTTATTCTCCAGAATTATTACCAATTTTAATGAATAAGTTCAGTAAATCAGAAAACAGCACCTGCGAATAGGGAATTTTTAATAGAAAACATAAAAACAATTGACAATCCATAACATTAATTGCAAAAAAACTGATATTTCTGTCGTATAATCAGGGTTATGTATAAAATAGTATACATTAACTGTATGATTTTTTATACTACAGCTTTTACAGCTTCCAAAGCGACTTCAAGCTGGCTTTCATCAGGCTCTTTTGTTGTAATTCTCTGGAGTAAAAGGCCAGGAGCAACCAGGACTTTCATGAATAGACTATTTCTAAATTTGTCAGATAACTTTAAAAGTTCGTAAGAGAGAGACGCGATTACAGGTAATGCAACTATAATGTGAAGGAATAAAGTAATTATTTTCCTGTATACAATGTGCATGGTAGCAAAATCCTTGTACAGTAATTGTGTGGCTACCGTGAGAAGTGGAAAGACAATTATCGTAATGAAAAATACAAAAAATAGAAAAGATGTCCCGCACCTGGGATGAAGAGTATTAAAACTTTTCGCTTCCTGAATAACGAGGGGCCGGTCAGCCTCATAACAAAAAATTGACTTATGTTCAGCCCCATGGTACTGGAAAGTTCTCTTGATATCCTTAATAAAAGAAATAAAGATGATATAAAGGAGGAATACAGCGAGTCTGATCACACCAGCTATTATATTAAAGAAAAACGGGCTGTCTTTCTCTATAATACCGAGGAAATGAGTAGAAAGATTAGGTAATACCATAAAGAGACCGATTCCTAATGCCAGGGCCGGAATCATCCCGAAAACAATAATAAAACTCGAACTATTCTTAGATTTTTTCTTTTTATCATCCTCGGGCATGGCAATTTCTGCTGAATACAGCAGTGATTTTATACCAAGAACAAGATTTTCAATAAGAGCTGAAATACCTCTCACAAAAGGTGCTCGTAAAATCTTATAAGACTGAACAGGGCTCTTAATATTATTTTTTACAACTTCAATTGACCCATCGGTTTTGCGAACTGCAATTGTGTATACGTTCTTATTCCTGATCATTACACCCTCGATAACCGCCTGCCCCCCGATTAGAGACCTTTTTGTCTCACTCTTACCCATAACTTCCACTCCAATGCACAATTCAAAAAATATTCCAGGCAAGTAAACTGTCAATCTCGATTAAAAAATATTTCTTGCCTCATGGTTTCGAATAATAACATAATAGATAACCTTATCAATGTACATAAAATTTTAATTGCCGGACCAGCTGACAAACCATAAGGAATTAAGATTAGTGAACGATTATATAAGGCAGGGTTTAAAAATACATAGAAAATATCATTAAGCATTTTTAGAAATATTTATCGTATTACCTATTTTACCGTTTCTTTAATATTATACTTTTTCCTGAACCTCTCAATCCTTCCTGCAGTGTCAACTAACTTCTGTTTACCGGAAAAAAATGGATGGCATGCTGAACATATCTCTATATGCTTTATATCCACTGTCGACCTTGTCTCAATTTTATTTCCACAGGCACAGGTAATGACAACGGGTTTATAACCAGGATGAATACCATTTTTCATACGCTGCTCCAGTTTCCATGTAATTTATTAAAATATAATAATAAAAATTAATTTATACAAATTATTTGGACTGACAGTTTTATGCCGAATTATTCATCGAACGCAGAAAAGCCGCGTTATTCTTTGTTGCTTTCATTTTTTCAATTAATAGTTCCATTACTTCTAATTCATCCATAGGATGGAGGACTTTTCTTAAAACCAATAATTTCTGCTGCTCTTCCTCTGTAAGCAGCAGCTCTTCTTTTCGCGTGCCGGATTTCCAGACATCGATAGCAGGAAATATCCTTCTTTCTACCAATCTTCTATCAAGATTTATTTCCATGTTGCCTGTTCCTTTAAACTCTTCAAATATCACCTCGTCCATTCTGCTCCCTGTATCAATGAGAGCCGTTGCCAGAATTGTAAGGCTGCCGCCCTCTTCAATATTTCTAGCCGCGCCAAAAAATCTCTTTGGTTTATGGAGAGCGTTTGAATCAACACCACCGGACAGTATCTTACCTGATGTCGGGACAACCTGGTTGTATGCCCGGGCAAGCCTTGTAATGCTGTCAAGGAGGATCATAACATCTTTTTTATGCTCAACAAGTCTCTTGGCTTTTTCTATGACCATCTCCGCAACCTGAACATGTCTCGTCGCAGGTTCATCAAAGGTTGAACTGATTACCTCACCGCTCACACTTCGCTGCATATCAGTGACCTCTTCGGGCCTTTCATCTATGAGGAGAACAATAAGAACAATATCGGGATGATTGGTTGTGACAGAGTTGGCTATCTGCTGAATAAGTATCGTCTTGCCGGTTCTTGGAGGAGCCACGATAAGCCCCCTCTGCCCCTTTCCGATCGGAATAAATAAGTTGACGACTCTCATCGCTATATTGTCCGGGGCAGTTTCGAGAGAGATTCTTCCATCTGGATACAGGGGCGTTAAATTATCGAAAAGGATTCTCTTCTGCGAAACCTCAGGGTCCTCATAATTCACAGCTTCAACTCTTAATAGAGCAAAGAACCGCTCGTTTTCTTTTGGAGGACGTACCTGTCCGGACACGGTATCTCCGGTTTTTAATCCGAATAATCGAATTTGAGACGGTGAGACATAAATATCATCCGGACCTGGCAGGTAATTATAGCTGGGGGACCGCAGGAAACCGTATCCGTCCTGTAATATTTCAAGCACACCTGACGCAAAAATTAGGCCATGTTTCTCAGTCTGAGCCTGAAGAATTGCAAAGATCAGGTCCTGCTTTTTCATTCTGCCGGTGCCTTCAATACTAAACTCCATTGCAAGAGAGGAAAGTCCCGAAATAGTCATGTTAGTGAGCTCATTTATATTCAATTTGGCAAAATTAATCTTTTTTTTCTCTTCTGCCTTCTTCTTCTTCTTCACCTTTCTAATAATTGCTACTTTCCCTACACCACTCTCTGTCATAGATTCTGTTTCGAAGGATGCAGACACAGATTCAGAAATGATTTCAGGTTTTGATTCGATGGCTGAATCAGCATCAGGTTCTTCTGTCTTTCCTACCGGACTCCCGGCAGGAGTCTCTTCGTTGATATAATCTTCACCCGGTTCGCTGAGATTGTCTGGTATTCCCATATCCACTCCACCATTCAATTGTATTTTTATACAAGCTGCAATAATGCACGTATAAATTGACGGTAATAACCAGTAGGGCAAACTACTCTTTAAGTGATTTATCAGGTGTCACACATTTAAGAAACCATCACACTTTATTGTCTATACAGTAAAAGTTTAAGAAGCGTTATAAGAATAAAACCCCGTCATAGAACTCCATTTTTATAGAACACTTACTCCTGCGGCCTTTTAAAGAGGTTTTTAAAAAGCAGATCATAGGTATGCATATTATACTGTTCAAGTTAAACGATTTTTTACTCCGTGTCAATAGAAAAATACAAACTTATTTAATAAAATTATCCACTTTTTCAAATAATTCAGGGATCTGCTTAAAAAGAGGTTTTATCTCATACTCCAGTACATCTCCTACAGTGATCATATCTCCATTTTTAAAAGCGCTTTCAACGGATTTTAAACGATCAGTTATTTCATAGAATAAGTCATCGATACTCCTATCGGATATTAACATGGACTTAAAATCAATAGTATACATAATTTTCGTAATTTTCAGGATCGATATCACCTCATCCAGAAGCTCCGTTATATAGCAAAGATCACCTAATGCCTTTCTATCTCTCCCGATCTGTAAATCTTTTGAAATACTATCAAATTTTTGAAATGAACTGCTGCAGACATAGGACAGGTCCTGAAAAATATCCCCTAAAAAAGAAGATGTCCTGGTTTTATCCCAGTCTTTAAAAAATAAAATATTTTTAATAACCGCCCACTTAAAAACTATGGCAATAAAATACAGCATATTCTTCAGTAAATCCTTCAGCTTTTTTGTTCCTTCAGAGTCAATATATTTTTTTTCATAAATTAGAATAAATTCATTCATTTCAAAAAGAACGTCCTTAAGTGTAATTCCTTTCCTGTTAACTATAACAATCGAATTTACGTTTAAAATTCTCAAAGAATCAACGATTCCTGAATAAATAAGCTTCATTCCTTCCAGAATAGAATCATAGTATGTCAGACTATCTGAGTCGTCATACTCACTCAGTATTCTGATAATATACTCACCTAAAGACACAATAGTATTTACTGCGAGCTCAACCTGTGTTAAAGTAATTACCTTTAATTCCTTTACCAATGAGATACTTCTTCTGAATTCAGAGCAGTTATAATCAAAAGGAACTATTACGCTGTCAATTGAAATAGATTCTATCATGTTATCGTTTTCCGCAATCCAGCTTTCAAGACCTTTAATTATTTCCCCCACATTCTTTTCAGTTTCGAGTTCAAACTCAATCTTTTCGTCATTAATGAGAATCTCCATTTACTCACTCCTTCAAGAATGCCGGTATAAAACTATTATTATTAAAAACGATACAAAGGTATTATTGCCTATTTTTGAAATTGCCTGGAAAAATTCTCTATACTTTTCTGATGTAATTCCAGCTCATTGAGCGCCTGCTGCATAACCGTAAAATCACGTTCAAGTTTTTTCCTGTATACCTCTATATGTACATTCCAACTATCAATACTTTTTTCCTGCTCCTTGATTCCAGTATCGGTATTTTTTATCCTGTTGATTATTACTCCATTACGGGGACTTATATAACCCTTTAAAGTTTTATCCATCACATACGCGGCCCCATTATCGATGGCCACATCATTATTGGTGTCCGCGCCAAAGAGCTGCTTTATTATTTCAGGAAATTTTTCAAATGCGGTAATAAATTTATCCTCATCAACATGTAAATATCCTTCTTTTATATCACTCCAATCAGACCCGTACGTTCCCGTTGATATACCTATCTGGGCAAGCAGCGAAAGTTCTTTTCCCATATCGGTGGGATAGGGATTCATCATTATTCTCTGTAACTTGCTCTTTAATCCCATGACAGTAATATCTCCTGAAAGCATGCCTGTCACATTTTCTTCGGAAAGTATTTCACTCGCAGTCGCCCCTGTTTGCTCATTAATATACTTAAGAAGTTCATTATACCTGGACACCATGTCCACAATTTTACCCGTTATTTTTTCATAGTCCCTGCCTATTTTTAACAACACCTCTTCTTCGGATTCTTTTTTCAATTTAATTTTCACGCCTTTAATAACATCCTCAAACTCATTTGTATCTCTGATAATCTTTACACCATCAATATACAATACGGCATCTCTCCCGGTCTGAACAGGATGTTTGGGGGATATCCCTTCTCTAACCGAGGTGTCTTCAAGAACAAGGTCCCTGTATTCTATTCGCCTGCCTGTATTCCTGTTTATAAAGAAGATTCTGTTTATCTGCTCACCCTCTTTGAGAATATCGGTAAGCCTGTAAGTATATTCCGTGAAATTATCTGTGAGTGTGTCTACATCCAGCTTACCCACAAGGCCTGCCTCATTCCCAATGCCGATTACATTATTGTCGATGGTTACAGGCTCCACTTTCTCTTCCTCCGGCACTTCAATCTTTGAAATGGACCGGCCGCCTTCAACACTTACATCCCTGATGGTTACCTTCCCTATATTTTTAAGCTCAGGCCACAGAACAGGTTCTTCCGGTTTTTCTTCTTCTTTAACTTCAACAGCTCTTATTTTAATCTTTAAATAAACATTCGGGTCAGCCGTAACACTTTCCCCCAGAATAAACTCCACACTATTTTCCGGTTCAAGGGTTAATATTTCATCATATACGCTGTATCCAGAAGACTCCTCAATGGGAAAAACTCTCTCCTGCTTAAACTCAGTATCAACCTCTAAACCTGATTCTTCTTTAAACAGGCCTATATCTTGAAAAAAATCGGAAGTTGCTCCATCATCCACGACAATTCGATTCTTTTCACCCGTCTTATTTACTTCCAGGACGAGAACAGAAGTTTTATCTGTATCTCTGGTTATTTTAGCGGTCAGGTACGCACCCGCCTGTCTGTTAATTGCCTCAGCGAGGTCGTCAATTCTTCCACCTCCGAACCGGACATCCGCTTCTTCTTCACCGATATTAATTTTAAGATAAGTTTCTCCTAATACTCTATTACTCTTAACCGGATCAGACAGAATTTTTTCGTTGAGGGCAATACGCTCCACATTAACAGTGCTGGTTGAGGGCTGCGCAATCCTCGTCGCGTCGGCAATTAATGCGCCCTCATCACTTGAAACGGCAATTTTGTCTTCAAAGGGTGAGCGGAACCCGTATAAAACCGCAGAAGCTTTCTGTAAATTATTGATTTTATTGCTGAGGGTTATCCAGGCGGTTTTTTCTTTATTTAACTCTTCTTTGACAGCTTCAAACCTGTCGAGCTTTATACTCTCTACACTGACAAGTTTATCAATGACCCCTTTTATATCTATATTACTTGAAATCCCAGGAAGGTTGAAATCGGGCATCTATAATCCCCGGAGTTAAAATGAATTCCCCGGGCCACCTTAGCTTATCGCAATTTCACCTTTCTTCATCAACAAGAAGACCGATCATTTCCTGAATTCTTGCAGCAAGCTGTAATATTTGCTCCGGAGGAATCTCTTTTATAACCTTATCGGTTTCGGTATCAATTACCTTTACAACTACCCTGTGGGTTTCTTCATGGATCCTGAAATCCAGCCTCCTGTTGATGAAAATTTCACCTGTATGCTTTAATTTCTCTATAGCTTCACTGATATGGGCCTCGTCTTCAAAATATCCTGTATCTTTAGCCCTGATATCATCAGAAGTTCCTTCATTTTTAAAAATCTCTTCCCTATTGTCAAGTTTACTCCCGGGAATTCCTTTCAGGTTATACTCTCTTCCAGGGTGTCCCCTGATGATTTCTATCCCCATTATATACACCTCCCGGCTAATTTCCGGATTTCGTCTCTGACAACAGACCCGGAAAAAAGCGTATTTTTTTAACAATACCTGCGGCAAAAGCCGCAGGTAAGTGATCGGCGTGACTGCCTAACCCAATAACCTCATAACTGACTCCGTTTTCAGATTGGCCTGCATCAGCATAGCAACTCCTGAGTCCTTTAAGATCTTCAGACGCATGAAATTGACAATTTCCGAAGCCATTTCAGTATCTCTTATTCTTGACTCTGCCGCCTGAAGGTTCTCTGCCGCTACTGAAAGATTAGAAACAACATACTCAAGCCTGTTCTGTACTGCTCCATAGGAGGCCCTCTGTCTCGAGACAATACCGACAGCTTGATCAACCCTGTTAAGGGCTTCATTCGCAGAGTTTATATTAGACATTGTCAATCCGGATACGCCGATAGCCGCAGCTGTCATGGTTTTCATAACCGCTGTGATATCCTGTCCCGGATTGGGCCCAACCTGAAACTTAAAACTCAGGTTCGAACCATCCAAAATCTTGAACTTGTTAAACTCTGTAGTTTCAGCTATACGGTCTATCTCTTCTATCAACTGAGAGACCTCGACCTGAATAAGGCTTCTGTCCTCTTCAGAATATATGGCATTGGCAGACTGGACAGCAAGCTCCCTCAAACGATGAAGGATCGCGTGTACAGACTGCAAAGAGCCTTCAGCTGTCTGAATAAAAGAGATGCTGTTTAAGGCATTCTTCTGCGCCTGTTTCAGACCTCTGATCTGGGATCTCAGTGTTTCAGATACAGCCAATCCCGAAGCGTCATCACCTGCCCTGTTTATCCGCAAACCCGACGCAAGCTTTTCAATAGACTTTGAGAGTTCCCTCTCATGCTGTGCCAGAATCCGGTTTGCGAAGATAGCAGATATATTGTGGTTAATGATCATACTATCTCCTCCCTCCATAGAGATTCGGTGGCTGAAAATTCCATTTTCAGCCAATTACGGTCAGGTACTTGAATAATAATCTAACCGATCACCAGACCATTCTTTCCCGTACCGTAAATTCCCAAATCCTGCCGGGTTTACCGCCTTTGCACGATCAACATTATAACGCCTGGATCAGGCCTTTCTGTACCACCCCTAAATACCGGCCTCTACACAAGAAGCTGCAGCACAGACTGCGGCTTCAGGTTAGCCTGGGCCAGCATTGCAACACCAGCCTGGACCAGTATTGTGTTCTTTACGAACTCAACCATCTGCGATGCCATATCCGTGTCACGAATTAACGATTCAGCGGCCTGCATATTCTCAGCCCCCACAAGGACTCCGCGTACAGCCATTTCGAACCTGTTCTGATAGGCCCCAAGATCGGCCCTTTGACGGGATACTGTTCGTAAAGCCTCGTCAACGATACCGATCGCGGCATTAGCAGCGCCTGGAGTTGAGAGACTGATAGATCTCCCCTCAGGTTTTATAGCAAGCGCCTCCGAAGTCATGGTGCCTATATAGGCCCTTTCTCTCTGGTCCATGTTTGCCCCAACGTGAAACCACATTGAAGCTGTGGGGGTCCCGCCTGCAGCGGGGTTCGCAAATGAGCCTGTAAGCATATTGTACCCGTTGAACTGAGCATGAGAAGCGACCCGGTCGATCTCATCAACAAGCTGAGATACTTCAACCTGGATCTGCATCCTATCCTCTGGGGTGTATATGCCGTTTGCCGCCTGAACAGAGAGTTCTCGTATCCTGTGAAGAATATCCTGGTCTTCCTGCAGATACCCCTCAGTGGTCTGGATAAAGGAAACCGCGTTTTCAATATTTCTCGCAGCCTGTTTTAATCCCCTTATCTGAGACCTCATCTTTTCAGAAACAGCAAGGCCCGATGCGTCGTCACCTGCTCTCGTAATTCTCTCACCTGATGACAGCTTGGCGATGTCTTTATCCACGTCCAGGTTTTTAAACTTCAAAATCCTGTTGGCGTAGAGAGCACTCATATTGTGGTTGATGATCATAAATCTACCCTCCTTGATTAGTCTCATGCCTCCCTGCATGAGGATCTTTTTACAAGGTTTTTCTCCTTGTAGCTGCGTATCCCAAAGGGACGGGCGATTACTCCGATACGCGTTTTCGTTTCATCCCCTTCTCCGTCCTCTCCTCTCGAGCAGGAAAGGCCGGTATACCGCTTTAAAGACCAGCAACTAAAATTATGCCCCTTTGTGGAAAAACAGGCTCCTTCAAGTCAAGGGTTAAAGAGCCTCTTTCCTCAAATCAGGGCATCCTATGAAACAAAATACTATGTTTCATATTGCAGCCTCGAATACTTTAAAGCCCCGGGAGGGGCATAAAATAAGTTGCTGGAACTCCATAATCAAGGACAGGTTAAACCACTACCCGATACCGGGGTGGATTAATTCCTATTTCAAAGATCAATTTATACAGGTGACCATAAATTACAGTCACCGGTAAATAATACTCATTACCTGAAAAGCTGAAGCACACTCTGCGGCATTAAATTTGCCTGAGCCAGCATCGCTGTTCCTGTCTGCACCAGGATCTGGTTCTTCGTAAATTCCACCATCTGTTCCGCAATATCTGTATCTCTGATTCTCGATTCAGACGCCTGGAGATTCTCATATCCCGACATCAATCCCTTCGTAGCAAATTCAAGCCTCGTTTGATACGCACCGAGATCAGCCCTTTGCTTGGCTACTTCCGTTAACGCAGCGTCTAAGGTTCCTATTGCCCTGTTTGACAATTCAGGTGTCCCGAGTGATATTGAAGAGCCGGTTGCCGCCTCTTTTACTCTCAGCCCGCGAGAAGTCATCGTCTGAATAAAAACCTGCTCTCTCTGATCCATATTCGCCCCGATTTGGAACCACATTGATGCTGTAGGCGTATTCTCTCCAATCGGCCGCGCGAACCTGCCTGTCAGCATATTCATACCGTTAAACTGGGCATGTGAGGCCACCCTGTCGATCTCATCGACAAGCTGGGAAACCTCCACCTGGATCATCATTCTATCCTCCTCGGTATAAATACCGTTGGAAGCCTGAACAGAGAGTTCTCTTACTCTCTGAAGAATATCCTGGATTTCCTGTAAATATCCTTCCGCGGTTTGAATAAAAGAAATTCCATCTTCCGCATTCTGCGCCGCCCGTTTCAAACCCCTTATCTGGGATCTCATTTTCTCGGAAACTGCAAGACCTGACGCATCATCACCGGCACGGTTTATCTTCATACCTGATGCCAGCTTTTCAATGTTTTTGTTGATATTCCAGTTGTTAAATTTGAGAGTCCTGTTCGCAAAAATAGCGCTGATGTTGTGATTAATAATCATATTTTCCTCCTTGAAATTTTTCTTCGGCATCCGTGCCTGTAAAAAAAATATCGTAATCAAAATTTTGCGCTAAACAAATTTCATTTGATTACGATAAATAAAGTAATTGAAAATAAGAGCATCACCTCCTTGCGTTTATGATGCTAAAAACATCCATGTTTTTAGTGATTTTTACCCCTGATAAACGGCAAAGGACCAGGGTGAGGGTTTACTCCCTCTTTATTTCCTCCCTAAATGGAAAAATAAGAAACGGAAAAATAAACCGCGGTGCTTCTTTGCGGCACCTGAGCGGTATTTCCTCTTTTATTATATCGGACGAATCTATACAAAACTTTAAATAATATTTTAGTTGGAAAATCGTTTCAAAGCCAGAACCTCGAGGTCATCTATCCTGTCCCTGATCAAGAGATATAATTCCGGTTGATTGGCCCTGATTTTTCTTGCTCTTTTCAGCCATAAGAAAAACTTATCTTTGTTCTTTTTATGCGCAAATTTCCTGATCGTGTCGGGTATCAACTTCAGGAAATATTCTTTATCACAATCCTCCCCGCCTATTTTTTTAAATAATTCCTCTAATTCCTCCTCTTTATCCTTACATAAAGATTTTTCCAATTTTTCAGTCAATCTCAGTCTCTTCATGTCACTCAGACCCTCAATATCACCTGCCGGCATTAATTCAAGAAAGTCTCTCGTATTTATTTTAAAATGTAAATCCTCCAATTCTAAGGTCTTATTTTTTAGATCGATCGAAAAATTCTCTTTCAATCTTATTAAAGAATATTTTTTATTAAATAATAACGCAAGTTTCTTTTTAATTAGTATATTATCCAGCTGTTTCAGCCCATATTTAGTGCTTCTTCTTGATGTATCAATTATCATTACAAATTCGATATTCTTGTTTAATCTTTTAATGCTCTGCTTACCACCGCGGTATTTGGTATATTCATTCGTTACAATATCTATTTTACCTTTTTCCGAACATATGCCCTTCAATTCATCAAAAGGTATTATCCCTTCAGTACTGTAGCTCAATAAAATATATTTTGATTTAATATTATCAATCAAAGTATAAAAAGTGTCCCTGGCCCTGTCAGCGTAGCAGTAATCAGATTTGGTAATGACCCAATCTTTTCTGATAGCCGCCTTCTCCATTAAAATTCCCTTTTCATTTAAATTATTATTAACCGGCAGCCTGTCCCATAAGCCTATTGTATTGAGCATATGGTAATTACTTCCGTACTGGTGCTGGTTATAGGGAGGGTCTAAATAAACCATGTCAAAATCGGTGCCTCTTAAATCTTCCATCAAAATCAGCTTATTCGCATCTTCTCTAAATACTGTCGCATTGTGCTTTGACGTTATCAATACAGGCATCCTGAGTCTGATGGGTGCCAGTATTCGGCTCAAAGCATCCCTGCCGTGCCCGCCGAATCCTTTATGATACGCTTTAAATACACCTGATGTGTTAGTGTGGGTCGCAGCTTCATAAAGCAGTAATGAAATAAGAAGATACTTTTCTCTTAGTTTATCAGGTGATTTATTGTTTTCCCCTGCGGGGTACAGGTCTTCGATTGTATTTCTGATTTTATCGATAATTAGACCGTTTGACCTGGTGTAAAACATCCTTTCTTTTCTGAAGTCTAAACCTTCAATTTTGCAGGTGGATGGAGAATAATGTTTAGCGATATACTGATCATTCACGGACGGCCGTGGCAGAGAATTCAAAGTATCCAACAGTCCGGCAATCCCTCCATATTCACGGTACATGTTTTTTAAATCCACTTCATCAATTTCCAGAAACGATTTATTTATTATGTAGGTGTAAGGTTCCCAATCATTCGAATAAACTTTAAAACCCAAATATTTTGCAAATTTTGAAACAACGCCGCCTCCCGCAAACATATCAAGGAAAGTTAAACCTTCCGGTATATCCGGATAACACCTCGTAATTGCTTCATATATGAGGGGAAGGAGCCGCCTCTTATTTCCTATGTACGCGATTATATGCTGCGTTAAATACGGATGTCTGTAATCGACTTTCTTTCCCATGATTTATCCTCCTTTAATGCCATTAGTCGAGCTTGCTGTTAAGCAGCACATAAAGTTTGAGTTTCTACCTGGCGCATATCCCCGGGGATATTAATTGAACCGGTTTTACATCTCCTCCACTGCCTTCAGCCCGAGAAGTTCCAATCCTTTCTTTAACACCATTTTTACGCCATAAACGACAAGCGCACGGGCCAGTGAAAGCGAGTGATCATCAGTAATGATCCTGTGGGTATTGTAGAAGCTGTTAAACTGTGAGGCAAGATCAAGAAGATAACGTGAAATGATGGATGGTTCAAACTCTTTTGAGGCATGTATGACAACATTTTCAAAATTGTTTATTAGAAGCACGATCCCGTAGCCTTCAGCACCAAAAGAAAGTCCTTCCTCAAACCTCAATTCTCCGTGTATTTCTTTAAACTTTTTTAAAAGACTGTTGATACGGGCGTGTGTGTACTGTAAATACGGGCCGGTCTCGCCGTTGAAGTTCAAAACCTCATCCCAGACAAAAGCAACATCCTTAATTCTGTAATTTTTAAGACTATTGAAAATAACTGAACTAACTCCCACAGCCTCAGCGACTTCATTTTTATGATTAAGTCCCGGATTCTTTTCTTCAATGATGCTCAGTGCGAGCGCTGAAGCTTTATCAAGAACTTCTTCAAGAAAGACTATATTCCCTTTCCTAGTGCTCATGGAACCTTCAGCAAACCGTACATGTCCAAAGGGGACATGGTGGCAGTTTTCATTCCATCCGAGGCCCATTTTACCCAGGACACTGAACAGCTGCCTGAAATGAAGCGCCTGCGGGCTGCCGACCACATAAAGTGCCAGGTCAAAGTGAAATGTCCTGTGTCTGTAAAGCGCGGCTGCTATATCCCGTGTGAGATAGAGGGTTGCGTCATCACTCTTCCGGAGCAAAGCCGGCTGCATGTCATCACCAAGGGGAACAATGAGCGCTCCATCACTCTCAGAAGTAATGCCAATCTCCTTCATACTCTTTATAGTATCTTCAAGCACACTGCTGTAAAAACTCTCTCCTGTATAATAATCAAACTCAACACCGAGCCTTCCATAAATCTTTTTAAACTCTTTTACACTGAGATCTCTAAACTGCTCCCACAGCCGCCCTGCTTCTTCATCGTTATTTTCCAGCCTGGAAAACCAGCTCCGTGCTTCATCTTCCAGTTCGGGCATATTCTCCGCTTCCGAATGGAACCTGACATAAAGGTTAAACAGGTACTTAATGGGGTCGGATTTCAGCTGTTCCATACTCCCCCACCTTTTATATGCCGTAATAAGCTTACCGAACTGTGTGCCCCAGTCTCCCAGGTGATTTATTCCGATAACTTTATAGCCAAGAAAAGAGAATATTTTATAAAGTGAGCTCCCGATTACAGTAGAGCGAAGATGGCCGACTCCAAAGGGTTTCGCAATATTGGGGGATGAGTAGTCAATAATTACCGTCTTGCCGCTGCCGGTGCCGTGAAGACCAGGGAACCGGCTTTTAAAAACATGCCGGACTACTTCCCTTACGATATACACCTTATTAACGAACATATTAAGGTAAGGGCCGTTGGACTTTACTTTCTGAATCACTTCGTTATTTTTAGCTTTTTTTGAGAACAGCCGTTCGAAATCCGATGCGATCTGCGCCGGATTCTTCCTTCTCTCCTTCGTGAATGCAAAACAGGGAATAGCAAAATCCCCGAATCCGGTATCAGGAGGGGTTTCTATCAGGGAATAACATTTTTCGGCAGGAATATCGAGGACCTGTGATAGATTTTCGGAAAGCCTCTTATTAATATCTATGCTCATAATTCAGGCTGTCCCTTAACATATAAAATGGCTCTTTAGATACAGAATCATGTATAATTTATAGCATCAAATGTCTAATCTGTATGTATGGGACAGCCTAATTAGAGGTTGTGAGACAACTTCCATTATAAGTCAACTTCATCGTTCCTGATGACCTTTGCTTCCCCTTTGAGCTCATCAACTAACTCATTAAGATAGTCGTTGTACTGCCTCTGAAGAAGCTGCATCTTTATCTGCTGCCGGGCGACATCAATATCAACACCGGCAAACAGCTTTTTATTCTGGTTGTAAATTGATTCTATCTGCTCATCAGGAATATCCTGCAGTTTCGGCTCTATCTTTTCGTTCAAATAAACCTGAATGATTGCCCTTCTTTCCACAGCCTTAATGAGATCCTGTACATCTTTTCTTTTATCATAACCTTTCCGGAGCGCCTTTTGATAAATAAGGTATTCATTTATGAGGTTTATCAAAAACTTCTTTTTATTAATAGTATCGTTCTGGTACAGGTCCTTCTGCTTTTCATCAATAGGTAAAGAATAAACATGCACATTAAACTCTCTTTCAAACTCATTCAATGTGATAGTCTTATTGTCTATTTTCGCGACCCAGTCACCCGGTTTTGACGTCTTTCTGGTTGTCTGTGCAATAATGAAGTAATTTTCATCCGCTGCCGCATCCTGCACTGATATTATATAGCGGTCAATAAAAATACCCGTCAAGATCAAAAAAATCGACACCGCAAATACTGCTAATTTCCTCATTTTACATACCTTTGTCTATTAATAGCTATAACCATAAAAGTAATCTAACCATTATACCCTGTAAGGACAATATAATTTCCTTCAGCACGCATTCGACCTTATAGATGCTGAATAGATTCATCGGTTTTATTGATGCTCTTTCCCCCTCTCCTTCCTATACAGTACATATTTTCATACCCCACAGTGCCATTTTCAAAAACGAATTTCGGTTCAAAGGCAATCACCATACCCGACTTTATGCGCCCCTCAAAACGATCACTTATCACAGGAAACTCATCCAGCTCAAGGCCGACTCCATGGCCCATAAACTTCGCTCCCCCCATATACACGTCTTGAAGACCCCTCCCGGCCACAAAATCGTTTATTTCTTTACAAATGTCAGGGATGGCCAGACCCTCTTTCACCTTCTCAAGAAATATTTCATGGCAGCCCTTTGATACACTGTGAGCTTTCTCAAATATCGGGTCAATACTGCCTATAGCAAAAATACGGGTACAGTCCACAATATACCCCTCATGATTAAACGCAGCATCGATTAGTATCGGCTCGCCCTTCTTCAACTTTTTGTGCCCTGAACCGGAAGGAAACGCCGCATTTATCCCGTCACCACCTCCTGACGGAGAATCCATGAAGGAGTGTTTGTACGCGCTCCTCCCGCTCAAAACCTCATTTGAATGCACCTCCATATTGAACATCCTGGTTCTCACAATGAGGACAGAATCTTCCTTTAAAAAAAGATCTGAGAGCTTCATGCTTAATTCAAACTCTGAAATCCCCGGTTTAATCTCATCCTTTAATTTAGTAAAAATGCTGTCCAGTCTTTTTCCGCCCTCTATTAGCAGCGATATTTCATAATTTGATTTTACAGCCCGCATATTACGTATCTCAATGGAAATGTCGACAAAACGCGCATCAGGGAAATTGGATAAAATTTTTGTATACAGCTTTGCGGGGAGAACATCCATTTCAAGTCCGATTACCTCCCGCTGAAGGTTATGGTCCCGGATGTAATTATAAATCTCATTTATGTTTTCATAGCCGATAACCGTATTTATTGGAGATTCTTCCCTGGCTCTTTCAAGAGTTCTCTTAATAAAAAGCACGGGCTGGCCATCCCTCCGTACCAGTAAAACACCGTCCTGAAAGGTTCCTGTATAGTAGTACCTGTCCACGTTCTGTACTATCAGGCAGAGGTCAATTTCATTTGCATTTAGGCATCTCTTCAAAGCTGTACATCTTGAAAATATTTCATTTTCAGGTGTTTTCTTCATAATCAAAAAAATCCTTTAAAAACTCTAATTTTGCTGTATTATCCTGGAACACCCGGTATACGTAGAGAGTATTGTAATCCTTCGGCGATATACTGAACAGCCTTTTATTTTTATTAACCTTCTGTACCAATTTTATAATATCAACCCTGCTTTTTTCAAAGATCAACTGAAGCTCATTCTCCTTCTCTCTCAGGCATTTGATTCCCACATTTCTACAAAGCACTCTGAGCCTGACAACGGTAAAAAGTTCCTGAAGCTGCCGGGGGATTGCTCCAAAACGGTCAAGCAGCTCAACTTTAAACTCATCCAGCTCTTCCTCTCTTTTCATACCGGCCAGCCGCTTATAGATCTCAATTCTAAGCTTCTCGCTTTCAACATAGGTCCCGGGTATAAACCCTCTATATTTTATATCTAAAACCGGATCAATCTCCACTTCCACCGGCCGCCCGTGCTGCAGCTCCCGTATTGCTTCGTCAAGAAGCTTCACATACATTTCAAAACCAACGGTAAGCATATCTCCGTGCTGCTCCCTTCCAAGTATGTTACCCGCGCCTCTGATTTCAAGGTCCTTTAACGCAATCGAATATCCGGATCCCAATTCGGTATGATCGTTTATTACTGAAAGTCTTTTCCGGGCCTGCTCTGTGATAATTTTTCCGACAGGATACAGAAGGTACGCGTATGCTTTTCGCTTGCTTCTACCGACTCTACCTCGCAACTGGTAGAGCTGGGACAATCCAAATCTGTCAGCCCGCTCTATAATAATCGTGTTAACGTTGGGAATATCGAGTCCGGATTCAATTATGGTCGTTGTCAACAGGGTATGGAACTCCATATCAAAGAAAGCCTTCATTATTTCTTCAAGGTCACGCTCTTCCATCCGGCCGTGGGCAATTTCAAATGTCACCTCAGGCATGCGCCGCCTGAGTGACTCAGCTTTTTCCTCAATAGTTCTTACCCTGTTGTGTACATAATACACCTGTCCGCCTCTCTCGATCTCACGTTGAATCGCTCTTTTTATTATTTCTTCATTATATTCAACCACATAGGTCTCAATCGGTATCCTGTCGCGGGGAGGAGTTTCAATAATGCTCATGTCTCTGATTTTCGTCATCGACATGTAGAGTGTTCTGGGTATGGGGGTGGCCGTCATTGTAATTACATCTACCAGCTTCCTCAACTGCTTGAACCGTTCTTTATGCTCAACACCAAACCTCTGCTCTTCATCTATTACTACGAGCCCCAGGTCCTTAAACTTCACATCTTTCTGTATCAGACGGTGAGTTCCGATCACCACATCAATAAGCCCCTTTTTCAGGTTCTCCAGAATTATTTTCTGCTCCCCGGGGGTTCTAAAACGCGAGAGCATTTCAACATTCAAAGGGTATAGAGAAAATCTATCACGGAATGTGCCGAGATGCTGTTCAGCAAGAATTGTAGTAGGAACAAGAACTGCCACCTGTTTTCCATCCATTACTGCCTTAAAAGCAGCCCGTACCGCGACCTCGGTTTTTCCAAAACCAACATCACCGCATATCAGCCTGTCCATAGGTTTTGGACTTTCCATGTCATTTTTAAGCTCCTCAATTGTCCGTATCTGGTCCGGAGTTTCTTCATACCGGAACCCTGATTCAAACTCATACTGCCACTTGGTATCTCTCGAAAAAGAATATCCTTTCTGGCTCGCACGGATTGAATATATTTCCATTAAATCCTTTGCCAGATTCTTTACCGATTTCTTTACATGATCTTTAATTTTTTTCCATGTCCCGGAGCCCAGCCTATCAATTCTCGGGGTCCTTCCCTTATGGCCGATATACTTCTGCACCCGGTTTATCTGGTCAACCGGAATAAATATCTCATCACCATCCCTGTACTCGATTTTAATAAAATCTTTTTCCACACCGCCTGTAGACAGTTTTTCAATGCCCCTGTAAATACCAATACCGTGCTCCACATGGACAATATAATCTCCATTATTGATGTCAAGCATCCCCTCGATCCGCTCTGATCTCACATCAAGAAATTGCCTTTTATACCTTTTTTTCCTGCTGAAAATTTCCCTGTCAAGAATGACAGCAAGCTTCATCCTGCGTGATATAAATCCTTCGTGTATGTCCAGAGTCATGACCATCAGTTTTCCATTGACTTTCGGCAATTCTTTAAGCACTTCCCTCAAACGATTCGTCTGGCCTTCGTAGCTTGCCCCCACAATGACGGTATATCCTTCGATCAGTAGATTTTTAATATCTTCCTTTAAATGCTTTATCTGCCCTCTGTACCCCCTTTTCTCAGTAATATTAAAATCAATAAAATCACTCTCAGTCTCAGGCAGAACAGACATGTTCCCGTATTTTCCCGCCTCCATCAAAAGATTATTGAGCTCAGCCATTACCCTTGCAGGAGGAAGGAGAAAAGTCTTTCCTCCTTTTTCTTTATAGAGCCTTACGGCCTCATTTTTAAAGAAATCGGCCTCTTTTGTACACTCTCTTAGAGAGTCAACTATGAAAGTATATCCACGATTCGCGTAATCTAAAATAGTGCCCGGGGGCTCATAAATCATTGATATGTAATTATCTATTCCGGGAAAGACACCGAATTCCTTTATATTCTCCACCACTTCCCTGTTCTCTTCATCTAATATGCTTTCCAGACCCTTTTTTATTAAGGGAGTAAGAATGATTTCTCGCGCCGGCAGTACCGTAATTCCGCTCACTTCCTTTATTGATCTCTGTGTCACATGTGAAAATTCACGGATTGACTCTATAGTGTCATTAAAAAATTCTACTCTGAAAGGATACTCGTTCCCGTATATGAATATGTCGAGGATATCTCCACGGATTGCAAAGCATCCCTGATATGATACCCTGTCTTCCCTCTCATAACCCAGGCGGATAAGGTTTCCCTCCAATTCGCTAAATGAAACATCCGCGCCTTTTATCAGCCTGATACAGCTTTGCTCAAAGATACTTTTAGGTATAAAAAAGTCTGTAAAGGTTCTTACAGGAAGAACAAAAACACCCCTTTGCTTTTTTGCCAGCGCGTTGAGAGCGATAATTCTTTTAACAATTATTTCCTTAAAGGGTTCAGCATCATCGTAGGGAAGGGTTTCTCTGGAAGGAAATAAGAAGATTTCATTCTCTTTCAAAAATAGCGACAGATCACCGTAGAAGTCTGAAGCGTCCCTGTTGCTCCTGGTAATAAGGATAATACCGCCACTCAGTCTTTGAAAGAGCGCCGAAATAAAAAGAGCCCTTGCAGAACCGTTCAATCCTGTAAACTCGGTTCTCTTTTTTTCGAGCGTTCCGGGAATGTCTCTTATATTAAATGTACGGTCAAATAACCGTAAAAAGGTTCTGAAGTCCGTCATTATTTCTACATTTTAGTAATTGAGGTTGTCTCATAACCTCATATTAGGCTGTCCCATACATACAGATTATAAATTTGATGATATATATTACACAGTACATTGTATCTAAAGAACCATTTTAGATGTTAAGGGACAGCCTGAATGAAATTGCTGCAAAGGTTTCACGCGTGTAATACGGTAAACATAAGTGAGATTTTGAAAAAAGTGACGGTATCTTGTAAAATTAGCCCTTTTGAAGCTCCTCATCATAAATTTCAAATATTTCTCTAGTCTTCCTTAAAAATTCAGGATTGAGCTCTACAACATTTGCCCCTCTATCTTTTATCTCCCTGATAAATATTTCCGCTTTGACCTCCACCTTTACAATAGCATTATCTTCAGCGTAGGAATCTATGATCCCGTATTTTCTTTCCTTCTTTAACTCCCTGATGATTGCTATTAAATCCTCGAAGATTTTTATATTTCGGTCAGAAGAATCATACAATTGCTGCGAAGTCCCGAATCTCTCGGCATTAACAGATGTGTCGTGGAACTTCTGTGATGTAATTTTGTAATTATAATTAAGCCTATCCCGTATATCTTCAATCATTGAGCACATCCCAGGTTAATGTTTTTCAAATCATCGTTAACTTCCATCTATGGTATTGATCATTAAGTTGTAACTTATTTATTTTTATCCGATAATTATATTATAAACCAGATTACACAATAAATTCTATCTTTTTTTGTAATATTTCTCTTTTTTTTACAAGTTACCTATAAGATATACTATACTTAAAAGATTGCAAGAATAATTTCATCACTTTTAAAATAACCAAAAAATAACTCTGGAAATCTGTTGCTGAAAACAAAAGGAAAGCACACAAAACATACAATAATTATCGTTATAATCCTTATATTTTTTCTAATCCTTTTTTTAAAAGTACCTCATGTTATAAAAAAGGAAAAAGAACTCCCTCCGGAGCGAAAAATTGAAGAGGTAAAACCTGAAATAAAAGAGAAAGTGAAATACAGAATAGCGATAATTATAGATGATGTCGGATACCCATCAAACAACCTGAATGAGTATAAAAATTTTAAAGGCAAACTTACTTTTGCCGTACTCCCCTTTCTTAAAGAATCAAAGGAACACGCAAATATTCTACATGATCACGGATTTGAAATATTGATACACATACCCATGGAACCTCTAAATTACCCGCAAACAGACCCCGGTCAATATGCTCTCCTCGCAAATAATACAAAACAGGAGATTGAAAAAAAACTAATGATGATGATAGAGGACAACCCCCACGCTGTGGGCACCAACAACCATATGGGGTCACGGGCTACACAGGAGTACCAACCAATGCTCTGGATGCTGGGCTTTTTAAAGGACAAAAACCTGTTTTTCATAGATACCCTTACCACCGCCGATTCATGCGCGTATGCAGTAGCATTAAAATTAGATGTTGATACCGCGAAAAGAGACATCTTTCTGGATAACGAGGATACCTTCTCTTCTATTAACGCACAGTTTGAAAAACTAAAAGGGATGGCAAAAGTCAATGGCACGGCTATCGGTATTGGCCATATTAATAAAAACTATACAATAAAAGTTCTTAATTATCAACTCCCTATTCTAAAAAAAGAAAACTATACTCTCATTTTTGCTTCTAATGCTGTTATGTAATACCGGTTTCAGTTTTTTTTTATTATATTATCCTGATTCTAAATGTAGAGTCCATTTTGAAAATTCTTGGTTTGGAAACAACCTGCGACGAAACATCCGCGTCCATTGTGGTGGATGGTAAAACCATCCTCAGCAATATTGTCGCGACTCAATTTGAATTTCACAGGAAGTACGCGGGAGTAGTACCGGAAATCGCGTCCAGAAGGCACCATGAGGTGATAAACTTTGTCATTGAAGATTCTTTGAAAGAGGCAGATCTCACTTTAAAAGATATCGATGCTGTCGCGGTTGCCTATTATCCCGGCCTTATCGGCTCATTGCTCATAGGGCTGACCGTTGCTAAAACACTGAGTTTTACCCTTGGAAAACCGCTTGTCGGGATAAATCACCTTGAAGCCCACCTCTATTCTATTCATTTCAACAATAAAGTCGTATATCCCGTTATAGGACTAATCATTTCAGGTGGTCATACTTTACTGGTGTTGTCCGATAAAATCGGGCACTACGAGATTCAAGGGAGCACACTCGACGACGCAATAGGCGAGGCTTTTGATAAAGTTTCAAAACACCTGGGGCTTGGTTATCCGGGCGGACCTGCAATTGAGAGTATCGCAAAAAAAGGAGACGAAAAAGCCTTCAGTTTTCCCCGCGTAATTTTAAACGGAGGATATGACCGGTATAATTTCAGCTACAGCGGTCTAAAAAATGCTGTCATCAATCAAAGAAAGCGTTTTTTAAAACAAGGCCGGATGAATTCAGTTGAAAACATAGCTTCATCCTTTCAGGCCGCGGCAACAGATGTTCTGCTGACAAAAGCGCTATGGGCATGTAAAGACTTTAAAATCAATAGAATAGCTCTCGCGGGCGGGGTCGCGAACAATGAGCGGATCAGATGCATTTTTAAAAAGGAAAAATCCCTCATTACCTATTTTCCTGAAAAGGCTTTAACACAGGACAACGCGGCAATGATCGCGGGGCTTGCCTATCACAAATATCTAAACGGAGAAATTATGAACCTGACACTTGAACCACGATCCAGGATAGAAAATATAGTAAAGGGGAAGAGGAAAAAACATGGGAATTGAAGAGAGAGATATCAGAATCGGAAAACTTAAATTGATAAGAGAAAAGGGCATTAATCCCTACGTTGACCGCTTTGAAAAAACCCACAGCCTTTTACAGGCAAAAAAGCTGCCGCTGAATACTGAAGATGTGCGAACGGCAGGCAGGATATTGACAGTAAGGCTCTTCGGAAGGCTAATATTTGCGACCCTCAAGGATTTTTCAGGTAAAATGCAGATTGCACTCCAGGAAAAGGTAATCGGTAAGGAAATGTTCTCCTTTTTTAAAAAATTTGTTGACATTGGAGATTTCATCGGAGTGGAAGGATCAATATTCAAAACCAGGGCAGGAGAGATCACGCTCGATACCGGTAAGTTTGAATTACTTTCAAAAACACTCAGGCCGCTTCCGGAAAAATGGCACGGACTTACAGGTCAGGAACTCATATACAGGCAGAGATATCTTGACCTTGTGATGAATGACGGTACAATAGAAAGATTTTTAAAACGAACACGCATCATAAAATCCATCAGAGATTTCCTCGATGCAAGTGATTTCGTCGAAGTAGAGACACCTGTGCTTCAGACCAAACCATCAGGAGCAATTGCGACACCTTTTGCAACTCATCACAACGCCCTTGACCTCGACCTCTACCTTAGAATAGCTCCGGAAACCTACTTAAAGAGATGTATCGCGGGGGGGTTTGAAAAGGTTTATGAGTTCGCTAGAAGCTTTCGCAACGAGGGATTGGACCCATCCCACCTGCAGGACTTTACCATGCTTGAGTACTACGCCGCGTACTGGAACTACGAGGACAACATGCGGTTTACAGAGAACCTCATAAAACATGTTCTTGAAGAGGTAAATGGTTCTCTTAACCTCGTCTTTGGTGAAAAGGGGCTGAATTTTAACAAAGAATGGCGCAGGGTCCCGATGCATGATATCATCAAGGAAACCACCGGAATAGATTATACACTTTTTCCAAATGCTGAAGACCTGCGAAAAGAGCTAATAAAAAGAAATATAGAGATTCAAGACGTCGAAACCATGGGGTTTGGCTCGATCATCGACAGCATCTTCAAAAAAGCAGTGCGGCCTGAGATTATAGACCCGCTTTTCATAATACATCACCCCATTGAGCTGTCCCCCCTTGCGAGAAGGAATGATTCCAATCCAATGATTACTGATCGATTTCAACTTGTCGTAAATGGATGGGAAATAGTAAATGCCTACAGCGAGCTCATTGATCCGGTTGACCAGAGAGAGAGGCTTGAAGAGCAGGCAAGACTCCACAGCAAGGGCGATGCTGAAGCAATGGTGATGGACGAAGATTTTCTAACAGCAATGGAACACGGCATGCCCCCTATATCCGGCCTGGGAATGGGGATCGACCGTTTTGTCTGCCTCCTCACAAACCAGGAAAACCTGAGGGATATCATACTCTTCCCGCTGATGAAACCAGCGGGCAATGAATGACACATTGAACAAGACTGTCGGTGCCAGCGGATACACCGGATTCGACAGGATTAGAAGTGTATTTTTAAAATTTGCCTGTTGCTGTAAAGCAGTGCTCTCAGTTAGTTCGTCAATCCCGCGATCGCGGCACCTATCAAGGGCGCATTTTCTACATTTACAAACTCATAGTACCTTTTCATGCTTTTAATAAGGAAACCTCTCAAATAATACTCCACCTTTTCTTTAAGTGTTTTTAAACCATGAAATACAGTTCCATCTGCCGTTATGCACACAGGGTAACAGGGATTTTTTCCTTTATCTGACTTGATCACCACTGAAGATAGATTTATGGCTGTTAACTTCGCCGCCCTTTCAATCAACCGGTCAATTATGTAGAATAACGCGCTCCTGTCATCATCGTTATCATCACCCAGAGAAGACGCCAGCGGATTATCTACTCCTGCCGGATACAGCATGAAATCATTTATATCCTTTGCTCCAAGACTCAAAATAGCTTTCAGCTTTTTATTTGCAGAAGTAGAAAAAAGACTGTTATCCGCGGCCGACTGTATGGTTCCGAGGCACAGTTTCCCAAAATACGCGCCGGATATCTTCTTCTCGAAAGTATACTTCCCCGGATTAATTGTGGCTTTATCAAGGGCGTCGTCGATAGCGCCCGCCGGGGCCTTTCCGAAATTTCCTGACTCAACATTTATAACCTGATTTTTATTTATATCGAGGTTTAGACTCTTTTTTATATTACTATTCTTTTCTATATAACAGCAGTTAGTGCCTGTACCAAGTATGAAGCCCACATAGCTGCCATAGACTCTCTCCAGAAAAGCCGAACGCCCGGCAAGCAGGGTCGCCACGGTATCATTCAATAATACAATATGTTTTTTGTCTTTATAGCCGCGTGACCTTATCGCGGATACAAGATTTCGCCCAACAAGCTCACCCTCTACCTCCCTGGCCTTGATTTCCTTTGAGAAATGAATCAGCCTCCCGTCTTTATCCGGAAGAATTTCAACCGGATAGGAAAAACAAAACCCTATTTTCCGGCTTAAATCTAAAAAATCCTCTATATATTCCGCGATAATCCTGAAAAATTCCTCTTTTGAAACTTTTCCTTCATATCCGGGCATAAAATACTTTTTAAGATTTTTTATGACCGGCCTTTTCTCTTCATTAAAATGTACCGACGCAATCCTGAAATTTGTGCCGCCAGCGTCAAGCACAATAACAGGCTCATTAAGCGGAATTTCTTTATCAACGTCAATATACGTGGGAATCATCTGCAGGCTGCTTTCCCGGCCTGCCAAACCCAATTCCATTTCTTCGAGAAAAATATTTGTGTAAGTTTCAATGTCTACATCTTCATAATCCATATGGCAACTTTTCAAGAATTCAATTACACGTTTCTCAATTTTATCCATGGCATTTTTCTCCTCTTAATTTCTCTCTGAAAAAAACAGAAGGCGCCTGCCGGCTGAATTCTATTTACAAAATTGATTTTGGCTATTAAATTTTAAGTACCTGCTGTGTTCGTGATGCCGGTTTACCTATTTTTGAGCCAACACCTACAAAAATGGGATGTCAAAATTTACCTGCGTAATGCGCTCGCCCAAGAGGTTTTAGAGCACAGGAAACAGGTGTGAGACGGCCCACCTGATATTCAGGTTCAAAATGGCCCCGGCACACGGCACAAGCGGGTTTTTTTATCAGTCATCCCCATTTTTCATAAAATACAACCTGCTCCGGATTAAGCCTTTTTTTTGGCCTTTGAGCAACACTCTCCGGATATCCAAGGGTAATCAGTTCCACAACCTTGATCTTTTCAGGTATATTGAGGATCTTCTTTACTTCTTCTTCATAAAATGCGCCTATCCAGCATGTACCAAGACCAAGCTCGACAGCCCTGAGTGTGATGTGATCAATTGCTATAGCCACATCTATTGGATAGGTCAGCTGGCCGCACGTCATTTTATGAAAATCAGTATCAGCACAGCACGCGATTACACAGGGCGCCTTGCCAACAAACATCTGACCGGCTGCCGCCCCTGCCAGTTCTTTTCTAGCTTGCTCATCGGTTACAACAACAAACCTCCACTCCTGCCTGTTCCCCGCAGAAGGAGCAAGGCGCGCAGCCTCAAGAAGCTCTTTGATCTTTTCCTCTTCAACCGGTTTAACGGAATAACTTCGCACGCTGTACCTATTTTTTATAGCGTCTTCAACTGTCATGACTGTACCTCCTTCAATATTTCCTTCCCGTTGCTGAACAGCCTCAATAATAATAAACCGGTCTGTACGAAAATACAAATTAAAAAAAGCTTACTTTCAAAAGCTTGCTTTTTTTTTAAAGGAAAAAACATTACATTATATGGCACTAATTAGAGGTTGTTGGAGACGTAATGAAAAAACTACTTTCCGGAAATGAAGCAATCGCGAGAGGTGCCTATGAATACGGTGTGAAAGTGGCTGCAGGATATCCAGGCACTCCCAGCAGTGAGATTCTTGAAAACCTCTCAAAATATGAAGGTATTTATGTCGAATGGTCACCTAACGAAAAGGTTGCCCTGGAGGTCGCGTTCGGGGCATCATTAACCGGTATCCGCACGATGGCAACCATGAAACACGTTGGCCTGAATGTGGCAGCCGACCCCCTGATGACATCTTCTTACACAGGGACCGGGGGAGGGCTCGTCGTCGTTGTCGCGGATGACCCGGGCATGCATTCATCACAAAACGAGCAGGACTCGCGCAACTACGCCAGGTTCGCCAAAGTCCCGCTTTTTGAGCCTTCGAATTCAGATGAGGCTAAAAGATTTCTGGAGCCAGCGTTCAATGTTTCTGAGAAGTTCGACACTCCGGTAATATACAGATCAACTACAAGAATCTCGCACTCAAAGGGAACAGTTGAGCTTTGTGAACGGACTTTTACAGACCGGGAACCACAGTATGAACGAAATCCTCAAAAGTACCTCATGATACCGGCCTACGCTAGAAAGAGAAGGATCTATCTGGAAGAGCGCACCATAAAATTAGTTGAATATGCAAACACCTTTCCCGAAAATAAAGCTCTTCTGAAGGACAGGACCCTCGGCATAATAACATCGGGTATCGCCTACCAGTTTGTAATGGAAATTTTCCCGGACGCTTCGATATTGAAGCTTTCTATGTGCTACCCCTTTCCGGACAGATTAATAAAAGAGTTTTCTGAAGAAGTCAAAAATATTCTTGTGGTTGAAGAGCTCGATGCCTTCATTACCGAGCATGTACACTCTCTCGGTATACAAACAACGGGTGATGACCTTATACCCCGCATTGGTGAATTGGGGCCTGATATTCTTGAAGATGTGAGGGACAACCTTAAAATCGGTTTAAAGAACTTTTCCGGCATAACGCGGAAAAAAAACACGGGAGTCGGTACAGGCCTTTCACTTCCCATACGGCCGCCCGTGCTCTGTCCCGGCTGCTCGCACCGCGGAGTTTTCTATAATCTAAAAGGTTTTGATGTTGTAATTATCGGTGATATCGGATGCTACAGCCTTGGAGGTCTTGCTCCGCTCGAATGTATGGATGCCATCATATGCATGGGCGCGGGAATAAGCGCGGCCATGGGAGTTTCAAAAAGCGGGCTGGAAAAACCCGTTATTGGAATAGTCGGGGACTCCACCTTTTTCCATTCCGGAATAACAGGCCTTCTGGATATCGGATATAATAAAGGAAACCTCACAATTATCGTTCTGGACAACAGGGTGACCGCAATGACCGGGCATCAGGAGCACCCCGGCACAGGTGTGACCCTCAGCGGAGATAAAACTTACAGGGCGAGCATCGAAAAGTTCGCCCTGGCCGCCGGCATCGAAAGGATCAAAGTGTTTGACCCGTATAATATGTCAGAAACGAAGAAGGTGCTGAAAACAGAGCTTGAGTCCGGTCAGGCATCTCTTCTCATCTCACGCCGCCCCTGTGTTCTTACCCTGGATAAATCTGAATTGAGTGTATATGAAATAGACCCGGAACCATGCACGGCCTGCGGAATATGCCTGAAATTGGGGTGCCCCGCGATTGAAAAGAAAATTATAAATGAAGATGAATGGGTCGCGACCATCAGCAGTGTTCTCTGCACCGGCTGCTCGGTGTGTGAACAGGTATGCCCTTTCGACGCCATTTCTCAACCGGCCGGCTAATGTGGATTTTTGAATAAAAGATTGATAACCTCATGCCCCTTTTCTATGAAGGTATCCGATTTCCGGGCAACGGCTTCGGTATAGATATTTACATCATTTGGTTTAACTCCTGTCCCGGAGAGTATAAAAGGCACAGGTGACCTTGAGTGGGTCTTAATACTTATGGGAGTCGGATGATCCGGCATTATCAGCATTCTAAAGTCGCCCTTAATATTCTCAATAAGTCTCTTCAGGAGCCTTATGTCAATCTCCTCGATTGCCTTTATCTTCATGTCAACGTCCCCCGCATGCCCGGCTTCATCAGGGGCTTCTACATGAATGAAGACAAAGTCTCTATCCTTTAAAGATTCTATAGCGGCGTCCGCCTTGCCTTCATAGTTGGTATCAACGAATCCTGTCGCGCCATCAACGTTTATTACGTCCAGGCCGGCCAGCCCTCCTATTCCCCTGATCAGGTCGACTGCGGTAATAACTGAACCCTTCAAACCAAACCTGTCTTGAAAGCTGGGTAATTCCGGTTTATAACCCTGCCCCCACAGCCAGATCTGCGTCGCGGGTGTTTTTCCTTCATCGATCCGTTTTTTATTAACACTGCTTGATTTCAACAAATCGATGGACTCATCCATGAGCCGTCTTACTGTCTCTCTGCCCTCACCCTCCGGGAGATATTCCCCGGTGTTTTTTCCGGTTATGTCATGCGGAGGGGTGCACCTGAGATTATCAAACTTCCCCCTGATTACACAGATATGGCGGTAGCTGACACCTGTGTAAAAACGAATGCCTTCAGCCGATAACTTCCCGTTCAGCCCGCTTATAACCTCATCAGCCTCTTCGGTTGAAATATGGCCTGCCGAGAAATCCCTCATCTCTCCTTCCCGGATATTTATTAGATTGCACCTGAACGCGCAGTCGTTCTTTCCAAGCTCAATGCCGATACTTGCGGCTTCCAGGGGGCCTCTGCCTGTATAATACCTTACAGGATCAAAACCGAGGAGGCTCAGATTGGCCACATCGCTTCCCGGAGGCATTCCATCGGGTATGGTTTTACACATCCCGACAATTCCCCGTTCAGCAAGGTAATCCATGTTACTGATATCAGCCGCCTCCAGAGGGGTTTTATTCCCAATAGCCGGAACAGGCTCATCAGACATACCGTCTCCAACAAGAAATATATATTTCATACAGGCCCTTCCATGTTATTTTACCAGCCCCATCTCGATCAACTTTTCCGCGATCTGGACCGCATTGAGCGCCGCGCCCTTTCTGATATTGTCAGATACAACCCACAGGTTCAGGGTATTGGGTGCGGTGCTGTCTTCACGGATTCTTCCAACAAAAACCTCATCTTTACCGGACGCTTCAAGGGGCGTCGGATAGAGGCTGTCTGCGGGATCATCGATCACCTCTATGCCCGGAAACTTTTCAAGCGCTTTTACAGCTTCTTTCACAGTGATCTTTTTCTCAAATTGAATGTTCAGGGTCTCGGAATGAGAGTTCATTACCGGCACACGGACACAGGTGGCGGATACGCCAATATCCGTATCGTTAAAAATCTTGTGGGTTTCTTTTACCATCTTTATTTCTTCCCCGTAATACCCGGGATACTCATTCTTCAAACTGCTGATCTGCGGTATTGCGTTTGAAAATATCTGATAGGGGTAATTCTCAATTACAGGAGGTTTCCCCTGAGGTACGTCTCTGACCTGATTCTCAAGTTCCCGTACAGCTCCGCCGCCTGTTCCGGAAACTGCCTGGTATGTGGAAACAACAACCCTTTTTATGCGGGCTATCCGGTGAAGAGGTGCCATTGCCATGACCATCTGTATTGTGGAACAGTTCGGATTTGCGATAAAACCCAGGTGTTTCTTTAACGCATCGGGATTTATTTCCGGCACTACAAGAGGGACCCTCGGATCCATCCTGAAATCGTCGCCGTTATCAACAACAACCGCTCCCTTTTTCACAGCCTCCCAGCCATACTGCATGGATGCACCCTTTGCCCCTTCTGTTCCGGCAAAAATGGCAATATCCACGCCTTCAAATCCCTCCACAGAAGCAGGTTCAACGGAGTATTCCGTACCATCAATCACTTCTATGCGTTTACGCCTGGCAAGAATCTTGACATCTTTAACAGGGAAATTCCTTTCCCTCATTATCTTCAGGACCTCCGCCCCTACAAGTCCGATACCTACAAGTGCAACAGAATATTGCTTCATAATTTACGCACCTCTTCAAATATTGTGGAATTGCACCAATTTAATTTTATGTTCCATGATTGTCAAATAATAAAAATATACAGCATACCGCCTCTCGTTTTATTATTAAACACTGATTTTTTATCTTGACATATTACCAGCCCTATGTATGATAGACCCAACGTGATGGTTATGCCCCCTATACGGGATGTTTAAAAGGAGGCTCATAAGAACAGGAGTATGAAGTTAGAACCATCCATATTTAACTGAAGGGAGGTGGTGAACGAATAATCCATATTTTCCACAGGAGGCCATCCCGTTTAGAGTGGATGAAAGCATCCGGAATGCCGGCAAAATTTTAAAAACTATTTTTTAAAGGAGAATTAAAAATGATGAAAAGACTCAATCTGTCAAAAAAGTTGACAATCCTTGTGATAGGGATAGTACTATGCGTAATTCTGTTATTTTCCATAGCAGGCAAAGGGACCGGAAGGGGGGAGGTCACCCTGAACGTTTTATCTGTTCAAGACCCCTTTTATTTCGGCATGGAGCTTCTCGTACCTAAATTTGAAGAAGAAACAGGAATAAAGGTAAACCTTGAAGGCCTTTCCTACGATGCCATGCACGCGAAGATAATTACTTCATTCATAGGGAAAACCGGGGGTGTAGATGTTGTAACGGTCGACCAGATGTGGTTATCTCAATACGCGGATAACAACTGGATAACTGATCTTACCCCCTACATTAAAAAGGATAAAGCAGAAGTGAAAATGAACGAGTTTGTTCCGGAGGTCATTTACAGCATGAGCGAATGGAGGGGAAAAATCTTCACCATGCCGATTGCCGCCTACGGACAGTTCGTCATATACCGTACAGATCTTATGAAAAAGGCAGGTTTAAAACCCCCTCCGGAAAAACCGGAAAACTGGTGGACCTGGGAAAAATATTATGAATATGTCAAAGAGCTTGATAAACTGGGTCCAGATATCTACGGGACAGTCATATGCGGCGCGCAGCCCGTACCCATCGTTCACATGTATACACAGCTCGCTGTGGCTAATGGTGTTACATGGGTGGAAAATTTCCCCCAGGGCACCTGGGACTTTACTCCAACGATCAACACCCCGGACAATGTAAAGGCACTGGAGTTCTATAAAGCGCTTTATCAGCACTCGCCACCGGAATGTATAAACTACAACTGGTTTGACGCAGGGATGGAATTTGCGAAAAAGGACATCAGTATGTTTTTCTGGTGGACACCCTACGGATATCTTGTCAGACAGGCCGGGTATATGGTGGAAGAACCCTCACCTGTCAGGGGGAAATATAAAATTTCGCCCCTTCCCAGACAGCCCGGGAAAGAACAGATCTACAGCCTTGGCGGATGGAGCGTCGGAATTCCAACCTACTCAGCAGTCAAAGATGCTGCCTGGGAATTCGTAAAGTGGGTCACCGGCGGGGAGGCACAGAAAGAAATGGGACTGGTCGGCCTGGAACAGTTCAACGATTTTTCAAGAGAACCGCTGTTTCATGATAAAGACTTACTTAAAGTCTATCCGTGGCTTGAAACTCAGCTCTTCACCCTTGAAGAGGGCAATGGGAAGATCGCAAGGCCGCCATTTCACATATATACGACACTTGAAGGATTCTACGGACTGCAGCTCAACATGGCTGTGGCAGGAATTAAAACTCCGGAGGAGGCGCTGAAAGAAGTACAATCACAGTTTGAGCTTGCTTTGAAGCAAAACTTCTTCCTCCCCTACGTTGGAGAGAGCTACGATGATACACTGGCAAATACAGTAAAACTGATTAAGGAACTCTCACCTTAATAAAAATCTATTCAACCAGCCCCGGTATTACAGAGGCATCTTCTGCTTCAGGTATCTCCTGTCTCGGGTACCGGGGAAAAATTAAAAAGAGAATAATCGATATGACAAACTTGAAACGAAAATTAATACCCTACTGGTTCGTGCTGCCCTCACTGCTGCTTCTAGTATCACTTATCATATACCCTCTAGGTTTTTCTCTGTATTACAGCTTTCAACACTGGAACCTTCAAACAAGTGCCGTTCCCATGGGATTTGTCGGCTTTGAAAATTACATTAACGCGATAAAGGACCCTACATTTGTAGATTCATTTATTAATACCATCAAACTTTCATTTATTGCGACATCCATAGAATTTATACTGGGCCTCGGCATTGCGCTCCTTCTCAGTATAAATCTCAAAGGAAGTACTCTCACCCGGGCCCTTTTGATAATGCCTACAACCGTTGCTCCCATTATAGTGGGCTTCATATTTCGATATTTGTACTACAATGACGGTCTAATACCTTATCTTCTCACTTCTATCCGGATACCGGTTCCTGCGGAAGGTATTTTAGGAAACACATCGACCGCCCTCTGGGGGATCATATTCACGGATGTGTGGGAATGGACTCCATTTTTTGCCATAATACTGCTTGCCGGGTTACAATCAATACCTACCGAAATTATTGAAGCCGCGCGTGTCGATGGGGCATCTTTTATACGCATTTTCTGGCATATAATGCTCCCGCACCTGAGATTTGTATCCACAATAATAATAATGATCCGGTTCATGCAGACCTTCAACCTGTTTGACGTTATCTATGTTCTGACCATGGGCGGGCCGGGAACTTCAACCCGCACACTGAGCTACAATCTCTTCTATGAAGGACTGGTTAACTATAATATCGGATATTCCACCGCAATAGCCTGGATCATGATCGTGATCATTCTAATTCTTGTGAACGTCTTTATCTATTTTGCTTTCAAGGGAAGGGAGATATAAACATATGATACGAAGACCGGCGCATGTTCAAATCATTCTCTATATTCTACTGGCAATCGTGATAGTTGTCTTCATGACACCAATTATATGGATGCTTATTTTATCCATCAGGCCCGCGATTACCAATCGTACCATACCGCCTACACTCATATTTAAGCCTACTCTGAAATATTATCATTATTGTTTCGTTAATCCCGGAGTATCCCGTAAATACCTTACTTCCAGCATGATCATATCAATTGCGGCCACCGGATTGAGCCTCCCTTTTTCTATCCTCGCCGCGTACGCTTTCTCAAGATTTAAATTCCGCGCAAAAAACTTTCTCCTGCTTTACTATCTCGGCCTTTTCCTCGGACCCCCGATAGTCTTTCTAATTCCGTTTTTTTTATTAATGTCAAAAATCGGCTGGATGGGAACGTATCAATCCATGATATTAATTTTCCAGACATTTACGATCCCCTTTTCAGTGCTTATTATGAAAAGTTTTTTTGATGAGGTGCCTCCTTCTCTGGAAGAGGCAGCTATGGTAGACGGGGCAAGTCGAATCGGCGCGCTTTTAAAGATTGTACTCCCCATATCATTACCCGGAATTATCGTCTCCGCCATGTTTGCTTTTGTTTTCAGCTGGAATAACGCGATTTTCCCTATGGTATTGAGCGGCATGTTTACAAAACCGCTGCCTATTGGAACTCTTAATTTCATGGCAACGACCGGTGTATCGTGGAACAATATCGGTGCTACTTCTATCGTTACCATGCTGCCTCCAATGATTATCTTCCTGGTCCTCGGAAAATATATTGTAAGAGGATTGACATTCGGTGCAGTAAAAGGCTGATTTTTTTCCATTTTTATACTTATAAGCAAAGGAGAATTGAATGAAGGATAAAGAACAACTGCAGGCTGAGGATTTACGCTACAACTGGCATCCCTTCACACAGATGGAAGAGCAGAAGAAGTGGGGGAGCAAAATAATCACCGGTGGCAAGGGTGTTATTCTTAAAGATATAGACGGAAAGGAATATATAGATGCAATGGGGGGGTTATTCACCACCGCGGTCGGTCACGGCTGCACAGAAATCATTGATGCCATGAGAGAGCAGGGAGAAAAATTAGAATTTGTTTCTCTATTTGATTTTTTTACCAATGTACCGGCAATAGAATTATCAAAAAAATTAGTAAAGATTACCCCCGGTAATATGCAGTATGTACAGTATGGCTGCAGCGGTTCCGATGCTGTGGAGATTGCTCTTAAAATGGTCCGCCAGTATCAAAAGATGAAAGGATTTTCCAACAGGTATAAGATAATCGGCAGAAGAAACTCATTTCATGGTGTCTCAATGGGAGCCTTGAGCGCCAATGGAGTTACCGCATTTAGAGAACCATTTGAGCCTCTGGTTCCCGGTTTCAGACATATAGCTCCTGTTAACTGTTATAACTGTCCCTTTAATAAGAATTATCCCGACTGTGATATTGATTGTGCCCTGCATCTGGAAAAGCAAATCATATTTGAAGGGCCGGAAACAGTGGCTGCCTTTATCGCCGAGCCGATTCCCTCTGCCGGAGGAGTTTTTGAGCCTCCGCCTGAGTACTGGCCTAAAATTCAGGAAATATGCGGCAGGTATGACGTTTTATTAATCGTGGATGAGATATTAACCGGTTTTGGCAAAGCGGGCGCCCTCTTCGCCTGTGAACTTTACAATATTGTCCCGGATATTTTATTGCTGGCAAAAGCCATAACCAGCGGTTATTTTCCTTTGTCGGCTGTTCTCGTTAAACCTGAAATTTACGATTCTTTTTTAGGACCAACCAGTAAGGAGGCTTTTTTGCACGGACAGACCTATCAAGGCCATCCCATAGGATGCGCCGCAAGTCTAAAAAATATAGAAATAATTGAAGAGAAGAGTCTGGTTGAAAATGCTCAAGATGTCGGGAGGTATCTTGGAGAACAGTTGAAAACCTTATCGGATTTCAAAACTGTCGCCAATATCACCGGCATAGGGTTACTCAGAAGTATCGGGCTCAGAGAGAAAGCAACCCAAAAAGATATCCCATACGATATAGGCGTTAAGATGAGGGAGAAAGCCTATGAATTGGGGCTTATATGCAGGTTCCAGGTTAACTCTTTAGTAATGTCCCCCCCTTTAATTTTAACCAGGGAAGAAGTTGACCGGATAGTGGAAATATTAAAGAACACGCTTATTGAAGCTGAGAACAGCTATTTAAGGTAGCCGTCGGGAAAAACATAATCCCGGGGGGCAGGTTGTTTCCCGGGGCTTTTATATAAAAGGAGAAGAAAAAGAATGTCAGATACAGTAACTTTAATAAGTGAAGCTGTCAATGGAAGGAAAAATGAAATTATCGATTTCTGCAGAGATCTAATAAAAATACCCAGTATTTCGGGAGATGAAGGGGATATCCAGAAGTTTGTAGCTGAACACCTGAGAAGTATGGGCCTAAAAGTGAGGGTGTGGGAGCCTGATATTTCAAAAATGAAAGATCATCCTGAATACGTGGATACAGGAAAAGATTATACAAACAGGCCCAATGTGGTTGGAATCCATAGAGGCAGAGGCGGAAGGTCATTACTTCTTAACGGGCACACGGATGTGGTGACACCGGAGCCTTTAAATAAATGGACACACGATCCCTGGGGTGCTGAACTTTCAGAGGGCAGGATTTACGGAAGAGGAGCCTGCGATATGAAGGGAGGCGTTGCCGGAATGATCAAGGCGCTTGAGATACTTCTGGACCTGGATTTAACTCCAACCGGAGATATTACATTAGAGATGGTGGTGGATGAAGAATCCTCAGGCAACGGAACTCTAGCTTCCTTAATAGAAGGTAATAACGCGGATGCTGCTGTATTTACAGAACCCACCTTCTGCGCGATCATGCCCGCCCACAGAGGGGCGATGTTCTGGAGGATATATATAGAGGGCAAAGGCGCCCACGCCGGCCTGAAGTATAAAGGGATAAGCGCCGCGGAGAAAGGAATGCTCATTTACAGGGCACTAGAAAAGCTGGAAAGCAGGAGACACGAGAAGGGGAAAGCGCACCCTCTCTATAAAAATTATCCTCTGACCGCGCCGATATGTGTCGGGAAGTTTAACAGCGGCCGGTATACTTCAGCAATACCGCAGGAATGTATCCTGGAGGGGACCATAGAGTTTCTTCCAGGTGAAAGCGCTGATAAGGTAAAAGAAGAGGTTAAACAGGCAATTGAAGATGTCAGTAAGAATGACGGCTGGTTAAAAGAGCACCCTCCGAAAATTGAATGGTTCGGATTATATGTACTTCCGGCGCAAACTTCCCCTGATCATCCTATTATAAAAACTTTTAAAAAAGTTTACACAGAGATGAGCGGTAAAGAGGCGGAAGTGGCAGGTTTCCCGGCTGCCTGTGATATGCGAATCAGGGTATTACATGCCGGGACTCCATCGATAATTTTCGGGCCCGGGGATTTGAGTTTAGCTCACAGGGTAGATGAATTTATTGATACAGAGGAATTACTTTTTTTTACTAAAACCCTTGCCCTCGGTATGTTGGAGTGGTCTAACGGAAAAGCTAAATGAAAATCAAGAGGCAGTTATCAAAAAAAACAAAAATCACAATACAATCACTAATTTTCATCATGGTCCTGGCCGGGCTTTATTTCGCGAGCATAGAGGGCTACCTGCTTTTTCACGGTCTTGCGGAAGGCTTCAGCATTGTTGTTGCCTGCGGTATATTTATGCTTGTCTGGAATTCGCGGCGGTTTCTTGACAACGATCCGCTTATTTTCCTGGGCATAGCCTATCTTTATTATAGGCGCCATGGATTTTTTACATACACTTGCCTATAAAGGTATGGGTGTGTTTCCGGGTCACGGCGCAAATCTGCCCACCCAGCTCTGGATCGCAACCAGATTTATGGAAAGTATCACATTTCTCCTGGCTCCTCTTTTCTTTAAACACAGGTTAAGATCTGTTGCCGCGCTTTTTAGCTACGCGGCAGTAACCTTCCTCCTGCTCTGCTCCATATTCTTATGGGACATCTTTCCCGCCTGTTTCATCGAAGGCTCCGGGTTGACACCCTTTAAGAAGATATGCGAGTATATCATTTCACTAATTCTTCTTGCCTCTTCCGGCCTTTTTTTCCTGAACCGCAGGAAATTCGACCGGATTGTTTTCCAGTACCTGATGGCATCGATTTGTCTTACCATAGCTTCCGAGCTGTCTTTTACGTTCTATGTCAGCGTCTACGGTATTTCCAATCTGTTCGGCCATTTTTTTAAGATCGTTTCATTTTATTTCATCTATAAATCCGTTATCGAGATTGGTCTTACAAAACCATATAATCTGCTTTTCAGGAACCTGAAACAGAGTGAGGAAGCGCTAAAAAAACAGACCCGCGAACTGAAAGACGCACTGGGCAGGATAAAAACATTGAGCGGGCTTCTGCCAATCTGTTCCAGCTGTAAAAAGATCCGTGATGACAGGGGGTACTGGAACCAGGTTGAAGTGTATATCAGGGACCACTCGGAGGCGGAGTTTACACACAGCATATGCCCTGACTGCATAAAGAAGCTGTATCCCGATTTGTATAAAGAGAAAGAGGATAGGGGTTGAAACGAATATTGAGATCATGGAGATGTCAGCGCGGAAACTAAAGACCGCTTTTGCGTAAAAGATGATTTCGCATCACAGGATCACTTCCCAGAATATCCATAATTCCGGGCCATTTTTTCGCGAAATTAAAATAAGCTCCGGCCTTTTCGGCCTGCCTTCTGGCCAGGACCAGAAGCTCTGCAGGCCGCGGAAAAAAGGATTCATCCGCATCGGGCGGCCTTTTGTCCTGCAGAGCGATCAGAGCCTGTTCCTCCACACCCGGTTTCAAGAATTCTCCCGGATAGACGCCCAGTTCCTCCGCCCGGACAGCCTTGATGCCGGCCATATTTAGAGAAAGCCTTATCTTCTCTTTCTGGTATATAAAACGTATAACATCCTGCTGCATTTTTGCCAGCGGTGTAGTATTAAGCGGATCTCCCGCGGCTGTCCCGGGAGGGAGATGAGTTATAAACAGCTTCCGGTCAAAGAACCATTGGAATCCAAGCATGCGTGAGTTGATCAGATAATCGATATCCTCTCCCCGTGTGATATTTGGATCATGGGGAACTGCCGTAAAGAGCTCGCGGCTGAAAACCATATTTCCACCCAGGGCTATTGAAGTTTCCACGATTCTCCCTGCTGCAGAAAGCAGTGAGCTGAAAGTATCGTTTATGAGACAGGCTTTTTTGATAAATAGATTGGACGCATTACGAAGTTCAGACGTTTCACTGATTTTAAAATCGCCCTCACGGTTCAGGTAAACCCCTGCTTTGCCGTCAACTCTTTTTCCTTTATAAACAGTCCCCGTATACTCCGCGGCGGCGGTCGGAAAATCTTCCGGTACAATTTCATCGTCGTCTACAGCCACGATCAGCTCGGAACCGAGCATATGGGCGCCGATAAGCTGGCAGTTGCGGATATTGGGATAGCTGTTTAAGTTGAGAAGCTCTCCATCTAAACCCTGTCGTTCAAGGCTCTCTCGAGCGAACATAAGGTCACTGACCCCGAATTGAATAATTGGAAAGTGTTTTCTGAAAGTAGAAATGATTCTTTCCACTCCGGCCTCCGCTTCCCCGGCCAGCTCCGGGCTGACCGGAGCGGTTATAATCAATACCTGGAAATCATGACTTTTCAAGCCGGTAAGGCTCTCCAGACAGCGGGGCAGAGTGCCGGTCTTATCCATAGGAGTCGGATGATCGAATATCGAGTCCCGGGGGCTGCCTATTTCTCCAAACTTCCGCGCCCAATAGGTGGGTATGGTGATAGTAATCTTTTGCACGCTCCCCTCCTTCGAAGATCACCATGTGTTGTCAAAACCTTCCAGTTTACTGCCGTAACATCTTACATTCATCAATTAATGTAGTCAAAGGCAGCCCGATGGCAAGGTCTTTTATTGATTTAATTTATTTCCAAATTATTCTTGACAGGTAAAAACCCTATGATATAATTTTTATCATTCATTACTATATATCTATACAAATTGTTCTCAATAATCCCCGGAAGAGGAAAATAATTTTAAATAAGGCGGTTTTACATTAATCGTTCTTTTAATAGTATCGTTTTCCATCTTCCCTTTTATTCAGATGCTTTCTACTTCGCTCAAGCATCAGTTTGACTGGGGCAACCCATCCCTTATTCCAAGGAAAATAAATCTGGAATCCTATAAGGAAATTCTTTCAATCGGCCAGCAAAAAAAGGAGATACCTCAGTCCGTTCAACGTCTTGTTGATAACCCTTCACTTACAGAACAGCAGAAAAAAAATATTTTAAATAAATTTTTAGATACCAAAGATATATTTCCTTTTTTACGTTATTTTAAAAATTCGTTTATTCTATCTTTCTCGGCCGCTTTTATTTCTTTGATATTAGCTATTCTCGGCGCTTATTCATTCAGCAGGGTAAGGTACAGAGGAAGATCGGCCATACAAAGGGGAATATTATTTGTTTATATGTTCGGCGGGATTATTATTTTAATTCCTCTCTACCAGGTTGCCGTGAAACTTGGTCTTTTAAGCACAAAGTTCAGTACTTATATGACCCTTATTCTTTTCTATGTCGTACAGACACTTCCTGTGTCCCTTTATATGCTCGGAAATTACTTTAGAACCATTCCCTTTTCAATCGAAGAAGCGGCTATGATAGACGGCTGTAATCGATTTGAAACCATATGGAAAATAATTGTTCTCTTTCCCTGCCGGCGGTGTTAAAGAGTAAATATTTACTCATACCCGCTGCTTTCATTGATACCGCGTTTCCATCTGAGTACCGGCTTCCTTGCCGCTTTTATCTCGTCAACACGTGTAACCTTTGATTTTAAAGGCGCTTTTTTTAACTTCTCAGGGTCCCTCCCGGCCTCTTCCGCAATGGATATCATTGCATCAATAAAACTGTCCAGGGTCTCTTTACTTTCGGTTTCGGTAGGCTCGATCATGAGCGCTCCGTTCACAACAAGCGGAAAATAGATTGTCGGGGGATGAAACCCGTAATCTATCAATCTTTTTGCGATATCCAGTGTGGAAATACCCTGTTCCTGCTGTTTTTTATCGGTAAAAACGCATTCATGAAGGCATGCAGTGTCGAATGGGAGATCGTAGTGCTTCTTCAACCCGGCTTTTATATAATTGGCGTTTACAACAGCCACCCTGCTTGCCTTTTCAAGACCCTGCGCGCCAAGTGCTAAAATGTAGGCGTACGCCCTGATACAAATGAGAAAGTTCCCGTAAAAGCTTCTGATCTTACCTACTGTCTTTGGTAAATCATAATTAAATGCAAAACCGCCTCTTTTCTTTTCAATAACAGGAACCGGCAGATAGCGGCAGAGCTCTCCTTTCACGGCAAGAGGACCTGAACCCGGCCCGCCGCCGCCATGGGGCGTTGAGAATGTTTTGTGAAGGTTCACATGAACCAGATCAATCCCCATATCACCAAAGCGCGCGACACCCATTAAAGCGTTAAGATTCGCCCCGTCACCGTACACAAGCCCGCCCTTATCATGCACAATCTTCGAAATCTCTCTTATATTCTTCTCGAATATGCCGAGAGTATTCGGGTTCGTGATCATTATCGCAGCGACATCCTCTCCCATCAGGAGGGCCACAGAATCTATATCAATAACACCGGCTTTATTGGATTTCAAGGGAACCGCGTTAAATCCGCACATGCTCACACTTGCGGGATTTGTACCGTGGGCCGTATCCGGGATCAAAACCTTTGTACGCTTTTCCTTTTTATCAGTATAATAAGCGCTCATGATCATCATGCCTGTCAGCTCGCCGTGAGCGCCAGCGGCAGGCTGAAGGGTTACCCCATCCATTCCCGTTATCTCCGCAAGAAAACGCTCAAGCTCATACATTATACCCATAGACCCCTGAGCAAGTGTCTCGGGCTGGAGGGGGTGCGCAAAAGAGAATCCTTTAAACCTTGAAACGTCTTCATTCACCCTGGGATTGTACTTCATTGTGCAGGAGCCGAGCGGATAAAACCCCGTATCCACACTGTAATTCCAGCTGGATAGACGGGTAAAGTGCCTGACCAGCTCAATCTGGCTTACCTCAGGAAAACCCTCTATCGGTTCTCTTATCATACCGGTGGGAAGAGTGTCCGAAAGGTTATAATTATTCGGATCATCTTCGTGCATAGAAACTGCAGTCCTGCCCGGAGAACCCTTTTCAAAAATCAACGGCTCATCAACAGCAAGATTCGTGATTCCAATCCCTTTCCCCATAACTCAAAGCTCCTTAATCATTTCGCACATATTATCAATATCTTCCCTGGAATTCATTTCAGTTACGGTGACCAGAAGACAGTCGGACAGCTCCCTGTAATACTTTCTTAAAGGTATACCCGCAAGCACCCTTTTCCGGGATAATTCTCGCACAATAACATCGGGATCAACTTTCGTCTGTAATAAAAATTCATTAAATGTGGGAGAATCGAATTTCAGCCTGATACCGTCAATCCCGAGAAGCTGCATTTTGGCGTATTCACATCTTTTATGATTGATGCGCGCGATTTTCTGTATGCCCTGTTTCCCAAGACAGGAAAGGTACATTGCCGCCGTGAGCGCGCATAGCCCCTCATTTGTGCAGATATTCGATCTCGATTTCTCTCTCCGGATATGCTGCTCCCGCGCTGTTAGAGTCAAAACATAGGCCCGGTTTCCATCGGTATCAACCGTCTGCCCGGCAATCCGCCCGGGCATATTCCTGACATATTTATTCTTCGCCGTTAAAATCCCGAGACATGGCCCGCCAAAACCCGGCTGGATACCGAGGCTCTGCCCTTCCCCGCAGACAATATCAGCATTAAATTCGCCCGGGGGCTTTAAAATCCCGAAAGCGACAGGTTCAGAAAAGGCCGCTATAAAAAGAGTGCCCTTCGCATGCATCAGTTTTTCATATTTATCTAATTCCTCAATTATACCGAAGAAGTTTGGTGATTGTATCACCGCGCACGCGGTTTCCGCGTCAATGGCGTCAGAAAGTATTTCCAAATCAGTAACACCTTTTTCATTGCAGGGTATTTCTACTATATCATTATCGCTGCTGCCGAGGTATGTTTTTATTACCTCCCTGTACTCGGGATGAACAGTAAGTGAAATCAGAATCTTTTTCTTTCCGGTGATCCTTAAAGCCATCAACACAGCTTCCGCGGTACTGGAGGCTCCATCATACATCGAGGCATTGGATACTTCCATCCCGGTCAGCATGCACATAAGAGTCTGATACTCAAAAATCCCCTGCAGTGTACCCTGGCTTATCTCAGGCTGATAGGGTGTATACGCGGTATAAAATTCGGAACGGCCCGCTAAATGATCAATAACCGGCGGTATAAAATGGTGATAAATACCACCGCCTAAAAAAGCGGTGAAGTCAGATAAATCCGCATTCAGCTCACTCAATTTTTTCATGTGAGTTAGTAATTCCAGTTCTGAAAGGGGGCCCGGAAGATTTAGTTTACCCTTCAGCCGGACATCCTCCGGGATATGCGCGAAAAGGTCATTAACCGAACTGACTCCGATTTCCGCTATCATTTCATTAATGTCTGCGTCTGTATTGGGAATGTAACTCATGACCCGGACCCTCTATCCATTGGTTTCTTTCAGGATATACTCCTGGTATTTTTTTCTGTCCATTAGATCATCAAGGTCAGCCTTATTCGAAATCTTTACCTTGATAATCCAGCCCAATTCATAGGGGGAACGGTTTATGTGTTCAGGGTGTTCTCCCAGATCCTCATTTATACCGGTAACCTCACCGCTTACCGGAGCATATATATCGGAAGCAGCTTTAACTGATTCTACCACACCAAAGGCCTCTCCTTTAGTTACTTCTGTACCGATTTCCGGCATTTCAACGTAAACAACATCTCCGAGCATCTGCTCAGCATAATCCGTGAGTCCCACTTTTCCCATTCCATTCTCCACCAGTATCCATTCATGCCCCGTGGAATACAATAATTCATCCGGAAACTGCATTTTTTTCTCCTGATTTAGAAAGTGATGTATACCACTTATGATATGTCCCTCAGGGTTGATAGCCTGCAGGGGACATGTTCCTCGCTTTATTATGTGAGCCCGACCTGCGCCACTGAAAGAATATCTTCATTGCTCTCCTTGATTTTTCCCAGGTCATCTTTAGACAATTTACCATCCATCTGGATACGCGCGCACGCGCCTTCTGCGCCGGTAAAAATTATGTTTTCCATAACCTCGACATTGTTATCCGCGTCACGGATAATGTCGAGCACGCCGGCAAGGATGCCGATACGGTTATGGTGATGTACAGAAAGCATGAACCTGGCAGGAGTGCGCTTCATCAGATTAACACAGTTCGGCGGCTTGCCGGTATTTATATATTCATCCACGATCCGGACTGCCTCATCAGCAACAGACGACTGCGCCTGATCGGTTGATGCTCCGATGTGGTGAGTGCCGTACAGCGCCTCATTCTTTACAATATTATCTGCAAAATCCCCCGCCTTAGCCGCAGGCTCATTAACAAAAACATCCAATCCTGCCCGTATGTTTTTCTCCCTCATAGCCTTTAACAGAGCATCTTGATCCACCACTTCGGCCCGGGATGTATTTATGAAATAAGCGCCGGGTTTCATCGCATTGAAGAAGGCCGGCCCGATAAACTGCTTAGTTTCTTTTGTAAGAGCTAAATGAACACTTACAATATCTGCCTCAGATGCCGCATCTTCAGGGCTTTTACAGTATTTGATACTCAGGTTTTCGGCCTTTTCAGGATCCAGTGACCTGCTCCAGGCAGCAATGTGCATCCCGAATGCTCTTGCCCGCAGTATTACCTCCTTACCGATCCTCCCGACACCTATAATGCCGAGGGTTCTCCCGAAAATTCCCCGTGATTTTGAGAACTCCTTTTTATTCCATCTGCCATTTCTGAGCTGGATTACATTATCAGGGATACGCCTGTCAATACTCAGAATTAATCCAAAAGTCAGCTCCGCCACTGCGATTGAGTTCATTCCGGGACAGTTTGCCACATACACACTCAGCTCTGAAGCGGTCCCCACATCAATAGTATTAAACCCTGAGCCGGCCCTGATAATAAGGTTCAAACCGGGAGCCGCCCTTATCATATCTCCACTCACCCCAGTCGAACGCACAATGAGTATTTCAGGCTGGCTGTTTCTGAACTCCAAAAGGAGAGACTCTTCTTTTAAGTCCTGCTTATAAACTACTGTGCATCCAAGATTTTTAATTTTGCCGATCTTATCTTCCGGAAATTTATCCGCGATCAGGATTTTCATTTTTACTGCCTCCTTTATTAATATTTCACACTGCGGGTACCAACACACCCCATGTAAATCCTTTGCATATTTAAAACCTGTGTATGAATAGCCCTGACCTCAGTTTCGGCGCGAACCACGTCGACTTAGGCGGCATTATTCTACCCGCGTCAGCCACAGCTAAGAGCTCAGGCACACTGACAGGGTAGAAGGTAAACGCGGCCCCGCCATTTTCATTTACACGCTTTTCTAGCTTTAATCTGCTGTCTGAACCGCCAACAAAATCTATACGCCTGTCGCTTTTCTGATCCTTTATACCAAGTATTGGACCCAGGAGGTCTCTCTGAAATTTGCTGAGATCCAGTGAGGAGACAGGATCTGAGTAACCCGTATCACTGTCTCGAACACGCAGCTCATACCATTTTCCGTCAAGATACATGCCGATAAACCCTTTGTTCGATGGTTCTGCCCCTGCTCCTGCCGCCACATCAAACTTTTTCCCAACTGCCATTAAAAAATCATCCCCATTCAATCCGTTCAAATCGCTGACATATCTGTTATAGGGCTGTATTCGCACCTGTTCGTCCGGAAACAAAACGCAGAGAAAAAAATTAAACTCCTCATCACCCTTTGAACCCGGATATTTTCTTAACATTTCCTGTCTGACCCTGCTGGCGCCCGCAGCCCTGTGGTGGCCGTCAGCAATATATATATAAGGCACACTTTTAAAAGCCTCTACAATTTCCCCCTTCTGTCTTGTCCGCCAGATTGTATGCCTGATACCGTCCCGGCTGATAAAGTCGTATAAAGGTTCTTCACTGACTTCCCTGTTCACGAGCGCGTTTATTCTATCGGTCCCTCTGTATGTCATTAACACCGGCCCCTGATGCGCGGAAATCGCGAGCATGTGCCTGACCCTGTCATCCTCTTTTTCCCTGCGGGTATGCTCGTGCTTGAGAATAACGTTGTTATCGTACTCATCTACCGGGCAGCAGGCTGCTATTCCCGACTGCTCATGACCCTCCATAACCGTTCTGTAAACATATACAGCCGGTTCATCTTCCTGTATGAGATAGCCGTCCTCAATGAGCCCTTTAAAGTTTTCTGCCCCCCGTTCATATACAGCATCTTCATAAAGACCGGTGCCCTCCGGGAGATCAATCTCGGGCCGGATTACATGTAAAAAACTTAAGCGGTTTCCTTCAGCCAGGGCGCGGGCCTCGGCAGTATCAACAACATCGTAAGGAACACTTGAAACCGATTCCGCTATTTCAGGAACAGGACGCAGCGCCCTGAACGGTTTGATTGTGGCCATACTGAGCCTCCTGTTTATGAAAAATGATCCCTATCCGGAAAACGGCTGAGCACAACAGCCTCTCCGTGAAGGGGGAACCTGTCGCCAAGGGTCAAATCTCCCAGGGGCCTGGATTTTTCCCTCCCGTCATGAACACCGGGAACTATCCCAATTCTAATACCTTCTCTTGAAAACTTTTTATCAACGCAGGCCATGCCGACCTGGATGCCGTTCTGGTCCACGGCACAGCTCGTTACAGAACCGATTATTCGCTGGGTCCTGCCGCTTACTACAGGATCGTCCTGCTTCGCGATGCGCACCCCTTTTGAAACCATCCTGAATCTCACCACCGCCATCTTCAATGACTCCATTTTATTGAAAAGCGCTCTTCTTCCAATGAAATAGGGTTTGTGAAACTTGACGTAGGGACCGAAGCCGGCCTCGATTGGAGACAGGTTAAGGGGCCCCGCAAGCTCATGACCGTACAGAGGCAGTCCCGCTTCTATCCTTAAAGAATCCCGGGCACCCAGTCCGACGGGTTTAACTCCTTCATCTTTTCCGGCTTCAAGAATCAGGTTCCAGAACTCCGGGGCTTTTGAGGGATGCAGAAAGAACTCGTAGCCAAACTCTTCACCTGTATAGCCTGTCCTAGATACAATTAAGGCTGTACCTCCCAGCTCGGTCTCGAAGAACCTAAACTTCTCCAGCCGGTTCAGTTTATCTCTTACCAGATCGTTCGCAGCAATTTTTTTAAGAACATCAAGAGAACCGGGGCCCTGAAGCGCCATATCGACAAGTGATTTACTGCCGGATGATTGGTCTTTGAGACTATTGAGGCCATCGAGGTCTTTGAGGCTCTTTAGGCCATTTAGGTCATCGAGGTCTTTGAGGCTCTTGAAGTCCTTTATGGTTACCTCCGAAAGTATTTCCCTCATTCTTTCATCTCTGTCTATGATGATTTTTCTTGAATTGACAGCCTTTATCCATTCATAATCCCTGTCGTTGTTAACAGCGTTCACAACAACCATGTACCTGTCTCTGCTGAATCTGTAAATCATGATGTCATCGATAATATTTCCATCTATGTCAAGAAGATAGTTGTACTGAGATTCAAAATCATTCATCCAGGACACATAATTCGTACTGATAACATCAAGAAACTGAGCGGCATAGGCGCCTGTAATTTCAAAAATTCCCATGTGTGAAATATCAAAAAGACCGGCCTTTTCCCTGACTGCTCTATGCTCTTCAATAGTGCTTTCATATCTGACAGGCATCTTCCATCCGGCAAACTCCACCATACTATTTGTAAGCTTCAGATGCTCATCATAGAGACAGCTCTGCCTGATCTCCTTACTGCCTTCAGGGTAATTGAAAACTTCCTTTTCTACCTCCCGCCGATCCGCACCAACCGTCCCCTGCCCGATAAAATACGGCTTGGAAAGATCGAAGCAATCAGGGCTTGAGCTGTAGAGAATCTTTGAATCAGTATCTCTTTCAAAGTCCGGCACTTCCCGGTTTTTAAGGACGGGAGCATTGAGCGCGCCCGGGATTTTTTCCCACTTTTCAAAGGTTAGTTCATCCGCATTTAGAACAATTGCCGGGCCTTCAATCTTTCTGAAAATATCATCTCTATCAAAAGCGAGGTATCCGTCGGAAAGACCTCTCAGCCACAAAACAAGCCTTTCGCGGTCATCCACCCTGCATAAAATGAGAAATTGATCATCTCCATTATCATCCGGATTCAATCGATGAATGATCGCGGGAGCAATCAGTTTCCCATCTTTATCCAGAAAGAAGGATTTCAGAGCCTTTCCCGGCTCCAGGTTTGTAACCTTATTGGTGGACGCGCCTTCCAGAAACTGGACCGCCCGTGTCCCCCTGACGATTACAATACCTTCTTTATAGAAAAAGGGCTTTTCTTCAACCCCTGAGGGACCATCCGGGCAGTTTGAGCGGACTGTCTTCCCCTCCGGCCGGGAAGAATCTCCTGACTTCAGGCCGGACATAGAATAATGGGGATACCCGATTCCGTCGGCCTCTTTTTCTGACGAGAGGCTTCCTGTTAATTTATCAACCCTTCTCTTTGCATCTTCAAGTATCCGGATATCAATTTTCCCTCTGGGAAGATCCCCTGTCAGGCCCGTATAATAAAAGGGAACTATATTCCTTAATAATTCGGATATGATGTTTCCAAGCTCATCTATCCCCGCTTTTGTTATCCCTCTCTGTGTGATCCAGGGCGTGCCCAGCCGGATCCCGCTAGCCTCTGCCGTGACAGTGTCACCTGGTATAGTATTTTTATTGGCAACTATCCCCGCAAGATCCAGCATTCTGACAGCAATCTCCCCCCTAAGCGGAAACCATCTTCCCGGACTTATTGAACTCAGGTCAACCAGTACGATATGGGTATCTGTGCCGCCGTACGCGAGCTTCAGCCCATTTTTTTCAAGGGCTTCACCAAGGTACTTCGCGTTCTCAACAATATCCTTCTGGGTATTTTTAAATTGATCGCTTTCAGCAATTTTGAACGCGACAGCCATGGCCGCAAATTTGTTCACATGGGGTCCGCCCTGCTCTCCCGGGAATACCGCCTGATCGATCCTCTCCGCGTACTCCCGCTTTGTTGTCATAATAATTGCTCCTCTGGGACCGAAGAGCGTTTTATGTGTTGTCAGGGTAACAACATCAGCATAATCTATCGGATTTGGATAAACACCCGCGGTAACAAGACCGGCCGGATGAGATATATCGGCCAGAAGAATGGCTCCCACCGAGTCAGAAATCTCTCTGAACCTTGCCCAGTCAGGAGCCCACGGATAGGACGTATACCCTGCTATTATCATTTTAGGCCTGTGCTCTTTTGCGAGGTTCATAATTTCATCATAATCTAACTTTTCCGTTTTTGGACTCACCTCATAGGATACAATCGAATAGTTTCTTCCCGACCTGTTGAACTCACTGCCGTGGGTCAAGTGCCCCCCGTGCATCAAAGACATGCCCATAACCACCTCACCGGGATCAACAAACGCGTTATAAACAGAATTGTTCGCCGCCGCTCCTGACAGCGGCTGGATATTAACATAGATGTTTTCCTGCGGATTTCTTTCGGTCGCGAAGAGAGAGGCTGCCCTGCGCCGGGCCAGTATTTCCAGAAAATTGGCATATTCACATCCCTTATAAAACCTCCTGTCAGAATAACGGCGGTATCTGGCAAGCTGAAAATTATACTCGCAGATCTCATTTTCAGCTTCCTCTGTCATCATGCCGGGAGGATATCCCTCCGCGTAAATGTTGTTAAAAACCGAGCCAAGGGCCTCTAAAACGGGCGCGGGGCATATGCTTTCTGACGGGATCATAATAATCTTTCTGGTCTGCCGTTCTTCTTCATATTCGATTATGCGGGCTACTTCCGGATCAATTTCAGAGAGCGGTTTTCCAAATACATACCCTGAATAATTCATGTCATTAAACCTCTAATGAAAGAGCACCTGCCCGTGCGGCCGGGTATTGTGTTACCCTTTTTTACTCAGAAAATTTTTCATAAACGAAACAAGCACCTCGATATCATCCAGCCCATGGGCATTGTACATAGATACCCTTATTCCCCCGACAGACCTGTGGCCTTTCACACCTATTATTCTTTCCTTCTGTGCCTCAGAAACAAACTCAGATTCAAGCTCCCCGGACGGTAAATTAAAGGTTACATTCATTGTTGAGCGGCTTTCTTTCACAACCCTTGATTTAAAAAAGTCAGGATTTTCATCTATCGCGCCGTATAAAAGCTCAGCTTTTTTTTCATTCTGCTTTTCAATAACCGCAAGCCCTCCTTTTTTCTCCACCCATTTCAGGACCTTATTCATCATATATACGGCAAAACAGGAAGGAGTATTGTACAGGGAATTTTTGCCTGCATGAACTTTATAACTTAAAATATCAGGCAGGTCCCTTCCGGGCTTTTCTACCAGATCATTCCTGATAATTATCAGTGTAACCCCGGCCGGGCCCAGGTTCTTCTGCGCGCCGGCGTATATCAAACCAAATGGTTTAAAGTCTAACCTTCTTGATAATATATCGCTGGACATGTCACAGATTAGGGGCACTGAGCCGGTATCAGGAAATACCTTCCATTGAGTACCGAATATGGTGTTGTTTGAAGTCAAATGGCAGTACACACTGCCGGGTTCCATGTTGAGCTCCTTTTTCCCCGGTATACGGAAAAACTTCCCATCTTCTTCTGTGGATGCTACGCAGTAGACTTTTTTTAAAGCGCCCGCTGCCTTGTACGCGTTTTTTGAAAAGCTGCCGGTTATAACATACCCCGCTGTTTCATCCTCACCCAGAAGGTTCATCGGGATCATGGCAAACTGGAGGGACGCGCCTCCCTGAAGCATCAATATTTCATAATCTTCCGGAATATTCAGCAGCTTTTTAAAAAGCTCTTTGGTCCCGTCATGCAGCTCAACATATTCCTTTGAACGGTGACTTATTTCCAGAACAGACATTCCCGTTCCACGCCAGTCTCGAATCTCCTGCTCTGCTGATTCCAGTGCTTCCAGAGGCAGCGCAGAAGGACCGGGATAAAAGTTTATTACACGGCTCATTTTATTCGCTCCTTTATTAAACTTATTATGTATACCTATGTGCTGCTTCCCAGAGCAATCAATGACAGCATATTTTCTAATACAATAAAAATAAACTGAATTTGATAATCAGTCAACTAGAAATATACTTTTTACACATATTTAAAATAATAATATTACTAATGATGTATTTTATCACTCAGTTATTACGAATAAATTAAATTTAAATTGTTTTTTTAAATCATCTGCCGCACAGGTCTTTGAGGATTTGCTGAATAATCCTGACACCCTTCATCATGTCTGATACTGCAATTTTCTCATCTTTTGTGTGCTCCTCCTGAACCCCCATTCCGATCACGACAGTTTCGATACCCTTTTCATTGTAGTTGGCTGCGTCTGTGCCGCCGCAGATAATTTTTATCTCCGGCTCCAGCCCTTCACTTTTTAAAGCCCTTTTGGCAAGTTTTACGGATTCTGAACCCTCTGAAATGCTGTAACACATTATCTGCAGTTCCATGTCCACATCTGCCGTTGCTCCGACAGATTCCGCGGAAGTCTGGAATATCTTTTTTATCATGTTGCTCTGATTTACACACTTCTCGTGATCCTTGCTGCGGCATTCAACCCTGACCTCTGTTTTTTCAGGTACAGAATTAAGTACCTCACCTCCCCGAATAACACCCACGTTAACCGTTGTCTCGTTATCAACCCAGCCCTCTTTTAACATGGAAATGGCATGGGACGCGGCCTTAATCGAAGATATACCCTTTTCCGGCTCCATCCCGGCGTGGGCTGACCTGCCGGTAATATTCACCGTGATACTCATATAGGAAGGACCTCCCACAATTATATCGTCCAGCTTATCCGAATCAATCACAAATCCTATTTTAGAATTCAGGGTAGAAGCATCGAGATTTTTCGAACCAAGCAGGCCAGTCTCCTCCCCCTTTGTGACAATAATCTCAATCGGCGGATGGCAGTCAGCAGTCTTAACGGCCTCAAACAGTTCCGCAATGCCCGCCTTATCGTCCGCACCAAGAATGGTCTCCCCTTTTGAAGATATTATCCCACCTGCAAGTACCGGTTCAATGTTTTTACCGGGCTTTACTGTGTCCGCATGAACACCAAACAGGACAGATTCATCTGACTCTGAAGATTTTGATGGTACTTTCGCGATAAGGTTTCCATAATTGTCAAGAGTACATTCAGCATGAAGCCCGGTGGTAAATAAATCTTTAAGGTACTGTATAAATTCCTCTTCATCGCCTGATTCACTGCTGATACGAACCATTTTGCAAAATGTATCTACTATTGCCTGTTCCATTCACTATCCTTTCATGTTTCTATATAATTTTGTTTTTACCAGACTTAATGTTAATTTAACAGAGGATATTGATCAACATAATTCACATCAGCTCATGAAAATTAAATGAGGTACTAAAATTATGAAAATAGATGACATCAACTTAAAAATATTGCAGATACTCGAGGAAAACGGCAGGACACCAAACAATGAAATAGCCGTGAGGCTCTCCATTTCAGAAGGAACGGTAAGAAACAGAATAAAAAAACTGACAGAAAGCAATTTCTTAAAGGTAAAAGGACTGACAAATCCTGAACACTGGCCGGATAAACAGCTCATATTTATCCTTGTGCAGCTGGAGATGACCAAAAGATGGAAGGAGATTGCCCGGAGTGTATCTGAATTATCCGGCGTAAAATCCGTATCCATGATAACGGGCAGGTTTGACCTCATAATAGAGCTTTTTTTAGAGCCTCATAACCTCATCAACTTTCTCACCAATGACCTCGCGGGTGTTGGAAATATATCATCAACAGAAAGTATGGTTACAATTAAAAATTTTAAAAAGTGGGTCTGAAGACATCTGCATTGTTGTAAAAAAAAACATTTTTTTAAAATATTTATTGACAAGTTTGTGTTTATATATAAAATTTAACCATATCAATAGTATAATTTTAATCTGATTTATGTTATTTATATTATTAATATTAATGATTGAAATCTTCAACATTATTCCATTGCGCGGACTTTGACCGTAATCAAAAACAGCATCATTTTCACCTAACATGCTTTATCTATCAGGCAAAAGCTGCAACTATATGTGGGATTATAAAAGCATCCAGAATAGTTAAATCTTTATCATTCTTTTTTAACACAGGGGGTAGCTATGAAAATTAACAGAAGGGATTTTCTTAAAAGAAGCGCCGGCATAGGTGCTGCCGCTGTTTTGAGCAAACCTGTGCTCAAAGCTTTTTCGTCTGAAAAAAGAGAAGTAATCGGCGGAGAAGAGCCTGGTGAATGGAAGCCCACCTCATGCCAGGGCTGCACTACCTGGTGCCCTGTGGAGGTTTTTATTCAGGACGGACGCGCGGTAAAGGTGAGCGGAAATCGTTATTCCAAACAGAATGAAGGTTTTATCTGCCCGAAGGGCCACCTTTCGCTTCAGCAGCTCTACGACCCTGACAGGGTCAAGGTTCCAATGAGGAGGACAAACCCGAAAAAAGGAAAGGGTGTTGACCCGAAATTTATTCCCATTTCCTGGGACGAGGCACTCAACACCATTGCAGACAGGATGATGGAATTGAGAAAAAACGGCGAGCCCGAAAAGTTTATGCTCATGCGCGGAAGATACTCCTACATGAGGGACACTCTTTATGACGTCTTTCCCAAAGTATTCGGCTCCCCTAACGGAATATCCCACAGCGCCATATGCGCAGAAGCCGAGAAATTCGGCAGTTACTACACGGCAGGTAACTGGGATTACAGGGATTACGATCTCAGCAACACCAGGTATGTGCTTATCTGGGGATGCGACCCGCTAAGCAGCAACAGGATGATACCGGCGACAATCAAAAGGTTTGGTGACGTGCTTGATAGGGCCACAGTGGCAGTTGTTGATCCTAAACTGAGCACCTCAGCCGCAAAGGCCCATGAATGGCTGCCGGTAAAGCCGGGGGAGGATGGGGCGCTTGCAATCGCAATGGCGCATGTTATCCTTACAAAAGGTTTATGGAGCAGGGAGTTTGCTGGAGATTTTAAGGGTGGAAAAAATTTATTCAGAGCAGGCAGGACTGTGGAAGAGTCCGCTTTTGAAGAAAAATATACACACGGCATTGTAAAGTGGTGGAATCTTGAGCTGAAAGAAATGACACCCGATCGGGCTGAAAAGATCACGCTTATACCGAAGGAACAGATAATCAGGGTTGCTGAAGGTCTTGGAAAGGCTGCTCCCAGAGCCATAGTCTGGCTCGGCCCGGGCGCGGCAATGCATGTGAGGGGAGGTTACACAGCCATGGCCGTTCACGCGCTAAACGGCCTGATAGGGAGCATTGATCATGAGGGGGGCCCGCTCGCGACTGCTAAAATCCCGGTCAATAAAATCCCGAAATACGACAAATACAAGGATGAGCTGGCAAAGAAGCACTCCAAGATGCAGAAGATAGATCAGAGGGGGTATAAAGAGTTTCCGGCCTTGAATAAGGGAAAATCAGGAGGAGGTGTTGTTACCAATAATGTTGCCAATGCCATTTTGAATGAGAATCCCTATGAGATTAAAATGGCGATCGGATATATGAACAATTTCGTTTTTTCCTGTACAGGAGCGGAACGCTGGGAAAGGGCAATGGAAAAGATCCCCTTCTTTGTCCATATAACGACCAACGCTGCCGAAACAACTCAGTATGCTGATATTGTTCTGCCTTCAGCAATAACCATGTTTGAGAAATTAGGTTATGTAAAAACCAAGGCCAACAGGTACGCCACTGCGACTCTAATACAGCCTGTTGTCAAACCCCTCTGGGACCTGAAGATGGATGAAACCGAAATCCCATGGTTACTTTCAGAAAAACTGAAAGAGAGGGGATTTTCAAACATTTACGATTTCTATAAAAATGAGTTCAAAGACCCTGAGACCGGACGCATGCCGAATAACGGTTTGGAGTTTACAGAGAACTCCCTGAAGATACAGACAGCTCCCCTCTGGGATGGCAAGAAAGATGTGGGCGGTGACAGGATCAATGGATGGGAAGAGTTCAAGAAACGCGGTATGTGGAACTCCTCCCCCTACAAGTATAAGAAAAGATGGGGCGGTTTTAAGACCAAAACAAAGAAGTTCGAGTTTTACAGTGAAACACTTAAAGAGGCTCTTCAAAAGCATGCTGACAAACATGACACGACCATTGACGATATCCTGCAAACCTGTAACTACGAGGCAAGAGGTGAAAAGGCATTTATTCCCCACTATGAGACTCCTTTCAGATACGGAAGCTTGAGCGAGTACCCGCTCACCTTTATCGACTACAAATCAAAACTCAACAGGGAAGGCAGGAGCCAGAACTGTCCGTGGTATTATGAGTTTAAAAAGGTGGATGTCGGGGATGAAGCCTGGGATGATGTGCTGCAGATCAACCCTGCTGACGCCGTAAAACTCGGCATCAGGAACGGGGATAATATAAAGGTTACCTCTGTTCAGGCCAGTATTGTTGTTAAAGCGAAGCTCTCAGAGGGTATCCAGCCGGGAACGGTCGCAAAGTGCTACGGTCAGGGCCACTGGGCGTACGGAAAGGTAGCTTCAGATTATAAGAATGCCCGGCCAAAAGGGGGCAACAACAACATACTGATGCCCGACGACTATGACCGCCTCAGCGGAAGCACCGTGAGAAACGGCGGTTTTACAGGGGTAAAGGTCACCAGGATATAAAAAAAATCAAAACGAGGAGAAAATAATGCCGAAATATGGAATGGTCATAGATTTACAAAAATGTGTGGGGTGCGGTGCCTGCGGAATAGCGTGCAAGACCGAAAATAATACACGCAACAGGTCAGGCGGGCAGACTTTCAACTGGGCGGATTATATTATTGAGGCAGAAGGGAAGTTCCCTGATGCCGGTTATACTATCAGGCCGGTTCTCTGTAATCACTGCTCGAATCCCGCGTGTGTACCGGTATGTCCTGTAACTCCCAAGGCAATATTCAAGAATGAAAACGGCATAACGATGCACAACAATGAACGGTGTATCGGGTGCCGTCAGTGCCAGGAAGCGTGTCCCTATAGCGCATGGGATGTTGAAGAAGAAAAGGCTTCTTACAGTGTTATCAGCTTCAATGATTTTGAGAAATCATCCCAGACATTCTACAGAGATACCACAGAGATTATTAAAGGCGGTACTGCATCAGGGGCTGAAATTTCAAGGAAGGCCGGGGCACTTCCCCCGCATCGCACAAAATATCATCACCCCGACTATAAGGATGTGAGACAAAAAGGTATCGTTGAAAAGTGCATATTCTGTGAGCACAGGGTGGAAAACTTCGAACTTCCCTACTGTGTTGATGCCTGTCCGTCAAGCGCGAGAACCTTCGGCGATCTCGACGATGCCGGCAGCGAGGTAAGCAGGCTCCTTAGAAAATACAAGGCGAGAGTCCTGAAACCCGAAGCAGGAACAAGGCCGAATGTTTACTACATAAGAAATTTTAAGCCTGCACTCACAGCTTAGCAAGAGCTCATTCCTATGGACGTTCAAAAATTAATTCTACGCTCAAAAAGCAGGGGTGAGTGCTATAAATTTTTAGCTCTTTGCTTCCAATTGCCGCAGAAAAAATTATTTTTAAATGAAAACCTTCCGGCCAATCTTACCAGGGCATTGAAACATGTCTGCCCTGACGCGGCAGAGTATTCAACACGGATGGGAGAGGCCCTGTCACAATACAGCGATGAAGAATTATCTATAGAGTACGCAAAACTTTTTGTCGGGCCTTTTGAGCTTAAAGCCCCGCCCTATGGTTCGGTATATATAGATGACGGAAGAAGGGTGATGGGTGATTCTACTTTAAAAATATTAAAAACGTATCAGCAGTCCGGGCTTACTATCAAGGATGAGTTCAAAGAACTTCCCGACCATATCTATGTAGAGCTCGAATTTATGTACTATCTAATCTTTAAAGAATTGGAATTCCTGGAAAAGTCTCAATTCGAAAGCGCAAACGATATTATAAAAAGACAGGGAATATTTTTAAATGAGTTCCTGGGTCAGTGGATCCCGCCCTTCCGCGCTAAAATAATCGAGGGCACAGGTAATGAATTCTACCGGCTGCTCGGGGATTGTGTTTTTTCCTTCGTTACTAATGATATGGAATATGTTACAATACTTGTGGAGAAATATTTTCCACGATCATCCAGTGGAGCATGAATGCTAAACGATATAATCATCAACAGGTTAGTCTATACAAGCCACCTTATAGGAATCAATCAATCAAGATGCTTACGTATGCGTTTAAATATTAATACGTGTAACGTATGCCTTGATCAATGCCCTGCCGGAGCTATCAGGATAGATGAAAGAGGTGTGAATATTACCAGGGGCACGTGCTCCGAATGTATGCTCTGTGTATCTGTGTGTCCTTCCGGCAGTTTTGAAATAAATAAATTTGATTTTTACTCAGTGATCACACGGTTAAATGATATCGATTCACCGGTAATGGGGTGTAATCTAAATCCGTACTTAAATGCTCATGTAAAAACTCCCTGCCTCGGTTTTTTGTCTGAGGAACACTTTATCGTCCTCTCAACAGCAATTGAAAACCCGCTGCAGATTAACCTGACGGAGTGCTCTAATTGCAGGAATGGATTCATAGTCAGCTTCTTAAAAAAAAGGCTTGAAGATGTAGAAAGAAAAATCCAGGTCCCACCCCGGGATAAAATAAAGATAGTAGAAGAAAAGGAGTATTTGGACTATCATGACATTTCCCTGGGCCGCAGGGATTTATTTAAAATGATAAAAAATCTCACCCTTCTGGGCACGACAGGCCTCTTTCAAAATACAGATACGGGTGAAAATTTACAGCCCTATTCTGATAAGGCTTTACCCTTTAAAAAAGAGCTTTTAAACAAAACGTTCGATCTATTGAATGAAGAAACTAAAGAGGCGATTCTGATAAATTATTACTATGATCTGAGTGTGGATAAAGACTGCAATCATTGTTTTGCCTGTGTGGGAATGTGCCCCACCGGGGCATTAAAAACCCGCGGCAAAGAGTCAAGACAGGGATTACTGTTTAACAGTTCTTTGTGCAATGGATGCGGGCTCTGCGCTAATTTTTGCAAAATAAATGTGATCCGTATCAAGCAGGGCCTTACAGGAAAAAATCCCTTTGTCTTCAACCACATATAGGGCTGTTCTTATTTGATTTGTTATTTCACCCTGATCCGGCCATGATTGGGGGAAAGGACCGGGGGCATGAATTTATTAATCTTATTTCTGGTATTTTTAAAAATCGGTTTTTTTGCCATTGGAGGCGCCTATTCCTTTTTACCTCTTTTGGAAAAAGATATCGTAGTTAAATACCAATGGCTTACAAAAGAAGAATTCCTTGATGTTCTGGGAATGGTAAAAATATTCCCCGGAGCAATTTCCATCAAGTTCGCAACCTATACAGGATATAAAATTGCCGGAATTCCGGGACTGGTGATAACAAATCTCGGAAATTTCATAGGACCCGCGATTTTTATTTTCCTCGCTTCAAAACTGTACAGCCGGTTTAAGGATCTCGCTCCTGTTAAAGACGCATTTAATATGATCGAGCTCGCTGTATTTGCCATGCTCATTGCCCTGGCGTTTCAACTATTAAACTTTAATCAATTACGAAATATCAACAGTATTTTAATAATTGCAGGTTCTTTTCTATTATTTTATTTTACTAAATGTCATCCTGTTTTTATCATTCTTGGAGCAGGCGCCGCCGGTGTTTTTTTAGGGCGTTAGTCTGAGTTGCCGGCAGGCACCGCCATGCTTATTTATTGTGTGAATTCCTATTAAACACCTTCTCCAGTTTTTCCCCCGGCCCCTTCCCGTAAAGCATTAAGCGCACTTTCGAATTCTTCGGGAGTGTTCACATTATCAAGTTTAAATCCATCCTCAATAATGATTGTTTTGATTTGGACTCTTCCAAAGTCTTTCAGAGGCCAGCCATATCCCAATCCAAGATACTGGAAGAACCATTGCCTTATTTTTGGTTCATAAATTGTGCACAGCGACTGGGGAAATCCGCTAACAGGCTGGATATAGGCGGTTGCCATTTTCAGCGGGTCTCTTTCCTCAATCAATCTTGTTAAAATTCCCGGATCCACAAAGGGTAAATCGCATCCCAAAACAAGCCATGCAGCTTCAGGGTGAAGGAACATGGCGGTCAGGATTCCCCCGAGAGGCCCGAAGCCCAGAAACTGGTCATGAATCCGGGAGAGCCCCTTGAAATGATGGTCTGAGGCCTGCTCTTTCCTGCTGGAAATAAACACTTTCTGACATACCCTTGAAAGGAGTTTGTAACAATGTCTTGCCTGTTCGACGCCGTGATAGTTTAAAGTACTTTTTTCCCTTTTCATTCGAGAGCTTTTACCGCCGGCCAGTACCAGCCCGAAAAACGGAGTGTTTTCGATCCTCTCTTTTAGGTTTTCGAAAATTCTATTTTGAATTCCGGATATATCCTCCCGATGATAATAGGGATATCCAAAAACATCCTTTGAACCTCTCTCACCGGCACCTACAAACCCGAGTATATTCTTCCATCCGCTTTCCCGAAACTCCTTTAAAACCTTCTGTTCCCTGTCGATGAAAATAAATTTGGGCACTTTCGAATTCTTGTACCCCTCAATAAACAGCATATCAGAGTCAAGAAGAGAAATCTTTTGCCTGATCGGGTCCAGCGGTCTTGCGTGAATTTCCGCGAAATGAGAGGTATCATTTATAAGAAGCGATGACGCGCCGCTAAACATCGCATTGTATGTATCCTTTCCCTCCCGGTCTATCTGGAAACCATGCATATCATGTTTCACATAACCTATTTTGTACGTAGATGAAAGGTTTCTTATCAGGGTTGTAATAACTCTTGTCTTCCCTGAGCCTGAATAGCCGCAAAATGCGAACTCATAAGGATGAAACAGCCAGCCGGCAACTTTTTCTTTTTGACGTTCACCTTCCATGAAAACCCCTTTTCCCCCTCCCGATAAATATTAAAAGATACAATAATTTCATGGCCCTGAAATGTCAATTGAAACAAAGATTCAGGAGGCTTTATATTCATAAATTTAATTTTTTTATTGACAATAATTTCAAAAATAGTAAAATGATTGCACATAACTTCAGTCCATCAAATAATTTTATTATAAGGAGGATTGGTATGAGTAATAACCGGGAAAAAGGGGGCTATGGACTCACGTTTTTTAAACCGGGAACTCCAGCCCGCGTAAAAGCAAGGAGTACAATCTTTTTCATTATTTTATTTGTTATTATTTTCATTCAAGCCTTTTATTGGCTTTTTGCAAACTCAGCAACACCTCATGTGATGGGTATGCCGTTCGGCATGTTTTTTATCGCTCTTTTTATCGGGATTGAGTTTGCTGTTCTTATTGTCCTTTACTTTCTTGAAGCGAAGGATACAAATAAAGGAGGTGATGCGTAATGTCATGGGTCATAGTTCTAATCGTCGTTTTTGTCTATCTGTTTTTTATACTTTTTTTAGGCTCCTTTGCCGGCCGGGGAAGAAAGAAATCAATTGTTGAATATGTTGCAGCGAGCCGCAGCTTCGGCTTTATTGTCATGTATTTTTTAATGGGTGGCGCTATTTTCAGCGCTTTCGCCTATCTTGGCGGGCCCGGATGGGCCTATTCCAAAGGAGCAGCCGCCTTTTATATTATGGGGTACTGCGCTCTGGGACTGGTGCCCTGGTGGCTGTGGGGCCCGCGTACTCATAGAGCAGGTAAAAAGTATAATTATGTCACCCAGGCCCAGCTTTTTGCAGACCGGTTTCAATCCAAGGGATTGTCCGTTATCATTGCTATAGTTTCTATTCTTGCCTTCATCCAGTACATCGCGCTTCAGGTGAAGGGCTGCGCCTATGTGTTCGAAGTCGCATCAGGCGGACGTATCCCCTTTTGGGCCGGCGCTCTCATTGCCTATGTGGTCGTTTTGATTTACGTGTTCCTGGGCGGTGTGCGCGGCGTTGCCTGGACAAATCTGTTCCAGGGCGCCTTCATGATTATAATAGCCTGGATACTTGGAATCTACTTAACCTACAAGCTTTACGGGGGTCCTTCTGAGATGTTTCAGAAGATTGCCGCGGCTAACCCAACCCATCTTTTGGTTGGCCCGGGATCCAAAATGAGCTATGGCGGCTTCGCTTCTGCCCTGCTGGTCTCTGTGCTGGGATTTGCTATGTGGCCTCATCTTTTTATGAAGGCTTATACTGCAAAGAGCGAAAAGGTGCTGAAACAGACAATCGTCATGTATCCCACATTTGCTATTTTCATTATTCCGGTGCTCTTCATCGGTTTCGCAGGAATCCTGCAGGTGAAACCCGATGTGCTCGGAGCGCCGGACCGGATCCTGCCGTATATGTTCAGCAGCATGCAGTTTCCGCCTCTGTTTATAGGACTGATCCTGGCAGCCGCTCTCGCAGCCGCTATGTCCACACAGGATACCATTACCCACGCAGCGGGTTCTATTTTCGCCCAGGACCTCATTGAAGTTTTGAAAAAAGAAAAACACACTGAGAAAGAAGCTACCATGTGGATACGGATCTCTGTAGTGGGCTTTGGCGCTGTCTCATACCTCGTTGCCGTATTCGGCGGACAGACACTGGTATCGCTCCTGCTCGGGGCTTACGGTTCCATTGTCCAGCTGCTCCCACTTGCCATATTCACATTTTTCTGGCCAAGGGCAACAAAAGCCGGCGCAATCTGCGGAGTTCTGGTCGGCGTGCTGTACAATTTTCTCATCGTATTTCAAATCATTCCAAAGTTCTGGGGAATCCATGCAGGTATCCAGGGTCTCGCTTTGAATATAATTGTTTTCATCATCATCTCCCTGCTTACCAAACCTATGGAAAAAGAACACGTACAAAAATTTGTCACATTATAAAGAATGGGCGAGATGGAGGTTCCCTCCGTCTCGCCTATCTTAATCTTTTCTTACAGACTTTTATGGAGACCTATCAGGATGGACATCAGGACACTCGTTCATGATCAAAAAAACCTTATCATCAATACCCGCCGGGACCTGCATCGTATCCCGGAGACTGCTTACACGGAAAAAAAGACTTCCGCTTATGTGGCAGAATATCTGAAAAAAGAAGGACTTGATATCCAGACGGGAATTGCTCAGTTCGGAGTGGTTGGCCTTATGGAGCTTGCGCGCCCGGGAAAGACATTGATGATCCGTTCCGACATAGATGCGCTTCCCGTTACGGAAGAGACAGGGCTTCCCTTCAGTTCGACCCATAAGGGGGCTATGCATGCGTGTGGTCATGACGGCCACATGGCAATGGTCCTGGGTGCAGCGACCGTCCTCAACAAGGTAAAGGATAAGCTGAATGGAAACATTAAATTCCTGTTCCAGCCTGCCGAGGAGGGCCCGGGCGGCGCTAAACCCATGATCGAAGAAGGTGTCATGGAAAATCCAAAGGTTGATTATTCCATAGGATGCCATCTCTGGCCTGCTGTACCTGAAGGAAACATAGGGGTGAAAGCGGGGCCTCTCATGGCAGCCATGGATCGTTTTGATCTTAAAATTATAGGCAGAGGCGGTCATGGCGCAATGCCCCATCTATGCGTCGATGCGCTTGAGGTGGGTAATCAGGTGGTTAATGCCCTCCAGCGCATCGTTAGCCGGCAGATGAACCCTTTACAGCCGGCGGTCGTTACAATCGGCAGCTTTCACGCAGGCAAGACTTTTAACATAATTGCCGGCGAGGCTGAGATGTGCGGGACCACAAGAACATTTGACCGTGATATCTGGAGCTCCTGGCCTGAGCGTATGGAGAAGATCATTCGCGGCGTCTGTGAATCCATGAATGCAGAATATGAATTAAAATATACTCAGGGATACCCGCCGACCATTAATGATGAATCAATGACAGAGGTAGTTCGCAGATGCGCAAAAGATGTCGTAGGAGGAGAGCGGGTAATTGAACCTGAGCCGACAATGGGCGGTGAGGATATGTCATTCTACCTGGAAAAGTCAAAAGGCTGCTACTTCTTCCTTGGTGTCGGCCGCGAAGGATGTGCTTCTCTTCATAATCCCAAATTTGACCTTAATGAAGATGTCTTATTAACAGGAGTTGAGATGTATTGTCATGTCGCCTTTGAATTACTTGGTTAAAAGTCTCAACAGGTGTGAGCCAACTAAAAAATCGAACCAAAAAAATCCTCCCTTGGATGACGATTTCGTACCCTGCCCGGTTTCATGGGGAAATAAATTAAAAAGGAGAAAATAATGCCGAATGGAAAACAGGAAATTAAGGTTAAGCTTCAGGACCAGTTGATAGGCGGCGTATATACCAACGCGCTGCAAATTACACATACCAAAGAAGAATTTATTTTAGATTTTCTTATGATTTCTCCACCAACCGGGGTCGTAAACGCCAGAATCATCACAAGTCCGGGCCATATGAAAAGAATTATTTCCGCAATGGGAGAAAATGTGAAAAAATATGAGGGAAAATTCGGAAAAATCAGGCAGGCGGACGAACCCGAAACCCACGGCCGTGTAGGTTTCGTTTCCTGAGTAAACTTTCTATTTACCGCTGTTCAGCCTTTCTTTTTTCCTCTTAAAGATCCCGCCGATCTCACCCAGTCTATCAAGACGCGATTTCGAAGCATCAATATTCTCTTTTTGTATTGCCAGATATATCTCTTTTCTATGAACCTTTATTTCTTTTGGCGCGCTTATTCCGAGTTTTACCTGATCACCCTTGACCTCAATAACCGTGATCTCAACGGAATCCCCGATCATTATACTTTCATTGTGCCGCCGTGTAAGAACGAGCATCCTCTTTCTCCACGATCTTTTCTTTCTGTTTCTTCATCTCCTCTATAATATAATGCTTAACAGTGTATTCGTCATTCTCTGATATAACCTGTTTCGCCTCTCTTGTTTTTCTGTTAATGAGGATTGGTCCCATCAGGTTTACCGATATCTTTAAATGATCTTCAGGAACGGTTATAATAGCAAAGTCAAGGAGATCGTCGTTACTGTCAAGGTTCAGTGATGCCAGATCGGATTTTTTCACCTCAAGTTTATAGTTATTCATAAATATTCGCGGGTCCACAAACAGGAATGCCAATTCGGGTTCTTCCGCGGCCTGCAGCCAGTAAAAGGGCCCTTCTTTCGAATCAATCAAATAATAATTACTGATCTCCTCAAATCCGATTATTCCTTCGGAGAAGTGCAATTTCTGTTTTTCATTGACCTCAATCTCTCCATAGGGCTTTGTTTTGATCTTCATTTAATACTCCTTACCTTAAAAAGTCTAATAAAGTTGGCTGAATAACCCGGGCTGAAACCCCCAGAGCTGCTCTATAAGCAACCTCCAGCATCTTCAGCTCTGTGATTGACCGGGCAATATCTATATCCTCATTCTTTGACAATACATCTTCTATATTCGTTTTGTCCTGTATAATTCGTGACTTTACAATATCAAGCCTGTTGGCTTTTACTCCGAGTTCTGCCCTGTATTTAAGCAGATTCCCAAGAGCCAGGTCCATACCGCCAAGCGCCCTGCCCCCTATATCTTCCGCATCATTCATATAAAGAGAATCCCGGAGCCTCTTCACCATATCAAATATCGTACCTCCGAAGTAACGGGCGGATGGTGATAAATTCTGCGGAGGAGTCTTACCCGAAACCACACCTATATCCCGCATAACGGTACTTCCCTCGATATCCTCTATCCAGATATCACGGGCCGATGATGTTTCAAGGATAATCCCGCCGTTCATACGATTTACAGATGCTCTTACAGGGATGCCCGCGCTATTGATTCGACTGGCAATCATCTCAATGTTGTCACCTGCTTTAAAGTTCACCTCTAATCCATTAATCCTTACCTTTGAATCTGTCCTTACAATATAGTCGGTCGCGTCAACAGAAGAGAATAACGATGAAGTTTCAGCCCAAAATACCTCATTTCCAGGTGCATTGATGGCGAGTATATTTCCCTGTCCGATCTCTCTATTCTGCTCGCCCATATCTCCGAAGTAATCCACTCTGCTGATTACCCGGTCCCCCGCATATTTGGAAAAGGTTCTGGTAACTTTGAAAGGATCTTCAAGAGTTTCATTCCCTCCGAATATAGCCTTCCCTTTGTACTTCGTATTCGCGATATTGACAAGCTCTTCAAGAAGCTCTTCTATTTCGACAGCGATCTTCGCCCTATCTTCTTTAGTATAAATACCGTTTGCGCCCTGGACCCCCAGCTCACGGATCCTCTGCAAAATATCTGTCGCGCTGGCCAGCGCTCCGTCTGCCATGTTCAAGCGGGCCTTTCCGTCATCAACATTTCTTTCAAATTGTTCGAGCTCAAAAAGAGCCCTGTTAAAGATTATTGTGTGGCTCACACCAACCGGGTTCTCTCGCGGCATTCTGTACTTCTTACCGGTTGAAATGTTATTCTGCAGCTTCATCATCTTTTCCGCGTTTTTCTTTATGATATTTATCAGATTATCACCCATCATGTTTGACGTGATCCTCATAATTCCTGCCACCTCCATACAAGTCTGTGTCAGAGCTCAGTGCTCTGGTTTTATTTATAAAACCATAGGCGATTAACAAAATCTCAAAATTATATAAAGTTTACTTGCCTACAACATACGGTTGATGAGAAGGTCGAGCATCTTATTTACCTCAGTGACAAAGCGCGCCGCGGCAGCGTAGCCATGCTGGAACTTCACGAGATTAACAAGCTCCTCATCAATATTCACACCCGATATTGACTTTCTCAGGTTAATAAGATTCTCCACAATAAGGCCCCTGTTTATACTCTCATTTTCCGCCCTCTCTCCCTTCAATCCGGTTTCAGTAATCAGAGCCTGATAAAATTCGTTCAATGTCCCGCTGCTCCCTATCATCACCCTGTCAAACCGTATACCCGCGATATCAAGTGCATTATCTCCGTTTCCGGCACCCGCGGAAAGATCCGGAAATCCGCTGCCGTCAGTGTCGGTGCCAGTGCTTGCAGCTATTGACTCAACCTCATTCAAAATTCCTTCATCCAGGCCCATCCACGATGAAGGATGCCAGTTCTGCGTTACCATATATTCCCCGGATATATTCCCGGACATCCCCGCTGCCCTGTAGTCAAAGGAGCCTTCAGCACCTCTATCCCTGAGGATTCCAGAGTACATCACAAGAAAATCTCCGGAATCTTCCAGATGAGATATAAAAAATTCAGAAGTATTAGATCTAATTACCGCTTTCCGGTCGCTGTTAATGTGCATCTTAATATCCGAGCCTGAATTATTGACCCTGTTGATAATATCGGCCACAGTATCTGTGGCCGCATAATCTACTGTGATACCGTTATTTAATGTTATTGTACCTGCCAGGCCAACCACATCATCCCTGTTTGCCGTGTTCGTGCCGGTAATCCGGAATATTGCCGTTCCGTCAATTTCTCCATCCCTGTTGAAATCGTAATCTCCGCGCAGATTTATTGACAGCGGGTTCTCCCTGAAAAAATTCAGGCCGCTTCTCAGGTTTAATCCGAAACCCCTCCTGTGTATACTGTTTACAAGGTCCATGAGGTTAACTGTAAACATATCCAGGGCATCTATCTGGTGCTTTAATTCAACATCACGGGCGTCAAGTAGAGCTTTCACCTCACCTGAACTGAGCTTAAGAGGAGATTTATCATTCTCCCATACAACATTAGAATATCCCTCATTGTCCGGATTACCCTGAAGCATGAGTTTCTCAAAATGTTTTCCCTGTACCAGGTGCTTTCCCTCAATATATATAAAAAATTCATCCTTATCGCTTCTCCCGATCTGAATATTAACCAGGCCCGCTAATTTCTCAACCAGCAAATCACGTTTATCCCATAAATCATTCGGATTGTCGCCGACAGATTCTGAGTTTAAAATCTCGCCGTTAAGGTGCGCTATCTGCTTTGCGAGGCTATTGATCTCAGTTATGCGTGCTTTCACGGTCTCTTCAACGTTATCGCGCAGCGCCTTTAAAGCAGCATAGTTGTGCTTGATATGACCTGTCAGCGCGTTGCCGTATTCTCTCACGGCTTCACGCGCGCCGATTTCCTCAGGATTATTTGCGAGTTCCTGCCACGACGCCCAGAACTTATCCAGCACATTCATAATGCTCTTATCAGTCGGCTCATTATGAATGAGTTCGACCTGATAGAGCCAGTCATTCATTTCTTTCCAGTATGCCAGACCATTACTCTCACTTAAAATCCTGTCTTCCAGAAGCATGTCCCTGGCCCTGAGAACCTTTTCGACCTGCACTCCCTGCCCGATCTGGCCGGGTGTGAGCTCTCTTGTTAGACCCGGTACATAGAGAGGATCAAATACCGCCAGCGTAATCTTCTGGCGGGAGTAGCCCTCGGTTTCCGCATTTGAGATGTTATGCCCTGTAACGTGAAGGGCTGCCTGATGCGCCATCAGACTCTTTTTACCTAATTCTATACCGGCAAATGTCGACTGCATGATAAAATCCTCTTTACGCTTTTACATCAAAGACCAGTGAAGTATGCTTTTCATCGGGAGCCTTTTCCTCACCCTTCCCGCTGTAAGTTCTACTGCCCGGGCCTGAGCCGGAGAAAAGGGAGATAGAAAAGTTTACGATTTCAAGACTGCTCTGAAGCAGAGCTTCAATACGTTGATTCAAAGTTTTCTGCTCCCGCATCAAAGACCGCAGTTTTTCCGCGTTGATCTGAAGATGTTCACCTGTTTTCCCGGAAACACTCCGGCCAATATCAGCTAAAGCACCCTCCCGGTTGCCGCATATAGTTTCAACAAGATCAAGCCGGGTTTCTTCAGCCGCCTCAATATCCTTAAGGATCTTCCTGCTCCTAAATACAAGCTGCTCAAGCACCTGCCAGTCCTGATTTATGATTGAGCTCAGTTTTTCATGCTCCACAGAAAGCAGCTCTCTGTGATAGGCAATAAGGCCCTCCAGGACAATGAGCAGTTTGTTAACAATCTTTTCCATAGTTTTACCTCTATGATGTCTTAATCTAAGTTTCGGAAGTTTTTAT